>ENA-UPTB01000577-UPTB01000577.1-human-gut-metagenome-genome-assembly--contig:-NODE-577-length-38480-cov-8.231805_pt1 | contig 38480 bp, 31 predicted proteins | sample MGYA00250046_ERZ773369 | MGnify/ENA primary metagenome ERZ773369 (study PRJEB29103, sample SAMN06111938) | human gut metagenome | biome: human gut; feature: ankylosing spondylitis patient; material... | reverse complement strand
CAGCGCGGTGTCTACATCGTAAACGGTGTAAAGGTGATTGTGAAATAACAGTCATTTCCCCATAAATAGAAACATCCCGGTTGCGGCTGCAATCGGGATGTTTTTTTTGTCTTTGACAGAGCGATGATTTGTCAATTCAGGATTTCAAGGATGTCGGCGGTGATTTGGTCGGGAGTCAGACGGTTTGCCGCATACTCCTCGCCGACGTTGTATCGGTCGATGAACTTTTTGCGAACACCACGGCACATCACGCGCATCTCCGATTCGCCATAATAGCGGGCTATCTTTTCCCCGTATCCGCCGTCGAGCACACCGTCTTCAAGCGTCACCACCAGGCTATGGCTGTCGCGGAGGTCTTCAAGACGCTCCGTGTCGAGACCGGTGAGGAAACGAGGGTTGACAACAGTAGCATCGATGCCGCTTTGCTTCAACTGTTCAGCCACAGTCACGGCAAGAGCAAAGAAATTGCCCACACCGATGATTGCCACACCGCTGCCGCAGTGAGCCATCTCAAAACGGTTCATCTCCGGCTCATAGTCGGTAGGGAAGTCACCGCTGCGCGACCCAGCCACTCCAGTGGCAGGCACACGTATAGCCACCGGATGCTCAGTCTGCTGGATGCTCCAGTCGAGCATTGCCAGATATTCCTCGCGGCATGTAGGCGCAAGGTAGACCATATTCGGGATGTTTGAAATCAGCGGGATGTCGAACAGGCAGAGGTGTGTCACGTCGTTCATCGCGCCGAGGCTGCCCCAAAACACGAGAATCGTGGCAGGATTATTGTTGATGCAGAGATCCTGCGACAACTGGTCGTAGGCACGCTGAATGAACGTGCTGTAGACCCCGAACACCGGTTTCGCCCCGCCTTTTGCAAGCGCCGAAGCCATAGCCACAGCCTGCTCCTCCGCGATTCCCATGTCGATAAACTGCTTTCCCGCGCGCTCGCGTCGGTCTTTAGTGAAACCGAACACCGCCGGAGTGCCGGCCGTAATGCCCACCACCGTCCGGTCGGCCTTCATCAGCGACAGCAGATGCTCAGCAGTCAGCGTGTCATAGCCCTTGTCGCCAGCCGGCTTTTTCAGTTCTCCGGTAGGGATGTCGAACGGCATGCTCCAATGGAAACGTTCCTTCTGGCACTCGGCAAACCGATACCCTTTGCCTTTAAGCGTGTTTATGTGGAGCACGATGGGATGGTCGATGTCGCGCACACGACTGAAAGCCTCGATCATCGCCTCGACGTCGTTGCCGTCAGCCACATAGAGATAGTCGAAGCCCATAGCTTTGAAGAAGTTGCAAGACGCCTCGCCGTTGGTTTCGCGCAGCAGCTGCAGGTTGCGATAAAGACCGCCGTGGTTTTCGGCAATCGACATCTGGTTGTCGTTGACCACCACAATCATGTTTGAGCCAAGCTCAGCAGCCACGTCAAGTCCCTCAAACGCCTCACCGCCGCTTAGCGAGCCGTCGCCGATCACCGCCACCACATTAAACCGCTCGCCGCGCAGGTCGCGCGCCTTCGCCAGTCCCGAAGCAAGGCTTACAGAAGTCGAGGTGTGTCCGATAACAAAATGGTCGTGCACGCTTTCAGAAGGCTCGGTGTAGCCCGACACCTCGTCGTAGCAATCCGGGTTTGTAAATGCCTCTTTGCGTCCGGTGAGCATCTTGTGAGCGTAGCTTTGATGAGACACGTCGAACACGAATTTGTCCACCGGCGAGTTCATCACATAATGCATAGCCACTGTGGCCTCCACCATGCCGAGGTTCGGGCCCACGTGTCCGCCATGCACGCTGAGTTTCTGAATCAGCGCCTCGCGCATCTCAGCACATAGAGACGTCAGTTCGCCGACAGACAACTTCTTCACATCGGCAGGAGAATTGATGTTTTCGAGATACATGTTATAGTTGTTTTTATTGATTTACCACGATGCAAAGTTACATCATCATTGGCAAACAACAATAAACAATCTTACTTCAATGACAACCCGAAATACAGAGCTTTTTCCCCCAGCAAATGGAAATTACAGGAGAATGATGCTTTTATTTTCGTTTCATTCAAAAAGTCTTTTTCTAATGATGGATTGTCACGATAAGGCATTATATTTGTGGCATAAATAAGAATGTGACAATGGCAAAGAAAACAGGGCATCAAGATAAAGTCGAACCGGTCACAAATTGTGACCGGTTACCGAATAATAAGGTTATAGTCGCCGCTCCTATAGAAAGTCGAATCATAACAATTCGAGGAAAGCAGATAATGATAGACAGAGATCTGGCTGAACTTTATGGGGTGGAAACCAAGACGCTAAATCAAGCTGTAAAACGGAATATGGAGAGATTTCCTGAGCGTTTCCGTTTCCAATTGACTAAAGAAGAAATGGCTGAATTGGTCGCAAATAGTGACCGGTTCAATAGCTTGAAGCACTCAACGGCTTGTTCATATGTTTTCACCGAGCAAGGAGTGGCTATGCTCTCCACAGTTCTCAGAAGTGAAACAGCAATTCGTATGAGCATACGTATCATGGATGCATTTGTAGCAATGAGACGTTTCATGACGACAAACGCAGATGTTTTCCAACGCCTTTCAACGATGGAGTATCACCAACTCGAAATGCAGCAACATCAGCAAGAAACAGATAAGCGAATTGATGAGGTGTTTCGCAGATTGGACGAGGGCAATGTGAAGCCGAAACAGGGTATATTCTATAGTGGGCAAATTTATGATGCCTATACTTTCGTGTCTGATTTGATTAAGAGTGCGAATAAAAGAATCATTCTTATTGACAACTATGTGGATGAAACAGTATTGACTTTGCTTGATAAGAGGGGAAATGATGTATCAGCAGTTATCTATACTCAGCAGGTAAGCCGTCAATTCCACCTTGACATTGACCGTCATAACGCTCAATATGCGCAAATTGATGTTGAAATATTCCGTCAGTCACATGACCGCTTTCTTTGTATAGACGATGATGTATATCATATTGGAGCATCCATCAAGGACTTGGGCAAAAAATGGTTTGGTTTTTCAAAGATGGAAATACTAACACCTACTGAGTTGGTGGAAAGAATAAATAGAGGCTAAATGAAAGATTTTAGCGTAATTTTTCCCCAGCAGATGGAAATTACAGGAGCGACATTCGGAACGTCTTGGTGTATGGAGCGTCGGTGGGCTGAATGAGAGAGATGCCGCCGTCGTGGAGCGACAGCACACGCCGAGCCACGGCAAGTCCGATGCCCGATCCGTTCTGCTTCGTGGTGAAGAACGGCACGAAGATGCGGTCGCGGCATTCTTCAGGAATCGGAGAGCCATTGTCGGAGATGTCGATAACCACCGAGTCGTCGCTGCACGAGCGAGAACAGATGTCGATTTTTGTAGCTCCGGCGTCAACCGCATTGTGAAGAAGGTTTACAAGCGCGCGGACCATCAGCGTGCGGTCGGCATTGACAATCAAGTCATTTTCCGTATGTATTTTCACCGAAGCATTCGCTATTGACTCGCTGAGCAGAGTCGTAGCCTCGGATATGAGATCCGCAACGTAGACCAATTGCCGTTGCGGCTTTGGGATGGCAGAGAATTTGCGGAAAGTCTCGGTGAATGCCATCAGCGATGCCGAAGTGTCGCGGATTACCTCGATTTTTTCTTTCATTGTGCCGGATGCCGTCGGCAGCAGGCTGTCGCTCAAGGCATTGATTGGAGCGATGCTGTTCATGATCTCATGTGTAAGCACCCTTGTAAGGTTGATCCATGCATCAACCTCCTTGTGGCTCAGCGCATTGTGGATGTCGGTCAGCACGCACACCGTCGTCGTGTTGCCGTCGTGAACGAATCCCGACACGCTTACCGACAAGTTCTTGTCTTTGCCACAGCCGACGATTGTAGTTCCCGCGACAGTAGAGTCGGCTATTATATTGTCGAAACCAGGCAAAGAGCGGTTTATAGCGGCAGTGTTGGCGGCATATTTCATTCCGAGCATTTTGAGCGCATTGTCGTTGCAGATGCGCACGTTGCCATTGCTGTCGATTGCAATGATTCCCGCATTGACCCGGTCGATGATTGCCTTGTAGTAGCGTTCGCGCAGCTCGGCGCCCGACTTAGACAGCTTTATAATCTCAGTCAGAGAGTCGAGCAGCGCGTTGATTTCCTTGTCACCTTTCTGGAAGCGCATTGTGAAATCGTTGTTGCGTATGGCTTCGAGCAGCGTAGCGTATTTTTGCCGCTCATGCCTGACAGCCGCTATTCCGATTGCAGCGGCTGCAGCCACGGCAGCCATTGCGGCAGCCATAACCGTCGGCGAAGCGCCGGCAGAGAAAAGCAGAGCAACGGCAATTACGGCTACGAAGACAATATGTTTTAGAATCCTGGTCATTGTCAAGGCTCAATTTCGTAGCGTTTCATCTTGTTGTAGAGAGTTTGGCGGCTGATGCCGAGTCTTGTCGCCACAAGCGACAGGTTGCCTCCGCAGCGCGCAATGGCGTCGCATATCATTTTCCGTTCCATCGCCTCAATCGTAATCTCCGGTTCGGCTGAAGTCGCGTCAGCCACCGGCAGCTGCAGGTCGGCAGAGCCGATAACCGCATTGTCGGTGATTATCACCGCCTTCTCCACGGCGTGGCGCAGCTGCCTGATGTTGCCGGGCCAGGCATTGCTCTTCAATGCCTCCATAGCCTCCGTCGAGAAGCGGCATATATCTTTGCCGTAGCGTTTGGCATAGCATTTAAGAAAGCTGTCGGCGAGCAGCGGAATGTCGTCACGGCGATTGCGCAGCGGCGGCAGTTCAAGCTGTATGGTGTTTATGCGGTAGAGCAAATCCTCCCGGAAAGATCCGTCGGCAACCATCTTTTGAAGGTTCTTGTTGGTGGCGCACACAAGGCGAATGTCGACAACCGAAGGCGTGTTACTGCCAACGCGCTGCACATAGCGTCGCTGCACCACGGTCAGCAGTTTTGCCTGCTGGTGCAACGGCAGGTTGCCTATCTCGTCGAGAAACAACGTGCCACCGTCGGCCTCCTCAATCAGACCCTTGCGGTCGGTCCTGGCGTCGGTGAACGCACCTTTGACATGGCCAAACAGCTCGCTTTCAAACAGCGTGTCGGTAATGGCGCCCATGTCGACACACACCATCGGTTTCGCCACGCGGGCCGACAGGCGGTGAAGCTCATGGGCGAGCACATCCTTTCCCGTACCGTTTTCGCCAGTAATCAGCACATTGGCGTCGGTGCGTGCCACTTTCTCCACCAAAGTCTTCAGTCGCAGCATTGCTTCCGATTGTCCCCAGACCATCTCCGTCGGAGCTGGATTGGCGGGAGCGGATCCCAGCCGCGATTTAACCGCGCGCATAAGCGTGTCGATCAGGCGGGCATTGTCCCACGGCTTTTCCACGAAATCAAAAGCACCGTCCTTCATCGCCTGCACCGCCAACTCCACATCGGCGTAAGCCGTAAACAGCACAACAGGCACATCCGGAAACTTGTCGTTGATTTTGTGAAGCCAGTACAGACCCTCGTTGCCATTGTTGATTCCAGCCACGAAATTCATGTCGAGCAGCACGGCATCGACGCCTTGCGCCAAGACATTCAGCATGGTTTTTGGCGACGGCAGCGTCATCACATCCTCAAAGACATCGTCGAGCAGCAGCCGCAACGATGACAGAATGTTGCGGTTGTCGTCGACAATAAGTATTTTGCCTTGCTTTTTCATTGTGTTGCGAAGATAAGAAAAATCCCGGCAAAAACGGCAAGAGTCAATTGCCTTTCTGCCGGGATTGAGGAAACTTATATTTTCAGGAAGCTATTCAGCATGCAGGCTGTCGACAGGATTAGCCCTGGCTGTGCGCCAGCATTGATAGGTGACAGTGGCGGCAGTCAGTGCGGCAAGTGCAATGAACGTGGCGGCATACACAATCCAGCCGATGCTGATTCTATATGCAAACTCCTCAAGCCATCGGTTCACGAACCAATATGACAGAGGCACTGCAGGAATGAAGCTGACAGCCAGAATCTTTAAGTATTTCAGATTGAACATTGCCACAACATCGGCAGTCGACGAGCCGAACACTTTGCGCACGGCAATCTCTCGTCGGCGATACTCGCTGTCGAACACCACCAGCCCGAACACACCCATAATGCTGATGGCAATGGCAAGCAGCGAGAAAACCGAAATCTGATTGGTGAGGCGCATCTCGTTTTTGTAGGTGTCGTCGAGAATCTTGTTGTAGAACTGCATCTCGAAAGGGTATTCAGCGTTGAACTTCGTCAATTCCGTGCGAATCTTGGAGGCAGCGTCAAACATGTTTGCGCCTTTCTTGACACGCACAGTCAGGTTGTCGCAATTAAAGTCCTTACTCAACACAATCATTACAGGCTCCGTCTTGCTGTGCAGCGACGAGAACTTCGCATTGTCGCAGATGCCCACGATTAGAAACTGCGTGCCGCCGAACATAAGGCACTTGCCAACATCGACAGAGCTGCTGTATTTGTCGCGTGCCAGCTTGTTGAGGATTATGGCATTTGTGTCGGAGGCGCAGAAGTCGCGTCCGTCGACGATTTTTATGCCCATTGTGTTGCAATAGCCGGCGGTGGCAAACAGGGTGCGTGGCGCCACCTCATTACCGTCGGCGCTGTGGAACACCCATCCCTGGGAGTTGTCTTTGCGCCCAGCCACACTCCACGACAGCGAAGCATCAGCCACCATCGGCAGACGTTTCAAAGCCTCGACGGCGGTTTGCGGCTCGGAGATGTCGGCGCGGGTGATGTCGCATACTATCAACTCATCCTTCAGAAATCCGTAGTCGGCGGAGTTCACAAGGTAGTCGCGTTGCCATTGCATAAGCAGGGCACTGACAATCAGCGAAGCCGAGATGAAGAACTGCAGCCCTATCATCGCCGTGCGCATAGCCTTGCCTCTTGGCGACAATCCAAAGTTGCCTTTAAGCGCCACGGCAGGGGCAAACGACGTGATCCTCCAAGCGGGAGCCAGTCCGGCAAGAACACCTGCCACAATCGCCGTCGCGGCAGAAAGACCAAGCACGTGCAGGTTGCCGAAAGGATTTATTCCAGCCACGGTCAGTTGGTTCATCTCCGTGTGCGACAGCAGCAACAACCCACCGACGGCAATTATGAATGCCGTAAAAGCGATTCCGGCAGCCTCTGCTGTCAGATACAGGCGCAGCGACGATTGTGTGGCTCCGAGAATCTTTTGCGTGTTTATGCTGCGCACGCGCATCGGAATCAGCGCGTTGGAGAAGTTGGCGAAATTGATGGCGGCAATCAGCAGAATCAGCAAGGCTATTGACAGCAGAATCTTCTCGTTTGACGCTTTTATTTGTTCTCCCACCAGAATGAAATCGCTGTTGTAGTGGGTCTCGGTCAGCGGAATCAGCACAAACTCTTTGCGGGTATTGCCAAACCACTCGTTGCCTTTGCAGATTTCTTCAAACTGCTTGTTGGCCGACGCCCGTATTGCAGGGAAATTCTCCGCTCTGTCGGCTTTTATGAACATTGTGAACGAGTTCATGTTGGGGTTCGTCAGATTGTCGCCAAACCACGATTTGTCGATTACTCTGAGCACAGGATTCCTCAGCCATGTGTTTTTGGCGTGGATGTCGCGGTAGACGGCACCCACAATCCATGTTTTCGCTTTGTTGATGCTTTTGCCCAATGGCGAAGCGTCGCCGAAATATTTCTTGGCGAAACTTTCCGGTATCATCACCTGGTTGGCATCGAGGCATTTTTTGTCACCCACCACGATGTCGAGTTTGTAGAAGTCGGCAAAATTCGGAGCGCACATCATAAACGTCCCGGAGCAGAAATGCTCGTTGATGTAGAATGTCTCCTCATAGCAGTCGCCGAGGATATAGGTGTAGCTTTCCACATGCGGTTGCCCGCCAATCAGCTCCATTATAGGGAAGCTCATTGCCGAATACTTTTCAAAATCGCTGTCTTTTGGCGGAATGTTGCAAGGCATGGCTATACGGTCGGCATCCGCCAGTGCGGCATTGTAGCTGCGGTCGTAGTCAATCTGCATCAACAGTGCCACAAACACCATGAATGCCGCTGTCAGTCCCAGCAGGTTGAGCACCACCGACAGGCGGTAGCGCCGCGCCACGAACATCAGGTTGCGTAATAGTGATTTCATCGTCTGATTCCTCCGCAGATTAAAGATTTTTGTTTTGTATTGTCGACACAATCTTTCCGTCGAGCATCTCCACCACACGCGCGGCATACTCGGCGTCGTGCTTGTTGTGGGTTACCATCACGATGGTGGTGCCGGCGGCGTTGAGCTCGCTGAGGATTCTCATCACCTCCGCTCCGTTTTTGGAGTCAAGGTTGCCCGTAGGCTCGTCGGCAAGCACGAGGTCGGGATGGCTCACCACAGCCCGTGCAATAGCCACTCTCTGCTGCTGTCCGCCCGACAGCTGGTGAGGAAAATGTTTTGCGCGGTGGCTTATCTCCATGCGTTGCATGATGTTGTTGACCAACTTCCGGCGTTCAGCCGATGGGATTTTCATATAAGTGAGCGGCAACTCGATGTTTTCCCTCACAGTGAGTTCGTCGATGAGATTGAAACTCTGGAACACGAATCCAATCTTTCCGCGTCGCAGGCGAGTGCGGTCGCGCTCGCCGAGCGTTCCGACGTCTGAGCCGTTGAGCATAAAAGAGCCGGAAGTTGGCGAGTCAAGAAGTCCGAGAATGTTCAGCAATGTGGTTTTGCCACATCCCGAAGGACCCATTATTGCCACGAATTCGCCATTTTCGATTTCAAGGCAGATGTTGTTGACCGCAATAGTCTCGATGTCGCTTGTGCGGAATGTCTTTGTGAGATTTGTTGTTTTGATAATCATATCTGTGGATGTTTTTTGTATTATTCAATAATCAGTTTTGTGCAGTCGCCGAAATTGTCGTAGCCGCCAATCACAACGCGCTCGCCCGGCTGCAGCCCCTCGGTCACCTCGTAGAAACTCGGATTCTGCCGTCCGATTCTTACAGAACGGCGATGGGCAGTCTTGCCGTCTTTACCTATCACGAAAATCCAGTTTCCGCCTGTTGTCGTGAAGAAAGATCCGCGAGGAATCATTATCGCCGTCGAAGGTTCGCCGAGGCGCAGGTTGACATAGTTTGTCTGCCCGTTGCGCATATTTGCAGGAACGTTGCCCACAAACTGCATGTCGATGCGGAATTTAGAGTCGCGCACGTCGGGATAAACCTTGCCCACCATCACTTGATAGGTGGATTTGCCACGCTCCATAGTCCCGGTCAGCCCGGTGGCGATGCGGTCGATGTAGTGCTCGTCAATGTCGGCTTCCATCTTATGCCCGTTCACCACGTTGATGCGGCCTATCATCTGTCCGGAAGTGATGGTCTGTCCCAGCTCCAGCGACATCTGTCCCAGCTCGCCGTCGGCAGAAGCGCATACGGTCAGCTTGTCGCGCCGCTGGCGGATAAGGTCGAGGCTCAGACGCATGTTTTGAAGGTCGCTCTCAAGTTGGCTTATCTGGATGCTGCGGTAGATGGAGTCCTGGCGCAGCCGCTCGCAGACAAGCTTGCGCTTCTCCGAGGCAAGCTGAAAGTCCTCCTGTGCCTTCAGATATTCTTCTTTGGAAATCAGGTCTTCGTCGAGCAGACGTTTGTACTGCTCAAACGTGCGTCGTTTTTGTCGCACATCGATGTCGAGCTGCAGTTTTTCTGTGCGGTTGCTTAGCTTGTCCTGCTCCATTGTCACTTGCGTGTTGCGCAGGAAATTCTGTTTCTCGGCGAGGTTTGCCTCGGCATTGAGAATCTCAAGGTCGAGCGAAGAGTTGCGCAGCTGTGCTATTGGTTGTCCTTTCACCACTCTTGCGCCCTCTTCTACGAAAATGCGGTCCACGATGCCTCCCTCCTCGGCGCTCAGCTGTATCGATGTGAGCGGCTGCACCTTGCCGAGAATTCGGACGTAGTCGTCAAACTGACCTCGCGTCACGTCGCCTATGAGCAGCGACTCCCTCTCCACTCTCATTGCCGACGCTCCGCCTTGTAGCACCACAATAGCGGCGGCTATAGCCACTCCGGCGGCAATGGCGATTATTGTAATCGTTTTGCGGCTTATTGGGAAGCGGCGCTTTTTCAGTTGTATGTCCATGTCAGTCAAAGATTTTGTTTGTAATGTAATAGTTGGCGAGGCGACGTTTCACGTCGAAGAGCAAACGGCAGCGCACGAGTTCGGCTTGCGATGCAAACCAATTGTCGGCACTTTTGCGCAGGTCGAGCACGTCCATCAGTCCCTCGTCGTATTTGCGTCGCGCCAGAGCGTATGCCACCGAGTCGGCATCGACCTTGCGCTCCATCTTCACAATCTCTTTGGCAAAGTTGTCGCGGTCGATGACGGCTTGCGAGAAGTCGGTGTCAAGTTGCAGTCGCTGCCGTTCCAATGCAATCTGCGCCGCCACATATCTGTTGCGCGCTTTGCGGTAGCCGTTGATGCGGCTCAGACCGTTGAACAGCGGAATGCTTACCGACACACCGACGTATTGTCCGAAGTTCACGTCCATCTGTCTGCCGAACGACTCGTTTGTCTGACCCTGATGGCTGTAATAGTAGTCGGAAATGCCGGCGTTGAGGAAGATTGACGGCATCAGCCGTCCGCGGGCAGAGAGCGCGTTTAGCCGTTGGGTCTCGACGTTTGCCTCGGCTTGACGCAACAGAGGATTATCGGCAGCCAGCAGCCCGTTGCTGACCGTAGCCGCCCCTGTTGCCGGCATCTCCACCGAAAGACTGTCGGCGAGCGGAAAATTCATCGTCGATTTCAGTTTCAGTTCGGCAGAACGCAATTGTGCGAGCGCGGAGGTGAGGCAATAGTCGTCGTCGGCTTCCTGGGCTTCGCTTTGGCTTAGGTCTACGGCGCTTTTCAGCCCCAGCTCCTTCATGCGGCGAGTCTGCTTCAGAGCGTCGAGGCTTTCGCGGTGTTTGGCGTCCATAATTTTAGACAATTCCTGACAGTATAGCAGATTGACGCAGGCGTCGAGTGCCGCGATAGAGGCGTTGTCGCGCTGCGCGTCGACTTCCGACTCCGCCTGGCGTTTGGCTGCACGCGCGCTGCGGAAGTCGTTTACAAGACTTCCACCGGTAAACAGCGGCACGCTTATGTTCAACCCGTAGGAATTGCCGAATGTGCGCAGGTTGTTGTAGGTGTTGGTGGCGGGGTCGATGGAGCGTCCGAAGCTGAATTGTGCGCCTATCTGAGCGCCCACCGACGGCAGTGTGCTTGCCAATGCCGACTGCTGGTCAAGACGGCTGTCGCTTAGCGAAATGCGGGCTGCGCGCACGTCGAGATTGTGGTTTGCGGCATAGCGCATGCAGCTGTCGACCGACATCCGTGTCTGAGCCGTGGCTGCCAACGCCGCCAAAAACATTGATATGACAAATTTTATTCTCATGTAAAAAAATAGTGCTATAATAGTGCCAAAAGAGTTAAATTGTTGAGACATAATTGGTAATGATTTTAGGCGGGATGCCTGACTGTCAAAAAATTTGACAATGGCGTCAAGAAAATAGACAATGAGTCAGACGGCACAGGTGTGCTGTAAATGTTTGATTCCGCGCTCCGGAAAGCAGTGAAAAGATGGTGTGAAGGGGAATGAAAATCAAAAAAAAATAAAGGTGTGAATTAGTTGAAGGGCAGAATGTTATAGAGACAAATTGCGTCAGGGGAACATCGGATTGCGCGAGAGGAACATTTTTGCGGCTTTGATTTTTTGCAGTAGGTTTGAAAATGCCGATTTTTGTGAGCGAAAAAACAAACCAAATCTTATGCGAAAAATCAGAATTAAAATTTGTCTGTTGGCAGCAATGCTTGCCGTTGCGACAGGCATACAGGCGTCAGACTTTGTTGTTGATGAGCTGTGTTACAACATCACCGACGCGGAGGCGAAAACCGTCGAAGTGGCGAAGTATGACTATACGGTAGACGGCGAATGGTGCGTCCCACAAAGATGGATGTAGTGGTGCCGATGACAGTTGTAAACCCCAACGACAATCAGACCTACCGCGTCACGGCGCTCGGCGATGGAGCGTTCACCGTCTATGGCTTGAGGGGTGGCTGGTTCGACTACACGTCGATAGTTCTTCCGGAGGGTTTGCTTGAAATCAAGGCAAACGCATTTTCCGGGCAGAGCAAATTGACGTCGCTCGTAATCCCCGGCACGGTGAAGTCGGTAAAAACGAAATTTGCACAAATGTCGGGCATCAGCGAACTGACATTTCCGGCATCGGTGAAGGAGATGGTCACGATTGAGTCGGGACGAATACAGAAGCTGACAATCGAAGGCTCGCCAACGATAACCTCTGGCAGCCGTGATTATATCACAGGCTCTGTTACGAACAACATTGTTTATTTCATTGACAATGACACGTCTTATAAGAATGCGGGTGACTTCCGGCAACGTCGGCCGTTCCGCCCACGTTGCCGGAAGTCACCCGCATACAATACAAGGCATATTCGGGCCGCACCACAGTGCACGTGCCAGAAGGATGCTCCGATGCCTATAACGCTGCCGGGTGGAATCAGGCGGAGGTGCTTGTAGAAGGCACAGACCATGCGGATGTAGACGGCATACGTTATTATCACGATTCCCACCGTGCAATCGGCTACGACGTGGTGAGCGAGCTCAACGGCCCGCTCAATATTCCGCAGACGGTGCAGATTGGAGGAAAGACCTATCCCGTGGAGGTGCTTGCTGTGAGAATGTTTGAAGGCGAGGGCGAGTCGCTTATAAAGAACATTACGGCGATAACGCTCAACGAAGGCTTGACTGAAATCGGCGAGATGGGATTTTTCAATTGTAGCAAAATCAAGGAGCTTGAATTGCCGGCATCGCTTACAACCATGGGCAGCAACGCTTTCTGGAATATCGGCATAAAGGTGGTTTGCCACAGCGCGGCTCCGCTGACGCTGCCAAAATCGACGACGTATTCATATCAGTTCAAAAAATGCACGGTAATCGTCCGGTTGGAAGCGTCGCAGCGTATGTGGCGGCAACCGACAAAGGCTGGGACGAAAGCAACACGTATCTGACGTTTGCCGGATTGGCAGACGGCGTTGAGTATAGGGCAAACGATACGGAAGCGTGGGTGACAGGTGTTGCCGACGACACTGTGGTTGCCGACATCAAGGACTATCTGTCGATTGACGGCTCTCAGATGCCGGTGACTCGCATCGATGCTGCGTTCAGCGGCAAGACACAGTTGCAAAAGGTGACCGTTCCCGCAGCCGTCAAAGCGCTTCCCGAGAATATGTTCAGAGACTGCACGTCGCTCAATGCGGTGACGTTTGCGTCAGGCAGCCAGTTGCAGACCTTCGGCAAGTGGGCATTCATGTCGACAGCCGTTGCAGCGATAGAGATACCGGAGGGCGTCACGGAATTGCCCGACGGAGTGTTCAAAAATTGCTTGTCGCTGACAGAAATCACGCTCCCGTCAAACCTCGTCTCGGTGGGCGGCGGATGCTTCTACAACTGCAAGGCTTTGACGACGGTAAATGTCTGCGCCGACAATCTGACGATAGCCGACCGTGCATTCTATAGTTGCGAGTCGCTTGAAACGATTAATTCCGCCAATCCGTTGCAGCTGAGCAGCGATATCAGCAAACTTGGAATGGAATTTGAGGGGTGCAAGAGTCTTAAAGCCGTGAGTGTGGCAGGCGGGATGATAGGCTCATTCGCTTTCGACGGCTGCGAGTCGCTCGTGTCGGTGGGTATAGCCGAAGGGGTGAAGACAATCGGTGAATATGCCTTCGACGGCTGTACGTCGTTGAAACGCATACTATTGCCGGCGTCGCTCCAGGAAATTAAGCATGAGACGTTCCGGAACGTCGTGTTTGAGGAAATCACGTGTCTGGCTGTTACACCGCCATCGATACGAGACAATACATTCACCGACTATTCGGCGCATCTCTGTGTGCCGGCAGAGTCGATGGCAGCCTATGCCGCAGCCACCGGATGGAAGGAATTCTCGAATATCGGCGACCTGACAACAAGCGGCGTGTCGGCGGTGTCCAACGACGGTTTGAGTGTGGCTGTGTGCGACGGACGCATCTGCGTTGACGGCGTAGGTGAAACAGAGATGATTAAGGTTTATTCGGCGGGCGGAATGCTTGTCGGAATGGGCTTGAACCGGCAGGTTGAAGTGCCGTCGCCGGGAGTCTATATCGTGGAATTCAAGAAAGGCACCGTCAAGGTGGCAATAAGGTAAGTTTTATAAAAAATATTAGTGTAACATCATGCGCTCTCTGGTTTGTGAAAATCGGAGGGCGTTTCTTTTGTTGTAAAAAATCATCATAATCAAAAATTAGAGTAAATTTTTTAGGCATAAATGTTTGGAATTTGGATATATTGCATAACTTTGCGAACAAACCGAAATAAAAAACATAAACCAAGCTAACGGATTTTAGGGAGAGTCGGACAACGGGTGTGGATTCTCCGCTTTGTTCAGGAATTTAACGCCAACGCAAAGGGATGCGTTGTGACATATAGGCAATAAGCTGTGGAAACCAGACAAATGTCAGTCAAACATTGTGGATGGCAAAGCCGCATCGATTGGTGGAGCAGCGGTTGTGAAGATGAGATAGAAACCTATAAAATAAAAGAGTATGAAAATCAAATCAAAAGTGACAATGTTGGTGGTGGCTGTCGCTGCTGTCGAGTGTAAATGTGCAGGCTTCCAAAACAGGCAAATGCGGAGACAACATCGGACTCTTGACTATATAGTCAAAATATGAAAAATTCTTTCAAAGGAACCAATTTACTAATTAATATTTACAAACCTCTGGGTATGTTTCGGCTGCCCAGGCAAAAAACTAAAAAAATTATGAAACACAACAAACCAACCAGACAAGTAAGCATGCGTATGTTTCTCACGCTTGTGCTAATTATGATGTCGTCAGCATTCGTGATGGCGCAAGAGAATTACGGCTTCAAGGTAGCCGGCGTAGATGTGACGAGCGACAACTATCTTGACCTCTCCAAGATTTCCGGAGTGAGCGGCAAGGTGTATTTCGACCCCAACACCATAACCCTCACCCTCGACAACGCCACTATTGAGGCAAATGACTGTAATGCCATCTTGAACGAAACCTGCGACAACCTTTTGATAAAGTTGCTCGGCACAAACACCATTAATGTTACCAACTCGGCTGGCATATACACGCGCGAGTCGACAGTTATTCTGGGCGACGGCGGTGCAAAGCTCAGCGTAAAGAGCGACCTGTGCGCCTTGCTCTTCGGTGGTTGTCCTCTCGAGATCAACAATTGCTGGTTGGAGGCAGAGGGCAAATGGGGCATATCTGCAAGCTACAACGAGGCAGAAGAGGTGCTCACCATACGCAACTCTCACGTGGAAGCTACGGGCACTTCGGGCTCCATCTGCGACATCGCCGGTCTGAAGCTTGATGGATGCCACATCGACATTCCGTCCAAGGCGGCGTATGACGCCGACAAGAAGGCGGTGGCATTGAACGGGGAAACCGTGAAAGAAAAAGTTGTGATTGAACCCAACAGCTATGGCATCTATATCGCCGACAAGCCGGTGACAACACTCAACTATAAAGACCTCACAAGCATCTACGGAGTGAGCGGCAGCGTCTCTTACGACCCCGATACAAAAACCCTCACTCTCGACAACGCCACCATCGAAAGAAACTCTACCGACGGAACGGGCATTGTGAACAAGACTGTCTCCGACTTCACCGTCAAGCTGATTGGCAAGAACACCGTTACAGCCGACCTGGCAAGCATGGTGTTGAACCAGAGGTCTACCATCACCGGCGACGGTTCGCTCTATCTCACGAGCAAGCGATTCTGCGGTCTCGACATGGAGGGGGCTTCCGTAACCATCGACAACACCAGTCTGTTTGTTAAGGGTGGCTATGGCATAGCAGGTTTTATTGGAGCAGAGAGCGAGGTGCTCACCGTGCGCAACTCTTACGTAGAGGCAGAAGGCAGCGGCAGCGGATCTATCACACTCATCAGCAACCTCATCCTCGACAACTGCGCCATCACACAGCCCGTCGGTGCGGAGTTCGACGCCGACCAAAAGGCGGTAGTTTTGAATGGCGAGGTGTTTAAGTCCAAGGTGGTGATTGAGCCTGACAGCAACAGCATCGGCACCATTACAGCCGACGTGCCCGCCCGCAAGCAAGGCATCTACAACCTTAACGGCGTAAAGCTGACCCAGCAGTGGGACGACCTGCCTGCCGGCATCTACATCGTAGACGGCGTGAAGCGCGTGAAAAACTGATACAGCAAACGAATAACGAAAAAATAACGGAGGGTGTGCATGGAAAAATAGAATGCACACCCTCTAAGCAGTTACACGTCCATATTCCTCATGTGTGTCAAACTAAGAATAACCTCCATAAATTCTTCTACTGGTTGCACCTCGTATATAATACGGGTTATCATCAGCCGATGCGGCGGTTGAGGGCAATGCTACTACGATTGGAGCAGGTGTCACGGGGTAGGCGAGCCAACCCCGTGCTGACATATTAAACCGTACTTCGGCAGTTTATCAATGGCAATCCGGTGATGGAGGCAACCGCCGAAGGACGGTTGTATAATCATAGCCTCAGGTTGGCTAGCCTACCTGGGGTCATGGTGCGGAAGAATAATCTACCGCCGAAGAGCGGTTGTATAAATCACGGAAAATATTTTAGCGAGAAAAGTTGAGTCAGCGGCATCGTAACCATCCGTGGGAAGCCGTCCGGCCACAAGTAGTGACGAACCTCCGGCACGCATCCGTTTCACTCCGCGTACCGGGTTGCGGAAAAGTTCCGTCGCTCCGCGACGATGTATGTGGCGATGGTTCTTGACGTTTCTACAACCGCACTTCGGCGGTAGTTGCGCGTGCCACCGGTGTCACGGGGTAGGCGAGCCAACCCCGTGCTAACATATTAAACTGCTCTTCGGCAGTTTTTTCTCGGTGAATGTCGCCTTTCAACTACAGAGAATCCCGCGAGTAATCCTGTGGGATTCTTTTTCCATACACAAGTCGGCTTGTTTCGGATGGCTACACTGAAAGCGCGTCCGCGTTGCGGACGTCGGATGCAGGATTGTTGCTTGACGGACTCTTGCCGGTTTTTGTGGCACAGCAGGCGTAGCCGCGGAAAATCAAGAAGCCCCGGACCAATGTCCGAGGCTTCTTCGGCAACACGTTGCCGTTGTGTCGTTTTACGTCCATTCGATATATCACATACTTCTTTTCTGTCAACGACGTAGGGAAATTTAGACTAAATGATTAAGGTTGAAGTGTAATATATTTTCTTGTAAAAAAGTACAATCAATCTTATCAAAATAAGACCTTTAGGCCCTAAATCGTGATACAAATGTAATGTATAAAATTTGTTCTGCAAAATAAAAATTTTAAATTGCCCCCCCCCATTAACTTTTAATGAAGGAAATACACAAACTTTAACGAGGTGATTACATTTTCAGCGACCATTCAAAACCGTCTTTTGTATCTTTAACATCGAAACCGATTGCGGCGAGACGGTCGCGAATAAGGTCGGACGTAGCCCAATCCTTTTTCGCTTTCGACTCCTTTCGGATTTCGAGCAAAAGGTCGACAGCCTTTTCAAACGGTTCGAGAGCCTGAGCGTCGTCGCCAGCCACGATTTCAGTGCGCACACCGAGGATGTCGATGAGAAACGCCTGGAACAAGTCTTTCAGCTCGTCGATGTCGTCCTTTGTCAGTGTCGCCTTTCCGTCGTTCACCTGGTTGATTATCTTGCAGGCGTCGAAAAGTTCGGCGATAACGATAGGCGTGTTGAGGTCATCGTTGATGGCATCGTAGCATTTTTTGCGGAATCCCTTCACGTCGACCGAAGACGAGTCGGCAGGCTTCAGCTCCTGGAGTCTGCGGTAGCCATCAACGATTCGGTCGTAAGCCTTCTCTGCGGCTTTCAGCGCGTCGTTTGAGAAGTCGACCGTGCCACGGTAGTGTGCTTGCAGGATGAAGAAGCGTATTGTCATCGGCGAGTAGGCCTGTTCGAGCAGAGGATGCGACCCGTTGAAAAATTCCTCGAGCGTAATGAAGTTTCCGAGCGATTTGCCCATCTTCTGCCCGTTGATGGTAATCATGTTGTTGTGCATCCAGTAGCGCACCGTCTCATGGCCGTTGTGAGCCACCGACTGCGCGATTTCGCACTCATGGTGAGGGAACATAAGATCCATTCCACCGCCGTGGATGTCGAACGTTTCGCCCAGATATTTCTGCCCCATCGTAGAGCATTCGAGATGCCATCCTGGGAATCCGTCGCTCCATGGCGAAGGCCATCGCATGATGTGTTCTGGCGACGCTTTCTTCCACAGCGCGAAGTCGACCGGGTTGTGCTTCTCCGACTGTCCGTCGAGCGCACGCGTCGTGTTGAGCAACTCGTCGATGTTTCGTCCCGACAGTTTGCCGTAGTGGAAGTCCTTGCTGTACTTCACCACGTCGAAATATACAGAACCGTTGCTTTCGTAGGCATATCCAGCCTTTAGAATCTCCTTGATATACTCGATTTGCTCAAGAATGTGTCCGGAAGCGTGAGGCTCGATGCTTGGCGGCAGCACGTTGAGCGCTTCCATAGCCTTGTGGTAGCGGTTTGTGTAGTATTGTGCCACTTCCATCGGCTCCAGCTGCTCCAAGCGTGCTTTTTTCTCAATTTTGTCCTCTCCCTCGTCGGCGTCGTGCTCCAGGTGCCCCACGTCGGTGATGTTTCGCACGTAGCGCACCCGGTATCCCAAGTGGCGCAGGTAGCGGAACAGCACGTCGAAAGTGATGGCAGGGCGAGTGTGTCCGAGGTGCGGATCGCCGTAGACAGTAGGACCGCACACATACATACCGACATTAGGCTCGTGCAGCGGCACGAATTGTTCCTTTTTTCGGGAGAGCGTGTTATATATGAATAACGGATTCTCCATCATATCTGAAAATTAATATGTTATGCTTTGCCAACCGGCATTCCAGCTTCAGGCTGTTTAGGCTTGATGGTGCCGAAGTTGGCCTCGTATTTGCGGATGTTGTCCTGGAGCGCCATCAGCAAAGTCTTGGCGTTTTCCGGAGTCATGATGATTCGGCTCTGCACGCGGGCTTGTGGAGCGTTTGGCACCACGCTGATGAAGTCCATAAAGAACTCATTTACAGAGTGGGTGATGATAGCCAAGTTGGCATATTTGCCAGACGCCATTTCCGGAGTCAATTCAATCTTTATTTCTCTTTGGTCGTTTTTCTCATTCATAATTTTAAAATGTTTAGAAGATTATTATGTGCGAAGTTACTAATTTCCCGTAAACTCGCCAAATTTTTTTCGTCGTCGACATTTAGAGAGCGAGCGGGTCGGGAGTGGTGAAGCGCATATAACTCATCGGCGCCTCCGCCGCAACCATAGGCAGGGCAAGCAGAAACAGTGATATGCCGACAAAATGCTTCATCTCGATGGTAATAGGTTTGTTGATAGCAAAGTAAACGAAAAAAAGCCATAAATGCAATAGCAAATCCTGCAATTCTGCAAACTTCTCCGACACTTTTATAGAAGTGTCATTTCTTCAATACCGAATCGCTGAAAAGAATAGAGTTTTCACAGAAAACGGTGACGATGAACACACCGCAGGTTTCTCCTCCGATGTCGCAGAGCAGAGGAAAATCGGCATCTTTGTAGAATCGAATAGTTTTACCAGCCGCGTTTGTTATAAACACATTGGCCTTACCTGGAATTTCGGAGCATGCAATTAAGAATTTGCCATCTGTTATTTTAGGTTTTATTGAGAACTCCATGGATGAGAAGCCGTTTGTTGCCTGAATTCTCCGTATTGCTGTGGATTTGTGCCGTTTTCCAAGGGCTCTCATCAAAGTTTCCGCTTCCTCCTTTTCTTCTTGAGACGGGAAACGCATTGGTTGCTCTGATGCGGGAATGAATGTTGTAGACTGCCTGAAGTCAACTTCGGCGAGATGGTTGTAAATGTGAGTTGCCTGCATTTCAACGATGGGCAATGGGTGGTTGGCTGACAACCATAGCCAATGCTCGTCTACAAATGTTACAGAATCTGTCATTGCCATAGCTGCAATTTCGGCATCTGTCAAGATACAATCTTGTGAACTGTTGTGCTGGCATTGGGGATCAATCAGAATGCCGCCGGTCCGCACTATGTGCAGGCGGACAATGTTTTTAATGGAGTCGCCGTCAGGCAAGGCTATCGACCCCCAACTGTCGGCCTTAACGCTGGAGACACCTGCGATTCGCAGGAAATCAGAATTGTTAAGAGTCCCGGACGCGTAAAAATGAGAAGAAATGCTGTCGCCGACGACAAACGGAAATTTCAAAACTTTTTCTGGCTTGGCGAACGAGATTTGTTGACTGTTGTTGAAAAACTGCGCCTTCTCATACCCGTCCTGTGTCGAAGAGAATAGAGCGCTTCCAAATTTGTTTATGACAAGACTTGAGGAATCATTCTGGGTAAAGGAATAAACATTTGAATGCTCTCCAGGGAGAATGTTGGAAAAATCCCATACGAGCAAGGAGTCGCTGTCATATTCGGTGTGGCGGATGCCAGCGTCGAAACATACCGCTTTTGTCGGATATGACATAGGCGAATGCACGGAACGTGACAGGAACGGCGTTTCGGACAACATAGATGTTGTAAGCGCAGTTGCCAATAATATGCACATCGTTTTTCTCATTTCAACCGATATTTGTATTCAAATTTTTTGATAAAAAACTCATTGAAATCTTTAATGCCATCAAGGCGTCCGAACTTGTCGTATGAATAGAACGTTGAGGTCCCGTCGCAGTCGGTCTTTTCGGCTATGCCCGTCAGCCATTGATACTTTAGAGTGGTGATTTTCGCCTCGGGCAGATTCTCGCGGATGGAGTTGAAAAGGGATGTCAGCGACTTGTCGTCGTAAATCAACGATATGCCACCGCGACTGAATCCTGCAGATTCCGCTATTCTGGAGAGAGTGGCAAAGTCTGTATTCAGAGCTTCAACGATAGGATATTTCCCATTATATCCCCATAAGTATGAAGCGAGTACAATTCCATTGTAGCTTATTTGCGCTATATTGCCGTTGCTTTCATACAAATATTCATACTCTGGAATATTGATGAAGTTTTTCAAATCCTCGTTGATATGTGCAGATTTGCCTAATTCGTATTTAGGAACGACATCAGCTCCCGACTTTCCGACAAACGAGCGCACCAGGCGTCCTGCTTCGTCATATTCCATTCGTCTGGCGGCAGTTATCTTGCCGTCGCAGACGGTAACCTCGGAGTCAATTATGGCATATCGCGGATTTAGATAAGTGTAGAAAGTCTCTTGTCTGCGCCCTTTTGAGTCAAAAGTCCAATCCGATTTCTTCAGCCGACAGAAATTGCTGTCGTCGGAGAACGACGTTGAGAAATACGAGCATCCGTACTCTTGCTTGGAGACAGAGTCCCATTCGGATGTGGAGGATACGTTTGTTTTAACGAGCCTTTTGACAAACGGAATCAATTTGTATTCACTCACGGTATAATCGGCAATTAAATCCTCAGGTTCCTTAAGCATCAGATTTGAGAAATCGCTGATTTTCACGAAATCTCCCGTGAAATTTCCGCCGTCGCCTTCCAAAACCTCGTATTTATAGTCGTATCGCTTCTGCTGATTGTTGCCGATTGTGTTGAATACAGTCTTGCAGACCAAATCACCTCTTTTATGGGCATACGATGTGTATATGCGGTTGTTGGTCGAGCCGCAGTTGGAGAAAGCCATGTCAAGATGGTCCGGGCAGTCGATATATGTTGAAAAATCGTATTGGGTGATAATCTTATCGTCATTGTGTTCATCGGTCTCAAACACGCGGGAGTATAATATGTCTGCAGTGCCTGTGGCGGTTGTCGGCAAGCCATAAGACGAAGTGCCGTATACGGTTTTCAAATCATCACCCATTCCGCCGTCGACGTGCCCGCCCATAATAAAGTGGTAGGCATATTCCGGTTCAAATGGCACCACGCCGCTCGACGTGTTGTCTTTTGTATAATCCGTGGCATATTTGTAAGTCTTCCGGATCTTGGCGTTTGTCACATCGTCGGTGCAAGATGTTATGCTTCTAATCCTCAGTCCGCCCCAAAGCTTTGTCGGGGAAATCGTTGTGGCGGTTATGTCGTTGAAATTGATTTTGACTATGCCAAAATCGCCTTCGCTATTATCTCTTTCGAAATAATTTCTCAGAACGTCGAGGCTTATGTTGCGTGGATTGCAGAGACGAATCCTATATTGCCCCGGCTGGGAGATTGATATTATTTGTTTCCTTGCGCTGTTTTCCGAATCAATGAAAACGGTCGCTATAACCTCGTTCTTTCCATTGTATATTTTTACTGAAGGATAGTCGTTTGAATAAGCGGTTGAGTGGCTGTGGTTGTAATCCTTCCATCCGTCATCTCCTTGCAGGTAGCCCATACCCTTGAACATTTCGAAGTAGTTTGACACATCCACATAGATATTTGTCGGGCTGCTTACGGTTATTGCAGCCTCCAGGACTTCGCCATGTTTGCGTCCGCACAGGGTGTAGTTGTGGGGAGTTGTGGTGGTGATTGTTTTTTCTTCATTCTTTTTTGCGTTTACATACGCATAGTCGTGCGGCTCCCATTCGAAAGCCGTATGTCCACCAGTCGGATAAGTTATCTTGTTCAGAATTCCTATGGCGGCATACGCAGCATTCGGCTCTCTGTCGCCATAAGGGTAGCTTCCAAGTTTATGCTCAAACTGTTTGGTAAGCAGCGATGCGTTGTTGCAGCCGTTGTAATATCCCCAATGGTCTTGTGACTTGGAATAATTATTTGGCACAGAGCCTTTTTTATAATCAAATGAAAACAATGTCTGCTTGTTTTTGCCGTCAGCCGACACTTCCGAAATTTTATTGAGCAGTCCGCCGCGTTTGCCCCGGAATGGACTCTCCGACTGTTCAAACACGAAATTCTTCACCGGAGTGCATTCGGAATCGTTTCTGAATATTGTAATTTTCGACAACCTGTCGTACTGCGAAGTTTTGGTGTCGACATCCACGGTTGTTGTCTCATAAGAGAACTCCACAATCTCCGAACTGGAGACAATCCGCTTCAGCAGTTTGGGATAGTAGTCGATGTATGAGTCGGCGCCGGTGTAGCCCAGCACAAGTTCTTTGATATAATTGGAATTGAAACAGTCCTCATATCTATATGTGCCGCCAACCCGATAGATGCGTTCGCCCATATTCTGGTATTCAAACATAATCGAGTCGCCTTGCAAAGACTTTATTTTGGTCAGATGCCATGCGGAAATGAAGCGGTATTTATCTTTCTGCATATCCGCGTTTTGCAGCATCCGATAATAGTACAGGTAAGAATATTCGCTATATTCCGTAGCTTCAAAATAATAGCGAGTGCCCTTGTCGTCGACAATCTCATAACGGCCGGGGTAGTAGTTGCTGTTCAAAGTCCTGCCATTTTCAAAATGGAGATAAGACGGCGACTGCAAGACCATCTGCCGGTTGTCGTCGTATATGAAAGTGCCGGTCATCCCCATTCCCGCAATCTGCAGCACATCGTTGGCAACGTCAAGACGGTTTTCCTCGTATGGCTGGCAATAGCGAGAAATGTATTTGACATAGTCGGAGTTTGCCACAGCATAGTCATATTCCTTAGGCTTGTTGCATACGTAGTTTCTGAGTTTTTTACCGTCGGATGTAATATTGAACAGTCCTCGCATCATCCCGCCCTCCGCGAGCATCTCGTCAGGCAGACCGTTGACCGTGCGCGATATCGTGGCTCCGGCGAGCAGCGTCCATCCCAGACCTACAATTCCCGCTTTCTCGTTCACCTTGATGCCGCCTCCGTGGTAACCTATGGAAATCGGCACAGACAGAGATCCGTGGCACACCTCGTAAATCGGCAGGTTGATGTCGGGTTGCCCGGATGCGAGCGAGACTCCGAAATCAATGTATCTGTTGAGCGACTCCACCTCTGGCGACGGTGGCAGCACGGAGAAGTTGTGTGGCGCATACTTCAGATTGTCGGCTGCCGCCGACAGGATTGATGCGATAGATAATGTTATGACCATCAAATATTTCATAGATCCGAATTTTTATTGTTGTTGTATCAATGCAACTTTTACGATGCTTCCGTCATATTGCCTGTATTCAACGAATTCAGCTTCCATTTTGCGTTCATTTAATTTGATGCCGACTTCTTTTGCCCAGGAATTGGAAATTTCAATGGGATGTATTAGAAAAATTGTGTGGATATCTAAATTGAAATATGGCTCAAGATTCAGAGTCCGGACCAAGTCGCGTATGTTTCGATTTATCTTTATCAGTTCGAAACTTTCAATGACACCATTCCAAATTGTGTATGGATATCCTGGTTCTGGGATGTCTCGAATATATTCCAACGTATCTTTTGTGGCGTGAATCGACACAGTGCTTGGCACGTCGTCATCGAACGTAAGAGAAAAACCTTTTTTCATGAAACGCATTCTTATTTGTCCTCTTGAGAGCTTTTTCAATTCATCCGGGAATACTGCTGGATTGTCAGTGACGGCAACCAATGTGTCGTTCGACAGCAGCACCTTGAATACCCGGCTCTCGATAGCCCGAACTGTATCTCCATTAATGTCTTTGGGGAAAAGCCTTGTTCCACGGAAAAACACATCTTTATAGAGGATGATAGAATCGGTCTCCGCATTGGGCGTGGAGGCGTTGGCCAATGGAGATAGGCTGAAAAGGATGACAAATAATAGGATTGCTCGTTCCATTGTAACTTCTATTTTGTTTTAGATTTTAAATGAATGAAAATCAAGCTGTCTTCCGTAAGGCAAATACGGTTAGGCTTAAATAGAAACATTGAGACGATAGTGACCTTTAAGCCAAGGCGCTTTTATGAAGTTGCTTCGTATAAGGTCTGCTCAGATCAGAATCCTCTCAAATGTCGGTATTTTTTCAGGTACAAATGCTCATTGTCTTTGTATATGGCCCTGATTCTGACTTTCGACGGAGCAATATTAATAAATCTGACAGGACCGTCGTCTCCTCCAACTTCATCCCACGTTACGGTTCTGTATGTTATTTGCCATTCATTGTTGTCATTCAATTCACAAATCCAAGCAGGTTTGATAAACTTGAAGATAACAGGATGACGTACTTCAAAATGAAATAACCAGTAGTTACATCTGTCCGCTATTTTAAAGCGGCCATAGGTTCTCTGTGTGGGAATCAAGAACTCTTTTATGAACTCATTTATGCACACTCTCATTTTTTGTTCGTTATTCGAATTAAATCCAGTGGGAGTGAAAAAGAAATGGGCTCCATTCTGCTCCAGAACAATCAGAGGCTCCATGTCATATCTGGATCGATCCAATTCACCATAGCCTGAGTATTCGCTTATCTGCAACAATAAAACGGAATCGACTCTCATTATCTCAATGGCATAATCCTTAAACATCTTCCGTTCAAAATTCCATCTTTTTATCACCTTGTCTACAGAAAAACCGTCTTTGTAAATCCACCATTTTATTATTTCGGGTTCTTGTACGGATACAAACTCCAAAATCTTCTGAAAAGATGGAGAATTCGTTTCATATACAGTATACGATTCCAAACCTCCGGGCAGCGCGTTTCGTCCCAATTGTCCAAACACGGATAGCGAAGATAAAAGCAATACGATTATAAATAGTAATGATTTCATATTATTGTTTTTTTAAAGGTGCGGTTACTGTAATCTCGTCAAGGACTCCAACTCTATCGATAGCTATTGGAACATAATCCATTTTGTCTCCACGCTTTATGAAAATGTTCATAGAGAAAGAAGGAAACAATTGGAGATATTTTTTAAGAACTATATCATCTCCATCGGATATGATTGATGTCGCGTCAGCGCCAGGGTGGCTATGGTTTGCAATGTAGACATTCTGTCCATTGTCCAATAGTTCTTTTGTGCAATAATCGAGAGTAATGTTTTTATCTTCGATATACGAAGTGCCAACAACTCCTCTCTGAATTCCATTTTGCTCGTACAACACATTTGACCATTCCACATTCGTATTTTTTGCGACGAACTCAAAAAAAGTTGTCGCTTCTGTGGCATTGGAGTAAAACAACGAGACATTCTCTCCTTGGACAATCAAATTTGATTGTGTTTTTAAAAAATCTTTGCTCACAACAATACTTGAGCGAGTCCCTTTGCCGTCTATTTGATTTGTACCATATATTCTGTCATATTTATCTGCAGTTGAATTCAAAAATTGCAGTTTCCCATTAGGAAATATTTCAAAATCATTCTTCCCATCCAAGTCCACGTTGCATACAGGGTTGTTTGCGCAGTAGGCGTAGGGTGAGAGGGATGGGTAGGATAGAGCGAGCGGGTCGGGCGTGGTGAAGCGCACGAGCAGAGGGTCATAGAATCGGGCTTCGTTGTCATACCAATCTATGCTCTCGAACTGCTCGAATTCCTTGCCCACGTGCATGCGGCGCGTGGCTGGGATGTGGTTGGGTGATGTCATAAGCATTTGCATCTTAATCTGAATTTATTATGTATCTAAATTTCCGATAGCCCAGATTGTCAATATTGAGATGCCCGTTTTTGTCTAATTTGCAACCATTTAAAGACAATTTGATTGACAAGGTATTGCCGTAGATGTCCATATCGTCCCAAGTTATCCAATAGAATACATCTTTGTCAGTCTGCTTTAGGTTTGATACAATCTCCTCTTTACAGAGACTGTTGAATAAGAACTTCCCATTAGCCTTGTTCTCAAGGACTTTGCGAGTTAAAGTCTCTATAGAAATATCGTCAATAACGACATTGTTGACTAAGTTATAATAATCATTCAATTCTTTACAAAAGATAATCTCGCTAGGTGCGATATATTTGTAAAATATATTTGAATCAGAGTATATATGGAATGTCTGATTTGAATAAACATCAGATTCTATACCTATAGAGTCTTTTGTTAAACCGATAGGAAAATCATCTTCTTGTGTGCAGAGTGGACAACTGGGTAGTTTGACGATGCCGATGTATTCCCAAATATTTTTATCTTCATTCAGTTTATAAATAATCTGAATTCCGTCTTTTTGTTTATACGGATGTAACAAGTATTTCGCAACCTCGAATGTTATAAATTCTTGACAAGAGTAATATTCTGACGAAATGCAGAAATTTAAACAAATAGTTGTGTCTCCAAGATTTTTCTTAGCTATTAGTTCGTCTTGGCTCATAGAAGAAGCGCGAAGTATTCCAAGGTGCTTTTCTTTACTGTCAAATTTAAAAAACGGAGGCAGCGTATTGTCTGTCAATACAATCCTTCCATATTCTGCATATTCTGGATTCTTGGATATAATATCCTTAGTTACAATTCTGATACTCTCGTTTATTATAGAGTCCATATTCAACCTATATTGGGCATCGATTCTGCAGATACACAACAATGTTGCAGCTACGGTCAATAATATATGCTTTATCATTTGGTTATAATTTTAGGCATTACAAAATCATTCAATGGGACAATGGCTTGTACACCTGCTCTGTCGTAGATATATACTCTTCCGTCTCCCATTCCAAAGCAATAGTTTGCACCATCTCCTGCATACTTAATATCAGCGGAAGATGGCGGTTGTGGGTATTTCGTGTCATTAGGATATATGCCAACACTTCCGCTTGGGTGGCTATGGAACATCGGTGCGTTTGGAGGTGCGCTGACCACCATCGACAAAGGTCGGTCAGGAGAGCCGACCGGACCTGGGGCGGAAGTAAAAACTATGCCGTCGTTTATATATCCGCCATATTCCCGATTGTTTCGGTCTGCCGTATCGCCGGAACTATCATCTCCAATGGCGTTTATCATATTTTGTCGGATGCTCTGTCTTGCAATTTCAATTGAATTTTCGTATGCAATAGGATTTGTTCCGAACATCTCTGTATCCCCGTTATTTTCTTTGATAAAATTGATTGTAGCTTTTTCCAATTTTTTAGGCAATCCGGCGCCAGGTATAATTTCATTGCGATTTCGGAAATACTTTTCCGTTGTTTTCAGCACGAACAATTTTCCATCGTCAATGCCGTCGTTGCCGATAATTTTACCATTATGCATAAAATGAGCCTTTCCATCCAAATCCACGTTGCATACAGGGTTGTTTGCGCAGTAGGCGTAGGGTGAGAGGGATGGGTAGGAGAGAGCGAGCGGGTCGGGCGTGGTGAAGCGCACGAGCAGAGGGTCGTAGAATCGGGCTTCGTTGTCATACCAATCTATGCTCTCGAACTGCTCGAATTCCTTACCCACGTGCATGCGGCGCGTGGCTGGGATGCTGTTGGGCGCCTTGTAGACGGGCAGCCCGGAGGCGTAGTAGCAAACAGCCTGCTCCACCGTGCCGGCGCTGTCGGTTACAGCCACGATGCTGCCGAGGGAGTTACGCACGTAGCGGTGGCTGTGCCAGCGTCCGTTGTCGTCCTTGGAGAAGAATCCGCCGCTCCACTCCAGACGGCGAGTCCTACCGCCGACGCGCAGCACGTCGCCGTAGTATTCGCGGGTGGTGGATCGCGCCCGCTTCTGCTCGCGCACCACCGTGTCGCCGTTCTCAACGCGAGTCACCGTCGTGACGTAATAGCTCGTCTCCGTCTCGCGCTCCTTCACGCCGTCGGCGTTGTAGCTCAGGCTCAGTGTGTTGCCGTTGTCCATCGTGAAGCGTATCGGCAGGTGACGGTCGTTGTAGAGAATCGAGGCGATGCGGCGTGTGCGGTCGGCGGTTATGCGCCCGCACTGGTCGTAGGCAATCGGACGGTCGTATTCACCCTCTGCAAACCGCGGCGCATATACCGCCATCGCTGGCGACGATGAGTCGACGATGCGGCTCACGCGGTTGCCCTCGTATTCGATTGCAGCCTCCTGCACCGCCGGGTATCCGCGGTTTATCATCGTGACATTGCCGTTGAGGTCGTAGTCGAACGTCTCGGAGAAAAGCTCCGTGAACGGCGACAGGTTGCTCTCCCCGCATATCGCCGCCGTCAGGAAGCGTCGGTCGCCGTAGTCGTACTCCATGCGCTGGACGAACTTCTCTCCGCCGTAGGCAACGCTTGTGGTTTTTTCCGTCACCAAGCCATTGGCGGCGAAGGAGAGCGTCTCGCTGTAGCTGTTGTTGGCGATGGCAGTGACGCGCCCCTCCGCATCGAGCGTGTAGCCGGTCGCACCGTCGCTGCCGCCTCTCCGCCTCACAAGTCTGCCGGCGGCGTCATAGTCGTGGTAGGCACGCTCCCATTTTCCGCCGTCCACCCGGATTTCCTCCGCATATAGCTGCCCACCGTCCTGCATGTATGAGAAACAGCGGTCGATGGTCACCTCGTCGGGATTCGTCTGAAACTCGCCTTGCGGCAGCGACAGCACGGTGCGGCAGCGCGTTGGGCGCCCGATGAAATTGCAGTCGGTGAACGTGCTTTCGATGAACTCCGCCGTGTACTGCCTGCGGCACCGGGCGCGCTCGCGTCCGCGGCGGTCGTAGAGCCACACCGTGAACTCCGGGAACCCCATGCCGCCCATCACGGCGCAACCCGTGGGCTTGCCCAGGCGCGACGGCGCGCGCTCAAAGGCGTATTCCTCGTCCGACGGCAGAGTCCAGTCGGAAGTCCAGAAGTCGTATGAGTCGTAGTACCAAGCATTTGTGAGATTGTAGTCGCGGTCGGGCGCATTCTCGAGACGGTAGCACATGTGCATATCCTTGTCGACCGCGGCGTCGAACACCGCCGAGATTTCCGACTGTGCATATTTCCGTTCCAGCTCCTCCCGCGTCCACGGCAGTTGTGAAATTCCAGCCGTCACGCCCGCCACGGCAAGCCTCTTGTCGCTGTCGTAGGCATAGAAACGCCACTGCCCGCGGCTGCGCAGACAGCCGTCCTGCTCGAGCGCCAGCTGACCGAGCCGGTCGTAGACATAATATGTAGGCGCCACGCCGGGCACACGGCTCATCGTCACCCTGTTGCGTCTGTCGTATCGCCATTCCGCGCAGTATTGCTCCACCGTAGTTGAGTTGCACACGCCGTCGGCCGTCAGCCTCCGTGCCCCCTCGGGCGACACCGTGAACCTCAGCCTTCCGCACACGTCGTAGACCCAGAACGTCCAAGCGTCGTCTTCAAGTTCCGCAACCTTGCGTCCGTCAAAATCAGTGAAAACAGAGCGAGAGTACGTCATCGTCTCGTCGGTCTCAATCGTGAACCTCAGCGTCCCCTCCTTGTAGTATCCCTGGCGCACCAGCCGCCCTTCGCCGTCAACATCAAAAATCGGAACCGTCTCGTCGAAGCAGAATCCATGCTCCATGATGCGGGGCTTCGATGCCCCCGGGCGCGTCATCGACACCGGTCTGCCTTCCTCCGACAACTCGTATTTAAAAGCCGTCAGCGGGCTGTCGCATCCGTAGAACGCCTTGGCCTCTCCGATCAGCGATGCCGGCGCCACAAACGCCCCTCCGCTGTGCGTGCCCACCGGCAGCCACCGCTCCGCCACCTTGTCGCCGTGGCCGTAGACCGTCAGCTCCGCCACGTCCTCGAAATCGCCGCCCGCACCCACGCGTACAGTCTCCACCGGGCGTCCCAGCCCGTCAAAATAAGTTGTCGTGACACGCGCCATATCGAAGAATGCCGCCGGCTCGCTGCGCGACGGCGAGTAAGATTCGATCACGCGCACATAGCTCATCGGTGTCTCCGCCGCAACCATAGGCAGGGCAAGCAGAAACAGTGGTATGGCAAAGACAGGTTTCATATAGACGGCAAGCTTGTAATTTTCACAAAGATAGAGTGTCGTTTTTGAAAAAGCAAGGGCGGAGGCTATAAAATGCGGGGCAGGAAAGGTGGAGGCAGGGCGATTTAAACATTTTTAGGCGAAGAAATTGCACAGGGATGACGCTATTTGCTAATTTTGCATAATTAAAGGAGATGTGAAAAATGAAGAGACTTTTGCTTGTGATAATCGCAATGATGTCGCTGCTTCCGGCATTCGCCGGCGAAAAGGCGAAGATGACGCTCGTGACAAAAGTACATGACTTTGGATATGTCAAGGAGAAAGGCGGCGACGTGACATGCTGGTTCGAGTTTCGCAACACTGGCGACGAGCCGTTGATAATCCGCACGGTGCGCTCTTCGTGCGGCTGCACAAAGCCCGCTTATCCAAAGAAGCCCATTGCCCCCGGCGAGACAGCCAAAATCGGAGTGACGTATAAGCCCGACGGCCGCCGCGGAGCGTTTGACAAGACCGTCACGGTGGTGACCAACGGCGGGACGGCGTATTTGAGGATTAAAGGCAACGTGATACCGTAATGCGCAGACTGACGGTGATATTGACGGCGGCACTTGTCGCCGCGGCTGCCTCCGCACAGCTGCAATGGGAGGAGACGGCGTGGGACTTCGGCATCATCAAGGAAGCCGACGGCAAGGTGGCTCACCGGTTTGCCTATCGCAACGGCGGGGCCGACACGGTGGTGGTGAAGCGCACATCGTCATCGTGCGGCTGCACGACGGCAAGGCTTGCCGACACGGTGATATTGCCCGGCGACAGCGGCAGCCTTCTTGTGGAGTTCAATCCGTCGTATCGCCCGGGTCCGTTCAAGAAGCATGTGGCTGTGCATACCGACAAGGGAACCACACAGCTGCAGATAGCAGGCAAGGTGCGCCCCGAGGGAGAGACCGTAGGGCGGATTTTCCCAGAGAAAGCCGGTGATTTGCGGCTTACGTCGCGCACGGCAGTGGTTGGCGACGTGCGGCAGGGACACCGCCGCCAAACAAGCGTGATAGCCTACAATGCCGGTCACGACACCCTCAGCCTTTCGTTTGAGAGCGCCGACAAGCGTTTTGTCGTGGTTGCCGATTCCGCAGAGGTGGCTCCCGGCGACCTGACTTCGTTCAGCATCGTCTTTCAAGCAGACAGTGCCGACGAGACAGGGCGTGCCGACACGCAGATAGCCGTCAAAGCCAACGGCAGGAGTATGGGCGTGATAACCGCCACGGCGCAAGTGGTGGCAGCGCATCCAGAGAAAGTGGACTATGCCTCCGCACCGCAGTTGAGGCTTCGCGCCGACAGGGTGGACTTCACCCCGATAGGCACGAAGAAGATTATGCGCAGCGTGGAGATAGAGAATATCGGCAAAGCCGACCTTCACATCACCGGCACCGGCACGATGGACGATGCGGTGGCAGTGAAAAAGACGGCGCGATGCCTGAAGCCCGGCCGGAAAGGCAAGATCTGCATAACGCTCGACCCGAGCAAGATGGCCGACGGCCGACTGCTCAACAGCAGTGTGGTGATATTCACCAACGACCCGCTGCAAGGCACAGTGCAGATACGCACTGTAGGCACAACAGAAACAGATAAAAAACAAAAATAACAAAAGACACAACGATATGGAATTTCTTGATCATGACGAGCATCACAATATGGTGAGCCATCCGGAGAACAGCAAAGAGTTTGCCGGACTTGCTGTCAACAGTGGAGTGGCAGAGCCACCGAAAGTCAACCCTTACTTCCATCCGCGCAAGCGCCGCCGCACGATGACAGCCGGCGAATATGTGGAAGGCATCCTCAAGGGCGACGTGACTGTGCTGAGCCGAGCGGTGACGCTTGTGGAGAGTCTGGTGCCCGAGCATCAGGCATTGGCTCAGGAAGTAATAGAAAAGTGCCTTCCGTCGGCAGGCAACTCGCGCCGCATCGGCATCACTGGAGTGCCGGGCGCCGGCAAGAGTACGTCGATCGACGAGTTCGGACTGCATGTGCTTAAAGACGGCGGCAAACTCGCCGTTCTCGCCATCGACCCGAGCAGCGAGCGCACCAAAGGCAGTATCCTCGGCGACAAGACCCGCATGGAGAAACTGTCGATTCATCCCAAAGCCTTCATCCGCCCCAGCCCGTCGGCAGGCTCTCTCGGCGGCGTGGCACGCAAGACTCGCGAATCCATCGTGCTTTGTGAGGCCGCCGGCTTCAACAACATCTTTGTGGAGACCGTCGGAGTGGGACAAAGCGAGACGGCAGTGCATTCGATGGTCGACTTCTTCCTGCTGATACAGCTGGCAGGCACCGGCGACGAGCTGCAGGGCATCAAACGAGGCATCATGGAGATGGCCGACGGCATAGTCATCAACAAAGCCGACGGCGACAACATTGAGCGCGCCAACCTTGCCAAAGCACAGTTTCAGAGCGCGTTGCATCTGTTTCCGCCCACATTGTCGGGCTGGATACCCGAAGTGCTAACCTATTCGGGCTACTACGGCATCGGCATCAAAGAGGTGTGGGAGATGATTGACCGCTATTTCGAGTTTGTCAAAGGCAACGGCTATTTCGAGCACCGTCGCATGGAGCAGGAGAAATATTGGATGTATGAGACAATCGACGAGCAGCTGAAGGCGCACTTCTACCGTGACCCTGAGGTGGAAGCGTTGCTGAAGGTGAAGCAGGACAATGTGCTTGCCGCCCGCCAGAGCTCGTTTGTAGCAGCAAAAGACGTGCTTGACTATTATTTCCAAAAAATGGGTTTGAAATAATTTGCACTAACTTTTGATAAGTTAGGCTGCGTCTCGGAAAAATCAAAATTCAAGTAAACTTGATTTTGCTTTTTTGATAAAACCGGCTGCGCCTCGGAAAAATTGAAGCGAACTTCATTTTTCACTCGGCTTGCGCGGTTTTTCACTCGACTTGCACTAACTTTTGATAAGTAAGGCTGCGTCTCGGAAAAATCAAAATTTCAAGCAAGCTTGATTTTGCTTTTTTGATAAAACCGGCTGCGCCTCGGAAAAATTGAAGCGAACTTCATTTTTCACTCGACTTGCGCGGTTTTTCACTCGACTTGCACTAACTTTGTGCGAATTTTAAAATTTGGTCAGAAATTGGAAAAAGAAAAGATAAAGAAATCGTTGGGCACGGTGTGCAAGGTGGTCATACCATTGGTTGTCGGAGTAGGATTGTTTTATTGGCTCTATAACAATGTCGATGTGGAGCAGATGAAAAACATCCTCCGCTACGACGTGGACTACACTTGGATAGGCGTAATGCTCGTAATATCAACGTTCAGCCACGTGTTCCGCGCCATGCGATGGCGTTTGCAACTGCGTGCGCTCGGCATCGACGCGCCGCTCGGAGTGCTTGTGGTTTCGATTTTCGGCACGTATGCTGTCAATCTTGTTTTTCCACGCCTCGGCGAGGTGTGGCGCTGCGGCTACATCTCGCGTCGCCAGAAAGCCCCGTTTACCAAAGTGGTAGGCTCGATGGTCGCCGACCGCCTGTCGGACACCGTCACCGTTCTGACGTTGACTCTTGTGACGATGTGTCTTGCGTGGTCTGCGTTCGACAAGTTTTTTGATGCCTTCCCTCAAGTCAAGGACGGCATATTCAATACCGTGACATCGCCCGTCACATGGATAGGAGTGGCAGTCGTCGCCGGACTCGTTGTAGCGTTGTTCAAACTCGGCAAGCACTTCGCGTTTATCCAGAAAATCGACAATGCCATCGCCGGACTGTGGCAAGGCTTCTACAGCATAACAAAGATGAAAGGCAAGCGCTGGTTTCTGTTTTACACGCTTCTCATCTGGGGCTGCTACTTCACGCAGCTCTACGTTTGCTTCTTTGCCTTTCCGTTTACGAAAGACCTCGGCATTGTTTGCGCACTGGTGTGCTTCGTGCTGAGCAGCATCTCGATGGGCATACCCACCAACGGAGGCCTCGGCGCATGGCACATTGCGATAATCTTCGGCCTGTCGCTCTACGGAGTAGGCACGTTCTCGATCAATCGTCCCGACGCCAACGCCACCGCGTTTGCCATGCTCGTTTGGGGCACACAGACATTGTTGCTGATAGCGTTGGGAATCTATTCCTACGTCTACATATTGATGAATAAAACAAAAGAAGGGAACTAAGAGATGGCACTTAGAATAGACGATTATTTCGATGAGGACGAGCGTCCGGCAGAAGAACGCGACGACGAGGCGCAACCCGCACAGCAGGAGGCGCAAGCCGCGCCGGCAGTGCCGGAGGAAGAGCAATACCGCGAAGACTTTATCGTGACCAACGGTCAGCGCCGCCGTCGGCGGTGGCGCCGGATAATCATTGCCGGCACGCTTCTTGTAGTTGCGGCGATAGTTGTCAACATGCTCTTCGTGTCGAAGAAAGTGGACAAAGGCTGTGTGCGCGGCTATCTCGTGAAGGTGGAACTCAGCAGCGGACTGCTGTTCGACTCCTACGAATGCACTATGGTCACCGACTATCCCGACCGAGTGACCGACGCAAATGACTTGATTTTTCATTTTTCCGTGCGCGACCAAAAACTTGGCGAGAAAATCTACAAAGCCATGCGCGGCGACAGCGTGCTGCTTGTAGACTACGTGCGCTATTCAATGAAAATGCCGTGGCGCGGCAACTCCGACGTGTATGTCGACAGTGCCACAGTGATGAAGTCGCCCGTGCTCCGCAGTCCCGAGCAGGTGGCTCTCGACAAGGCGACATACGGCGCCAAGCCCGACACCACAAAACGTGGATAAGACATAAAAACAAAATAATCAAGGATGGTTGCTCCTTTTCGCGGTCACGGCTGCGGAAAGGAGTTTAATTTTGCATAAAAAGTAAAAACGAAATGCTATGGAAAACAATTTTATTGAAATGGAATGGAGCCGGCTGTGGTGGCTTCTCAGTGTGGTGGTTACGGAGTATGTGCTCGTTCTCGCCGCGGTGGGCGCCGACATGGCAAGCGGCATCAGCAAATCCCGTAAGCGCGGCGAGGCAACACGCAGCCGCTCGCTCCGCCGCACCGTCGACAAGCTGGCGCGCTACTACAACGTGCTTGTGGTGCTTACCGTTGTCGACGCCATGCAGATAGCCGGCGCGTGGTTTATGCGCGCAGTTGAAGGCTATGCCGTGCCCACCGTGCCGCTGTTCACGCTTCTCGGGTCGCTCGGCATGGCAGGGATAGAGGTGAAAAGCATCTTTGAGAAAGGCAGCGACAAGGAGCGCACCGATGTAGGCACGTTGCTCGACCTGCTCGAATCCGCCGCCGACAATGAGAAATTAACCAAAATTATCAACAACCTTAAAAACTTGAAGAAATGAAACATTTTACCATTGAAGAACTTACACATTCAGACACCGCCATCGGCCACGGCATAGTCAACAATCCCGGCGCCGTGGAGCGGGAAAACCTGCGCCGTCTCGCCGAGCGCGTGCTCGACCCCGCAAGAGAACGCCTCGGCGCGCCAATCTACGTCAACAGCGGCTACCGCAACTGCGCGGTGAACCGACTGGTGGGCGGAGCGCGTCGCTCATATCATCTGCAGGGGCGCGCCGCCGACCTCGACACCCGCAGCGGCCGCAACGCCGAACTGATGCGCATCCTCCAGTCGCTTCCCCACACCGAACTGCTGTGGGAACAGGGTGGCCGCTGGATACACGTAGCCCTGTGACGGCAGCCGACGGCGCCTTTTCCGCAGTGAAAACGGCGGAAAACGGCGGTTTGCGCGCAGTTTTTTAACGGAAATCGGATGTCGTGGTTTAAAAAATGTGAAAAATAAAGCCAAACCACTAAATATTAGAGGTTTGGCTTTTATTGTTGAGTTTTTGTTGTAGTGGTTTGTGAGTTTTTGTTGAGTAATAAAATGAACACATCGCGCGCGATGCGCGTAAATTTGCAACATAAAACCAACAGATTAAAATTTATTCGTATGAAAAGCTTATTCACCATTATTGCAGCCAGCCTACTGCTCGGCACGGCATCAATGGCGGCAGAGCATACGGGGATTGACAACAATTCGGCATATCTTGATTTGCGTCCAAACGGCACGACGCTCCGTACGACGGCAGCCTCACGCATCGTGGTTTGCAACATGATGGGTCAGATGGTGGCCAACACAGAGGCAACCGAGGTTTCGACCGCAGGTTGGCAGCCAGGACTCTACATTGCCCGTCAAGGCAATGCGGTAGTGAAATTTGTAGTGAAATAAATAAAAACTTAAAAAATAATACAACAATGAAAGCTAATTTATACTCAATTGTACTTATGGCAGGTGCGATGATCTCGTCGGTCAATGCATTTGCACAACCAACAGCTTCCGCTCCGACACCTCCCGAATTGGCGAAGAGCAAGGTGATTTCAATCTACAGCGACGCCTATGCGTCGACAGGCTTTGAATTTGGAGTATGGGGCAGCGGCACAACTTATGCCCCGGAGAAAATCGGTGACACCGACAATGTCGCTAAGTTCACCACAACCGACCTAGGTTACTTCGGATGGCAATTCGGCAAAGTCAACACCGCAGCGATGGACAAGCTCCACGTTGACATCTATGGCGACGCCGCATTTTCTGTCCGCGTGGTGCCTATCACTGGTGGCGCGGAAGTGGGACAGACCATAGAAGTCAGTGCCGGCAAATGGACAAGCGTCGACCTTGACACCAAGGTGTTTGCCGACGGAGGCGCCAACCTTGCCAACGTGTATCAAATCAAGTTTGACAACGTCAAGAGTCAAACGTTTTATATAGACAATGTCTATTTCTGGAGCACATCGACCGACGTCGACACCGAGGCACCTACCCAGCTGACAGCCACGCTCGTAGAGTCGGCATTCACAACAGTGACACTCTCCTGCACGGCAGTAGACAACAGCGGTGCTGTTGAATTTGTCGTAACCGACGAGGCAAAATCCTACAGCAAGACAGTTGGCGGCGTGTCGGGCGAAGCCACCACGGTGGTTCTCGACGGACTTACAGCCAACACCGACTATAACTTCACAGTCAAGGCTCGCGACGCCGAAGGCAACGAGTGTGCCGACGTCGTTACAATCGCCGCATCGACAAACGTTCTGCCAGAGCCGGCAACCAAAGCATCGTTGCCAGCCTCGAAAGTGTTCTCAATCTTCTGTGATGAGTATACTCCGGTCTGCCCGTTCGGCATCGGCGGATGGGGACAGTCGACAACAGCGACATTTTTGCAACTTACCGCCGATGACCAGGCGATGTATCTTGACAACTTCAACTACCTCGGTCTTGAGCTCAACAACAACAAGCCGGCGTTTGACGCCAGTGATATGCTCTACCTCCACCTCGACGTTTATCCGCTGACGCTCACCAAACTTGAGGTCACTCCAATCTGGGGTGCAGAGAAACTCGTTGATTGCGGTGAACTCACGGCAGGAAAGTGGAACACCATCGTTCTGCCGTTGACATCATTCGACGGCATCCGTCTTGACAACATCTATCAAATCAAGTTTGTAGCTCGTCCAGAAGGTACAGCCAAGGCATTTCTCGACAACATCTACTTTGCTACAGACAACGACAGCAGCGTGGCTTCTATGACAGCCGACAAGCTCACCTATGTAGACGGCATGCTCCGCGGCGCAGCCGATGCACGCATCGTGGTTTGCAACGTGATGGGACAGATGGTAGCCAACACAGAGGCAACCGAGGTTTCGACCGCAGGTTGGCAGCCAGGACTCTACATTGCCCGTCAAGGCAATGCGGT
>ENA-UPTB01000575-UPTB01000575.1-human-gut-metagenome-genome-assembly--contig:-NODE-575-length-38661-cov-4.601337_pt1 | contig 38661 bp, 30 predicted proteins | sample MGYA00250046_ERZ773369 | MGnify/ENA primary metagenome ERZ773369 (study PRJEB29103, sample SAMN06111938) | human gut metagenome | biome: human gut; feature: ankylosing spondylitis patient; material... | reverse complement strand
GAAGACAGGAAAATATGGTTTCTATATGCAGGAACCGGCAGATTTCTGGGCGCAGCAGGCATTGGTTGAGAGCGCGGGAGCGGATATGTTGACTGCGGATGCATCCGGCAAGAAAAAAGCAAGCTTTGCAACCGAGGACGGCATTGCGGCAATGCAGATGATGCAGGATATGGTAAAAGATGGTTCTGCCCTTCATGTTTCATGGGAAGAGGGCTGCCAGAGCTTTATCGACGGAAACTGTGCGATGCTTTACACCACCATTGCGAGACGCGCTTCCGTACAGAAGGGGGCACAGTTTGACGTAGCAACCGTGAAATCCCCGCTGTGGAACGACAAGGAGCGCAAGGTTCCGGCAGGAGGCTGTTTCTTAGCCATCACCGCGCAGAGCGACGAGCAGATTCAGGCGGCATGGGAGTTTGAGAAGTATCTTTACAGCGTAGAATCAATGGCAGCATGGACCGAGGGAACCGGTTATGTACCGCCGAGAAAAGATGTGGCAGAGGCAGAAAATGGATTGAAAGATTTTCTGGCTGAGAACACAATGATGAATGCAGCGATTGAGCAGATGGACGGCGTTGTATCATGGACCGCATTCCCGGGCGATGCAGGCCTTGAGGCAGAGCAGCTTCTTCTGGATATGAGAGACCAGATTCTGGGCGGTCAGGTATCTGCGAAAGATGGTATGACGAGCACACAGGATGCGATCAACCAGCTGCTGGATGCACAGTAGGGACAGGCAGCCTGACGCTTGGAACAGCTTTCGGGTGGCAGGAAAATCATTACAAAATTTAGGACAGAAATGAGAATGGGGTTGTTGCGGAATAGCAGAACGTGTTTTGGCAGAATGGACTGTGTGCAGATAAGACGCAGGAAGCGGCCGGAGCGCGAAAGAGCTGTTTGGCGGCAGCCCCTTCATAAAATGCAGGCTCAGAGTCTTTCCAACACCTGCTGTTGTGGCTGGGCAGGCGCCGAAAGATTCCGAGCGTACATTAGAATGGAGGAAATAGTTTGAATCGGGAGGACAAAAAACAGGCAGCGCTTGGATATGTTTTTTTGCTGCCGTCGCTCGTCATGTTTGCGGTATTTATGTTTTATCCGCTTTTTTACACGCTGTATTTGAGTTTTTTTGAATGGAACATGGTAAAGCCGGTCAAGAAGTTTGTGGGACTGGGGAATTATATTTCCGTTTTGAAGGATCCGAATACATGGAAAATCTTTGGCAATACATTCTGGTACATCGTGATTCTTCTGGTGTTTAACTTTGTGATGCCGTACATTTTATCATTCATTCTTTCGTGTGTCATCAAAAAGGGACAGAGTTTTTACAAGGCGGTCTTTTTCCTGCCGAGTGTGATTTCGCTGGTCGTCGGCTCGATTCTGTATACATGGATTCTGAATCCGATTTCGGGTCCGGTCGCGATTGTGGCAGGCTGGTTTGGGCTGAAACTGCCGTTTTGGTCGAAAACGGAGGGCTGGGTCATCGCGGTACTCTGCATTATCACGACCTGGAAGACGTTTGGCTACAATTTCATCAACATTCTGGCGGGAGTCTCCGGTGTCTCAATGGAGGTCATCGAGGCGGCGCGTCTGGAAAATGTGCCGATGTGGAAGATTTTTAAGGATATCGTCGTGCCGATGAGTTCTGCAACTGGAATCTATGTGTTTATTACGACGATCGTGCAGGGACTCCAGTATGTGTTCACGCCGATCAAGGTCATCACACAGGGAGGACCGAACTATGCCAGCTCGAACCTGATTTATATGTCGTACCATGAGGCGTTTACACTCTATAAAACAGGAACTTCCTCGGCGGTATCGGTCATGACGATGGCACTCTTTATCATTCTTTTGGTGCTGGAATTCCGGTTTGTAGAAAAGGGGGTTTACTATGAAAACTAAAGACAGACAGATCGTCTGGCATCTGTTTCTGGTGGTGGTCGTTTTCCTCCTTCTGATGCCGATCGTATTTGCAATTTCCAACTCTTTCAAGACGATGCAGGAGGCGTTCAACACAGTTTTTCAGGTGATTCCGCTGCATCCGACGCTGGAAAATTACCGGCATGTATTTGACAAACTGCCGTTTGTGAAAATCACGCTGAATACGTTTCTGATTGCATCGACGGTCACGATTTTTAAGACAATCACGGGACTTCTGGCGGCGTATGCGTTCGTCTATTTCCGGTTTAAGGGAAAAGGATTTTTGTATTTTATTATGTTAAGCACGCTGTTCATCCCGTTTACGGTCACGATGATTCCAAATTATCTTCTGATCTCTAAGATCGGTCTGCGCGATCGCATCTGGGGCGTCGCACTGCCGCAGCTGGCGGATGTGCTGGGAATTTTTCTGCTGCGCCAGGCAATGCGTGGAATCCCGCTGGCACTCATTGAGGCGGCACGGATGGAAAATATCCGGCACATGAAAATCATGCGCGACATTGTGATTCCGCTGGTGCGTCCGTCCATCATTTCCACCGGCATCATTTTCTTTATCAATTCGTGGAATGAATATGTGTGGCCGGTGCTGATCTTAAAATCCAAGGAAAATTATACGCTGTCGCTGGCATTGCAGATGTACATCAGCGCCGAGGGCGGTACGGAATTTACGATCGCGATGGCGGTGTCGGTGCTCACGATGCTGATTCCGCTGGTACTGTATATCATTTTCCAGCGCTATATCATCAATACATTTGCGGCGTCTGGATTGAAGGGATAACGGGAGATTGCGCTGGACATAAGAAAGGGATAGATTAATTCAATGAAAAATATTGTATTTGAAAATGTTAAAAAAGCGTATGGCAAAAATGTGGTCGTGGAAGACCTCTGCATGGAGGTAAAGGAGGGCGAACGCCTAATTTTATTAGGTCCGTCCGGCTGTGGAAAATCGACGACACTTCGCATGATTGCGGGACTGGAAAATGTGACCGCCGGAAACCTGTGGATGCGCGACCAGGTGGTAAATGATGTGCCGTGCGGCGAGCGCGGTGTCTCGATGGTGTTTCAAAACTATGCGCTGTTTCCGCATATGAGCGTCAAGAATAATATCATATATGGTTTAAAAGCGCACAAGATGGATGAGAACGAGATCGATGTGCGGTTAAAAGAAGTCCTCAAAATGCTGGAACTGGAAGGGCTGGAGGATCGGAAGCCGAAGGAGCTTTCCGGCGGACAGCGCCAGAGAGTGGCATTGGCGAGAGCCGTGGTAAAGCGCGCCGACTATTTCCTTCTGGACGAGCCGCTGTCAAACCTGGATGCACAGCTTAGGATGCGTGCGAGAAAAGAACTGGTAAAAATCCATGAAATGTACCACCCGACGTTAGTCTATGTTACGCACGACCAGATCGAGGCGATGACGGTTGGCGATCGGATCGCGCTCATGTACCGGGGTAAGATGGAAATGCTCGATACCCCGTCACACGTATACAATCGTCCGGCAAGCGTGTTCTGTGCGAAGTTTATCGGTTCGCCGTCCATGAATATCGTGGAGGCGGAATATCATAACGGGGCGCTTGTCATCGGGAAACAGAAGGTAGAACTTCCGGGTATCTGGCAGCGGATCGCCGCGCAGTGCCCGTCGGGACTGCTGTACGCCGGTGTCCGCCCGGAACACGTGATGATGAGCCGCACCCCGCAGGAGCGGTCGATCGAGGGCGTGGTCCGTTACGTGGAGGATTACGGAAACCGGTACGGTGTTTATATTCAGGCCGAGGGAGACAAGAACGAGCTGATTGCCATCCGCGAGGGCGAGATTCCGCAGCCGGGTGAGAAGGTATACATCCATGTGGAGACGGAAAAGCTGCATCTGTTTGACCGCGGGACGGAGAAATCGCTCGGTTACCCGGAGATGGTGATCCGCGCACAGGAAAAGCTGGCGGTGCCGAAATTGGAAAAGACGATCGCCCAGTAAGAATAGAGATAATAGAGCGAAAAAAGTGTTTTCAAAACAAGATTCTGAACGTATATTTTGAAGAGGAGACATGCAATCATGAAAAAAATTCTTATCAGCACTAATATGTATAAAGGCAGCGAGTTCGGTCAGATCCTTCCGTACCTCAAACGCTTTTCAGGACAGGTGGGAGTCGAGGTGTTCCCGATGTTTCATGAGGAATGCTTTGAGAAGAACCTGCGGGACGCCATGCTGCTCTTAAAGGAAGTCCCGGTCAGCTTCCATGGTCCATATTATCAGGCAGAGCATTCGGCAGCGGAGGGGACTGTAGAGTATGCGCGCACGATGGAGCTGCTCGAAAAGACGCTTTCGTATGCGAAAGAGCTTTCAAGCAAATATCTCGTTTATCATCACAACAACTGCCGCATCATACCGGGCGAGAAGGAAGACCGTGTCCGCGTTTCCTGTGAAAATTATTACACCGTGAAACAGCTGTGTGAGGAGGCGGGAACCCAGGTGGTTGTGGAGAATGCCGGAGTTCTGGAGCGCGGAAACCGTCTCTTCGATGAGCAGGAATTTATCGATCTGTGCCGCCGGGAACAGTATGCGGTGCTCATTGACATCGGGCACGCCTGGGCGAACGGCTGGTCGCTTAAGCGGGTCGTAAACGCGCTGGCGGACCAGATTGTGGCGTACCATCTCCACAACAACGACGGTGTCCACGACAGCCATCAGAGGATTCATGAGGGAACGCTTGATTTTGACGGTTTCTTAAAACTGGCAAAGCAGGCGACGCCGGATGCCGAGTGGGTCATGGAGTATGCGATGGACGTTTCTGGAAATGTGCAGGGGATTGAGGAAGATCTGCAGTTTCTTTTGAAAATGGGAAGTGCTGCACGATAACACAGTGGCAGTGAATTTTGCCGAAAAGCCCCGCCTTGTCAACTCTTAAAAAAGCTGATATACTGGACATAAGATTGTGAGAAGAGATGTCCGGAGAGAACATCCGGACACGGTAAAAATGAAATTTGACAGCGGGAAAGGAACGGCAGGATGTTTCGTCTTTGGGGAAAAATGATGAAGGAAAACCGGATGCTTAGGGATATTGTGATCAGCAACGGTGATTATACAATGTCGAGAACGGCGATGGTGTTTGACGCGATCGACCAGATTTGCTATGCCTTTGATCTGGGGCATCCGGTCTGGCTGGATAAGACGATCGAGGAGTTCAAACGCCACGATAAGGCGCGTTTTACCCAGGACAACTTTATCGAGAGCATCGATTTCGATTATCTGGAGATACAGGTGCTGGAAGAATAAAGGGCAGGCAGCCGTTACAAAAAGACAAAGACCGGGAGGGGCGAGATGGCACAGGCGATAACGGATGTGAAAACATTTCTGGAAGACGCCAGACAGGCAGTGGTGGAGCTGGCGGAGTTTGAAAAACAGGAGGAGACGCTTGCTCAGGAAGAGAAAAAGCGTCTGCGCGTGCTGGAGACGGAGCGGAAAGCGGTGGCGGATGCCGTGAATTCGACCGTGAAAAAGCGCCGGGATGAGATTGAAAAAAGCTATGACGATGAGCTTGGGAAGCTGCAGGATAAGCTGAAACGCACGCGGACACGCCGCGAAAAGGCGAAAAACCAGGGCATCAAAGAGCGGATTAAGGAAGAAACGCAGGAGCTTCACGCGCACAACCGAGAGCTTGCCGTGCGGATGCGGACGCTGTTCCAGTCGGATCGTGTTCCATTTGTCTGCAAAAGTCCACTGTACTATGCGCTGTATTTCCCGAGGGGATTCAAAGAATTTCTGACGGTGTTGATTACTTTTGCGATCTGTTTCCTGTTGATCCCGTGCGGCATCTACAAGCTGCTTCCAGAACAGAAGACTTTATACCTGGCGATGATCTACGGCGTGGATGTGGTTGTTTTTGGCGGACTGTATATCCTGATTGGAAACTGGACGAAGGATCGCCATCTGGCGGCGCTGCAGGAAGGACGTTCGATCCGCAGTCTGATCGCGGCGAACAACCGCAAGATCGCGGTGATCACCTCCTCGATCCGCCGGGATCGCAGTGAAGCGCTCTACGATCTGGAAAAATACGACGATGAGATCTCCCAGATGGAGCAGGATCTGGAGGAGACGGCGAAGAAGAAAAAGGACGCATTAAACACCTTCGAAAATGTGACAAAAACCATCCTGACCGATGAGATCACCAGCAACAGCCGTGCAAAGCTCGAACAACTCAAAGAAGGCCATCAGGAGGTCGAGAGCCGCTTGCACTATACCGAGACGGTAATCAAGGAAAAGAGAATCTTTATCACAGATACCTACGAGTGCTACTTAGGCAAGGAATTTCTGAATCCAGAAAAGTTGGACGCGCTGAAACATATTCTGGATAACAGCACAGCCGTTAATTTAAGCGAGGTCATCGCAGAGTACCGCGAACGCGGCGGAAAGTAAACTGCGGAATTTATTTCATAAAAATAAATAATTAGATATAGGAACAACCAGAAAAAAGATGTGACACCGGGCGCTGTAAAGCTGCTTTCTGTCACATCTTTTTTCGTCCGTGTGTATATATCCTTCAATTTTCGCATAATTTACTGCCACCCCGCCTATAATAAAGGTAAAACAACCCCTGTCCAACAGGCAGGGAGAAAACAGGACGGTGTGGGAGATGAACAGACGGGGACGCAGCCGGTTCGGTGGCAGTCCGGAGATATATTACTACAATTCAGCCCGCCGGGACGCGGTGGGAGAGCTGGCAGGACAGTTAAGTGGGCTGATTCAGGAAGAAATGACCCGAAGGCATAAAAAGAAACTGGTTTTCCTCTGCATCGGCACGGATCGCTCGACCGGAGACAGTCTGGGACCGTTGATCGGATATAAACTCAAACAGGAACGGCGGCGCGGTACGCTGGTATTCGGAACACTTGATCGCCCCGTGCACGCGATGAACCTGGAACATTACGTGCAGGTTTTAAAAAATGGGTACCCGGATGCGCTGGTGGTGGCGGTCGATGCCTCGGTTGGCGATGAAAACCATATCGGCTATGTCACGCTGGGGCGTGGGGCTTTAAAGCCGGGGCTTGGCGTCTGCAAGGAGCTTCACGCGGTCGGAGATCTCTTTATCACCGGGATCGTGGCGGGCTGCAGCCATTACGATCCGATGATGCTGCAGAGTATCCGCCTGGCACTCGTCATGCAGCTGGCAGACTGCATCAGCGCGGGGATCGGGCTTGTCGAAAATTTTTGCCTGGATGCTGCCTCCGTTTGACAAATTTTGCATGCAATCGGCGTTATGATAGGCGGAAAGAAATTCATCATACTCCTGAAATTACGGAAAATCATGTTACTGTATTTGAGCAGGTATTTTCAGCACTGAAAATGCTGCACGGTGCAGCAATCAAATCATGGAAGCAAGTACAGACCCGGTTTCAGGAGAATCTATCATAGCGGGGTGAACATATGGGAGAATATTCTGGTTCCCGCGCAGAACTGCCGAAAAATATCCGGCAGATCGGCGAGCGGGATGAGGTGGTCCGGTTGTATGTGGAGGATTATGTAAACACGTATTTGAAACAGGTATATCCATCCGGCGGACCGGGACTCCGGGTCGGGCTGCTGCTCGGAAATTCGGATCCACAGCAGGAGGTTCCGTGCCTCTTTGTGGACGGGGCGCTGGAGATGGAGGAGGTTGTGCCGTCCGGGGAGAAGATTGTCTTTTCGGAGGCGGCATGGAAAAAGGCATACCAGCGGATGGAGGAGACATTTCCAAAAAAGACCGTGCAGGGGTGGTTTATCTGCGGCGCGCCGGGGTGTATGTTAAGTCCCCTGACCTACTGGCGGTTGCACAAACAGTATTTCGGTGGGAAAAACCAGCTTATGTACATAAACAGCGGCGTGGACGGTGAGGCGGCATACTATGTGATGTCGGAGGACGGGTTTTACCGTTTGAAAGGATATCATATATACTACGAGAAAAACCAGATGATGCAGGACTATATGATTCTGCGGAAGGACGCCCGCCGGGTGGAGACAGGCACCGGCGATCGGGTGATCCGCGATTTCCGTAACCGGATGGAAGAGCGGCAGCAGGAGGCGGCGTCGCGTTACGGGACGATCCGGGCGCTGGGGACGCTGTGCGGCGTGCTTTCGGTCGCGGTGCTTGCCGGCGGCGTGGTGCTTTTCGGCAATTACCAGAAAATGCGCGAGATGGAGAGTGTGCTGGTATCCGTCCTCCCGGATGGTGTGCGGAGCACTGCGGACGGGAAAGAGGCGGTCACGGTGGAACAGCTCCGCGGCAGTGTGACGCCGCTTGAGAGCGGCGATGTGGATGCAGACGGAACAACAGCGGAAAACGGAGGACAGGCGCATAAATGGACACTTGAGAGCGCGGCGGATGGAGATACAGAGGGCACTGCCATAGCAGGCAGACAGAATGGACAGGCTTCCGGTGGGCAGAGCAAAGAGGACGGAAAAATGGCGGAGACGAAAGCCCCGTACATTTTGCCGGAGCCGGAGGCACAGCGCGACCTGCCGAATCCGGGCGGCAATTCGACGGCGGGACAAGACTATCCGGTCACAAACTTGAAGCCCGGCGGCACGTACACGGTCGGGGACGGGGAGACGCTCTATGGGATCTGTTTTAAGCTTTATGGCAATATCCGTCATCTGGACGATATCCTTGCGGTCAACCATCTGACCGATGAAAACCGCATTATCGCAGGGCAGACGCTGGTGCTGCCGGATGTGTCCGGAGAATAGCAAAAAGATAATGCCAAACCATCTAAAATAGTGTATAATCAAGATGGCAGTCCAGCTACAGGAGATAAAAAAATGAGTGAGATGAACCCGATTGAACGGGAACAGAAGAAAAAGCAGCTGAGAGGGCGTGTGATCGACACCGCCACGCAGAACATGTTTCCCCGCCGGGGCATAAGCCACGGGGAAAATGAGGGAGAGGTGGCGGAGAAAGCCGAGCGCCATTCCAGACGGAAACGTCTCCGCAGGGTGCTGACGGCGGTGTTAATCGCGGCGCTTTTGGCGGCTGGTTTTATGTATTATAAAGATAACCATGCCTACACGGACTATACGGTGGCGTGGGAAAAAGAGATTGCGGCGAGTGAGAGCAGCACGACGGAATTTGTCCCGTTTGGGGAAAATGTCCTGAAATACACGAAGGACGGAGCTTCCTATCTGGACAAGTCCGGCAAGGCGGTCTGGTCGATGAGTTATGAGCTGAAATCACCGATCTGCTATGTCAACGGCGATTATGCCGTGATCGGGGACCAGCAGGGCAATGATATTTATATTGTGGATAAGACCGGAAGCCAGGGACAGGCGACGACGCTTCTGCCGATCCTGCGCGTCAGCGTATCGGCATACGGCATCGTGGCGGCGCTGGTGGAGGACAGCAATGCTTCGTATGTGACCTTTTTCAAGAAAGACGGCAGCGGGCTTGACTGGGCGATCAAGACGGTTATGTCGGGAAATGGTTACCTGATGGACGTTTCCTTATCGCCGGATGGTACGCAGGTCATGCTTTCCGACCTGTATCTGCAGGACGGGGCACTCAAAAACCGGATTGTATTTTACAATTTCTCCGAATATGGAAAGAATTATCCAGACCGTCTGGTCGGAGGTTTTGATGAGCTGGGAGACAGCATCTGTCCGCGCGTCCGGTTTCTCGACGAGGATCACGCGTGTGCATTTGCGGATGATCAGGTGGCATTTTTCTCTTTGGAAAATGTAACAAGCCCGGCGCTGGTGCGCCAGGCGGAGATCGACGGGGAAGTCCGCGGCGTGGCATGGTCGAAGGACTATGTGGCGGTCATCTCGGACAACACCGAGGGCGGAAGTGAGAGCCGTTTGAGCATGTTTAAATCCGATGGAACTGCTATGGGTACGGCAGAGTTCTCGTATTCGTGGCGTAACATAAATATACAGGGCGATTTCGTCATCCTAAATAACGAAAATTCCTGCCGGGTCTACAGTCTGTCCGGCAAGGAGCGGTTTGCCGGGGAGTTTGATTTCTCTGTGGCGCAGGTAACACGCGGCCGCGCGTTCAATTCACTGATTATCAGCGGCGGCGACCGGATGCGCGAGATCCGCCTCAAATAACACACGTTTAGTTTTTAAAATTAAGATACATAGCAGGAGGTTACTTATGAATCAGATTGACACATTATCCGTAAACGCGATCCGGATTTTATCCGCAGACGCACTCCAGAAGGCAAACTCCGGTCATCCGGGACTTCCGCTGGGATGTGCAGCAGCGGCTTATGAACTGTGGGCACATCATATGAACCATAACCCAGCTAACCCGAAGTGGGAGAACAGAGACCGTTTCATCTTATCCGGCGGTCATGGTTCCATGCTGCTGTACTCTCTGCTGCACCTGTTTGGCTACGGAAATCTTTCCAAAGAAGATCTGATGAACTTCCGCCAGTTAGATTCCAAGACTCCGGGACATCCGGAATATGGTCATACCGTTGGCGTTGAGGCGACGACCGGTCCGCTGGGCGCAGGTATGGGTATGGCAGTCGGCATGGCGATGGCTGAGGCACATCTGGAAAGCGTATTCAACAAAGAAAATTATCCGGTAGTTGACCATTACACCTATGTATTGGGCGGCGACGGATGTATGATGGAAGGCATTTCCTCTGAGGCATTCTCTCTGGCAGGTACCCTGGGACTTTCCAAGCTGATTGTTCTCTATGATTCCAACCGCATCTCCATCGAGGGAAGCACCGACATCGCATTCCGTGAGAATGTACAGGAGCGTATGCAGGCATTTGGTTTCCAGACGATCACTGTAGAAGATGGCAATGATATCGACGCGATCGGCAAGGCGATCGAGGCTGCAAAGGCAGATACCGAGCATCCGTCCTTTATCACCATCAAGACGCAGATCGGCTTCGGCTGCCCGGCAAAACAGGGCAAGGCGAGCGCACACGGCGAGCCGCTGGGCGTGGAGAATGTGGAAGCACTCAGAAAGAACTTAAACTGGCCGAGCGAAGAGCCGTTCTTCGTACCGGAAGAGGTATACAAAAACTACTCCGAGATCGCAGAGCAGAAGGCAGAGGTAGAAGCTGCATGGAACGTGATGTTTGCCGCTTACTGCGAGGAATATCCGGAGATGGAAGCGCTCTGGAACCAGTATCACAATGCAAAGGCGGGCGAGGCGCTGAAAGATGATGCCGGATTCTGGGCAAAACAGGAGAAACCGGAAGCAAGCCGTGCGATCTCCGGACGCCTGATCAACTACATCAAGGATGTTCTGCCGAACCTGTTTGGCGGTTCTGCTGACCTGGCACCGTCCAACAAGACCAACATGAAGGATGCGGGCGACTTCTCCAAGGAGGACAGAGCTGGACGTAACCTGCACTTCGGTGTCCGCGAACTTGCGATGGCAGCGATCGGAAATGGCATCATGCTGCACGGCGGTCTGCGTGCGTATGTATCGACCTTCTTTGTATTCAGTGATTACTGCAAACCGATGGCAAGACTGTCTGCACTGATGGGCGTGCCGCTGACCTATGTATTTACGCATGACAGCATCGGCGTTGGCGAGGATGGACCGACCCATGAGCCGATCGAGCAGATGGCAGCGCTGCGTGCGATGCCGAACTTCCATGTATTCCGCCCGTGCGATGCGACCGAGACAGAGGCAGCTTGGTACAGTGCTGTTACTTCCGAGCACACACCGACCGCACTGGTGCTGACCAGACAGAATCTGGAGCCGATGGCAGGCAGCAGCCGTGAGGCATTAAAGGGCGGCTACATCATCGACGACTGCGAGGGCACACCGGAGTTAATTCTGATTGCCAGCGGTTCCGAGGTAGCTCTGGCGGTTCATGCAAAAGAGACTCTGGCAGCAGAAGGTCAGAAAGTCCGCGTTGTCTCCATGCCGTGTATGGATCTGTTCGAGGAGCAGAGCGAGGAGTACAAGGAGTCCGTACTTCCGAGAGAAGTACGCCGCCGTGTAGCAGTAGAGGCGCTTGGAAGCTTCGGCTGGGACAAGTACACCGGCTTAGACGGCAAGATCATCGCGATGGAAAGTTTCGGCGCCAGCGCACCGGCAGGGCTTTTGTTCAAGAAGTTCGGCTTTACCGTTGAGCATGTGGTAGAGGTGGCTAAGAGCCTGAAATAATGCTGATTTTGGTAAAAAAATAAGATAAAAGACAGGCACCTGTCTGTCGGCAGAAAAGAATGCGGTACCGCTTAAGCAGAAATGCGCCTTTCTCCGGCAGGCAGGTGTATTTTGCTTTCCAAACCTTGCAAAACGGGGATGCATTGCGTATAATAAGAGCCAGCGCAGAAAAAAGATGAGGGCATAGAAGAAAGGCTGTCAGTGCAGCCGTAAGGGAAGGGATCCAGACATGGAAAAAAAATGTATTGGGATAGACGTCGGCGGAACGACGGTTAAGATTGGTATTTTTGAGACGGACGGAACGCTTGTTTATAAGTGGGAGGTTCCGAGCCGCAAGGAAGAGAATGGGGCGTACATTCTTCCGGATGTAGCCGCTTCGATCAGGAAGAAATTGAACGAGCGGGGAATTCCGATGGATGCCGTGATCGGCGCAGGCATGGGATTTCCGGGACCGGTGCAGCCGGATGGCTATGTGGAGGTCTGCGTCAACTTAGGATGGCGCGATCTGAACCCGCAGAAGATTTTGAGTGAGTTATTAGATGGAATGCCGGTCCGCTCCGGTAATGATGCTAATGTGGCGGCGCTCGGCGAGATGTGGCAGGGCGGCGGCAAGGGCTGCCATGATATCGTGATGGTGACGCTGGGAACCGGTGTCGGCGGCGGCGTGGTACACGATCAGAAGATCGTTGCAGGACGCCACGGACTGGGCGGCGAGATCGGTCATATCCATATCCGCGAGGGCGAGAAAGAAACCTGCAACTGCGGCGGACACGGCTGTCTGGAACAGGTAGCGTCCGCGACCGGTATCGCCAGGGAGGCGAGACGGAAGATGGCGGCAAAGCCGGATGCATCGGTGATGCGTGCCTACGGTGATGCGATCACCGCAAAAAATGTGCTGGATGCGGCAAAAGCCGGGGATGCACTGGCGCTGGAGGTTATGGACACCGTGTGCTATTATCTCGGATGGGCGCTGGCGACCATTTCGATGACCGTGGATCCGGAGATTTTCGTCATCGGAGGCGGCGTATCCAAGGCGGGAACTTTTTTAACGGATTGGATTGACCGCTATTACCGCGAATTGACCCCGATCTCTGAGAATAAGGGCGAGGTCCGCCTGGCAACATTGGGAAATGATGCAGGTATCTATGGGGCGGCAAGACTGATCTTAGATTAGGCGCCTTGTTTTGAGTGACAGAGTGCAGGGTAAATGGTCTGGACGTTTGAAGAAAATAGGGATAGAAAAACGTTCAGATATGCCGAAAAATGCTGTAGACAAGAGGAGACCCCGGAGCGGTCAAGCATCCGGGGCAATTATGAAAAATCTATGTGCAAAATCACTATAAAACAAATTTGAAAAGTGAAATCTTTTATGCTTTTAGTATAAAAATAAGATATGAATAAAATATGAACACCGTGTAAACAGATTATGAAAATTGGCGATTTTGTACAAAAAAGTTTCATGAATCAGAGGTTTCTCTATCAAAACAGAGGATAGAAAGAAAAATGGCAGAATTTGCAGCGCACGGTGCGAATCAGGAGGAAAAAATGGCAGCAGAAAAAGCAAAGAAAACGATTGTAATTGGACATAAAAACCCGGATACGGATTCGATTTGTTCTGCAATCGGCTATGCGAATTTCAAAACACTTCAGACGGGCGGCGAATATGTACCGTGCCGTGCCGGAGAACTGAACCCGGAGACAACCTTCGTACTGGATTACTTTAAGGTAGATGTGCCGAAACTGATTAAATCCGTCAAAACGCAGGTCAAGGATATTGAGATCCGCGAGACTCCAGGTGTTTCCAAGAATATTTCCCTGAGAAAAGCATGGAACCTGATGCAGGAGGACGGTCTGGTAACACTTCCGGCTGTTACCGATAAGAATATACTGGAAGGTCTGATCACAGTCGGCGATATTACCCGTTCTTATATGAATGTATACGACAGCAGCATTCTTTCCAAGGCATGCACCCAGTATGCAAATATCATCGAGACCCTGGAGGGCGCGATTTTTGTTGGCGATGAGAAAGCGTACTTTGATAAAGGAAAAGTCCTGATTGCGGCAGCTAATCCGGATATGATGGAATATTATATTGAAGAGAACGACCTGGTTATCCTCGGCAACCGCTATGAGTCGCAGCTGTGCGCGATCGAGATGGGTGCAAGCTGTATCATCGTGTGTGAGGGCGCTGGCGTTTCCATGACGATCAAAAAACTGGCACAGGAGCGCGGCTGTACCGTCATCACAACTCCGTATGATACCTACACGGCAGCCCGTCTCATTAACCAGAGTATGCCGATCAGCTATTTCATGAAGACTGAGAAGCTGATCACCTTCGATACAGATGATTTCATCGATGATATTAAGGATGTGATGGCAAGCAAGCGTTTCCGTCATTTCCCGGTACTCGATAAAGAAGGCAAATACAAAGGCCTGATTTCCCGCCGTAACTTACTGGGTGCGCGCGGCAAGAACGTGATTCTGGTCGATCACAATGAGCGAGGCCAGGCGGTAGACGGCATCGAGAATGCCAATATCCTGGAGCTGATTGACCACCATCGTCTGGGTACTGTGGAGACAGTCGGACCGGTCTTCTTCCGTAACCAGCCGCTCGGCTGTACGGCAACGATCATCTTCCAGATGTACCGCGAACAGGGGCTGGAGATCGACAAGACCATCGCAGGTCTGCTCTGCAGTGCGATCATCTCCGATACGCTTCTGTTCCGTTCTCCGACCTGCACACCGATGGATCGGGCGGCAGCGGTTTCTCTGGCTGAGATGGCAGGCATCAAGCTGGATGAGTTCGCAAACCAGATGTTTGAGGCAGGCAGCGAGTTAAAGGGCAAGAGCGATGCAGAGATTCTGTATCTGGATTTCAAGAAATTCTCAGCTGGAAAGACAAACTTCGGCGTCGGTCAGATCAACTCCCTGAATGCAGAGGAGCTTGGAAAGCTGAAGAACCGTATGCTGCCGTTTATGGAGAAGGCGCGTGAGGACGAAGGTCTGGATATGATCTTCTTCATGCTGACGAATATCCTGACGGAGACGACCGAACTTCTCTGTGTTGGACAGGGGGCGGCACAGGTTGTGGCAGATGCGTTCCACGTAGGTGATGCAAATGAAGAGCTGAAGCAGACGGCAACACTGCCGGGCGTTGTTTCCAGAAAGAAACAGCTGATTCCGGCACTGACAGTGACACTGGAGCAGTAAATCAGGTGACAGTGCGCGGACGGGATTGTTTCATACGGAAAATCCAGTGATAGTTCGTGCAGGGCAGGAAGGTCGGACGGAAAGGAAGGATACCATGACATTTGTATATCCGGCGGTTTTTACGCCTAAGAAAGATGGAAAAGGGTATGATGCATATTTCCCGGATTTGGAGTGCTGCGAGGCGGAAGGTCCGGATCTGGAGGATGCGGTGGAAAATGCGCGGGAGGCAGCGTACAACTGGATCAGCCTGGAGCTGGAGGAAGAGGGCGATCTGCCGGCACAGACGCATATCGATGATATGAGCCTGCCGGAAGGAAGCATGGTGAAACAGATCATGGTCCGGATCAAACTTCTCCCGGACAACGATTAAGAGGATATAGGGATGGCACAGAAGAGAGCGGCTGGAAAGCCAGAAGAGCGTCGCCGGGGAGGAGCAAGGCAGAACCCGGAAGGACAGTTGAAAAAACGGATGGAGACCCGGAACACTCCGGGACCGCGCGCCCAGTGGAAGCCGGGCAATATGATTTATCCGGTTCCGGCGGTGCTGGTCACAGTGGCGGACTGCGAAGGAAACAGCAACATCATCACGATTGCCTGGACGGGCACGATCTGTACGAACCCGCCGATGGCGTACATTTCGGTGCGCCCGGAGCGCTATTCCTACCATATGCTGCGGGAGAGCGGCGAATTTGTCATCAACCTGGCGACGGAGTCGATGGCGTATGCGACCGATTACTGCGGCGTCCGCTCCGGCAGGAATGTGGATAAATGGAAGGAGACAGGGCTCACACCGGTTCCGGCGCAGACGGTGAAAGCGCCGGTGATCGCCGAAAGCCCGGTCGCGATCGAGTGCCGGGTGACCGAAGTCAAGGAACTGGGGTCACATCATATGTTTCTGGCAGAGGTAACGGGTGTCAGCGTGGACGAGCAGTGGCTCAACGAGCGCGGCAGCCTGGAGCTTGCAAAGGCGGAACCGATTGTGTATTCGCATGGCGGCTATTATGGGCTTTCAGAGCTTCTTGGAACATTTGGATGGAGTGTAAAGAAAAAGAAGAGGTGCCAAAGATGAAAAATAATGTAACCCTGATTGGTATGCCGTCCGCAGGAAAGAGCACGGTCGGAGTGCTTTTAGCAAAGAGACTGGGCTATTCCTTTATAGATGTGGATTTGCTGATTCAGGAACAGGAAGGTAAGCGTCTGCGCGAGATCATCGAAGAACAGGGACTGGACGGATTTCTCGATGTGGAGAATCGCGTCAACGCGGGGGTGGAAGCCGAGCAGGCGGTCATCGCACCGGGTGGCAGCGTGATCTACGGAAAGGAAGCGATGGAACATTTAAAATCCATCGGACTGGTTGTCTATCTGAAAATTACCTATGACGAGCTGGTAAAACGCGTCGGCGATGTCAAGGACCGCGGCGTGGCGCTGAAAGACGGCATGACACTTCTGGATCTCTACCATGAGAGGATCTCGTATTTTGAGAAATACGCGGACATCACGATCGACGAGGAAGGTAAAGAGCTGGGGGCGGTGGTTGATGAGCTGCGCGAAATATTGGAAGAGCGCGGTTATGTGCTGGGAAGTGCGCCGGAGGAAGAGTAACAATTTCACATGAGAATGGGGGCAGCCGGTTCTGCCGGACGGATTTCATAACGGGTTACAGTGAGAAAAAATCAGTTGCAAAACAGTTGAAAATCCAATACAATAGAATAGTAACCATTTTTATAGAATGTTAACAGTCGGGGGTGCAAAGATGCGGAATCTTTTTTGCATCCCTTTTTTGAAAGGTGTGCGTATATGACTACAGTGAAATCTTTGTCCAGAGAGATGAAATTCTTTCTTCTGGCACTGATTCCGATCTATTTCATTTCAGTGGGGCTGATTATACAGCCGTTTGATTCCATTGTGACTGGTATCTATGAAATCATATGGGAGCCGGATTTCCTGATCACCGATTATATTGCGGTCGGCGGCATGGGAGCCGCGTTTGTCAATGCCGGGATGATGGCGCTTATCAGCATCTACTTTGTCTATAGTCTTGGGATGGAGATGGACGGGCATACGATCACGTCCTGCTGTCTGATGTTTGGATTCTCTTTGTTCGGAAAAAATCTGATGAATATCTGGGCGATTTTTCTGGGTGTATTTCTCTATGCAAAATATCATAAAATGCACTTATCCAACTATATTTATGTCGGCATCTACGGAACGAGCCTGTCTCCGATCATCACACAGCTGATGCACGTGGTGGAGCTGCCGATCTGGCAGCGCTTCTGTGTGACGATTCTGGTGGGAATCTGTATCGGATTCGTGCTTCCACCGCTCGCGACGCATTCCCACTATGCCCATAAGGGATATTCCCTTTATAATGTGGGATTTGCCTCTGGCATCATTGCGACGGTTCTGGTCTCCACGTTTAAGTCCTTTGGAATTGAGACGGAGGCGCGTCTTATCTGGTCCTCCGGCAATGATGCGATGCTTTTAGGGCTGCTATTTGTCCTGTTTGCAGGCATGTCGGTGGTGGCAGTGCTGTGGCGCGGAAAAGATACGCTTTTAGGGTATGAAAAACTCCTTGGGACAACGGGAATCGGCGGTACCGATTACCTGCTGGAATTGGGCGGTGCGGTGACGCTTCTCAACATGGGACTCAATGGTCTGTTTGCGACCTTCTTTGTGCTGGCAGTCGGCGGAAACCTAAATGGACCGACGATCGGCGGAATCTTTACCATCGTTGGATTCAGTGCGACTGGAAAACATTTGCGGAATATTTTCCCGATCATGGCGGGCGTCTGCATTGCGAGTACCGTCCGGGCGTGGGATATCACGAATCCGTCGGCACTTCTGGCGCTGCTCTTTTCCACGACGCTGGCGCCGATCGCCGGAGAGTTTGGAATTTTATGCGGCGTGTTAGCCGGTTTTCTGCACGCGTCGGTGGCGCTCAATGTCGGGATCGTGTATGGGGGCATGAACCTCTATAACAATGGATTTGCGGGCGGTATCGTCGCAATGTTCCTGGTGCCGGTGATCCAGTCGATCCGCGACCGGAGGGCGCGGGCGAAGGGAGATCTGTCGCTGTAAGATTTCCTCTTTTTAATGGAATCTTAACACGAAAGAGGCATAGAGATATTGTATCATTATAAAAACACCACATTTATGATACCTACTAAACATAGAAAGGAATGATACATATTTCAACTTCATTTGCGCTTCTGGTCGTAGCGATTATTATCCTTGTCTGCATCGCGGGAAGCCGTCTTTCGGGGCGGCTGGGGGTGCCGACGTTGTTTATTTTTATTATGCTGGGAATGCTGTTTGGATCGGACGGTATTTTTAAGATTCCATTCGGCAATTTTGCACTGGCGGAACAGGTCTGCTCGGTGGCACTGATTTTTATTATGTTTTACGGCGGGTTCGGCACGCGCTGGAGTGAGGCGAAGCCGGTCGCGGGGCGGTCGATTTTGTTATCCTCGGCGGGTGTAGTGCTGACGGCGTTTTTGACCGGGCTGTTTTGTCATCTGGTGCTTAAGATGGCATTGATGGAAGGAATGCTTCTCGGCGCAGTTCTTGGATCGACCGATGCGGCATCCGTGTTCTCGATCCTGCGTTCGCGCAAGCTGAACCTCAAATACGGCACGGCATCCATGCTGGAGTTAGAGAGCGGAAGCAACGACCCGTTTGCGTACATGATGACGGTGATTCTGCTGTCTGCGATGACGGGGAGTGTGAGCGGCGGTTCGGCGGTTCTGCTTTTGATCCGCCAGCTCGCATTTGGGCTTTTGACCGGCGCGGCGGTCGCGTGGCTGGTGACATGGCTTTTAAAGCGGTATGCCTTTTATGGCGAGGGATTTGACACGATCTTTGTCTTTGCGGCGGCAATCATTTCCTACGCGCTTGCATCCCAGATTGGCGGAAATGGCTACCTAAGCGTGTATCTGACCGGTATTATCCTTGGAAATCAGGAGCTGAAGAACCAGAAAGCGCTGGTTGGCTTCTTTGATGCGTTTACCGGCATGATGCAGATGCTTCTGTTTTTCTTACTGGGACTTCTGGCGTTTCCCTCGCAGATGCCGTCGATCGTGCTTCCGGCGATCGCAATCGCATTGTTTTTAACATTTGTGGCGCGTCCGGCGGCGGTTGGCTTGCTGCTCGCACCGTCGAAACCGCCGATCGGGCAGTATCTGGTTATTTCCTGGGCGGGTCTGCGCGGTGCGGCGTCAATCGTATTTGCGATCATGGCGACGCTCAGTGAGGGATATATGAAACATGATATATTCCACATCGTGTTCTGCGTTGTTTTATTTTCCATCATTTTTCAGGGTTCGCTGCTTCCGAAGGTGGCAGAAAAATGCGACATGATCGACAATTCGACCGATGTCATGCGGACGTTCTCGGACTATACGGGCGATATGCAGATTCAGTTCGTGCAGCTTCCGATCGGGGACAATCATCCGTGGAAAAACCGTAAAATCTGTGAGATTGAGATGCTTCCGGGTATGTTAATCACAGTGATCCGGCGCGGCGTGCAGACGATTGTGCCCAAAGGGCAGACTGTAATTCTGGAAGGGGATACCGTCGTCTTGGGTGCAGAGGGCTTTACGGACAGCCAGGGAATCCTTTTAAAAGAGATTCTGATGACACCAGATCACCGCTGGTGCGGTAAGAAGATCGCGGAGGCACGCTTCTATAAGAATACGATCATTGTGATGATAAAGCGGGGCAGCCAGATCATCATTCCAGACGGCGGTACGCAGATACTGGAAGGCGACCGGGTGGTTGTATACTCGCAGAAACTGCCGCAGGTGGAAGGGCGTGTGAAACACGAAAGCGGACCGGTCGTATCGGCTGCTGTTGACAAGTAAGCACGTTTTCTTACGGCACTTTCGGTTCCAAAAGTGCCTATCCGTGAACAGTAACGCGGATTCATCGCAGGAACATGGAAATTTCAGGCAATACTTGCAGTTTGTTGAATTTTAAACTATACTAAAACAACAACGGTTTGCCGGAGGAAAAGAGTATGCAGCAGGGAAATACGAAGGAACGGATTGTAGAGGCTTATATCGAGCTGGAGTCGGAAAGACCGGTCGAGAAGATCACGGTTACGGCGCTGGTTGAGCGGAGCCGGATCACAAGAAAAACATTTTATTATTACTTTAAAGATATATATGATTTGATGGAATACCGGATGGAACGCGAGATGAAGCGCATCATGGAAGAGACGATGAGCCAGCCAGATCCGGAGAAGGCGCTGACACAGCTGTATATGTATATCATGGAAAACCAGAAGCATATCCGGGCATTGTCCGAGTCGGTACAGTTCATGGCGCTGCGCCGTCAGATGGGAGAAAAGGTGTACCAGTATTTTTATAACCATCTGGAGCGGATTGGTATGTTTAAGAACCTGACGATGCCGGAGGCGGCGATGGCGGTGCAGATCATCATTTTCTCGGTTATGGGAGTTGCGTTTGACGCGCCGTTTAAGGATGAGGCGGATGTGAAGGAGCGCGTCGCCACGTTCATGAGCGTGATCCGCAAATGCACCGGGTGCGACCCTATGCAGGTCCGTTAGGAAAGCAGGTTTCCGGCAGTTTTGAGAATTATTGTAACTGTTCAGTAGGTCTGCGCGTGACTGTGAAGGTACTGAACAGTTACGAATTATTATCAATTAGAAAATGGAACAAGGAAACGCAGGAGGAATCAGCGGTATTTGGTTGGTTTTTCCTGCGTTTTTGCTCTCATGTATCCGGAAAAAACGGTCAGCGGCAGGAAAATTCGGGTTCTATGAAAAAAGATGAACATAGATGGATACATTTTGACAAATTTGTGTACACACCTGTCCGAACTTGGGAGTGGCAAAGTGTATACGAGATGAGTAAAATATAGACTGAGAAAAATTTTTACCAAGAACAAGCATAGATGGAGGAAATTATGAAAAAAAGAGGAAAGATTCTGGCGCTGGCTGCGATTGTAGTTGTTGGCGCTGTCGTTTTGTCCCGATGCGGTCATAAGAATACGGCGGTGGAATATGAATCCCGTCCAACCGTAAGAGTAGAAAATCCGGTTCGTCAGGACATCAGCTTGTACACGGATCTGACCGGACTGGTAGAGCCGCAGTCCCGCGCGAGCGTCATGCCGAAGATGAGCGGCGAGGTGCTGGAGGTTTACTTCCAGGCGGGCGATACGGTCCAGGCAGGGCAGGCGCTGTGCAAGATCGATTCCGACGCGTTGACAGCGTTAAAGCTACAGGTGGATGCGGCTTCCGTTGCCTTAAAGAATGCGGACAGCAATTTAAGCCGTACCCAGGCGCTCTTTGCTGATGGTTTTGTCTCCCAGGAGGCGATGGAGCAGGCACAAAACAGCGCACAGAATGCGAAGATTTCCTATGAATCTGCGAAGAACCAGTACGATCTGCAGGTGAAATACACGACCGTGACGGCGCCGATCGACGGTGTGATCGAGTCCCGGAGCGTCGAGCCGCATGATCATGTATCTCCGGCAGGCGAGATCTGCACGATCTCCGGTGCCAGCCAGTTACAGGTTAAATTCGGCATCACCGAGAAGATCCACCAGACGATGGAGTTGGGCGACAGCGTGACGCTGGAGAAAAATGGTGCGGATTACACCGGTACTGTAACCGAAATCGGATCTATGGTCAACGAGAGCAGCGGCCTTTATGACGCGCGTGCGATGGTGCCGGATGCAGCAGGTCTTACGAATGGTTCTCGCGTAAAAATGACGGTTATCATGGACCATGTCAGCCAGGTGCTGACCGTTCCGGTCGATGCAGTCAGCTATGACAACGGTGCCCCGTTTGTATACCTCTATGAGGATGGAAAAGCGGAGAAGACCGAGATCGAAGCAGGTATCTATGACGATGAAAATATGGAAGTAAAATCGGGTCTGACGAGTGACAGCCAGGTCATCGTGAGCTGGAGCAACGAGCTGGTGGATCAGGGAGAAGTCCTGTTAGCACAGGATACCGATGGCGCGCAGACAGACGGAAACAATGAGACAGCAGCGGAGACGACAGAGGCAGGTGACAAAGAATGATTCGACTGACAAAACTCGCACTGCGGCGTCCGGTTACCATCATTCTCTGTCTGATTACCATCGCGTACTTCGGCCTTCAGTCCGTCATGGGCATGAAGCTGGAACTGACGCCAGAGATGGAGATGCCGATGTTAATCATCGCTACGGTGTATCCGGGAGCCAGCCCGGAGGACGTAACCGATCTGGTTACCAAGAAAGAAGAAGATGCGATCACATCATTGGACTCGGTCGATAAGGTACAGTCCATTTCCCGTGAAAATGTATCGATCGTCATTGTCCAGTATGAGTACGGTACCAACATGGATACCGCATACATTAACCTGAAAAAGGCGATAGATGGCATTCAGAGCGATCTGCCGGACGATGCCAACGATCCGAATATCATGGAGCTGGATATCAACTCGATGGCGACGGTTACGCTGGCAGTCAGCGGCGACGCTGATCAGAACCTTTATACATATGTAGATGACAAAATTGTTCCTGAGTTTGAGAAATTAAGCTCGGTCGGCGAGGTTTCGATTGCCGGCGGTCAGGATAGCTACACCCGCGTGGAACTGATTCCGGAAAAACTGGCACAGTACCACCTGAATATGAATACGGTTGCACAGTTAGTCGGTGCCGCCGATTTCACGATCCCGGCGGGCGATGTCCGGGTTGGAAAACAGGATCTCGACGTCAGTGTCGGCAACGAATTTAAGAGCACGGAAAGTCTGAAAAATGTCGTACTTCCGCTGGCAAACGGTGAGACGATCCATCTTTCTGATATCGCAAATGTCTATGAGGCGCTGGAGGATGCAAGCTCGATCGGACGTTACAATGGCGAAGATGTTATCTCCCTGGGAATCAAAAAACAGCAGAGTTCCACCGCGATCGAGGTTTCTAACCAGGTAACCAAGAAGGTGCAGGAAATTGAAAAGCAGTATCCGGGTCTTAAAATCACCGTGGTAGATGATGCCAGTGACACGCTGAAACAGTCTTTAAGCAGCGTAATCCAGACCCTGATCCTGGCGATCATCCTGTCCATGATCATTCTGTTCTTATTCTATGGCGATTTGCGTGCGTCGGTCATCGTAGGTACGTCCATTCCGATCTCCGTTGTATTGGCGATCATTTGTATGGCGGCGATGGGATTCTCAATGAATATTATTTCCCTGACGTCGCTCGTTCTCGGTGTAGGTATGATGGTTGATAACTCGATCAACGTCCTCGACGGATGTTTCCGGGCAAAGGAAAAACTGGATTTCTATGATGCGGCGCTGGAAGGTACGCGCACGATGATCGGCTCGATCACCGGCGGTACGCTGACAACCTGTGTTGTATTTATTCCGCTTCTGATGTTAAATGGTATGTCTGGACAGCTCTTTACACAGCTCGGGTACACGATCATTTTCTGTATGACGGCTTCCTTATTCTCAGCAGTCATCATCGTGCCGCTCTGCTATATGTTCTGGCATCCGGTTGAGAAGGATCATGCGCCGGCAGGACGTATAATCAAAGGCATCCAGGGCTGGTATCGCAAGCATATGCCGCATGTCATCAAGCGCTATGCGCTTGTATTCGGAACGACTGCAGTGCTGGTTGTCCTGTCCATCCTCATGGCGTCCAGACTGAACCTGGAGCTGATGTCTTCGATCGATGAAGGTATCGTCACGATGACGATCAAGACGAAACCGGGTTATTCGGTATCGGCGATCCGTGACACTGTGCTCGATCTGGAAAATATGGTAGAGACAGACGAGGATGTGGATCATTACCTGATGACATATGGAAACAGTGGTGTCAGCATGACTTCCGGAAGTGATGTGACGCTGAATGCCTACTTAAAAGATAAGAGAAAACTTTCCACGGACGAGGTTATCGAGAAGTGGAGATATGCGACACAGAACTACGTTGATGCGACCATTACCTTGGAACAGGGCAGCAGCAGTATGAGCAGCAGCATGAGCAGCGGTGATTCAATTGAGGTGGATCTGCAGAGTACCGATTACGACACCCTAAAGAAGGCAGCGGATGATCTGGTAACTGAGCTTCGCAAGCGCGAGGATGTTATGCAGGTACATTCTTCTGTTGAGAATGCGGCGCCGGTTATCAAGGTAAATGTGGATCCGGTTAAGGCAGAGGCAGAGGGACTGACCCCGGCCAGCATCGGTTCGATGGTATACAGTAATTTAAGCGGTGTGAAAGCGGCGACGATCTCCGTCAACGGCAATGATCAGGACGTGAAGGTAGAATTTGCGCCGGATCGCTACGATTCCATCGCGAAACTGCAGGGCATGATGATCACGACGGCGACGGGTAATACGCTTCCGCTGGAGGATCTGGCAGAGATCTACTACCAGGATAGCCCACAGGAGATTTCACGAAAAGAGAAACAGTACCAGGTATCGATCACGATGCAGGCACAGGCAGATTATAAGAAGACGGCTGAAAAAGATGTCAAGAGCTTCGTGCAGAACTGGGAATTCCCGTACGGCGTTGAGATGGCGACCAATAGCCTGGATGAGTCGATGGGCGAGGAGCTTTCCGCGTTGGGAATGGCGCTTGTCACAGCGATCTTTCTGATTTTCATTGTCATGGCGATCCAGTTTGAGTCCCCGAAATTCTCCCTGATGGTTATGGCAACGATCCCGTTCAGTTTGATCGGTTCCTTTGGATTCCTGTTTCTGGCGGACTGCCCGATCAGTATGAACTCCATGCTTGGTTTCCTGATGCTGGTCGGTACGGTTGTAAACAACGGTATTTTATACGTGGATACGGTGAACCAGCTGCGGATGGAGATGCCGTTAGACGAGGCGCTGGTAGAGGCAGGTGCGATCCGTGTACGCCCAATCTGCATGACGACACTGACGACCATCATTGCGATGATCCCGAACTGTCTGGCGTTTGGTAAGGCGGGCAAGATGATGCAGGGCTTAGCGCTTGTAAACGTCGGCGGTCTGGTTGCGGCGACGATCCTGACGCTGGTACTGCTTCCGTCCTTCTACAGAGTGGTTTATAACATGGGAAAAGGCAAAGAAGATGAGTATGATAAGCTGGACTGCGACTAAGGAAAAGCAGGTTAAGCAGTGAATCTGTCAGGCGGCGGACCCGGGGCGGGGAAGCTGCCTGTACGGATAGAAAAAGGGGGAGAAGAAGATGCCGTCGGAACGATTTAAGCGGTTGCCGGAGGAAAAACAAAAGAAAATCCGGGACGCGTGTATGGCTGAATATACGCGGACAACGATAGAAAAAGCATCGCTCAACCGTATGATAGAAGATGCCGGGATCTCCCGGGGCAGTTTTTATACGTATTTTGACAGTAAATGGGATGTTTTAGGATATCTGTGTGAGAGTTTTATCAATGAATTTTATGAGTGCGGCGTGCGCTGCCTTGAAGAGGCGCAGGGGGACATCTGGGAGATGTTAGAGCAGTTTTTAAACGGTTCGCTTGCCCTGTGCCGCGATGAGAGACGCGCCGATTTCATCCGCAACATCATGGAGTGCAGCAGCCGTGAGGCGCTGACCTTTGATATATTCAGCTCCGATCCGGACAGTCCACGCGTCGTGCGTGGACGGAAGCTGGAACGTGCCGCCTATGAGTCGTGCGTGGGAAAATCCTTGCGGAAGATGGGCTGGGAGGAATATATGAGTTTTTTCCGCATGGCGATGATGTCGATCGCGATGGAGATCAAGAGCTTTCACGACGGAGTTCCGGAAAACCGTATCCGGGAACGGTTTGCCCTGACACTCGGCATCCTGAAACGGGGCGCTGGGATAGAATCGGGAGCGGGCGCGCAGAGCGCCGAAAGGAAATGAAGATGAGTAAGATGAAGAAAAACAGGAAAAAACTGTTTGCCATTCTTTTACAGGCGGCGTTAGTCAGCACGGCTATGACGATGCCGGCATATGCGGCTAAAACGCCGGGGATCGGCTCAGATGCGCTGATCGGCGACGATGCGACCGGTCCGGTGCTGACGGGCGGCAATACCGAGGTGGAGGAGGAAACTTCCCCGTACACCAAAGAACAGCTAGAGGATGGGACGCTGGAATATGGCGAGATCGCATGGCGAATCGAGGGGTACAACAGCACGTACTTAAACCTGCGTTCCCAGCTCTACAGCCAGACGACCAGCCAGTCGGCGGGAACTGCCCTGGCGGCAGAGGCGAGCGCCCTCATGGAAGATGCGATGGACCTGAAGTCCGACGATATGGATGCGGAGACGAGAGAGCTGTTTGAGGGCTACAAGGCGGCAGCGAGAGAGCTGCGCAAACAGGGGGCAAAGCTCACGAACAAGGAGCTTTCCGGCACCTATGCCCGGACCCTGCGTCAGACAAAGAATAAGTTAGTCAAGGCGGTGCAGAACCTGATCATCCAGTATGAGGAACTGCTCCCGCAGGTGGAATCTGCGGAAGAGTATGTGGATATGTGGGAGGTTAATTCTGATGCCGCACAGAAGATGCAGGCGCTCGGCCGTGCTTCCGCGCAGGAGGTCCTGACGGCGCAGAAGGCGCTGCAGCAGGCCAATTCCAGCGCCCAGCAGGCAGAGAATGGGGCACTGCAGCTCAAGCAGAATATTTTGATGCTGCTTGGATTTGACGCGGATGCGCCGGTGACATTTGCGGATGTGCCGGTTCCGGATGCCACCCGCCTTGCGGCGATGGATCTGGCAGCCGATACACAGGCGGCGGTCAGCGCAAATTATGATTTTATGTCTGTGCGTGCAGCGAAAGCGGAAGGGTCTTCCAACCGCACAGTCAAGAAGCGAAACGTCGCCTATACCGAGGATTCGGTGACGATCACGGTTCAGAACCTCTATGCGGCGGTGGTATCAAAGAAACAGGCGTATGACAGTGCGACGGCTGGATATCAGGCGGCAGCGCAGAGCTACGAGGCGGCAAAGCGCCAGAACGCACTGGGAATGCTCTCAAGAGCCAATTATTTAGGGCTTGAGTGCTCCTGGCTCAGCAGTGTGGCGTCGTATAAGAGCGCGGAATTGGAATATACCAAAGCTGTGGAAAACTACGAGTGGGCTGTGAAAGGTCTGATTGTGACGAATTAATCCGTCAGGAATGGCAGTTTACTTAAGGTGTGAACAGGTTACTATTCACGGGTAGGCACTTTTGGAACAGAAAGTGCCGTAAGATAACATGGTGGTAACAGAAAGGAAGTAGGAACCAGAAATGAAACATAGAAGAAGGAAAACGGCGCTTCTGACCGCAGCGGCAGCAGCGGTTCTGGCATTGCAGGGACCGTTTGCGGCGCTGGCAGCCAGCCCGCAGTTTGCTTATGACGCAGATACATGGGCGAAGCTTCAGGACAATGTGATGGAATACAGCGAACTGCCGTATCTGGTACAGGAGTACAACCCGACGTATTTAAACAATCAGACGACCTATCAGGCAGGGCGCGACACAAAGAATGCGAAGGAAGTGCAGGATAAGCAGTACAATCAGGCGAATGATCTGTACGACAGCGCGGATAACCTGCGGGATCAGGCGGATCAGATTGAGGATTTTCTGGCGGTGCCGGGCATGGCGAGTGCTTACGCAAGCCTGATGTCAGCGTCCGTCATGGTGGAGCAGAATGCGTTAAAAACCCAGCAGTCTGCCGATGCTTCTTACCGCGACAGCGAGATGGACCGTCTGGACTATATCAACAGCCAGGATGCGGTTGTCGCGCAGGTGCAGTCGGCGTTTGCTGCTTATAATCAGATCAAAAAGACAATTCCGTTGATGGAGAAATCAGTGGAATTGCAGGAACTTTCCATGCAGCTGACCCAGAAGCGCCAGCAGCTAGGTCAGGCGACCCAGATTGATGTGTTAAATGCACAGAAGTCGCTGCAGTCGCTCCAGTCCACGCTGACCCAGACAAAAGCGGGACTTCAGGCCCAGCATCAGCAGCTCTGCGTCCAGACCGGATGGTCCTATGACGCGGAACCGGATATCCAGGATCTGCCGCAGGCGGATCTCACCCGGATCGCGGCGATGAACCTGGCGGCGGACACGCAGACGGCACTCGAGCAGAACCTGTCCTTACAGTCCAACAAGCGCGGTTATGCCAATATGGCAGAAGGTTCAGCCGATAAGAAAAACATGGATCGCACCATCAAGAACCAGGAACAGACGATCCGCTCCGGTATGCAGACACTCTACAACGACATCATGCAGAAGCAGACAGCCCTGCAGCTTGCCGATGCGTCCCTGGCAGCAGAGACGCAGACGATGAATGCGATGCAGAAGAAGCTGGAGCTTGGCATGGCGACCCAGCTGGAGTACAAGAGCGAGGAAGTTTCCTTCCTGGAGAAACAGATCGACAAAGAGACAGCTAACATGAACCTGCAGCAGGCGATCGAGACGTATGAGTGGGCGCTGAAAGGTTACATGAAGTAGGGACAGAAGTTAAGTCTCTGGCACTTCCTCTGCGCGGGGGTTAACGTGGCGCTGGAGGAGGTGTATATATCGAAAATGATATAATAAAATGCTTATAAAATAAGGGGCATAAAATCCTCATGGATCGGCATTTGCCCGGTAAAAAATGGATTTTTAGACAAAAAGTGTATTTCTGTCACGGACGATACGGCAGTTCACAGACCGTATGTTTTTGTGACACGTACAAAAAGAGGAAAAAAGCGGCGATTCGGAACGGAACGCCGCTTTTTTTGCGAGGGAAATAGGTATATATTGTGAGACTTTAACAAAAAATACACGCAAACAACAGAATACTACCAAATCCGACTGGAAAATACTGGGTTAATAAAAAATACTTTTGACAATTAACGCAGCATATGAGAAGATAGAAAAGATACTGGCAGTAAGGAGAGAAAATAAGATATGAACAAGTCACAAGACAAAATCAAGTGGTATATGCTTTCCTTTATGTGTTTCTCCACCCTCTGGGCATTTGGAAACGTTTTAAATGGTTTCATATACTTCAATGGAACACAGGTTATCTTCTCCTGGATTCTGATGTTTGCACTGTACTTTGTACCGTACGCACTGATGGTCGGAGAGCTTGGTTCCGCATTTAAGAATTCGGGCGGTGGTGTCAGTTCCTGGATTCATGAGACAACCGGTGCGAAGGCTGCATACTACGCAGGCTGGACCTACTGGGCGTGTCATGTCACCTACATCGCATCCAAAGGTTCTGGCGGTCTGAAAGCGCTCAGCTGGATGATTTTCCAGAACGCAGAGAAGTATGCGTCCTTTAACACAAAGGCAGTACAGCTCGTTACTTTTGCCGTTCTGCTGTTCTTCTGCTGGGTAGCAAGCCGCGGTTTAAATCCGCTGAAAAAGATGGCAACCTTAGCAGGAACCAGTATGTTCGTTATGAGTATCCTGTACATTCTGCTGATGTTCGCTGCACCGGCAATCAACCCGAACGGCGGTTACCTGTCTGTTGATTTCAGCATGAAGAATCTGATCCCGCATTTTGATTGGAAGTACTTCAGCAGCCTGTCCATTCTTGTATTTGCGGTAGGCGGCTGTGAGAAGATCTCCCCGTATGTAAACAAGGTAGAGGATCCGGCAAAGGGATTTCCGAAGAGCATGATCTTTGCAGCAATCATGGTTATTGTCTGCGCGATCTTCGGTACCATCGCAATGGGCATGATGTTTGATCCGGTACTGATTGAGGAGAATTTTGACTCCTACAACGCAAACGGTTCTTACTGGGCATTCCAGAAACTGGGTGAGTACTACGGTGTCGGCAATCTGCTCATGATCATCTACGCAGCCTGCAACGCGATCGGACAGTTCTCGACGCTGGTAGTCAGCATCGACGCACCGCTGCGTATGCTGCTTGACAACGAGGATGCGCGTCAGTTCATCCCGACCAAGCTGTTAAAGAAGAACAAATTCGGCGCTTACATCAATGGTATCTGGATGGTTGTTATCCTGTCCGGTTCCATTATCCTGGCTCAGGTCCTGGTTCCGAACGCAGATACTGTACTGCGTCAGCTGACCCAGTTAAACTCGGTTACTATGCCGATGCGCTATCTGTGGGTATTCTTCGCTTACTTCATGCTTCGTAAACACACGAACAAGTTTGAACGTGAGTACCGCTTTGTAAAGAATAACGGAGTCGCTCTTGGCTTCGGTGCATGGTGCTTCTTCGTAACAGCAGCCTGCTGTATCTTAGGCATGTACAAGCAGGGCGATATGTATACAACTGTGCTGAATGTCATTACGCCGATTGTCCTGGTAACACTGGGTCTTATCTTACCGGCGATTAAGAAGAGAGAAGGGAAGTCTGCATAATGAATGCTGCAAACGAATTACTGACTTTTATTGAGAACAGCCCGAGTATGTTTCATTCCATCGAGACAATCAAGGGTATGCTGGACGAGGCAGGTTTTACATACCTGCCGGAGTCGGCTCGTTGGGACGTGAAACAGGGCGGAGATTACTATACAATCCGCAACCATTCCAGTATCATTGCGTTTCGCGTAGGAGAGAAGCTGACTGATTATCACTTCCAGATGTGTGCCTCCCACAGTGATTCACCGACTTACAAGATCAAGAGTGTGCCGGAGTTAAATGGTCCGGGCGAGTATCTGCGCCTCGATGTGGAAGCATACGGCGGCATGATCGACAACACCTGGTTTGACCGCCCTCTGACCGTTGCAGGCCGTGTACTGGTAAAAGACGGTCAGGGCGTGAGCGCGAGACTTCTGTACATCGATAAAGACCTGATCATCATTCCGAACGTAGCGATTCATTTCAACCGTGAGGTGAACAATGGATACAAATACAACCGTCAGGTTGATTTATGTCCGCTGTTCTCCGCTGGTGAGCTGAAAAAAGGCGCGTTTGACGCGATGATTGCGAAAGAGCTTGGTGTGGCAGCGGAGGATATTTTAGGGAAGGATCTCTTCCTTGTAAACCGCCAGCCGGGTACGATCTGGGGGTATGCGGATGAGTTCGTTTCCAGCCCGAAACTGGACGACTTACAGTGCGCTTACGTTTCCCTGAAAGCATTCCTGGAGGCGAAGAATGAGCGCGATGTCAGCGTATACTGCTGCTTCGACAATGAGGAGGTTGGTTCCAATACGAAGCAGGGGGCGATGTCCACCTTCTTACAGGATGTCCTGCACCGCATCAACGGCGCACTTGGAAAGACGCCGGAGGACTACTATCAGGCAGTTGCCGGTTCTTTCCTCGTAAGCTGCGACAACGCACACGCCGTTCACCCGAACCACGGGGAGAAGACGGATGCAGTCAACTGCTCCTGGATGAACAAAGGTATCGTCATCAAGGAGAGCGCGAACCAGAAATACACCACGGACGCATTCAGCCGTGCGGTATTTACAAATGTCTGCAATGAGGCAGGTGTTCCGGTTCAGGTGTTTGCAAACCGCAGTGATATTTTAGGCGGTTCCACCCTTGGAAACCTTTCCAACACGCAGGTCAGCGTCCATGCCGTCGATATCGGTCTGCCGCAGCTTGCGATGCATTCCTGTTACGAAACGGCAGGTGTGAAGGATGTGGAGTATGCAATCAGTGCTCTGACCAAATTCTATCAGACCACTCTTCAGATTGAAGGGGCAGAGCGGGTTTGCTTTGAGTAAATATAGTTAAAAGAGCAGCCGCTCCGCGAACGATGAAATGAATCGCGGGGCGGCTGTTTTGATAGATTGAAAAAAGCTTTTTAAGAAAATTACCTCCGCAACAGCTCCGGCGCCATCTCCTGAAACAGCTTCGCGAGCGCCATCGCCGCCCGCGAGCGGTATTTTCCAGCGGGCCAGGCGAGCGCCAGATCGAGGAAAATACCATCTTTCCCGATCCGCAGATAGCGGAACTCATCCCGCATGATGCGGCAGGAACGGTAGGTGAATGCGAGTCCGACTCCCTCCCGCGCCATCGCCGCAGCGAAGGAGGCGGAGAGGTAGGTGTCGAGTCCCAGCGGTTCCACGCCAGCCTCTCGCAGGGAGTGGCGGCCAGTCCGTCCGAGGACGGTGCTGGGCGGTCCCAGAATATACTCAAATGGTGCGGTGTCCTTTAGGTCGATCCACATCTGTTCCGGCTCCGATTCACATGGCTTCGCAAACGCCATGACCGGGTGGTCGGCGGTGGTGGCGATCATGATCTCATCCCGCATCAGAAAATCCACACCGTGTTTGATCCGAACCGGCGGCGCAGCTATCAGCGCCAGATCTAAAAGTCCCTCTAAAATCTTATTTTCCAGATCAATACTGTCCATCTCACAGATCTCCACATGAACCCGTGGATACAGGGCATGGAATTTTTTCAGGACCGGCGGCAGCAGGTAGGTTCCCCGGTAGGTACTGATGCCGAAAATGACAGTGCCGCCCTTTAAATTTTCAATATCCGAAGCCTCGCTGCGTGCCTCCTGGTACTGCTGTAAAATCTGTCTGGCATGGAAAATAAATGCCTCCCCGGCAGAGGTTGGACGGACTCCGCGGGCAGTACGGACGAAAATCGGCGTCCCCAGATCCTGCTCAAACAGGCGGACCGCCTGGCTTAAGCTCGACTGCGCCATAAACAGTTTTTCAGCTGCGCGGGAGATGCTTCCCTCGTTAGCGACGGTTACGATATAGTCTAGTTCCTTTAAATCCATGAAAATCTCCCTTACGAGATATCGGAATTTCCGATATCTGGTATAACAAATCTTGTCTTTCTCCTATAACAAAAATAGTATAAGATAAAAACAAGCAAAAATCAATGGCAGAGACTGAAGCAGCGGCTGGAAAATCGAATAGAAATCCGGCGAGGGAACGCAGCTTTGAAAAAGCCTCTGTGGACGATTATAAATAGGAGGAATAAGCAAGATGAAACAGGATTTAATGAAGGGTGTTATCGACATGCACGTTCACACGAATCCAGATCTGCGTCTGCGGGCGTATGATGATTTCGAACTGATGGAGGCGGCGATCCGGGTTGGGGCACGCGCTATCGTCATCAAGACGCATCAGGGAACCACGATGGATCGGGCCTATCTGTGCAACCGCCACAACGAGATTGTACACGGGAAAACGAACAATTTTACGATGTTTGGCAGTATTACCTTAAATAAGGTAGTCGGCGGCATCAATCCGAAGGCAGTCGATGTGGCACTTCGCCTGGGAGCAAAGGTGGTATGGCTTCCGACCCAGTCGGCGAAGAACCATATGCAGAAGATGAACCAGGATCTGAGCCAGAGCGTGGAGGTCGTAAAAGATGGAAAGATCGTGCCGGAGCTTCGTTCCGTGCTGGAACTGATCCGCGACCACAATGCGGTACTGGGAACCGCTCACATCGCACCGGAGGAGATTTTCACTGTTGTGGAAGCTGCACGGGATATGGGAGTAAAAAACATCGTTGTAACCCATCCTGAATGGTGGATTGTAGGCATGAGCCATGAGGATCAGCTTCGCCTGGTAAAGGATTATGACGTTATCTTAGAGCGCTGCTATGCACAGAATATGGGCGGCGGAAAGTATAAGAGCAATCTGGCAGACAACCTGGAACTCATCAAAGAGGTTGGCTATAAAAATGTCATGGTTGATACCGATGGCGGCCAGACAGAAAACCCGCATTGGGAGCTGGCGCTGGCAGAATATATGCAGTATCTGGTAGATCATGGAATTCCGGAAGAACACGTGTACCATATGACACACACTATTCCGGCAAAACTGTTGGGCATCGAAGAATAGGGGGACGCATCATATGTTAAGTGCAGTTTTGGTGGCATCCATTGCGGTTGCCGTTATATTGGGATATAAAACGAAAATCAATACGGGATTTTTCTGTATTGCTTTTGCATACCTGATTGGTTGTTTTGGCATGGGATTGAAAACAAAAGAACTGATTGGCTTCTGGCCGGTCAGCACCATGTTCGTCATCCTGTCAGTATCACTGTTTTACAACTTTGCAGCTGTGAATGGAACCCTTGAAAAAATGTCGGCCAGTCTTCTCTATATGTGCCGTAAGTTTCCGGGCATGCTTCCTTTTGCATTATTTTTTGTAGCAGTTGTACTTTCTGTTATGGGTGCTGCATACTTTACCGTTCTGGCATTCCTGGCACCGATTACCATCCTTATCTGTGAGGAAGCAAAGATGGACAAGCTGACCGGTGCGGTGGCGATCAACTGCGGTGCACTGGCAGGCGGAAACTTCCCCACAGCTTCGCTGGGCGTCGTATTCCGCGGTCTGATTGATACTGCTTATGAAGCAGAACCGGCATTTGAAGCAACGAATTCCTTTGTAGATGAAATGAAAATTTTTGGTTTCGCGATTGTATTTTCTCTGATTCTGATTGCAATTTTCCGCTTCGGTTTCAAGAGCAACCGCGGTATCGGAAAAGGCGTAACGTTCAATCGCCCGGAGCCGTTTGACAAGAAACAGAAAACAACCCTGCATTTAATGATTCTGATGATGGTGATTGTCTTGGTATTCCCGCTCTTAAAGATGGCAGTTCCTGGCAATGAACTGATTGGAAAAATTGCCGGAAAGGTTGATGTAGGACTGGTGGCATTCTGCTTTACCATCATCGCACTGCTCTTTGATCTGGCACCGCAGAAGGAAGTTATCGCACGTGTTCCGTGGAACACCATCCTCATGATTGCCGGAGCCGGCATGCTTATCGCCGTTGCAGTTCAGGCCGGTACCATTGATGCATTATCTGCATGGATTGGTTCAAATGTTCCGACAGCCCTGATTCCGCTGGCATTCAGCTTTGTAGGCGCATTTATGAGTTTCTTCAGCTCTACAACCGGTGTTGTAGCACCGGCCCTGTTCCCGCTGATTCCGGGACTTGCGGCAGCAACCGGATTAAATCCGGCAGCACTCTTTGCCTGCACGATTCTTGGTGCACAGAGCAGTGCGATCAGCCCGTTCTCATCCGGCGGCAGCCTGATTCTTGGTTCCTGCGGAAACGAGGAGGACCGAAATCACTTATTCAACCGTCTTCTCTTTGTAGCAGTACCTATCAGCGTTATCTGCTGTGCGGTATATAACCTGATTGTAGCAGTTGTTCTGTAAGGGAAATTTAATTGAAAAGTTGTTTGTTCGAAAAGCTGTCAGCCTGTTCTGGCAGCTTTCGATGAAATTTTTAATGGATTTTTGCGCGTGACTGTGAAGGTACTGAACAGTTACGATTGGGAAAATCAAGAAGGAGGATAAAGAAATGAGTCATAAAATTACAGTATTTCGCGGCGATGGTATCGGACCGGAGCTGGTTGATAATGTATTAAAAATCTTAAAAGCGGCAGATGCTCCGCTGGAATATGAAATTTTCAATGTTGGTGAGGATGAGTGGAAACGCAATGGTGCCCTGATTCCGGAGGAAGCATATGCTTCCTTTGAGCGCACCAAAGTACTCTTAAAATCCCCGATTACAACTCCGGTTGGAAAGGGCTTCCGCTCTTTGAATGTAACACTCCGCGGACAGTATGACCTGTATGCCAATATCCGCCCGGTTAAGTCCAACGCAGCCGTAAAAACTCCGTTTAAGAATGTAGATATTGTGATTTTCCGCGAAAATACAGAGGGACTTTATGTCGGTGTGGAGGAGCAGGTAAATCCGGATACGGTTCATGCAATTAAGATTGTCACAAGACAGGCCAGCGAGCGCATTATCCGCGATGCATTTGAGTATGCGAAAAAGAACGGACGCAAGAAAGTAACCTGTATTCATAAGGCAAATATCCTGAAAATGTCCGATGGCATGTTCCTTTCCATTTTCAAAGAGATTGCAAAGGAATATCCGGAGATTGAAGGTGATGATAAAATCATCGATAACACCTGCATGCAGCTTGTCATGAATCCAAACCAGTTTGATGTTATGGTAATGCAGAACCTGTACGGAGATATTCTTTCGGATCTGTGCAGCGGTCTGATCGGAGGCCTGGGACTCGTTCCATCCAGCAATATCGGTTCTGACTATGCTATGTTTGAGGCCGTACATGGCAGCGCACCGGATATTGCAGGCAAGCACTTGGCAAACCCGACCGCATTCCTGTGGTCTGCCTGCATGATGCTAGAGTACTTAGGTGAAAATGAGACCGCCGGACGCATCCGCAAGGCTGTGGATGAGGTTCTGGCAGAAGGCAAGCACCTGACAAGAGATCTGCATGGAACTGCAACCACCGAGGAATATGTGGACGCAGTGATTGCGAGACTGTAAGAATTTAATAAGTGAAGATGTAAGAAGGGGCTGTTGCACAAACCGTGCAGCAGCTCCTTTTGGCTATAAAATAGGGTTATCGGCCAGCATTATTTACCTATCCCCTTTACCATACACCGTTTCTTGAAGAAGGAAATTCCATAACAGAAAATTTCATCATAATTTCCCTCAAATTCTTTTGCATACATGCGTTCATCGATCTGGCGCAGGGCTTTGTCGCAGTCATCGCTGAGTTTTTCAAATGTTTTCGAATATTTCGCCTCGAAAATCGCCATTCGTCCACCGTGCAGATCATATACAACCACATCGCTTCGTCCTTCGCCATGCTCACGGTTTGATTCTACCACATATCCGGCTCCGGCAAAAATTCCGGCTAAAAAGGCGTGATAAAAATCTTCTTTATAATCATGGTAGCTGATTGTCATACGCAGCAGGGCATTCATCTCCTGTGTGAGCAGGTCGGTGTTGCCGTGCCATACAGCATAAAATAATTGTTCCCGATTCCAGGTTTTGGCGCTGTCGTTAAACCATTTTAAAATGGTACTTTCGAAGATTTCCCGGATTTCAGCATTCGGAATCATCAGGGCAGTTAAACCATCTGGAAGGTTATCGATGCGAGCCTGCGTCAGATAGCCGGTAAGATACAGGATACTCCACAGATTATCTTCGGAGGAATGGAGGTAATCATACGTCAGATTTTCTTCCACATGCTGAAGAATATAGCCTCCGGAAAGAAGCGCCTCCAGCTTCATCGTGATATTGCTTCCGGCATAGTCGATAAACGAACGGATGATCGCGTTATCGCTGGTATTTTTCCAGTAACCGATGGGTCTTGCATCTGGCTTTTTCTGGCAGTCGAGAAGATAATTCATTACATCCCACGGACAGTAGACATCCGAAGCACCGAAGTGATAGCCGTCATACCACGCCTTGATTTGCGAAGCCCGATCAAGCATATCAGCATCCAGAAGAAGCTTTTCCATGTCAGCCTGGGTAAATCCAAAATATTCATCCAGTGAAGAAGAGGAAATAGTGTCGGAAACAAAATTGTTGGTTCCCGTAAAGATACTTTCCTTTGCGATTTTCAGACAGCCGGTAATAGTGGCAAAACGCAGGGTACTGTTATCTTTCAGTGCTGTACTCATGAGAGATTTCATCAGTTCCAGCATCTGTGGATAATAACCATTTGCGCTGGCTTTGGCAAGCGGCACATCATATTCATCCAGAAGCAGAATGACGGGTTTCTGGAAATGTGCCTGCATCATACGCATCAAGAGCAGAATGCTGGTTTTTAACATAGTATCTGTCGGCTTTCCATCGACAATATCGGCAAGCTGTATAAATTCTTTTCGATCATTTTCATTAACTGAAGGGCTGTCTGCCAGATAGCTGTGTTCATTGCAGAGACGGGCAATCTGGGAGCGGAGCATATCCCTGGCAGAAGCATAATCCAGTCCGTCTACATCCTTAAAGGTCAGAAAGAGCGTTGGAAATTGATTCATCCATGCCTGGCATAGATCTGGGCGAGATTCGATTTGAAGTCCGGTAAAAAGATTCTGGCTTTTTTTTCGAATATCAAAAAAATTGGCAAGCATACTCATCGCCAGTGTTTTTCCAAAACGACGCGGGCGGGTAATCAGGGTGACTTCCGAGTTATTCGTCAGAAGATCAGCGATCAGCCCGCTTTTGTCAATATAATAATAGCCGTTTTCGCGCAGCTTTTTAAAATCAGAAATACCAACAGGGATTTTTAAGGGTGTCATCGACGATGCTCCTTTCGGAAGATACGGAATTGTTACGAATAACTTTATCATATCATGGGGGGAGGTGGTTGGCAAGATTTTAAAAGAAAGCGGGATGCGCTCATGTTCGGAAGAGGTGTATGGGTTTGGAAAATAGCTACTGACCCATTTGCTTCTCCCCCAGCTCCTCCGGCAGTGCCTCAAAGAAAATATCCTTCCAGGCACGTTTCAGCTGTTTTTCATGAACTACATAGGGCTGCACTCCAATATATTTAGGAACGTTATCACTGACCAGGGATTTGGCGACTGCAAGAGCGGCCGCTTTTCCCTGGTCATATGGTCTCTGGGTGCTGAGTCCTTTTACAAATCCTTGATTCATTTCTTCTGCAATCTCTGCATGTGTTTTACCTTCAAAGAAACTTTTCATAAAAACAGTGCGATAGTTTTCGGGTAACTTATTCAGGGTCTCGTACAACATTCTGTATAGTTCATCGAGAGTATACACACTATCTGGCTCTGTCTC
>ENA-UPTB01000567-UPTB01000567.1-human-gut-metagenome-genome-assembly--contig:-NODE-567-length-39024-cov-28.107916_pt1 | contig 39024 bp, 35 predicted proteins | sample MGYA00250046_ERZ773369 | MGnify/ENA primary metagenome ERZ773369 (study PRJEB29103, sample SAMN06111938) | human gut metagenome | biome: human gut; feature: ankylosing spondylitis patient; material... | reverse complement strand
ACGGCGATGGCTGCTGATGTGAACGGATTCTCTATGGGATATCGTGATGCAATGTTGGAAAATGGAGTTGAGTTCTTATTCACAAATGTCCATTGTCACCATGGCATGTATCCATTATATCAAAACCAGAATGCTTTTTTCTGGGAAAATGATGCTGGAAAACGTTTGCTGGTATGGAACGGCGAGCATTATAACCTCGGCAACGTGCTGGGTATCCAGCCAAATCATGCAGTTAACTGGATGATGCGCAATCGTTTGGGTGATAACATCGAAGTATCATCTGCTTTTGTAGAGCAACTGCACGACAACTTGAACAGCTACCTGAGTGAGTGTGAGAGCGAAGGGTATCCGTATGACTTTATCGTAACGGCCGTGTCTGGTGTTTTCAGTGATAATGCACCGCCATCAGCAGAAATTATTGAGACTATTCGCGCTTACAACAATAAGTATGGCGAAAAAGTCCGCATAGAAATGGTTTCTTTGCAGGAACTTTATGCTTCAATAGCGCCAAAGCTTACAAATGTACCGGTATATCGCGGAGACTGGACTGACTGGTGGGCTAACGGTGTAGGCAGCACGCCGTACGCTGTCAAGCACTATAAGGATGCCGATCACCGCTACCATTTGGCTAAGCGGTTAGATGCCAATGCTGATATCAATTATCCAGAGCTGATTAAGACAGCTCAGGATAACCTGCTTCTATATGCTGAGCACACCTGGGGTCATTCATCAACGATCACAAACCCTTATGATACAATGGTTTTGAATCTTGACATGCGCAAGAACAGCTACGCGTCAAAGGCACATGAGGCCGCATCACTCATGCTTTGTTTGATTGCAGAACAAAAAGGAGATTTGATGCGTTACTACAATACTACAGGTATCGTGCGTGCTATTGGAGTAAGTCATACAAAGCAGCCACAGCTTGTTGAATTTTATGTCGAAACCCTTTCGCTAGATGCCATCAAGGTGTTGGATGCGACAGGCCGCGAATATACATGTCAGGTGTCACCACACCCACGCGGTAAAAAAATCAGCTTTATTGATAAGCTGGTTTACGGCGAAGAAAAGGAGTATACCTACACAGCTGTGCAAAAGCCAAACGATAAGTTGAACAGCCGTAAATGTTATGTGGGCGCAGAGAAAGTGCGCGACATAGTAAATGAGTATGACCCAGTTACTTACCGATTGCCATATGAGGCAGACACGAAGTTTTTCCATATCGGTTATCAACCAGGTGTGGGCATTACATCGTTTGTTGATAAGCGCACCGGCACCGAGATGGTCAAAAAATCAATCCCATTTTTTACGCCTGTTTATCAGCGCACACCATTGCATACAGATACCCAGTTTGCTTCGTATGAGGAACGTCGCGCTCTAGGACGAAACATACGTGGCAAACATGCTGAAACATACATAGGTCAGCTAATGGAAGTAAGTTGTATAGAGCATGGTCCAGTATTTACTCAACTGCGGCTGAAATATAAACTAGAGGGTACGGTCAAGGCTGATGTACTTATTAAACTGTATGAGGATATTCCGCGTATTGATTTCACGCTCGAACTTGGCAAAACAATTTCAGAAGATGTGGAAAGCGTATTTATGTCATTCAATTTGAACCGCACCGGAAGTGATACTGTGCTTCGTAAGGGTGGGAGTGAAGCATTTAGGCCAGGCGTGGATCAGCTGCCGGGATCTTGCATGGAATTTTACATGTCAGACGATGGTGTGGCTAGTGTTGATGCGCAAAACAGCGTACTTATTGCCGCGCGCGATGTACCGCTTGTCCTGCCGTTGACGCCCTCGAAAGGCTTCTCATGCTGCAGGCAGACCAGACCGTACTTGGGAGCGATCTTCTTCATCATCTCCATCGTCAGCAGGTTGTGGTCGATGGCAACGTTGGTGGTGTCGAAGATGGGAGCCAGCTCATGCTGGCAGGGAGCAACTTCGTTGTGCTTGGTCTTGGCGGGAATGCCCAGCTTCCACAGCTCTTCGTCCAGCTCCTTCATGAACGCGGAGACCTCGGGACGAATGACACCGAAGTAGTGCTCTTCCAGCTCCTGACCCTTGGCAGAGGGGGCACCGAACAGGGTGCGGCCGGTGAGGATCAGATCCTGACGGGCTTCGTAATCTTCCTTCTTAATAAGGAAGTACTCCTGCTCGGGGCCGACGGTGGTGGAGACGTAATCCACATCCTTGCCGAACAGCTTCAGGATACGGACCGCCTGATTGGACAGTGCGTTCATGGAACGCAGCAGCGGGGTCTTCTTATCCAGAGCCTCGCCGGTGTAGCTGACGAATGCGGTGGGGATGCACAGCACGTCATCCTTCACGAATGCGTAGCTGGTGGGGTCCCATGCAGTGTAGCCGCGGGCCTCGCAGGTGGCGCGCAGACCGCCGGAGGGGAAGGAAGATGCATCGGGCTCGCCGCGCACCAGCTCCTTGCCGGAGAACTCCATGATGGCGGTGCCGTCGCCCACAGGGGAAACAAAGCCATCGTGCTTCTCACTGGTGATGCCGGTCAGCGGCTGGAACCAGTGGGTGTAGTGGGTGGCACCCAGCTCCATGGCCCAGCGCTTCATCACGCTGGCCACAACGTTTGCCACCTCGATATCCAGAGGTGCGCCCTTGTGCAGGGTGCGCTCCAGGCTCTTGTAAGTAGCGCTCGGCAGACGCTCCTTCATTACATGCTCGTTAAAGACCTTGCTGCCGTAGATTTCCATAACATTTGCTGCCATAAATCCTACTCCTTACTTGATCTTATGTCTGTCCCTTCCGAAACTGTCTCTCGCCGCCGAACTGCGGCCCGGAAACAGCGAAAAGCTTTTTAACAAAAATGGCGCTGCGAGTCAGGAGGTGACCCACAGCGCCGTTGCTGTCTATGGTTTGATTATATCCCGGAACGGCTCAAAAGGCAATTGACAAAACTGACGATTCTGCACAAACACGCTCCCGTTTTTTTGGGAGATATCGTATTTGGTATTACTTTTAGATCACCTGGAACAGGAAGAACTTCAGGTAATTGGTCTCGGGCACGCCCCACAGGATGGGGTGATCCGGGGCCTGCTGGCGCACCTCGATCTGCCGCAGCTGCCGGTGGGCATCCTTTGCGGCGGCGTGCAGCATCTTGATGAACAGCTCTTCGGTGGCAAAGTGAGAGCAGCTGGCCGTGGCCAGATAGCCGCCCCGGGGCAGCAGCTTCATGGCGCGGTAGTTGATCTCCTTATAGCCGCGCATGGCGTTCTCCACCGTGCGGCGGGCCTTGGTAAAGGCCGGCGGATCAAGGATGATAAAGTCGTAGGGGTGGCCCTCCTTTTCCAGCCGGGGCAGCAGCTCAAAGGTGTCCTCGCAGAGAAAATCCATGTTGGTCAGGTTGTTGCGCTGGGCGTTCCGCTGGGCCATGGCAATGGCCTCGGCGCTGATGTCAGCGGCGGTGACCCGGGCAGCCCCGCCCTTGGCGGCGTTCAGCGCAAAGCTGCCGGTGTGGGTAAAGCAGTCCAGCACAGTGTGACCGGCAGCAATGCGGGCCACAGCCCGGCGGTTGTATTTCTGGTCGAGGAAAAAGCCGGTCTTCTGGCCGTTCTCAAAATCGACGTGGTAGAACACGCCGTTCTCGCAGATTTCGGTCTGGGTGCTGTCGGGGTGCGTCTCGCCGGGCAGGTCAAACCAGCCCTTGTTCTGTGCCAGGCCCTCCTTGGCCCGCAGAGCCTCGTCGTTGCGCTCGTAGATGCCATCAATGGTCTGGCCGTCAGCGCGCAGGACTTGCACCAGCAGGGGGAAGAGGATGGGCTTGAGCTTTTCCATGCCCACGCTCAGGGTCTGGGTGACAAGGATATTGCTGAACCGGTCCACAGTCAGGCCCGGGAACTGGTCAGCTTCGCCAAAGATGACACGGCAGGCGGTCAGGTCGGCGGGCTCCAGCACGGTCTTGCGGTAGGCCCAGGCGTATTCGACACGGCGCTTCCAGAAAGCGGCATCAAAGGTGTCGTTGGCGTTGCGGGAGATGAGCCGCACCCGGATCTTGCTTTTCAGCGAGAGAAAACCGGTGCCAAGATAGGCACCCTTTGTGCTGACCACATCGACCAGCGTGCCGTTTTCAGGCTCTGCTTCCGGGGAACCCAGGATGTCGTTTTCGTACACCCAGGGGTGGCCGCCCACCAGCAGGCCCTCGGCGTGTTTGTTGACGGTGTAAACGGGGTAATTGCGAGAAGATTTCATAGTTGCTCCTGTTATAACTGGCTCGCCCTCTCAGTCTCGCTCCGCTCGCCAGCTCTCCCAAAGGGAGAGCCTTTGGCGATTTTCGATTCAGTCTCATCAAGCTTGAATACAGAGCGGCTCTTGGCTCCCCCTTTGGGGGAGCTGGCAATGCCGTCAGGCATTGACTGAGAGGGTGAGGATGCTAAAATTTCATACTGATATTTATTCTAACATAAAAACGTGCTAGAATAAATACAAAAACACAGAAACGAGGAAAACACCATGGAGATCGAACGCAAATGGATGGTGAACGGCTGGCCGGAGGGCGGAAACTTCCCGGCTCTGCCGCTCAAGGAAGAGTTTGCCATGCGGCAGGGATATATCAGCGTGCGGCCCACCGTGCGCATCCGGGAAGAGGCGCTCAAGGGCGGCGAGACGGCCTATATCCTCTGCTTCAAGTCCGGAAGCGGGCTTGCGCGGGAGGAGATCGAGCGCCCCATCGACAAGAAATTGTTTGATGAACTGGAAACAAAGATCATCGGTAAGCCCCTGATCGGGAAGATCCGCAGAAGCTACGCCCTGCCCGATGGCCTTGTGCTGGAGGTGAACCATGTGGATGAGGGCCAGCCCACTGCGTTCTGGTACGCTGAGGTGGAATACCCCACCGTGGATGCCGCCCGCAGCTGGAAGCCGGAAGCCTTTGGTCTTGCAGACTATCTGAACGATGATGTCACCGACCAGCCCGGCCAGAGCATGGGAGCCTACTGGGAACAGACCCGGAAATAAAAATGACCCTCTCCGTCGCGCAGATACGGTCGCCTAGCCTTTGGGGAAAGACGGCAGCGCAAAGCAATGACAGAGAGGGTCATTATTTTTTACTTCTTGTGGTACATCCGGTCTGCTTCCTCATAGGTGGGCTCGCAGGTCAGATACATGCCCAGCTTCTTCACGGTATCCATATCCACGCTGGACAGGATGACGGTGGAGTGCATATCGCAGCCCTTCAGGTGGGAGAGCTGCTTGAGGGCGGCTGCAGCAGTGGGATTCTGCGCGGCCGAGCTGGACAGGGCAATCAGAATCTCGTCGGTGTGCAGACGAGGGTTCTTGCTGCCCAGATAGTTGGTCTTGAGGGTCTGGATGGGCTCGATGGCGGCGGCAGAAACGAGGTCAAGCTCCTGGTCGATGCCGGCCAGCTTTTTCAGCGCGTTGAGCAGAGCGGAGGAAGCGGCACCCAGCAGGGGGCCGGTCTTGCCGGTGATAACGGTGCCGTCCGGCAGCTCAATGGCAGCGGCGGGGGCACCGCCGGTCTTTTCGGAGACTGCATGGGCGGCCTGCTCCACCGGGCGGCTGCCCTGGGTCAGCCCGGCCTGATTCATCAGCAGTTCCAGCTTGTAGACCTCGCTCTGGATCTGTGCGCCGTTCTTGAGGTCGCACAGGGCCTTGAAGTAGCGGCGGACGATCTCGTTGCGGGAAGCCTCGCAGCAGGCCGCATCATCCACGATGCAGTTGCCGGCCATGTTCACGCCCATGTCGGTGGGAGAGTGGTAGGGGCTCTTGCCTGCAATCAGCTCAAACATGGCGTTGACCACGGGGAAGATCTCAATGTCGCGGTTGTAGTTGACCGCGGTCTTGCCATAGGCCTCCAGATGGAACGGGTCGATCATGTTCACATCGTTCAGGTCAGCGGTGGCAGCCTCGTAAGCCAGGTTGACCGGGTGCTTCAGGGGGATGTTCCAGATGGGGAAGGTCTCAAACTTGGCATAACCGGCCTTCACGCCCCGCTTGTATTCGTGGTACAGCTGGGACAGGCAGGTGGCCATCTTGCCGCTGCCGGGGCCGGGAGCCGTGATAACCACCAGCGGGCGCTGGGTCTCAATGTACTCGTTGCGGCCATAGCCCTCGTCGCTCACGATGCGGGCAACGTCGTTGGGGTAGCCGGGGATCTTATAGTGCCGGAAGGTGCGGATGCCCAGGCTGTTCAGCCGCTTCTCAAAGGCTTCCACCTCGGGGGCAGCGGTGTACATGGTCACGCATACGCTGCCCACAAACAGGCCGCGCTCCTGGAATGCGTCGATGAGACGCAGAACGTCCAGATCATAAGTGATGCCATAGTCACCGCGCACCTTGCTGCTGACGATGTCCTCAGCGTTGATGACGATAACGACCTCGGCCTGATCCTTCAGCTGCAGCAGCATCTGCAGCTTGGAATCGGGCTGGAAGCCGGGCAGCACGCGGGAGGCGTGGTAGTCATCGAACAGCTTGCCGCCGAATTCCAGATACAGCTTGTTGTCGAACTGCGCGATCCGCTCCCGGATGTGCTCCGACTGCATCTGCAGGTATTTGTCGTTGTCAAATCCTTTTTTCATTCGTTGCTCCTCTTCCTGATTTCGGTTCCCATATCCTGCCCGGGCAGTTGGTTCCACAGCGGAAGCGTGCCCGGGGAATTACACAATACAAAAACAGTATATCATATCCGAGGAGCGGGCGCAATAAAAAATCAACAAAAGTCCCGCTCTTTCCAGCAGAGAGCTTCTGCCGGAAAGAGCGGGGCAGGGAGGAACGGTGCGGATTACAGGGTCAGCTGGATGCCGCTGAGGGTCACGGTATCCGGATCGGGCTCCTCATCCTTTGCTTTGGCGCGGGTCTGTTTGGGCAGAGCGTCCTCGTGGACTACTTTGCCGCATTCCAGCTCAGGGATGGCAAAGAAGGCCGCTTCCAGAGCATCAGGCAGCTCCACTTCACCGGTAACATGCAGGAATTCGATCTGAGCCAGCAGGTCTGCGCTCTCTGCGGGGATGACAGCATCACCCAGCACATAGAGACGGGTGCCATACCGGCGCAGGAAAGAGGCGGTCAGCTCCAGGTCGTCCTCCACCACGGCGGTGCCGTCCGGCACGATAATCAGCTCGGTGGAATCCGGGAAGAGCGGGGCCAGAACGGGCGCAAGGCTTGCGCACAGGATGGCCTTTGGAGCGGAAAAGCTGCAGCCCTTTGCGGCCAGTGCGGCAGTGTCGAGCCTGGGGTCAACCGCCAGGAAGCGATGTTCATTCCAGTACAGGCGGCTTTGTGCCCGCAGCAGGAAGGTGTTGTCTAGCTTGATGGAGCTTCCCGGCAGGAGCACTGCATCATCGGGGTAGACCGCCAGCTTTCCGTTCAGGATGCAGCGGGCGGATACCACTGCCGAGAGGCACTGCGGGCAGTAGATCATACCGTTGACCAGAATGCAGGCGTACTTCTGTAAAACCTCCGCAGCATCCGGTGTGATCATCAGCTTGCCGTTGACCACCAGTACCTGCCCGGCGGCGGTCTGGCTGGCAGAGCTCAGCGTGACCTTGCCATTGACCACACCCACCGAGACCTCCTCCGGGACATTTTTGCAGAGCATCGAATCCAGAGAAATGTTGTGCTGGCTCAGGAGCGCCTGCACCCGGGGCGAGGTCAGCGCGATCATGCAGTCCAGCTTGATCTGCTCATAGCGGTCAAGAAAATCCTCCTGCACATTGCGCAGGTCCAGGATCATAGCGTCCACATTCAGGTTCTTTTTCATCATTTAATCCTCCGTAAGTTCAGTTTTGAGGCGATGGCGTATCTGGGCAAGGCGGCTGCGGACCGTGCCGGGCGGGAGACTGAGCAGCTGACCGATCTCGCTGGCATTGTAGCCCGCTGTATAGCGCAGGGTGAACAGCCGCCGCTCTTCCGGGGTGAGCAGAGCCAGCAGACTGGCGGCTTCCACCGTGTCCAGCGCGGAATCTGGTTCAGCACTGTCCTCTTCCGGGAAAAAGGTGCTGAGCAGCTGCTCCTCCTTTGCCGTCCGGCGGAGCTGGTCGCAGTAGAGATTCCGCGCTGTGGTAAACAGCCAGGCCTTGCACTGCCGCTCTGTAAAGCTGTTGATAAGGCTCCGGTTCTGCAGTGCCCGCAGAAAGACTTCCTGGGTCAGATCCTCCGCCCGGGCTTCGTCCCGGCAGAGATTGAAACAGAAGTGTTCCAGCCTGTCCCAGAAGGTCTCGTACAGCAGCTCCCACATGGGGCTTCCTCCTTTCATTGCGTCGTTCTGCCTGTAAGACGAAGGAGACCGGGGAAGTGTTGGATAGATCCGGAGAAAAATAAACCCTCAGTCTCGCTGGCGCTCGCCAGCTCTCCTACCAGGGGAGCCTTTGGCATGGCGGTAAACAGCGTGAAACTGAGGGAAACTCCTTGATTTAATGTTTTGCTTCCAGCGCTTCGAGATCTTCTTTGATCTCTTCCACATCTTCTTTCAGGAACATCAGGCAGAAGCTGACGGCCAGCAGCAGGCAGGAGAACCAGATGGCCTTTGCGCCGCAGAGGTCCAGCGTCAGGCTGCCCAGGCCCGCGCCCAGCGCAAACAGGAGGATGATGCCCCAGTAATAAAGGGATTTTTTCAGGGCGGCAGGATTGCGGTTGAGCACCCAGCTGCAGAGGGAGTCCATGCCGCTGCGCATGTTGCCAATGCACATGGTGCTGGCAAAGGCATAACCGTTCACCTTGCGGAAGGTCTGCACCTGCATCGCACAGGCAAACGAGACCAGCGCATTGGCCATAAGATTCCACTCCTGCGGGAAAAAGCCCACCACGAACAGCATCACGATCTCACACAGCACCACCAGCTGCCGCCAGTGGAGCCGCTGCAGATTCTGCAGCTTCTGGTGCATCAGCTCTGCCGCGAACACGCCCAGCGCAAAGAAGCACAGGGGCACAAGATAATGCAGCACACGCCCCCACTCCCCGGCAAAGGCATGGACAGCCATCAGCACGATGTTGCCGGTCTGGGCGTTGGCAAACACCTTGCCCCGGAACAGATAGGTGTATACGTCCTGCAGGCCGCCGGACAGTGAAAGGAACATTGCCGTGCAGAAGGCTTCCGACATCTGGCCGCGGCGCTTTTTCTTGGAATTCATGCAAATTCCCCCTCTGTTTTTTTACCCCTATACTATAGCGCGGGTTGATGGATTTGTCAAAAACAAAAGGTGATTTTTGGCGGTTTTGACTATGTAAAACGAATATGCCTGCCATGTATTTTGCAATTGCATCCGGGTTGTGCTACAATAAGACCATTCATACAGAAAAAGGAGAATCTCCCCATGCCCAATATCATCGAGATCACGGATTTTCACGCGCCGGAGCTGGACCCCTACGCCCGCCTGACGCAGAACCAGCTGCGCAGTCGGCTGGAACCCGAAAAAGGCATCTTCATTGCCGAGAGCCCCAAGGTGATCTCCCGGGCACTGGATGCAGGCTTTGTACCGGTCTCCCTGCTGATGGAGCGCAGGCAGATCACCGGCCCAGCGGCGGAGATCCTGACCCGCTGCGGGGATGCACCCATTTATACTGCTGACCGGGAGCTGCTGGCTGCACTGACAGGCTACGAGCTGACCCGGGGTGTGCTCTGCGCCTTTCAACGTCCGAAGCCCCGCACCGTGGAGGAGCTCTGCCGGAACGCCCGGCGGGTGGCCGTGCTGGAGGGCATTGTGGATTCCACCAACGTGGGTGCCATCTTCCGCAGCGCGGCAGCGCTGAACATGGACGCTGTTCTTATCAACCCCTCCTGCTGTGACCCGCTCTGCCGCCGGGCCGTGCGTGTGAGTATGGGTACGGTATTTCAGGTGCCTTGGGCGCAGATCGGTGAAACGCCTGCTGATTGGCCCGAAAAGGGGCTTGCTCAGCTGAATGCCCTGGGCTTCAAGACGGCTGCCATGGCCTTGAGTGACCGTTCGGTCAGCATTGATGACGAAGCCCTTGCCCGGGAGCCGAAGCTTGCCATTGTGCTGGGCACGGAGGGAGACGGCCTTTCCCATACCACCATCGCATCCTGCGATTACACAGTCAAGATCCCCATGTCCCACGGGGTCGATTCCCTGAACGTTGCCGCCGCCAGCGCCGTGGCGTTCTGGCAGCTGGGCAAACAGTAATTCATAAGCCATACAGCAGCAAAACTCCCGCCCGGAGCCGGGCGGGAGTTTTGCTATGCCTTAGAAGGATTCAAAGGAGAAATTACTTTTTCATGTAGATGTGGTGGGGCAGACCTGCAATGTACAGCGGAGTCAGCTCAGCCTGGATCAGCGGGCGGGCATACTCGAGGAATTCCTCGGTCATCTGGGTGTGATTCTCGTTCATCCAGCTCAGGGGGACCTTCTTCTCGAGGTTTGCAACTTCACTGATGGGGTGCAGCTCGGTGATGTACTGATAGGGGCTGTTGGAGATGCGCTTCAGGGCGACCATCTGACCGGTGACACCCTCAAAGGCAGCCTTGGCAGCAGCGCCGCCCACCTGGTAAGCCTCGGTGATGTCGGTGCGGCTGGTCAGGTGCCCAGCGCAGCGCTGCAGGGTAGACAGCTCGATACAGCGGGTCTTGGTATCCAGATTGCGGGCGACCACATTCGCCAGATAGCGTGCGGTACCAGTCAGTGCCTTGTGGCCGAAAGCGTCCACTGCGTGCACATCATCGGCCAGCTCACAGACGTAACGACCGTCCTCGAGCTTGACACCCTCGGAAACAGCGATTACGATGCTGGGCTTCTTCTCCTGCATGGCGCGGACCTTCTCAATGAAGTGCTCCACGTTGAAGGGGACTTCGGGCAGGCAGATCATATCCACGCCCTCGCAGTCATCGCTCTTGGCCAGAGAGGCAGCAGCGGTCAGCCAGCCGGCGTTGCGGCCCATGATCTCGACCACGGTGACATAATTGGTGCCGTAAACGGTGGCATCGCGGATGATCTCCTTCATCACCACACCGATGTACTTTGCCGCAGAGCCGTAGCCGGGGGTGTGGTCGGTCACCATCAGGTCGTTATCGATGGTCTTGGGAACGCCCATGAAGCGGATGTCGCTCTGGATGCGATTGCCGTATTCAGCCAGCTTGCCGATGGTATCCATGGAGTCGTTGCCGCCAATGTAGAAGAAGTAGCCAATGTTCAGCTTTTCCAGGATGGCGAACAGCTTCTTGTAAACGGTCTCGTCATCGTGCCAATCGGGCAGCTTATAGCGGCAGCTGCCCAGGAAGCTGGACGGGGTGCGCTTGAGCAGCTCGATATCCAGGTCGTCGGTCAGCACGGTGGAAAGATCCACCACGCGCTCCTCCAGCAGACCGGCAACGCCGTTGCACATGCCGTAAACGATCTCAGCGCCGCGGCTCTTGCAGCTCTCGAATACGCCTGCCAGACTTGCATTGATGACGGAGGTAGGGCCGCCAGACTGACCAACGATTGCATTTTTACCCATGATGATTTCTCCTTTTCTTCTGTTTCGGCTTTTATATTATCGTGCAGGAGCACGAAAACAGACCACGAGGGGGGGAGGAAACGCGCAAATGAAACTTACAGGCAGATATGGCGCGGGGTACCGTTGACATAGACCGGTGTCACTTCGTCCAGGATGAGCGGACGGGCATACTCCTCAAATGCCGCCGTCACCTGCATTCCGTCCGGGGTGATCCAGTCCAGCGGCACCTTTTTCTCCAGGTTTGCCACCTGCTGGACATCCACCGACTCGGTGATGCACTGGTAGGGGTAATCGGAAATGCGCTTGAGCGAGATCATCCGCCCGGTCTCGCCCGCAAAGGCAGCGGAAGCGGCAGCGCCGCCCACGGCATAGGCCTCGTTCACATCGGTGCGGCTGGCCAGATGGCTGGCGCAGCGCTGCAGGGTCGAGAACTCAATGGCACGGCTCTTGCAGTTCAGATTGTCGTGGATGAGATCGGAAAGGTACCGGCTGGTGCCGCTGAGGATGGCCTTGTGGCCAAAGGCATCCAGCTGCCCGGCAGTGGAGACCAGATCGCACAGATAGGTGCCGTCGGCTGTCTTAACACCCTCGCTGGCTGCAATGATGACATTGGGCTTGACCCGCTGCAGCTCGTCCACTCGGGTCAGGAACCTGTCCGGATCAAAGGGAACCTCAGGCAGCAGGATGAGGTCGGGGCCTTCGCAGTCATCGCCGCCGGCCAGACAAGCCGCACCGGCCAGCCAGCCCGCGTGGCGGCCCATGATCTCGGCCACCGTCACGCTGCGGATGTTGTAAACGGAGGAGTCACGGATGACCTCCTTCAGGATGGTGGCAATGTACTTGGCGGCAGAACCGTAGCCGGGGGTGTGGTCGGTCAGGCAAAGGTCGTTGTCGATGGTCTTGGGCACACCGATGAACCGGACGCTGCTGCCCACCTGGGCACCGTAACGGGAGAGTTTTGCAATGGTGTCCATCGAGTCATTGCCGCCGATGTAGAACAGCGCACAGATATCGTACTTGTCAAACAGGGTGAACAGCTTGATGAACGGGGTAGAGTCCACATCCGGGTCCGGCAGCTTGTAGCGGCAGCTGCCCAGATAGCTGGACGGGGTGCGCTTGAGCAGCTCGATACTCATGCGGTCATCCAGCAGAACGTTCAGTTCCAGCATCTCTTCCTTTAAAAGGCCCTCGATGCCGTACTTCATTCCGTAGACTTTATCGGCTCCCAGACTGCAGGCAGCTTTGTATACGCCTGCCAGGCTGGAATTGATAACGGCGGTGGGGCCGCCGCTCTGGCCGATGATGACATTTTTTGACATACGTCCTCCTTATCCAAAAGAACAACAGTTCACGTCCTGCAAAGCGCGGCAAGTCCTTCTGTGTCCTCCCAGAGCCCTGCACTGCCCGGGGAAGGAGATTGCGGATGCGCGCCGCAAGTCGTACAAAAAGAATGCAGGATGTGCATCTGATTCAATGAAAACTGTGCAATTCCTGCAACAATACTATTGTAAACTATTTCTCTGTTGTATGCAAGACCTGATTGGTTGCACGGGCAAAAAAATTATGATACAATATTTGGCGTATCCTACAAAAACATAGGGTCGGTCGGAGTGCAGAATGCAAACTCTGCAATTTTTCGGGGATACTGACCGTAATGATAGAGAAAAGAAAACAGGGAAAGGCGGGAAAGAGAATGGGAATCTCACACGAATATCATTCCACCCATGGCCGGAGACGGCGCAGCAAGGCAGGCACCGGCCTGCGGCTGGCGGGGGTCATTGCAGCGATCCTGCTGCTGTCGCTGGCCGTCACGGCCATTCTGGAAAATGGCGAAAAGCAGAGCGAGGCTGTCCAGCAAAGCCCGGCGGCGGGCACAGCGGCCAATATCCTGGCTCCGCTGCCCATGCAGGGAGATACGGGAGCCTCCGCGGCAGACAGCGCCGGCGGTACGGCAGGGGAAGGCAGTGGAACCGCCGATGCGGCGGCTGTCACGCTGGAACAGTTCGGCCCCGCCCGGCAGGCAGCGGGGGCCTATCAGGTCAAGGCGTATGACAGCAGCGTGATCCGTCAGCCCAGCTGTGGGCAGGTGGATCTGAGTTACTTTTCGGATGCGGCCCTGCTGGGCGACAGCCTGACCGTGGGCTTTTCCGATTACAGCATCAACCTGGGCGGGGCGCTCATCTGCGGCTATACCGGTGTGGGCCCCGATGCCATCGTGAACCGCAGCGCGGTCAAGAGCAGCGTGCGCGGCTCAGAGGTGGCAATGGATGTGCTGACAGCGGCTCAGCCGAAAAAGCTCTATATCCTGCTGGGCACCAACACGCTGACCACGCTGGGGGCGGCAGACCGCTTTCTGGCCTACTATGGCCAGATGCTGGATCAGCTCAGGCAGGCCCTGCCCGGCTGCGTCATCTATGTCCAGTCCATCCCGCCGGTGCGGCCCCAGGCCGCTGCGGAAAAGCCCGGTCTTGCGTCCGATGTCCTGCGCTCTGTGAACGAGCAGCTGGCAAAGCTGGCTGCAGACAAGGGCTGTGTCTACCTTGACCTGTGGGAGACCTTTGCCGATGAGAACGGGAATCTGAAGGAGATGCTGGCGGCTCCCGATGGAGTTCACTTCTCGGCCGGAAACGGCTATGGTGCCTGGGTCACCTACCTGCGCAACCACGCAAAGTATTCGGCTTCCAACTCCTGGACCATGGGCAGCGCATACAGCGCTGAATAAAGAGCGGAACGCAAAAACGGCATCGCAGACCGATTGGTTTGCGATGCCGTTTTTTATGTTGATCGGGAAGGGAAGCAGCTTACTTCAGCTTGCTCTTGGCCTTCATGCGCTGGTCGTGGTTCAGGATCTGCTTGCGGATGCGCAGATTCTCAGGGGTGACCTCCAGCAGCTCATCCTGTGCCAGGAACTCCAGGCAGCCCTCCAGGCTCAGCTTGCTGACGGGGATCAGGCGCAGAGCGTCATCGGAACCGGAAGCGCGGGTATTGGTCAGGTGCTTGGTCTTGCAGACGTTGACATCCACATCCTCGCCGGAAGCGGTGTAGCCGATGACCATGCCCTCGTAGACCTTTTCGCCAGCGCCCACCAGCAGGGTGCCGCGCTGCTGCGCGTTGTACAGGCCGTAGGTAACGGCTTCGCCGGTCTCAAAGCTGACCAGAGAACCGGTGGAACGGTTGGCGATCATACCGGCCCAGACATCGTAGCCATCAAAGATCTGGTTGAGGATGCCTTCGCCGTGGGTATCGGTCAGGAACTGGTTGCGGTAGCCGAACAGGCCGCGGCTGGGCATCCGGAACTCCAGGCGGACACGGTCGGTGCCCAGGGACTCCATCTGCTGCAGGACGGCTTTGCGCTGGCCCAGGCCGGTCATCACAGCACCCTGATACTGGGTGGGAACGTCGATGACAACGTGCTCCATGGGCTCGTAGGTCTTGCCGTCGATGACCTTGGTCAGAACGTGCGGGGGAGAGACCTGCAGCTCGTAGCCTTCACGGCGCATGGTCTCGATCAGGATGGACAGGTGCATCTCACCACGGCCCATGACGCGGAAGGAATCGGTGGTGGGGGAATCCTCCACCTTCAGAGCAACGTCCTTCAGCAGCTCTTTCTGCAGGCGGTCACGGATCTGGCGGCTGGTGACGTACTTGCCCTCACGGCCGGCCAGGGGGCTGTCGTTGACGGAGAAGGTCATCTCCACGGTGGGGTCGTTGATCTTCACGAAGGGCAGCGGCTCAACCTGAGAGGGAGCACACAGCGTGTTGCCGATGGTGACATCGGGCAGGCCGGAGAATGCAACGATATCGCCTGCGGTGATGTTGTCGCAGGGCTGGCGGCCATTGGCCTGGAAATCGTACAGCTTGGTCAGGCGGCCGCGCATCTTCAGGTCGGGGTTGTGCCAGTCGCACACGACCACTTCCTCGCCGACCTTGGCAACGCCGTTCTGGATGCGGCCAATGCCGATGCGGCCAACGAACTCGTTGTAGTCAACAGAGGAGACCAGCATCTGGAAGGGAGCCTCGGGATCGCCCTGAGGAGGCTGGATGGTGTCCAGCAGGGTGTCGAACAGGGGAATCAGGTCGGTGCCGGGCACATCGGGGTCCAGGCTTGCGGTGCCCTGACGGCCGCAGCAGAACAGGATGGGGCATTCCAGCTGCTCATCGGAAGCGCCCAGATCCATCAGCAGGTAAAGCACCTCATCGATGACTTCCTTGATGCGGGCATCGGGGCGGTCGATCTTGTTGATGGCAACCACCAGGCTCAGGTTCTGCTGCAGAGCCTTCTGCAGAACAAAACGGGTCTGGGGCATGCAGCCCTCAGCAGCGTCCACCAGCAGCAGCACGCCGTTGACCATCTTCAGCACGCGCTCGACCTCGCCGCCAAAGTCGGCGTGGCCCGGGGTATCAACGATGTTGATCTTGACACCCTTGTAGGTGCAGGAGCAGTTCTTGGCCAGAATGGTGATACCGCGCTCACGCTCGATATCGCCGCTGTCCATGACACGCTCTGCCACGACCTGATTGTCGCGGAAAGCGCCGCTCTGACGCAGCATGGCATCCACCAGCGTGGTCTTGCCGTGGTCAACGTGAGCGATAATGGCGACGTTGCGCAAATCGTTACGAACCATAAATAACTACCTCTCTATTTTGAATCTCTGTAGAAGTTACGTCATACGAATAAAGTTTATCTCAGTTGGGGGTGGTTTGTCAAGATTGTATAAAAACTTTTTCAAAATTTCGGCGCTTTGCCCGATAACTCTTCACACGATTTGGGCAGATGGATGTAGCGAGTTGTGCTATACTAAGGGTGCAAAACTGAACCGGGAGGTGTATCTATGAAGCTCACATTTTTGGGAGCCAACCACGAGGTCACGGGCAGCTGCACCCTGCTGGAAGCAGCTGGGCAGCGCTACCTCATCGACTGCGGTATGGAGCAGGGCAAGAATGTCTACGAAAACCAGCCCCTCCCTGTGGCACCGGGTGAAATTGACGGCGTGCTGGTGACCCATGCGCATATCGACCACACAGGCCAGCTGCCGCTGCTGGTGCGCAACGGCTTCCGGGGCAGGATCTATGCCACCAAGCCCACGACTCAGCTGTGCAGCATCATGCTGCGGGACTCTGCCCACATTCAGGAGTTTGAAGCTGAATGGAAGAACCGCAAGGCGAAGCGTGCCGGTGCCGAGCCGGTGGAGCCGATGTACACCGTGCAGGATGCCGAGGCGGCCATGCAGCTGTTCCGGGGCATGGAGTATAACACTAAGATCGAACTGGCCCCGGGCCTTGTGATCCGCTTCATCGATGTGGGCCATCTGCTGGGCTCTTCCAGTATCGAGATCTGGGTCACTGAGAGCGGCACCACCACCAAGCTGGTCTTTTCCGGGGATATCGGCAACCAGCATCAGCCCATCATCAAGGACCCGACAACGATCCGGGACGCGGACTATGTGTTTATGGAGTCTACGTATGGCGACCGCAGCCACGGTCCCCGCCCGGACTATGTGGGGGAGCTGAGCAGGATCCTGCAGCGCACCTTTGACCGGGGCGGCAATGTGGTCATCCCCAGCTTTGCGGTGGGACGTACCCAGGAACTGCTCTACTTTATCCGTGAGATCAAAAAAGAGGGGCTGGTCACCGGCCACGGCAATTTCCCGGTCTACATCGACAGCCCCCTTGCCATTGAGGCGACCCGCATCTTCAAAGATACCGACCCCGACTGCTTTGACGAGGATACCCGGGCGCTGCTGGCCCAGGGCATCGACCCCATCCAGTTCCCGGGGCTGCAGGTCAGCGTGACCAGCGATGAGTCCCGGATGATCAACGCCGACCGGGTGCCCAAGGTCATCATCTCGGCCAGCGGCATGTGCGAGGCAGGCCGCATCCGCCACCACCTCAAGCACAATCTGTGGCGGCCGGAGTGCACGATCCTTTTTGTGGGCTATCAGGCCGTGGGAACGCTGGGCCGCACCCTGATCGATGGTGCCGTCAATGTCAAGCTGTTCGGTGAGACCATTGACGTGCAGGCAGAGATCTGTCAGCTGACGGGCCTTTCGGGCCATGCCGACCGCGAGGGCCTGCTGGCCTGGGTGAACGCGTTCAGCCCCAAGCCCAAGCGGGTGTTTGTCATCCATGGCGAGGACGAGGTGGAAAACATCTTTGCCCAGACCCTGACCGAGCAGGGCTTTACCGCCTGTGCGCCATATAATGGGGAGCAGTGGGCCATTGGGGCCGAGGGTGCGGTCTGCCTGCAGGAAGGCTCCCGTGCCCGGCTGGAGCACAAGCCCAGTGAGGGCGCGTCCCGCGCCGCAACGGTGTTCCAGCGGCTGGTCAGCGCTGGCAAGCGGCTGCTCCGCGTCATCGAGCACAACGAGGGCGGGGCCAACAAGGACCTTGCCAAGTTTGCCGACCAGATCAACGCCTTGTGCGACAAGTGGGATAGATAACTATAGAATCAGAAAAAACAGCACGCCGTTTGGTTTCGGCGTGCTGTTTTTGGTTAAAAGGGAAAAGGCTCTGCCGGGAGAAACGGCAGAGCCTTTTCGGGGTATGGAGAAAAGTGTGTGGGAGAAGAGCATGGAGGGCGCTACTGGTCGTCAGAGAGGCTTTGGGAGGAAGCCTTGTCTGCAGCATCCGGGGAGAAGGGGCGGTGCAGTGCTTTGTACTGCCTGTACCGGATGCCGAGCAACGTGAATACAACGCCGGTGACAAAGGAGCCGACGCTGACCACGATATAGGCATCAGCACCACTGTGCAGCAGCACCGAGCCGTACCCGGCCAGAACGATGGAAAGACCCGGAACATGCTCCTGATACAGCAGGGACGCAATGCCGACTGTCAAAAACAGACAAACTGCGGAGAGAGCGCAGTTGATTCGATGTGCCCGCCTTTGACGAAGCCTGCGTGTGCGGCGGCAAATTTCCTCCATACGAACACTCGCCTTCTGGGTCATGGACAGTCCCTCCTTTTGAGAGATCATCAGAGCGGCTGCTTTCCGTCCTCTCTATCTCCTATAATACAGTTCGCGCCGATTCCTTTCACCCAAATTTGAAAAAAGTTCAAAAAAATTTCCCGCTCCGGAAAAGAGCGGGAAACGGTCAGTGAAAAACAGTGTGCCTGCCCCTGTGGAGCAGCCTTGCCGCAAACAGGGTAACGATGATGGCAGAAGGAAAGAAGTACCCGACCATCTGCCAGAAGCCGTCGGCGGTGATCAGCAGATTGTAGATGCCGTGCAGCACCATGCAGACCCCCAGAATCCCCACCGTGCCGGTGCAGGTGAGCCACGGACGGCGGAACACATAGGCCAGTGCCAGACCGGTCAGGATGCCGCAGACCAGATGCAGGGCCCCGGCGGACATGCCGCGGATGAGCAGGAAAACAAAACTTCCTGCACCGTTTTCGGTCAGGTAGCAGACGTTTTCAAAGGTGGCAAAGCCCACTGCAATGCCAATGGCCGCAGGAGTCAGCTTGTGGGAATCCGGCTCAAAGATCAAAAAGTAGAGCAGCAGAGGCAGCAGCTTCAGGATCTCTTCGCAGACAGGTGCGATCTCTATGGCGGTGGTCACGGCACTGCACTGGTGCCGCCCCATGAAAAAGCTGCTGACGTAAGCCGAAAGCAGGCAGGTGGCCATGCCCAGCACCACGAACAGGGTAAAGCGCCGGGGGCTGCCCGATGTGAACAGCAGGGAGAGCAGCATGGGAAGCGCCAGGCACAAAAAGATGTTTTCAATGTAGGTCATGGGGCTCCTCCTGCAGGATATGGGGCAGGAAGCTGACCAGCGTGAGGGTCAACAGGATGTCCACAGCATAGTAAAGGCTGAACTGGGTGTAATCACGGATGAACTCGGAGACAACGAACAGAAGGATCTGCAAGGACATTTCAAACAAAAGTGCGATCTCATAAGGCCGGAGCCGTTTTTCCTTTTGCAGGGCCGAAAAACAGAGGTAGGCCAGCGTGCCAAAGGTGAGCGCCAGCGCACCGGACATCAGCGGCGAAGGGCCAAACACCTGCACCCGCATGACAACTCCGGCAAAGACCACCCCGGCTGCCAGCGCAAAAGGCGAGAACGGCGGGCGCAGGCCCTCCCAATAGAGAATCTCCAGCGAGAGAAAAAAGAAATACGAGGCCATCCAGGAGCATTCGGCTACATAAAACACCTGCGGCCCATGGCCCAGAATGATCAGATGGAGCAGGTAGTACAAAGTACCCATCATAAAGCTGGCGTAGCCGAACGCCAGGATCAGGCAGGAGCGGCTGCTGCGCCGGAAGGCGAGGATAAAGGCGAGGAGCGCCATCGCAGCCAGCACGATCACCTGAAAGGTGTTGTCAATGATCTCAAAGCTCATCGTCATCCCTCGTGTGCTTCTTTTCACTGCTGCGGCGCAGGCGGTAGAGCAGGATGGTCACGCAGGAGCCCAGCAGGAACGAGAGTACGCCCACCAGGATATAACCGTCGGCTCCGCGCTCACTCAGCATCCCGGCGGTGCCGGTGGGGGAAACATGCAGCGCGACCGATGTGCCTGCCCAGCCGGGCATGGCAAGGCCCAGGCAGACCACCAGCACAAGACAGGCCGCCATACAGCCTGCATCGATCAGCAGCATCTGCCGTGTGCGCGCCTGACGCTGCAGCTGGGCCGTGCGCTGGCGGATCAGCGCCATCCGTTCGGCATCAGTTTTCATACTGATATCCCTCCTGTTCCAAAAGTTGTTTCAGCTGTTGCTTGCCCCGGTACACAAGGTTCGTTACATGCTGCTCGGTGCGTCCCAGCACCTGTGCGGCCTGTCGGTAGCTCAGTTCTTCAAAATAGACCAGAAAAAGTGTCTCCCGGTATTCCTTTTTGAGCTTGCCCAGTGCGGCGTACAGCTGCTGGTGCTGTTCGTTCTGGAGCGATCCAGTCTCGGCCAGTGCCTCGTCCGGCAGTTCAAAAGGCAGTTCCTCCAGCGGCAGAAAAAACCGCCGCCGGGTCTTGCAGCGCAATGCGAGATTGCGCCCGGTTTTATAGAGGTAAGCCTTGAAGCAGCCATCCTGAATGGGCCGCTCTCTTGCAAAAATATGGGCAAAGGCTTCGATCATCAGATCCTCTGCCTCGTGGATATCGCCCAGCACGCCGTTGATGTAAAGGGTCAGCGCGTCGCCATACCGCTCCACCAACAGCTGAGCGGCAGCTTCGTCTCCGGCCAGATACTTCCGGTAGGCTGTTTCGTCTGAGACCATCCGGTTGTTCCTTTCCGTGTTGTACACATTTCATCTTGTCTATTTTATATAAGATGAAAGAAATTTGCAAGGGAAAATACGAAAAAGCACTCCATTCTCTTCCAATTTGTGATATAATAAACTGATTTCGCCTGTTTTTCGCACGGAAGGCGGGCGGCTGAAATTATTGGAGGGGACAAATTTACTATGGAACGTGAAACGCTGAAATCGCGGCTGGGCTTCATCCTGCTGTCGGCAGGCTGTGCCATCGGCATTGGCAACGTGTGGAAATTTCCTTATATGGCAGGTCAGGGCGGCGGCGGAGCCTTCGTACTGTTTTACCTGCTGTTCCTGGTCATTCTGGGTCTGCCCATTATGACCATGGAATTTGCGGTGGGCCGTGCCAGCCGCAAAAGCCCGGTGCACGCCTATCAGGTGCTGGAAAAGCCGGGCCAGAAGTGGCATATCCACGGCTATTTTACTCTGATCGGCTGCTACCTGCTGATGATGTTCTACACCACCGTTGCAGGCTGGATGCTGCACTATTTCTATATGACCGCCGCCGGAAAGCTCTCCGGTTTGAACGCAGACGAGGTGGCGGGCAAGTTCACCGAGATGCTGGCAAGCCCCGGCATTATGACCTTCTGGATGGTGTTCGTGGTCGTTCTGGGCATTCTGGTCTGCGCTAAGGGCCTGCAGAATGGTCTGGAGCGTGTGACCAAGGGCATGATGATCGCCCTGCTCCTCATCATGGTCATTCTGGCCGTGAACAGCCTCTTCATGGACGGCGCAAAGGAGGGTCTTTCCTTCTTCCTGGTGCCTGACTTTGGCCGCATGAAGGAGGTTGGCATCGTCAACACCCTGGTGGGTGCGATGAATCAGGCCTTCTTCACCCTGAGCCTGGGCATCGGTGCCATGTCCATTTTTGGCAGCTACATCGGCAAGGAGCACTCCCTGCTGGGCGAGAGCGTCCGTGTGGTGGTGCTGGATACCTTTGTGGCCATCACGGCCGGTCTCATCATCTTCCCGGCCTGCTTTACCTTTGGTGTGGATCAGACCGCAGGTCCCAGCCTGATCTTCATCACCCTGCCCAACATCTTTGCTAACATGGCGCTGGGGCGGCTGTGGGGCAGCCTGTTCTTCCTGTTCATGGCCTTTGCGGCCCTGTCCACCGTGCTGGCAGTGTTCGAGAACATCATCTGCTGCGGCATGGAGCTGACCGGCTGCACCCGTAAAAAGTCCAGTCTGGTCAACCTGTTCCTCATCATCCTGCTGTCCATGCCCTGCGTGCTGGGGTATAACCTCTGGGCCTGGGATGGCTTTGCCGTGTTTGGCGGTGCGGTGTTGGACTTCGAGGATTTCCTTGTCAGCAACCTGTTCCTGCCGCTGGGCAGCCTGGTCTACCTGCTGTTCTGCGTTTCCCGCTATGGCTGGGGCTGGGACAACTATAAGAAGGAGGTCAACACCGGCGAGGGGCTGAAGATCCAGGATTGGATGCGCGGTTACCTGACCTACGGTCTGCCCGTGATCGTGCTGTTCATCTTCGCCTTTGGCATCTACGACAAGTTCTTTGCATAAGGAAATAAACCCTCTCAGTCTCGCATTCGCTCGCCAGCTTCCCCGAGGGGGAGCCAACGCATCTGACAGGTAAGCAGCTTGCACAGCCTGAAGTCAGAGCAGCAATTGCCTCGCCCTTTGGGAGAGGTGGCAGTGCGAAGCACTGACGGAGAGGGCGTTTTGTTGGAGGACACAATGCACATTTTGATCTGTGATGATGATGCGGTATTTGCTGCCCGCGTGGAAACGCTCGTCCGGGATTTCTTTGCGCTGCGGGGCTTGCAGGTGGAATGCACCGTCTGCCACAGCGGGGAAGAGACACTGGCCCGGCGGGATCTTGATCTGTATCAGGTGGCGCTGCTGGATGTGGATCTGGACACCATGAACGGCATCTCACTGGGAAAGCAGCTGCGCCAATGCAGCCCGGAGATTTGTCTGGTGTATGTGTCGGCCTATCTGGAATTTGCTCCGGAGGGCTACACCGTGAATGCGTTCCGCTATATCCTCAAGCGCGATCTGGACTGCCAGCTGCCCCGCTGTCTGGATGCCATTCTGCACGAGCAGGATCACCGGACTCCCAAGACCCTGACCATCCGGCAGAACCGCACCGAGACCGAGCTGCCCTACGACAGCATCTACTACCTCGAAAGCGATCTGCGCAAGATCAACGTTTACGGAGATGTGGCTCATCAGCCCCTGTGCTCTTACTATGGCAAGCTGAATGAGCTGCCGCAGGCCCTGTTTGAGAACGGCTTTCTGCGGGTGGGGCGGAGCGCGGTGGTCAATATGAAGTACATCCGGCAGATCAGCAGCTATATGGTCACCCTGCGCAATGGGGTCAAGCTGGGCGTGAGCCGGAACGGCTATGCTGAGATTCGCAGCACCTATCTGGAATGGAAGGGGCAGTTTGGGGATGACTAAGGAAATGCTCTGGCTTCTGATGGGGCATTTGGTCTGCATTGGCCAGTGGGCGGCCTTTATCATGGTGGACCATGCATTTCTGGGCCGCGGCAGGAGATTCCGCTTCCCCTGCCTGTGGGCAGCCCTGCTGGCAGCAGTATTTCTAGTGGCCTCGATCCGGCATGACATTGGCTTCTTCAATGTTAGATCTGTGATATTGAATGTTATCTTCCTGTTGGTCACGGTGCTTTTTTTCGGCGGAAGCTGGAACCAGAAGCTCTCGGCCTGCCTTGTCAACGGCATTATGTGCCTGCTGACGGAAAATACAGTCAGCTACACCTTTGCCTGGTGTAAGCACATTCCCGTCCGGGAGGTCTGGCGCTACCGCAGCTGTCTGTTCCTGCTGGTTGCTGCTGTTGTGGGGGCTGGCCTGCTTGCAGCCTACATTATCCGGCGCTGGCGGCGGGAGCAGGCGTTGACCCCGCTGCAGATGTTGGTTATGTCCTTTTTTCCTGGCATCGTTGTGGTGCTGAACATCGTGCTGATGGTATCCGGCGGCAGTGAAGTGCCCAGCATGATGAACATGATGCTGACCTTTGGCTTGACCATAGCAGTGCTGATCCATCTGGGGATCGTGCAGATGGTCAACGACCAGATGCTGCAGCAGCAGACACTGATGGTGGAGGCTGTGCGCCAGAAGAAGAGCGCAGAAGCTCTTCTGGAATCCTACAAGACCCAGCGGCGGCTGACCCATGAGTTTACCAACCACACCGATGCACTGGCTCTGCTGCTCCAGCAGGGCGATTACGAGGGAGCAAAGGCCTATCTCTCCACGCTCACAAAGACCATTGCGGCGAATACCACCATTATGAACACCCACAACCCTTTATTGGATGCCCTGCTCAGCAAAAAGTACGAGGAGGCCAGCCGAAAAGGGGTCATGGTCTATTTTGATCTGCCCGATCTGCGGGATATGCCCATGGATCAGACAGACCTTGTGATCGTGTTCTCCAACCTGCTCAACAATGCCATTGAGGCCGCCGCGCAGGCTGATCCGCCGGAGGTCTATGTGCGGATGCGGAAGAGCGAGGAAGAGGTGGTGCTTTCCGTCCGCAACCGGGTGAAAAAGGACCTGAACCTCGTGGACGGTCAGCTGCCCCGCATCTCTCAGAAAGGGGCGGGCCACGGCTTCGGGCTGTGGAACGTGCAGGATGTGCTGAAAAAATACGGCGGCGAATATACCATCAGCTGCCGGGAGTGCTGGTTCCGCTTTACCTGCACCATCCCGCTCGGCAAGTTATGACATGAAACCCTGCAGAATATGACATTTGGGGTGAAAGTTTCATCGGAATCTGCTACAATGAAATCAAGTTAAAGGCAGGAGCGCCTCCCCGCTGTATGGTTTGCGGCCGACAGAGGAAGGAACATCCGGGAACGCAGGCGTGTGTGCGTGGGCCGGAACGTCTTTACGAATAAAAAGTCTGACGAAGCTCTGAATGGCGATCTTGGGGGATTGCTGCAGATAGAGACCTTCTGAATGCACTGTACCTGCACGGCATCGTATGTGGGAATGGGATGCCGGGCGGTGCTGCCGGAGGGAGCTTTGTCGGGCTTTTTTTGTTTGAGATCGGGCCGGAAGGAGGACGGTGTGGAGCATGGCTGCACCTGTACGGAAGCGGGCATCCTGCTGGATATCTTCACTCCGATGCGGGAGGATTTCGTGTAACAAACAAAAAAGGCAGTGCGCCGCGTGGGACGCACTGCCTTTTGCTTTTGTACCGATTATTCCGGCTTCACCTGCAGCTCCTGCTCACAGTAGATGCAGCGGTATTTGCCGTTGGAGCTCATCTCAAAGATCTGGTCGCATTCCTCTTCAATGGAGGAGATGCAGCGGGGATTGCGGCACCGCACAATGTTCACCAGACGCTTAGGGGGCTTCGGTTTTTCCTTGCGCACAGCCTTGCCGTTTTCGATCACGGTCACGCTGATGTCAGGGTCAAGGTAGGCCAGCACGTCCAGGTTCAGCCAGGAGGCATCCCCCTCGACCTTGATGATGTCCTTGCGGCCGCAGTCGGCCTTGTGGGAGCGCGCATTCTGGATCAGTGCCACGTTGGCGGTCTTGTTGCCGGTGATGCCCAGCAGCTCCATCAGGCCCACAGCGGTGCCTGCCTTGATGTGGTCGATCACAATGCCGTTCTGGATCTCGTCAATATTCAGCATATCAGTTGCCCTCCTTCGGTGCTTTGGGGTCGGCAAGACCCAGCAGCGTCATGATCAGTGCCATGCGGACGTATACGCCGTTCTGCACCTGCTCAAAGTAGGCGGCACGGGGATCGTTGTCCACATCCAGTGCGATCTCGTTCACGCGGGGCAGGGGATGCAGCACTGCCATTTCAGGCTTGGCAAGGGCCATCTTCTCGCTGGTCAGGATGTAGCTGTTCTTCAGGCGGATGTAATCCTCCTCGTTGAAGAAGCGCTCCTTCTGCACACGGGTCATGTACAGGATATCCAGCTCAGGCATGGATTCTTCCAGGCTCCGGGTCTCGCAGTACTCGATGCCGTTGGCTTCCAGCACATCCTTGATGATGTAGTCGGGCACCCGCAGCTCCTCGGGGCTGATGAGCACAAAGCGGATGTTCTTGCAGCGTGCCATGGTCTTGATGAGAGAATGGACGGTGCGGCCGAACTTCAGATCGCCGCACAGGCCGATGGTCAGATTATCCAGCCGACCCATCCGGGTGCGGATGGTCATCAGATCGGTCATGGTCTGGGTGGGGTGCTGGTGGCCGCCGTCACCGGCATTGATGACCGGGATGCGGGAGTAGCGGGAAGCGCGGAACGGTGCGCCCTCTTTGGGATGGCGCATTGCCACGATATCAGCATAGCAGGAGACCACACGGATGGTATCTGCAACGCTTTCTCCCTTGGAAGCGCTGGAGACGGTCTCGCTCGGGAAGCCCAGCACATGGCCGCCCAGGTTCAGCATGGCCGCCTCAAAGGAAAGGCGGGTGCGGGTAGACGGCTCATAGAACAGAGTGGCGAGTTTTTTGTGAGCCGCAACGTCCTGGTAAGCGGCAGGGTCGGAGCGGATGCGGTCGGCCAGATCCAGCAGGGAAGTGATCTCCTCCTGGCTGAAATCCAAGGGATCGATGAGATGGCGCATGAATTTTACCTCCGTCAAAGTAATTTTCGAAGAATGGAAAAATCGAAGAAATTTGTGTAATAACTCAGTGAGCGCATGACCGGGTGGCACAGACGGTTGAAGCAGATCTCATCCAGCAGCAGCATGGCCTCGCCGGGGGCAAGACGCATGGCAGCCCGGATGGCCTCGTCGCCGCAGCTGGCCTTGAGGTGGGCCACGTTCGAGGAGATCTGCTGGTTGCATTCCTGCTCCAGGATATCGAACACGCCGCCGCTCAGGTCGATGCGGGTGTAGTCCCGGCTGCCAAAGAGGGCGCGGGGCAGATAATCGATGGAGTAGATGACCGGGGTGGTGTCGGCCAGGATGCGTTTTTTGATGCAGATGACCTCGTCCCCCGGTGCAATGGCAAGATCCCGGGCAAGCTCGGCCCCGGCGCGGATGGGATAGATCTGGATGCCATCGGCGTGGGGGTAGCTGCCAAAGCTGCGGATCAGCGGGTAATATTCCAGCTTCTGGTCAAGGCGGCTGCGCAGGCTGAGCACGGTGCGGTTGACCACTGTGCCAATGCCGCGCACGCGCTCGATGTAACCGGCGCGCTCCATCTCGCTCAGCGCGTCCCGGATCACGGTACGGCTGACACCGAGTTCCGCGGCCAGATCGACCTCGGCGGGCAGGCGGTCGGCATCGGCGTAGCGGCCGGTGCGCAGTTCTTCCAGAAGCGCCGCGACGACACGGTCACTGATGACCGCACCGCCCAGGCGGATGGATGACGAAGAGCTGGATTCTTTCATGGGCTGTTCCTCCGGTTCGCGGGCGGGACAGTACCCGCCTGGACTTGGGAAAACCTGCCCTGCATCCCAAAAGCTGCGCCGGACAGATTTTCTTACTTTCATTATAGCATGATTTGACTTTATTTTGAATGGTAATTATACTGGAATCCAGCAGAAAGTATGATTTTATTTTTGGAGGGTTCACAAAATGGAACTGATACTGCAAAAAGTGTGCGGCCGACCTGCACGGCTTCCCATTCGCCTGCGCCGGTGCGGCCCTGCGGATGCCGCCGCATTCTTTGCTTTGCAGAACGAAGTGCGGGCCGCTATGCCCCACCCGGAGCAGTTTGTGCCGGACACACTGGAGAATATCACGGCCTACCTGAGGGAGGACCTGTGCATTGGGGCATACGACGGCGAACGGCTGGGGGCGTACTTTATCCTGCGCTACTGCGGCCGGAGCACGCACAACTATGCGGCCTTTCTGGGGGTGCCCCGGGAGGAGTGGGAGCACTGGGCCAATGCGGACAGCGCAGTGGTCCACCCGGACTGGCGGGGCAACGGCCTGCAGCGGAAGCTGCTGGAAGCGGCGCTGCCCCTTGTCCGGCCCGGTATCGTGGGCATCGGGGCCACCGTCAGCCCGGAGAATCAATACAGCCTGAACAATGCCCTTGCCTGCGGTTTTGTCATTGCCGACCGCCGTGAGATGTACGGCGGGTATGACCGATATCTGTTAAAGAAGATGCTGTAACAAAAAACGCTCTCCTGCTGAGCACAGGAGAGCGTTTCTTGTTATGCGGCCAGGCGGGCCTCTTCCTTCAGCTGATCGTTCATCTTTTTGCGCACGACCAGCAGGCAGATGAGATGCACCCCTGCGGTCAGGGCCCAGCTGATGGGATAGCTGATGTACAGCGTGCCGGTGGAGCGGAACATCCGGAAGATGGTTGCGATCCAGACCAGACGGAGCAGGCAGCTGCCCACCAGACTGACGATCATGGGGATCACCGAGTAGCCGCGGCCGCGCAGGCAGCTGGCCAGAGTGTCCATTATGCCGCACAGGAAGTAGGCAGTGCAGATGATCTGCATCCGGGACAGGCCGGCGGCCACCACGGCTTCATCCGTGGAGTAGAAGTGCAGCAGGACCTCGCCGCCAAAGTAAGCGCCGCAGCCCAGGAACAGGCCCACCACAGTGACGCAGAGCAGGCAGTTGCGCATGACGCGGTCGAGATTGTCGTACCGGCGGGCACCCACGTTCTGGCTGGTAAAGGTTACGGCCGCCTGCGCAAAGGCATTCATGCCGGTGTAGATGAAGCCCTCGAGGTTGGATGCGGCAGAGTTTCCGGCCACGACCGTGGAGCCAAAGGAATTGATGGCCGACTGGATCACCACGTTGGACAGGCTGAACACGGTGCTCTGCAGACCGGCGGGCAGGCCGATCTGGATGATCTGCAGCATGGCTTTCTTGTGGAAGCCCAGATGCCGCAGGTCAAGGTGCATGGCACCCTCTTCCCTGACCAGCAGCACCGTGACCATAATGGCGGATACCGTCTGGCTGAGGATGGTGGCCAGCGCAACACCCGCCACACTCATCTGGAATACGATGACGAACAGCAGGTTCAGCACCACATTGATGACACCTGCCACCGCCAGACAGACCAGCGGACGGCGGGTGTCGCCCACGGCACGCAGCAGGGAAGCGTTGAAGTTGTACAGCATGGTCATCGGCATTCCGATGAAGTAGATCTTCAGGTAAAGTGTGGCAAGGTCAATGACATCCTCGGGGCTGGACATCAGTTCCAGCAGGCCGTGGGCTGCAAAAAAGCCCACAAAAGCCATCAGAACGCCACCCACAAGGCTCAGGGTAACAGCGGTCTGCACCGCTTCGTGCACGCCCTGGTCATCCTTTGCACCATAACAGCGGGCCGCCACAACGTTTGCACCCAGCGCAAGGCCGACAAACAGATTGACCAGCAGGTTGATGAGTGCACCGTTGGAACCAACTGCTGCCAGCGCGGCGCTGCCGGCGAATCGACCCACCACGACCACATCGGCAGCATTGAACAGCAGCTGCAAAAAGCTGGATGCCGCCAGCGGCAGGGAAAACAGGATGATCTTTTTCAGCATCGGGCCGCTGGTCAGATCACCGGCTTGGGACATTTGTGCCATGAAAGCTCCGCCTCCTTTGAAACTTCTCTCATACTCTTGCACCAAAATCGAAGCGTAAAAAATGCGCCGTGCCGTTTTGCGGCACAACGCAATTTGTAAAGAACACCTATATTATAATACAGTTTTCTGTAAAATACAAGATGCCGCGCAGGGGGGGTCCTGCCTTTCTGGGGCGCTTTGATCAGGAATGATGGATCTGCAGCGTTTTCCAGTGCTCTTTCTTCTCGTATTCCGTTGTCACGCCGTCGTCCCGGTACATCCGGTACTCCGCAGATTCGCCGTTGGGCAGGAAGCTCCACAGGGTCAGACTGGCATCATCCAGCTCAGCGGTGTTGTTGGCGGGCTGTGCCACGGGAATGATGTGACCCGGACGGATGAACAACAGCATTTCGTCCAGCGCACAGCGGATATAGTGGTGTCCGGCGGGCAGGATCTCTTCGTCGTAGTCGTCCACAGCCCGCAGGCGCAGGAGCTTCATGGGCTCGGGCAGGTAGACATGCCGCCCGTGGGCATTCTGGACATAGACGGGAGCGGCCATCAGGCCCTCGCCCAGCAAAAGCTGATCTTCCACCTCCCGGGCATCGGGGTCATCCGGGTAGTCGAAGGCCAACGGCCGGAAGTAGCTGGTGTTTTCCAGCGCAGCCTTCATAAATTCGCTGTACAGGTAGGGCAGCAGGGCGTAGCGCAGACGAATCATATTACGCACAGCGGGCAGCACCTCGGGGAAGCGGTAGTATTCCTGCATCCGGGTGCCCACCGCGGAGTGGTTGCGCATCAGCGGGGTGAGCAGACCGAACTCAAGCCAGCGCAGGGCAAGATCCGGCGTGGTATCGCAGGAGAAGCCGCAGAGGTCGGCACCGCTGTACAGGAAACCGCACATCTGGACACTGGGCATCATTTGGATATTGGCCAGCAGCTGGGCCCAGCTGGAATTGTTGTCGCCCAGCCAGATGCCGCCGTAGCGGTGGCTGCCAATGAAGCTGGAACGGCTGTAAAGCAGGGTGCGCTGGCCCGGACGCAGGTCGGCAAAGGCTTCCCCTGCGGCGCGGGTCATGCTGCCGCCATAAAGGTTGTGAACCTGATCGTGACGTACCTTCCGGCCGTCTGCCTCGTGGTAAAAACTGGCGTAGTCTGCCGGGCTGTTCATCAGGCCCATGGCACCGCCCACCACGCGCGGGAAAAACTCCTCCTGCTCAATGTTGTCCTTCTCCCGCAGGGCGGCCATATCGTCCAGAAAAGCGCGCAGCCGCTCAGGTGAGTAGAAGAGGGAGGGCTCGTTCATATCGTTCCAGAAGCCCTCGATGCCGCAGTCGGTCAGGGCCTTGTATTTATGGCCGAACCACTCCCGCACCTCAGGGCGCAGGAAGTCGGCAAAGTAAGCCTTGCCGGGCCAGACTGCCGCCACAAAGGGAGTTCCGTCGGCCTTTTTGCAGAAGTATCCCTTTTCCAGCCCCTCAGTGCAGGTGGAGTCGTTGGGGTCGACGCGCACGCCAGCATCGATGATGGGCACCAGCCGGATGCCCTGCGCTTTCAGGTCTGCGGAGAGCTTTGTAAGGTCTGGAAAACGTTCCTTGTTTACGGTGAAATCGGCATAGTCCTGCATATACTCGATGTCCATACAGATCATGTCCAGCGGCAGGTCGTGCTCCTTGTACTGGCGTGCAACTTCCCGTACGTCCTCCTCAGTCTTGTAGCCCCAGCGGCTCTGTGCCAGACCGAATGCCCACCTGGGCGGGATGTAGCTGCGGCCGATGAGGGTACGGAACTCCCTGCAGATCGCATTTTCGTTCCCGCCGGAGAGGAGATACAGATCGTAGTCTGGGGTCTCGGTGTGGAAAGAGAGAAGATCGTGGCGGGAATAACCGATGTCGTAATAAACCTTGCCCGGGAAATCCACGAACAGGCCAAAGCAGGTGCTGCCGTCCCGCACCAGCAGGAAATTGTGCGCACCATAGAAGGAAAGCTTGTCCTCGCTGTGGCGGGATTCATCGGTGTTGTTGGCGATGTAGTGCCAGCCGCGCTTGTTGATGCCGCGGGGCATTTCACCCAGACCGTAGACGGCAGCCTGCTCACTGAGGGTGAGCTGCCAGCCGCTGCCATCGGGAGTCAGAAAGGGGATGGGGCCGCTTTCCGCGGGAAGAGACAGCACAACGCTCTGGGTGGGAAAAGGATGCCCGAAAGAAAAACGTTGGATCACAGAAAAGACCTCCTGTTTCAGATAGAGTTGTTACTGTAATGATACGGCAGAAATCGTTCCGGAACAAGAGAGAAAACAGGATGAATAATACAACAAAACAGGCGTTTTGTGGCCTGCGCAACAGCCAATACTTCTGCTGCACCTGCCTGAGCCTCTCGGGCGAGAAACTGCACGGAATGGATTGCAAACTGTCGAAGGGCTTGCTATAATAAAAAGTACTCTGAAAAGGGAGGATCTTCCATGTATCGAAACGGCATCAAGCGGCTGCTGGCGGTCATTTTGTCCCTCTGCGGCATGATCGTGCTCTCGCCGCTGCTGCTCATCCTCTGCCTTGCCATCAAGATCGATTCCCCGGGGCCGATCTTTTTCAGGCAGAAGCGGGTGGGCATCCACAAACAGCATTTCAATATCCTCAAGTTCCGCACCATGCGCATCGACACCCCCCACGATATGCCAACCCACATGCTCAAGGACCCGGATCAGTATATCACCCGGGTGGGGCACTTCCTGCGCAAGACCAGTCTGGACGAGCTGCCCCAGCTCTGGAACATCTTTGTGGGCGATATGGCAGTCATCGGCCCGCGCCCGGCGCTGTGGAACCAGTATGACCTGCTGGCCGAGCGGGACAAGTACGGTGCCAACGATGTCCGCCCCGGCCTGACCGGCTGGGCCCAGATCCATGGGCGGGATGAGCTGGAGATCGTGGACAAGGCCCGGCTGGACGGCTACTATGTGGAGCACCTGAGCTTTGGCATGGACGTAAAGTGCTTCTTTGGCACTATCAGGGCGGTGCTCGACCACGACGGTGTGGTCGAGGGCGGCACCGGCACTTTGCACGAAGAGGAAAACCACAAGAAGTAAGACTGGCCCGGGCAGAATACTTGATTTATCCCCTGAAAAGCGTATAATAAAACGGTATAAGACATCAAAGGAGGATTTCCATGAATCGCACCTACATCAACGAGGTACAAAAGGAAATTGGCAATACGGTCAAGGTACAGGGCTTTATTGAAAACCTGCGCAACAGCAAGTATATGGCCTTTATCGTACTGAAGGATATCACCGGCAAGCTGCAGATCACGGTTGAAAAAGAGGATCATCCTGATCTGGTGGACACCATCGATCAGCTGACCCCTGATTCTGTCATCACTGTCACCGGTAAGGTGGTCGAGAACGACTACGTCAAGATGGGCGGCATCGAGATGATCCCCGAGGCCATCGAGGTGGAGAGCATTGCGGATGCACTGCCCATTGCCCGCAAGGCCATTGCCGCCACCAAGAAGAAAAAGGCTGTGGAGCGTTCCAGCATCGACCAGCGCATTGATTACCGCTGGGTCGATCTGCGCACCGACGAGAACCAGCTGATGTTCAAGGCCCAGAGCTGCATGGTCAACGCCATGCGCAAGTTCCTGCTGGACCAGAACTTCATCGAGATCCACACCCCCAAGCTGATCGCTGCTGCCAGCGAGAGCGGCTCTGAGGTGTTCAAGGTGGATTACTTCGACCGAAATGCCTATCTGGCACAGAGCCCCCAGTTCTACAAGCAGATGGCAATGGCTGCAGGCTTTGAGCGCATTTTCGAGACCGGCCCTGTGTTCCGCGCCGAGAAGAGCTATACCAACAAGCACGCCACGGAGTTCTCCGGCTTCGATCTGGAGTTCAGCTACATCACCTCTTACAAGGATGTCATGGCCATGGAGGAGCAGCTGCTCAAGGCTGGCCTGCAGGCTGTGAAGGACGCATACGGCGACCAGATCCAGGAGCTGTTCGGCAAGGAAGTTATCGTGCCCGAGACCCCGTTCCCCGTGGTCAAGCTGGCTGACCTGTACAAGGGTCTGGAAGAGGACTTTGGTTATGTGGTGGACGATTCCGAGAAGGGCGACCTGACCACTGAGGCCGAGCGCCTGAGCTACGACTGGGTGAAGAAGCACTATAACCACGAGTTCCTCTTCGTCACGGATTACGATGCTGAGAAGCGCGCTTTCTACCACATGCGCGACGAGAACGGCGTGCCTCAGGGCTATGACCTGATCTGGCGCGGTGTGGAGATCACCACCGGTGCCCAGCGTGAGCACCGCTATGAGGTGCTGAAGAAGCAGGCTGAGGAAAAGGGTCTGGCTGAGGATGTCAAGTTCTATCTGGAGTTCTTCCAGTATGGCTGCCCCCCGCACGGTGGCTTCGGTCTGGGCATCGACCGCCTGACCATGCTGCTGGTGGGCGAGAGCATCAAGGACGCGGAGTTCCTGTTCCGCGGCCCCAACCGTCTGACCCCGTAAGGACGGGGGTGTTCGTATGAACGCCGCAGACCATTATCTGACCCGTTATCTGGAAGCGAAGGATCTGGATCAGTACAATGCACTGCTCCGCTACACCTTTCAGGTCACGGAAGAAGAGCTGACTGCCACAGGTTGGAAGGACGATGAAATCAAGCAGTCCAAGTTCCCGGTGCTGGAACGTGCCGATGTGCTGGGCTGCTTTGATGGAGACACGCTGGTGTCCCAGTTTGCCGTCTATCCGCTGAAAATGAACATCTACGATACGGTCTACCATGTGGGCTTTGTTACCAGTGTCTGCACCTACCCGGAGTACACCGGGCAGGGCATTATGAAGCACCTGATGATCAAGGGCCTGACCCAGATGCACGAAGAGGGCAAATCCTTCGCCCTGCTCTACCCGTACAGCATTCCGCTGTACCATCACCTGGGCTGGGAGATCGTTTCCAACAAGATCTCGTTCAACATCAAGGACCGGCAGATCCCCACCAAGGTCAAGGCCCCCGGCTATGTCCGGCGTGTCAGCTGGGATAACACCGAGTTCCATGAGCTGCACTCCCACTTTGCGTCCATCACCCATGGCTGTCTGTTCCGCAACAGTCTGGCCTGGGAGGAATACTGGCGCTGGGACGAGGACGATACCAATGTTGCGGTCTACTACAACGTCAAGGATAAGCCCTGCGGCTACATGGTCTACCTCATCAAAAACGACATCATGCACATCAAGGAGATGGTCTACCTCAACCGTGAGGCCCAGAAAGGCTTGTGGGAGTATATCCATGCCCATGATTCCATGATCGATGAGGTGCACGGCAGTACCTATTTCAGCGAACCCATCGCCTTTGAGATGGACGATGGCGACATCAAGGAGAGCATCCGCCCCTATGCCATGGGACGCATCATCGACGTGGAGGATTTCCTCGCCGATTACCCCTGTGACCCGGACGGCGGCACCCTGTGTATCGAGCTGGAGATCGAGGACTCGCTTCTGCCATGGAACGACCGGACGTTCAACGTTCGCTTTGCGGATGGGCACTGCACCATGACCCGTGAACCCGCCGAGTATCACCTGAAAATGGGCATCGGCACCTTTACCACCCTGCTGCTGGGCTACAAGACCGCAGAGCGTCTGTATGAGCTGGAGCGCATCGAGGGCAGGGAAGAGGCTGTGGAACGGCTGGATGACGTGCTCTTCCATAAGATCCCGTATATTTCGGATTACATCTGACAAAAGAAAACAACCCTCTCCGTCAAAGCCTTTTGCTTTGCCTGCTTCCCTCGAAAGGGTGAGGCGGCATTGCGAGGCAATGACGGAGAGGGTTGTTTTCTTTGACTCAGAGCAGCGTCGGCACCAGCTCGGCCAGCTTTTCGGCCAGCTGTGCATGGCCCTTACGGGTCAGGTGCATGAAGTCGATCTGGTTGAACTCGCAGCCTTCAGCATCCAGGAAATGGACGTTGTTGCGCTCTGTGATGATCTTGTACCAGCCGGCAACGCCCTTGGACTTCTCCACACAGCCGTCGCCCATGACCTCATCGTGGAAGCCCTCCTTGATGCGCGGAGGAGCAACCACAAGAATGTTGGGTTCCTTGCCGCCCCAGCAGTCCACGGTCTTGCACTTCTGGATCAGGCGCTCCATGCCCGCACCAATGCAGGCAGCGTTTGCGTTGAAGCGCTCCTTCACATCGTTGGTGCCCAGCATAATGATGAGCAGGTCGATGACCTCGTGGCTCTTGAGCAGGGGATAGGCCACGCTCAGAGCATCCATGGACTCGTGGATGGGGTCTGCAAAAACGGTAGTGCGCCCGGAAAGACCCTCTTCGGTTACCAGATACTTGTCGCCCAGAGCAGTCTGCAGGCGGCAGGTCCAGCGCTCGTCCTCGTTGAAGCGGATGCCGCCATCGGCATTGTCCTTGGGGTCGGCACAATAACCGTGGGTGTTGGAATCGCCCAGGCAGAGAATATGTGTTTTCATCTCAATATACTCCTTTGATCGTTCAGATGATCAGGCTTCGCCGTGCTGTTGGCGGAAGTAATAGACTGCGCCTACCATACCGGCATCATTGTGCAGCTGGGCGGCGCGGATCTCCAGCCCCTCGGCAAAGGCGGGCATAACGGAGGCCCTGACTTTGGCGGCAATGGGCTCAATGAGCAGCTTCTGCTGGGCGCTCACGCCGCCGCCGATGAGAATGAGCTGCGGGTTAAAGATGTGCACCATGCCTGCAAGGCCCTGTGCGATCTCATCCGTCCAGGCATCCAGCAGGGCCAGAACGGTCTCGTTGCCGGCCTCTGCGGCAGCAAAAATGGCGCGGCCGTCTTTCCAGGCCGGGTCCTTTTTCTGCGCGGCCCGTACCAGAGCCGTGGTGGCGGCGTAGCGCTCCCAGCAGCCGGTGGCACCGCAGGTGCAGGGGACACCGTCCAGTGCATGGGTGCGGTAGTGGCCCAGCTCACCGCCCAGTCCGCGGGCACCCTCCAAAAGGCGGCCGCCGGTCAGGATGCCGCCGCCCACGCCGGTGCCCAGGGTCACGCCGATGACATCGGTATAACCCTTTGCGCCGCCGACCCAGACCTCGCCCAGCGTCATGCAGTTGGCATCGTTGGCGACGGTGACGGGCAGGCCGAAGAGCCGTTCCAGTTCGGCCTGGATGGGGCTGTTGATGTAGTTGGGAAAGTTGCCGCAGGTACCGGCCACGATGCCTTTGCGGCTGTCGATCTGGCCGGTGGCCGAAACGCCCACGCCTTCCAGTGTGTTCACATCGATGTTCTGGGTCTCCACAAAGGCTCTGGCGGCTTTGAGCACGGTGGTCAGCACCGGGGTCTGGTAGCCGTCAAAGTTGACACTTTCCTCGGCCTTGGAGCCTACCGCGCCGGTCTCATCCACGATGCCCAGCTTGACGGCAGTGCCGCCGATATCGATCGCAAGATACTGTTTCATCTCAGTGTCTCCGTTTTACTTGTTCGTGGCGTTGATGGCACCGGTGAAGCGGGCCGTGATCTCGGCAGGGCGGGTGATGGCACCGCCCACCACCAGTGCAAAAGCACCGGCTTCCAGTGCCTTGACGGCCTGCTCGGGGTAGTGGATGTGGCCCTCGGCAATGACTCTGGCGGGGCACTCGGTGGCCAGCTTGTGGACGAAATCAAAATCAATGTCGTCAATGCCCTGGGTCTCAGGGGTGTAGCCGCGCATGGTGGTGCCCACAAAGTCGGCACCGGCCTCGGCACAGGCCATGGCGTTCTCAAAGTTGTCGCAGTCGGCCATCACCAACTGATCCGGGTACTTTGCTTTGATGGCGCGGATGAACTCGGCGGAGGTGGAACCATCCGGGCGGAGAGCTCCCGTGCCCTGCACCGCCAGAATATCCACGCCGCAGGCCACCAGCTCGTCTACTTCTTTCATGGTCACAGTGATGTACATGGGGGTGCCGGGGTAGTCCTTTTTGATGATGCCGATCACGGGCAGGTCTACGACCTCCTTGATCTGGGTGATGTCCCGCACGGTGTTGGCACGGATGCCCACCGCGCCGCTCATGGCGGCAGCCTTGGCCATCAGGGGCATCACGCCGCCCTCCTTGGTGTACAGGGGCTCGTGCTCCAATGCCTGGCAGGAGACGATCAGCCCGCCTTTGATCTGAGCAAACAGTTTTTCCTTATCCATGATACTTATCCTCCATCTTGATCTTGACAACAGCTTTGCGGACACGATCGCAGCCGGGCATTTCCACGCCGGGGCGGTGCAGCTCACCGGGGAAGAAGAGGACGAACCGCCCCTCGCCCAGAGCGCCGAAAACGGCATCCTCGCTGTCCTTTTTGCCGATATCCGGCTGGTAGGGCTCCACCTCGGTGCCGGGGGCGGTCTCGTAGCCCCAGCCCTCGCCGCCGGTCAGGTCGATCTGCAGATCGGCGTAGAGCCGGTGATATTCGGCGTGGGAACCGGTGTGGGGTTTGAGATCGGCATCCATCACATTGATGAACACCTCGTCGCCGTCCACTTCAGTACGGCCCAGTGGCAGGGTTTCCAGCGGGTGTGCGGCCAGAAACTCAATGGCCGTGTCGAGGTTTTTGTGGAACCCCTTATACAGATGCAGTTGATCCAGGGTATCGCAGATCATACGCTTTCCCTCCAAAAAAGAAGCGCCCGCCTCCCCTCTGAAAAGAGACGGAGAGGGGGCACTTGTTCAGCTTACAGTTTTGCGATGGCGGCTTCGATCATGGCCTGTGCTTCGGCCACGATGGCCTCATCCTCGGGGATCAGGCTGGGCATGGGTTCACGCACGCCGCCCAGCTCCAGACCGTACATCCGGCGCAGGATCTCTTTCTGCACGGCGTACAGGTTGCCGTGGGCCTCACACATCTTGTAGATGATGCGGTCGGCCTCGTACTGGAGGGCCTGTGCTTCCTTGACCTCGCCCTTGTTGATATGCTCGTTCATGGCCAGATACAGCTCAGGCATCACGGCGTAGGTGCCGCCGATACCGCCGTCTGCGCCGATGACGCGGCCGGAGACGAACTGCTCATCGGGGCCGTTAAAGACCACAAAGTTGCCTTCGCCGCGGGCAGCGATGCCGGCATCCTTGAACATCTGGATGTCCTGGGTGGGCATGGAGCTGTTCTTGACAGCCACCACGTTGGGGTTCTTGAGCATCTCCTTCAGCAGGCTCATGGTCAGGCCGGTGCCAGCCAGCTGGGGAATGTTGTAGATCACGAACTCGGTGTTGGGAGCAGCAGCGGACATGTCATTCCAGTATTTTGCAATGGCATACTCAGGCAGGTGGAAGTAGATGGGGGGGATTGAGGCGATGGCATCCACACCCACGCTCTCGGCATGGCGGGCCAGCTCCACACTGTCGGCGGTGTTGTTGCAGCCAACGTGTGCAATGACGGTCAGCTTGCCTTTGGCTTCGCTCATCACTGCCTCCAGCACGGCCTTGCGCTCGTCCACATGCTGGTAGATGCACTCACCGGAGGAACCGCCGACATACACGCCCTTAACGCCCTTGGCGATCAGGTGGCGGGTGAGGGCCTTGACACCCTCGGTGGAAATATTGCCCTCTGCGTCGTAGCAAGCGTAGAAAGCGGGGATAACGCCCTGGTACTTAGTGATATCTTTCATGGTTTGTCTCCTTAAGCTCCTATATGCTTATTTATTCTGTTCACTGCATCAGCGCCCTCTTGCGGTGCCCTGCATCCGCTTCGGCCCTTGGTGCGGGCCTTGCGTCTTGCAGACCGCTGCGCCAAAAATTGCTTCCTGAACATCAAGCTCCAACGCTTTCTGTTCCGGGCAACTGCATCAATGCCCTCTTGCGGTGCCCTGCATCCGCTTCGACCCTTGGGCGGGTCTCGCGTCTTGCAGACCGCTGCGCCAAAAATTGCTCCCTGTTTCCGCCGCAGGCGGCGGTCGCA
>ENA-UPTB01000563-UPTB01000563.1-human-gut-metagenome-genome-assembly--contig:-NODE-563-length-39087-cov-22.479646_pt1 | contig 39087 bp, 38 predicted proteins | sample MGYA00250046_ERZ773369 | MGnify/ENA primary metagenome ERZ773369 (study PRJEB29103, sample SAMN06111938) | human gut metagenome | biome: human gut; feature: ankylosing spondylitis patient; material... | reverse complement strand
GATTCGAACCACCGAAGCTGAAAGCAGCAGATTTACAGTCTGTCCCCATTGGCCACTCGGGAACACGCCCATATTCACTTTTTGTGTCCTTCGCCGGACGACTTGCTTATTTTATCATGAAGGAAGGCTTTTGTCAACTGTTTTTTACGTTTTTCTTCAAATGCATTTTCCGTGCAGAGAAACGGCAGAGCAAAGGCGGGAAAAGCCCTGCAGCCATGCGGGCACGGCAAAGTCGGAGAAAAAAGCCAACCGGAAGAAATTGATAGGAAAATTGCAAGAAAAACTCGAGACAATATGTGAAAAGTGCAAGACTTTTTTATCTCTGCATTGAAAAACACAGTAAGGCGTGATATATTAAAAACGTAACAAAGTGCAACAAAATGGATGGTGCTTTTGTCACTCTGTGGCAAATCAGGCGGGATAAGTAGAAAAGGAAAGGCATAGCGACAAACCATGACGATTCAGGAATGTTATAGACAGATGGGCGCAAATTATGAGGACGTGCTCAAGCGGCTTTACAACGAAGGCATGATCTGCAGATTTGCGCTGATGTTTTTGAACGACGACAGCTATCCGAAACTGGAGCAGGCATTGAAGGAAGAAAATGTGAAAGAAGCATTCCGTGCGGCACACACGCTCAAGGGCGTGTGCCAGAACCTGGGCTTTACCAACCTGTATCAGCCCACCTACGATTTGACCGAGGTGCTGCGAACAGGCACACTGGAAGGTACCAAGGAGCTGTTTGACAGCGTGACCTGCCAGTACAAAATCACCATCAATGCGATCCGTGCGCTCCAGTAAGCTCCGCATTTGGCTCGATCTCCAAACGGCATCCTTCCTTATAAAAAGGCAGGATGCCGTTTTTTATTGCATTCTGCGCAGTTTTGTGATATAATGCCGGACGAACTGAACAGAAAAACAGCAGGTGCCTTTTGCCGATGCACTGCACGGCGGAAAGGGTAAAAGGGAAGCGGGTGCAGATCCCGCACGATCTCGTCACTGTGATAAGGGAGTCCGCATCAGGGTGCTTTGCACCAGCCACTGGAGCTTTTGCTCTGGGAAGGAGATGACGGGCGGCGATCTTTCAGTCAGGAAACCTGCCTGCTGTTGGTACGGGGGTGCAAACCCCAGATCACGAGGAATTGGTTGTACCAAAAAGCCCTGAAACAACAGAGGTCTTTTTGTCATGCCATCCGCAGGACAGAAGGGCCTCTTTTTTCATCTCTCTTTCCTGTACCCTTTGTTTGGTTCAAACCGCAATTTATCCAGCAGGAAAGGACAAGAACAATGAGAAAGATCGAAACCAAAAAGCTGGCCGCAGCTGTTACGGCTCTGGCTCTGTGCGTCGGCGTGCTCACCGGCTGCGGCGGGGCTGCTTCCAGCACTGCATCCAGCACCGCTGCGTCTTCCGCTTCCAGCGAAGCGAGCAGCGAGGAGGCTGACGAAATGGCAGCAAAGAATGTGGCAGACCTGATCGATGCCATCTATGTGCAGGAGCGCAATGATGACACCGACGCCCAGTGCGAAGCCGCCAAGGCTGCATGGGATGCCCTGACCGACACCCAGAAAGAACTGGTGGAAGGTGAGAACGCCGACCCCGACTACTTTGGCCGTGACACCGGCGATGCTTCCAAGGACGATGCCCGCAATCAGGACGACATTGGCGACAACGAGCTGCTGGTGGTCTCCTTCGGCACCTCCTTCAACGACAGCCGCGTGAAGGACATCAAGGGTATCGAGGATGCCCTGCAGGCCGCATACCCGGATTGGTCTGTGCGCCGCGCATTCACCGCACAGATCATCATCAACCATGTGCAGGCTCGTGACGGCGAAAAGATCGACAACATGCAGCAGGCCATGGACCGTGCTGTGGAAAACGGCGTGAAGAATCTGGTCGTCCAGCCCACCCACCTGATGCACGGTGCTGAGTACGACGAGATGATGGAAATGATCGACACCTACCGCGACAAGTTTGAATCTGTCGCTGTGGCTGAGCCCCTGCTGGGTGAGGTCGGTTCCGATGCCACCATCATCAATCAGGATAAGGAAGACGTTGCCAAGGCTGTCACCGCTGCTGCCGTGAAGGAAGCCGGCTACGACAGTCTGGATGCCGCTGCTGCGGACAAGGTCGCCTTTGTCTTTATGGGCCACGGCACCTCTCACACCGCAAAGGTGAGCTACAGCCAGATGCAGACCACTATGCAGACTCTGGGCTACGACAATGTGTTCATTGGCACCGTTGAGGGCAAGCCGGAAGAGACTGCCTGCGAGAACGTGATCGAGGCTGTTAAGGCTGCGGGCTACACCAAGGTCATCCTGCGCCCGCTGATGGTGGTTGCCGGCGATCACGCCAACAACGATATGGCCGGTGAGGATGCCGACTCCTGGCTGAGCCAGTTCAAGGCTTCCGGTGCTTTCGACAGCATCAACTGCCAGATCGCTGGTCTGGGCGGGATCGAGGATGTCCAGAACCTGTATGTCGCCCACACCAAGGCGGCGATCGATTCTCTGAACGGTTGATCAAACGAACCCTCTCCGTCTCGCGGCCGCTTTGCGGTATCCGGTGGAGAGGGTTCATTTTTTATCCGAACAATGGTATAATAAAAGCTGATTTTTTATAATGTAGAGGTATTTCCTATGAAACGCGTCTTTTCCTGTGTTGTCGCTGCTTCTCTGGCACTGAGTCTGCTGGTGGGCTGCGGCGCTTCTTCCACGGCATCTTCTGCAGCTTCCAGTGCTGCTTCTTCCGAGGCGGCATCCTCTGTGGCTTCTTCTGCCGCTGAGACCGCCGCTTTGACGGATGGTGTGTATACCGCCGAGTTTGACACCGACAGCAGCATGTTCCACGCCAACGAAGCCTGCGACGGCAAGGGCACCCTGACCGTGGAGAACGGCCAGATGACCTTCCATGTCAGCCTTGCTTCCACCCATATCGTCAACCTGTATCTGGGAAAGGCTTCCGATGCCGCCGACCACGAGGCCGACTGGCTGCAGCCCACCACAGATACCGTCACCTATTCCGACGGCACCACGGAGGAGGTGTACGGCTTTGACATCCCGGTCACTGCTGTGGATACGGACTTTGACCTTGCCATTCTGGGCACCAAGGGCAAGTGGTACGACCATGTCGTCAGCGTGCGTGATGCCGTGGAAAAGGCTGCGGAAGCCGAGACCCCGGCAGACGGCACCTACACCTGTGATGTGACGCTGGAGGGCGGCTCTGGCCGTGCTGCTGTGGACAGCCCCGCAGCCCTGACCGTGGCGGATGGCAAGATGACCGCTACCATCGTGTGGAGCAGCCCGAACTATGATTATATGATCGTGGACGGCGAGAAGTATTTGCCCACCAACACCGAGGGCAATTCCACCTTTGAAATTCCGGTATCGGCGCTGGATACCGCACTGGATGTCACCGCCGATACCGTTGCCATGAGCACCCCCCACGAGATCGAGTATACGCTGACCTTTGATTCCGCAAGTCTGAAGTGACTCCTCCAGTCACCTTCTTTGGCAAAAAGATAAACTTTACCGTACTGCCAAAGCCTCCCTCTATGAGGGAGGTGGCGCGGCGCAAGCCGTGACGGAAGGAGTTCCCTATGAAGATCACCCGCAACCAATTTCTGAAACTGATCCCCGCTGCGGCGCTGACGCTGACCGGCTGCGGCAGCAAGGTTCGACCTGCCAATACGGAAAGTCTTGTTTTCTCCCATCATTACAAGCTGGACTATGCACAGCAGTTCACAGCGGACTGCTATGAGGGCGGCTATACCATGCTGACCATCGCGGAGTCGGATGCACGGTTCCTTGTTGTGCCGGAAGATGCTGCGGAGGTGGACGGTCTGCCCGCTGATGTGACTGTGCTGCGCCAGCCGGTGGAGAATATTTATCTGGTCTCCACCTCGGTGATGGATCTGCTTTTACATCTGGACGCACTGGACAGCGTGGCCTTTTCCGGCACCAAGGCCGAGGGCTGGTATCTGCCAGCGGTGCAGCAGGCCATGGAAGAGGGAAAAATCGCCTACGCCGGCAAGTACAGCGCCCCGGATTACGAGCAGATCCTGGCAGCGGGCTGCCGCCTTGCCATTGAGAATACCATGATCCTGCACACGCCGGAGGTAAAGGAACAGCTGGAACACTTTGGCATCCCGGTGCTGGTGGAACGTTCCAGCTACGAGAGCGACCCGCTGGCCCGCATGGAGTGGATCAAGCTTTACGGCATCCTGCTGGGCAGGGAAGAACAGGCCGAGCAGGTGTTTTCCGCGCAGGAGACAGCCGTTCAGCCCATCCTCTCGCAGAAACCCACGGGAAAAAGCTGCGCCTTCTTCTCGCTGACCACCAACAACCTTGCCACTGTGCGCAAGGGCAGTGACTATGTGGCCCGCATGATCGAAATGGCGGGCGGCAGCTATGTCTTTGCGGACCTGACGGACAATGGTAACAGCCTTGCTACCATGAACCTGCCGCTTGAGGACTTCTATGCAGGTGCAAAGGATGCCGATGTGCTCATCTACAACAGCGCCATCGAGGGCATGATCGCATCGGTGAGCCAGCTGACCGAGCGTTTCCCACTGTTGAACGAGTTCAAAGCGGTGCAGAACGGTCAGGTGTGGTGCACCACCCAGAGCCTGTTCCAGCAGAGCATGGAGCTGGCAGACCTGATCGTGGATATGAACCGGGTGTTTACCAAGGGCACACCTGCCGCCAGTACCCTGAAATTCCTCACCCATGTGGATTAAAGAAGGAAAATTTTACAGAAAGGAAAGCCTATGACCCGTACCAGACGCCTTGCAGCCGCCTATATTGCCCTTGCGGCAGCCGTGGCTGTGCTTTTTGCGCTGAACCTGTTCTGGGGCAGCGTATCCCTTGCACCGGGTGCGGTGCTGACGGCGCTGCTGGGCAAGGGCGGCGATGCGCTTGCGGGGAACATCATCCTGCAGCTGCGCCTGCCCCGCGCGGTCATGGCGGCGCTGCTGGGGGCAGCCCTCAGCGCAGCGGGATACCTTCTGCAGACCTTTTTTGCAAACCCCATTGCCGGGCCCTTTGTCATGGGCGTTTCCAGCGGCGCAAAGCTGGCGGTGGCCCTGACCATGGTGGTGTTTCTGGACCGCGGGATGCTGACCAGCTCGGCCACCATGATCGTGGCTGCCTTTGCGGGTGCCATGGCGGCCATGGCCTTTGTGCTGGCGGTGGCCCGGCGGGTGCAGCGCATGAGCATTCTGGTCATCTGCGGTGTGATGATCGGCTACATCTGCTCCGCCATCACCGATATCGTGGTGGCCTTTGCGCAGGATTCCAACATCGTCAATCTGCACAACTGGTCGCAGGGCAGCTTTTCCGGCGTGACATGGGCCAACGTGCAGGCTGCGGCACTGGTGGTGCTGCCTGCGCTGGCGGCATCCTTTCTGCTTTCCAAGCCCATGGCCGCCTACCAGATGGGCGAGGAGTACGCCCGCAGTGTGGGCGTGAACGTCAGGCTCTTCTCAGCGGTGCTGGTGCTGCTTTCCAGCCTGCTGGCGGCCTGCGTCACCGCCTTTGCGGGGCCGATCTCCTTTGTAGGCATCGCGGTGCCGCACCTTGTAAAGCAGCTGCTGGGCAGCGCAAAGCCGCTGTATGTGCTGCCGGGGTGCTGTTTGGGCGGTGCGGCTTTCTGCCTGTTCTGCGACCTGCTGGCCCGCAGTCTGTTCGCGCCCACGGAGCTGTCCATCAGCTCGGTCACGGCCGTGTTCGGCGCACCGGTGGTCATCTGGCTGCTGGTGCGGCGCAATTCAGAGCGGGAGGGCGCATGATGAACGAAAAAGCACTTTGCACTGCGCGGGAGCTTGCCATCGGCTACGGCAAGACACCGCTGCTCTCGGATATTTGCCTCGGGGTGCAGCCGGGCCAGATCCTGACTCTCATTGGCCCCAACGGCGCAGGCAAATCCACCTTACTGCGCACACTGGCGGGCCAGCTTGCCCCCATGGGCGGCACAGTGCTTCTGGCGGGGAAGGATCTTACTGCCTATACCGGTACCCAGCGGGCGCAGAAGCTGGCTCTAATGGCTCCCCACAGCCGCCGGATGGAACTGACCACCTGCTTTGATTTTGTTTCGGCGGGGCGCTATCCCTACACCGGACGGCTGGGCATTTTGTCTGCTGAGGACAGGCAGCAGGTGCACAGAGCTTTGGAGCTGGTGGGCGCGGTACACCTTGCAGACCGGGATTTTAACCGCATCAGCGACGGCCAGCGCCAGCGCATCCTGCTGGCCCGGGCACTGTGCCAGCAGCCGGAAGTGATCCTGCTGGACGAGCCGACCTCTTTTCTGGATATCAAGGGCAAGATCGAGCTGCTCACCATTTTAAAGGAGCTGGCCCATACCGGTCGGCTGGCGGTGATCCTGAGCCTGCACGAGCTGGAATTGGCCGAAAAAATAGCGGACACGGTGGTGTGCGTTTCGCCCGCAGGTGTTTCCGGCGTGCTGACCCCGGAACAGGCGTTTCAGCCGGAGAACATCCGCGCCCTGTACGGCCTGACCGAACAGCAGTACACGGCTCTGTTCGGCACACCGGAGCCGGAAGCCGAAAAGGCACCCGCCGGAAAGCCGCAGTTTGAGCATTACGTCCGCAGCGGGCAGAAGCTGCTGCGCTGCGGCTATACCACCGGCACCTGTGCCGCGCTGGGGGCTGCCGGGGCGGCGCGTCTGCTGCTGACCGGCCGCGAACCGGAAACGGTGGCTCTGCGCACGCCCAAGGGCATTGTGGTGGAGGTGGCACCCATTTACTGCCGCAGCACGGACACAGGTGCCGCATGTGCCATCCGCAAGGACGGCGGCGACGATGTGGACGTGACCACGGGCCTGCCGGTGATTGCATCGGTGGTGCTGGAACCGGATGCCCCCGGCGTGCGCATCCTTGGCGGCGAGGGGGTGGGCCGGGTGACGAAGCCCGGCCTTGACCAGCCCGTAGGCGAAGCCGCTATCAACCATGTGCCCCGCCAGATGATTGCCGAGGCGCTGGAACGGGAAGCTGAAAATGCTGCCTACACCGGCGGCTTTGCAGTGACCATTTCCATCGAGGGCGGTGCCGAGACGGCAAAGCGCACCTTCAACCCGCACATCGGGGTGGAGGGCGGGCTTTCCATTCTGGGCACCAGCGGCATCGTGGAGCCCATGAGCCAGCAGGCCATTCTGGATACCATCCAGCTGGAAATGAATCAGGCCGCACTGCGCGCAAAAAATGCCCCCGGCCCCCGGCGGCTGGTGCTGGCCCCCGGCAACTACGGGCTGGATTATCTGGCCGGCGCTCTGCCGCAGTTCGAGCGGTTCCCGGTGGTCAAGACCTCCAACTTCATCGGAGATACGCTGGATATGGCCGCCACGGCCAAATTTGAGGAAGTGCTTCTGGTAGGCCATGTGGGCAAGCTCTGCAAGCTGGCGGCAGGGGTCATGAACACCCACTCCCACACGGCGGATGGCCGCGCTGAAGTGTTTTGCGCCCATGCGGCGCTGTGCGGTGCCGCGCATGAGGTGTGCGCCGCCCTGATGGATGCCGCCACCACCGATGCCTGCCTTGACATTCTGGACGGCGCACAGCTGCGTGCACCGGTGCTGGAAAACATCCTTGCTGCCATCCAGATGCATCTGGACCGACGGGCAGGCGGGGCGTTCCGGGTGGGCGCGGTGCTGTTCTCCAACCAGCACGGCCCGCTGGGCGAGACAAAAACGGCAAAGGAGCTGATGCAGGAATGGCAGAACTGAAAGGTACATTTTACGGTGTCAGCGTCGGCCCCGGCGACCCGGAGCTGATGACGCTGCAGGCTGTGCGGCTCATCCGGCAGTGCCCGGTGCTGGCCGCGCCGCAGACTGCTTCCGGCCAGATGCTGGCGCTGGACATCGCCCGCAGTGCGCTGGGAGAAGCGCTGGACGGCAAGACCATCGTCCCGCTGTACTTTGCCATGAGCCGTGACCCGGCTGCGCTGGCGGCTTCGCACGAAAAAGCCGCCGCCGCGGTGCGGCAGTATCTGGATGCCGGGCAGGACGTCGCCATGCTGAACATCGGTGATGTTTCCATCTATGCCACCTTTGGTTACCTGCAGGAGATCTTGCAGGCCGGGGGTTATGCCACCGTCATGGCGGCAGGCGTGCCCAGCTTTTGTGCGGCGGCGGCGCGGCTGAATGTGCCGCTGACCGGCGGCATGGATACGCCGCTTACCATTGCGCCCGGCGGCTGGACAGACCGCGTGCTTGAAATGCCCGGCACCAAGGTATTGATGAAAGCCGGCAGGCAATTGCCTGTCTTATTGGATACCCTGCAGCAGGCAGATAAGCTGAAAAAAAGCGCACTTGTGTGCAACTGCGGTCTGCCGGACGAGCGGGTCTACCCGGATCTTTCCCTTGAGCGGCCGCAGGAACAGGCCGGTTATTTTGCCACCGTTTTGGTAAAGGAGTAACGTTATGGTACATTTTGTTGGTGCAGGCCCCGGCGCACCGGACCTCATCACCCGGCGGGGCGCGGCCCTGCTTCAGAAAGCCGACTGCATCATCTATGCGGGCAGTCTGGTGAACCCGGCCCTGCTGGGCCTTGCAAAGACAGACTGCGCCATTTATAACAGCGCTGAAATGACGCTGGAGCAGGTGCTGGATGTGATGCGGCAGATGGAAGCTGCGGGTAAGATCACCGTGCGCCTGCACACCGGCGACCCCTGCCTTTACGGTGCCATCCGGGAGCAGATGGATGTGCTGGATGCCGAGGGCATTCCCTACGATGATACCCCCGGTGTTTCCAGCTTCTGCGGTGCAGCGGCGGCACTGAATGCCGAGTACACGCTGCCCACCGTGAGCCAGACCGTCATCATCACCCGCATGGAGGGCCGCACCCCGGTGCCGGAAAAAGAAAAGCTGGCAAGCCTTGCCGCCCACGGGGCAACGATGGTCATTTTCCTATCCATCGGCCTTGTGGACAAAGTACAGCAGGCGCTTCTGGCAGGCGGTGCCTATACGCCGGATACCCCGGCAGCGGTGGTGTATAAGGCCACATGGCCGGAAGAAAAAACGGTGCGCTGCACCGTAGGTACGCTGGCGGAAAGCGTTCATGCAGCGGGCATCACCAAAACGGCGCTCATCGTGGCAGGCGGCTTTCTGGGCCGGAATTATGAGCGCAGCAAGCTCTACGACCCGGCCTTTACCACCGAGTTCCGCAAGGGGACAGACCAGTGACCCGCGCCTATCTGGCCTTTACGGCAAAGGGCCTTGCACTGGCCCAAAAACTGGCGGCGGCATATCCCGGCAGTGTGACCCGCTGCGGCCATGAAGCCGGGCAGGTGCACCTTGCCGATTGGACGGCCCGCCAGTTTGCCGGGAGCGATGCCCTTGTTTTTGTAGGTGCTGTGGGCATTGCGGTGCGGGCCATTGCGCCCCACTGCCAAAGCAAGGCACAGGACCCTGCCGTTGTGGTGCTGGACGAGTGCGGCCGCTTTGCCGTGCCCATCCTTTCAGGCCACCTGGGCGGTGCCAACGACCTTGCCCGGGCGCTTGCCGCTGTGTGCGGTGCGGTGCCGGTGATCACCACAGCCACCGACGCAAACGGTGTGTTTGCGGTGGACGAGTGGGCAAAGCACCAGAACTGCACCGTGCTGGAGCCGGAGCGCATCAAGCTTGTCAGCGGTGCACTGCTGGCGGGCAAAACGGTGCAGTTTGCATCCGACTGGCCCATTGCGGGTGCACCGCCTGATGGGATCGCGGCGGGAGATGACCCGGACTTTGCCCTCACCCTCTGCCCGGCGGGGAATGCACTGCATCTGGTGCCGCGCATCGGCGTGCTGGGCGTGGGCTGCAAACGCGGCACCAGCGCCGAAACGCTGGCCGAAGCCTTTGCAGCTTTCTGTGCCCAGAACCGCCTTGCGCCGCAATGCATCACGGCGGCGGCAAGCATCGACTTAAAACAAAACGAGGCGGGCCTGCTGACCTTCTGTAAGAGCCACAGCTGGCCGGTGCAGTTTTTCACAGCGGAACAGCTGCGTGCCGCCCCCGGCAGCTTTACGCCTTCGGCCTTTGTGCAGAGCGTTACCGGCGTGGACAATGTCTGTGAACGGTCGGCAGTGCTGGCCGCAGGCGGGACACTCGTTTTTCACAAATATGCCCATACCGGCGTGACCTTTGCGCTGGCCGTGCGGCCCTATGCCCCGGACTGGAGGTGGCAGAATGTTTGACCCGATGGAATTTGAGATCGACGAACCGGAAAAGGTAGTCTACGTGGTGGGCATTGGCCCCGGAGATGTTTACTACCTGACGCAGGAAGCCCAGACCGTTCTGGAACACGCAGATGCCATCTGCGGCTATAAACTTTATCTTGACCTGATCGAGCCGGAGTTCCCATGTGAGGAGTATTATTCCACCGGCATGACGCAGGAGATCGACCGCTGCCGCTGGGCGCTGGAAAAGGCGGATACCGGCAGGCGCGTGGTGATGGTGTGCAGCGGCGACGCAGGCGTTTACGGCATGGCCAGCCCTGTGCTGGAACTGGCGCAGGATTACCCGGACGTTGCCGTAGAAGTAGTGCCCGGCCTTACGGCCGCCCTCAGCGGTGGGGCTGTGCTGGGCGCGCCGCTGGCCCACGATTTCTGCGTGATCTCCCTTTCCGACCGGCTTACCCCGTGGGAGGTCATCGAAAAGCGGCTGGCCTGCGCAGCGCAGGGAGATTTCTGTGCTGCACTCTATAATCCTTCCTCCAAGGGCAGGCCGGACTACCTGCAAAAGGCAGTGCGCATCCTGCGCGCAAACGGCAAGGCGGATGATACCGTCTGCGGCCTTGTGCGCAACATTGGCCGCGAAGGCCAGAGCGCCCGGGTGCTGACGCTGGCCGAGCTGGAAAACACGCCGGTGGATATGTTCACCACCGTGTATATCGGCAACAGCAATACCCGCGCCCTTTCGGGCCGGATGGTCACGCCGCGGGGGTACCGTAAGTGAAGGCGGTCGTGTTCAGCGGCACCACCGAGGGACGTCGCTTTTCCAAAAAGCTGGCAGAGCTTGGCGTTGCGGTAACGGTGTGCGTGGCAACGCCGCTGGGTGCCGAGGAGCAGGGCGAAATGGCGGGCATCACGGTGCACGCCGGGCGGCTGCAGCCGGATGCCATGGCGGCATTGCTGGCGGGAGCTGATCTCTGCGTGGATGCCACCCACCCTTATGCAGTGGATGCCACCAGGAACATCCGCGCTGCAGCGGTGCAGGCGGGCGTGGAATACCGCCGCCTGCTGCGTGCGCAAAGCCCCTTGCCGCCCGGCTGTGTGGTGTTTGAAACAGCAGCGCAGGCCGCAGGATATCTGGCAGGGACAGAGGGCAATATCCTGCTTGCCACCGGTGCCAAGGAGCTGGCTGTGTTTGCCGGGCTGGAACCGGCGCGGCTTTACCCGCGCGTCCTGCCCACGCCGGAGGGCATTGCCGCCTGTGAAGCGGCCAATGTCCCGCACCGGAACATCATTGCCATGCAGGGGCCGTTCAGTCTGGCGCTGAATAAGGCGTTGATAACACAGTTCCAGATCCGGTACCTCGTCACCAAGGACGGCGGCGCAGCGGGCGGCTTTGCCGAGAAGGTGCAGGCCGCTGCCGATACCGGCGCACAGCTGGTGGTGCTGCGCCGCCCGCCGGAAACTGGCGAGACGGAAACACAAATTTTAGCGTATTGCAAGGAGATTTTGCAATGGTCACACTGATCGGCATGGGCAGCGGAAAATGGGAAGCCCTTTCGGCGCAGGCGCAGCAGGCTGTGCGCAGCGCGGGCCTTGTGTTCGGTGCAAAGCGGCTGCTGGCGGGCCTGCCTGCAGACTGCACGGCCCGGCAGTTCGCGCGCTACCAGCCCGCTGACATTCTGGAAATACTGGAACAAAACCCCGGGCAGGATGCTGCCGTGCTTTACAGCGGCGATACCGGATTTTACTCCGGTGCGTCCGGTCTGCTCACGCCGCTGCGGGCGCTGGGCATCCCCGCGCGGGTGTATCCGGGCGTTTCCAGCATCCAGCTGCTTTCAGCGGCGCTGGGCCGACCGTGGCAGGACTGGAAGCTGGTTTCGGCCCATGGCTGCGCCTGCGACCCGGTGGCCGAGTGCATGATGAACCGTTCGGTGTTCTTCCTCACCGGCGGCACTGAAACGCCCGCCTCTCTGTGCCAGAAGCTGACCGATGCCGGTATGGGCGAAGCCCACGGCGTGGTGGGCGAAAACCTTGGCACCGAGGCGGAAGCCATCCGCTACGGCTCTGCTGCAGAGCTGGCGGGGCAGAGCTTTGCACCGCTCAGCGTGCTTCTGGTGGAAAACTTTGATCTGCCGCAGCTGCGTGCGCCGGGCTTCCCGGACAAAAGCTTCATCCGGAGCGAGGTGCCCATGACCAAGCAGGAGGTGCGCGCTGCTGCGCTGGCAAAGCTGGCGGTAATGCCCACCGACACTCTGTGGGATGTGGGCGCAGGCACCGGCAGTGTGAGCGTGGAGCTTGCGCTGGCGGCACCCAAAGGCCGCGTTTACGCCGTGGAGTGTGAACCGGATGCCTGTGAACTGATCCGTAAAAACCGGGCAAAGTTCCATGCTTGCAACCTCATCCTCATCGAGGGCCGCGCACCGGATGTGCTGGCAGACCTGCCTGCGCCGGATGCCGTGTTCATCGGCGGCACCAAAGGCGGCATGGAAGCCGTGCTGGATGAAGTGCTCGGCAAGAATCCGAACGCACGCATCTGCATTTCGGCCATTGCGCTGGAAACGCTGGGCGCTGCCATTGCCGCCCTCACGGCCCGGGGCCTGACCGCAGAGGTAACGCAGATCGCCGTCAGCCGCACAAAACCGGCGGGCCGACTGCACCTGCTCATGGCCAATAACCCCATCTTCCTCATTACGGGTACACGCAAATGATGCAATTCCTCATCGCCGCGCCTTCTTCCGGCAGCGGCAAGACCACTGTTGCCTGCGCAGTGCTGGCGGCGCTGAAAAAGCGCGGGGCCGACCCCTGTGCGTTCAAAAGCGGGCCGGACTACATCGACCCCATGTTCCACCGCTCCGCTCTGCAGGTGGACAGCCACAATCTGGATCTGTTTCTTTCCGACAGGGATATGGTGCGGGCCATTTTTGCCCGCTATGCCGCCGGGCATGGTGCCGCCGTGTGCGAGGGCGCTATGGGCTTTTATGATGGTCAGGGCCTGACCACCCGTGCCAGCGCTTGGGAACTGGCGGATACGCTGGGCCTGCCGGTGCTGCTGGTGGTACAGCCCAAGGGTGCCAGCGTGACGCTGGCCGCGCAAATTCAGGGCCTTGTGAACTTCCGCAAAAACAGCCATGTTTCGGGCATCCTGCTCAATGATTGTTCCGAAAAGCTGTATAAAATGCTCAAGGCCCTGCTGGAAAAGGAGACCGGCCTGCCGGTGCTGGGTTATCTGCCCCATTTGCCGCAGGCAGCGGTAGAAAGCCGACACCTCGGCCTGAAGACTGCAGATGAAATTGCCGACCTGCAGGAAAAGATCGCCCTGCTGGCCGATGCACTGGTGCTGGATTGGCAGCGCCTTGCCGTGCTGACCGAAAAGCCTGCGCCGGAAGCTTTGCCGGGAGCAGCTGCACCCACATCCGTCCGCATTGCGGTGGCAAAGGACGAGGCGTTCTGCTTTACCTATGCCGAAACGCTGGACGCATTGCGGGATGCCGGGGCGGAGCTTGTGCTTTTCAGCCCGTTGCGGGATGCGGTTTTGCCGGAAAATATAGGCGGGCTGTATCTGCCCGGCGGCTACCCGGAGCTGCACGCCAAAACTCTGAGTGAAAACAAAACCATGCTGGCTTCCATCCGGCAGGCCGTGCAGGCGGGCCTGCCCACAGCAGCCGAATGCGGCGGCTTTTTGTATCTGGGCCGGAGCCTTGAGGATGCCGACGGTAAGGCGTGGCCCATGGCAGATGTTCTGCCGGGCGATGGCATCCGGGTGGGAAGGCTGGTGCGCTTTGGCTATGCCGAAATGACCGCCAAGGCGGACAGTATGCTGTTCCGCGCCGGAGAAACGCTGCCCATCCACGAATTCCACCACTGGGATTCCACCGCAAACGGCACTGCATTTACGGCCTGCAAAAACGAAAAAATGCAGTGGGAATGCGGCTATGCAAACGAAAATTTCTATGCGGGATTCCCGCATTTGTACTGGGCGGGCACGCCCCTGCCGGGCCGCTTTGTGCGCGCGGCAGAACGATACAGCAAAACAAAAGGATGACCAAAATGACCGAAACGGAACTGAATGCACTTTTGGCGGGTATCACCCCGGCCAACGAAGCTGCCCGCGCGGCGGCACACGCCCACTGGGCCAGCCTTGCAAAGCCTCTGGGCGGGTTGGGCCGGCTGGAGACCATGCTGGAGGATGCCGCCGCCCTTACCGGCAGTGCGGAGCTTGATCTTTCCCGCCGGGTGGTGGTGGTGCTCTGCGCGGATAACGGCGTGGTGGCGCAGGGCGTGAGCCAGACCGGGCAGGAAGTGACCCGTGCCGTGGCCGAAAACCTTGCCATGCGGCGCACCAGTGTGTGTCAGATGGCCCGCACGGCCCACTGCGATGTTCTGCCCGTGGATATGGGCATGGCAGGCGAACCGGTGCCCGGCGTGCGCAGCTGCCGCATTGCCACAGGCACGGCGGATTTTACCCAAGGCCCTGCCATGAGCCGGGCCGAGGCCGTGCAGGCCGTTGGGGAGGGCATTGCCCTTGCCCGGGAACTGGCAGAGGATGGCTACAGGCTCATCGCCACCGGTGAAATGGGCATTGGCAATACCACCACCTCCAGCGCGGTGGCGGCGGTGCTGCTGGGCCAGCCCGTGGAGCTTATGACCGGGCGCGGTGCGGGCCTTTCGGACGAAGGGCTTGCCCGCAAGGTGGATGCCATCTGCCGCGGCATCCTTTGTAATGAGCCGGACCCGGAAGACGCATTGGATGTTCTTGCAAAGCTTGGCGGCTTTGATATCGCGGGCCTGTGCGGTGTGTTTCTGGGCGGTGCACTGGCCGGTGTGCCGGTGCTGGCAGATGGCTTTATCAGCGGAGTGGCCGCGCTGTGCGCCGTGCGGCTGTGCCCGGCGGCGGCAAAGGCTGTGTTTGCAAGCCACTGCTCGGCAGAGCCTGCGGCCCGCATGGTGCTGGAAGCACTGGGCAAGGCACCCATCATTACGGCGGGGCTGCATCTGGGCGAGGGCACCGGCGCGGTGGCCAGCATCCCGCTGTGGGATATGGCGCTGGCCGTATACGGCGGGTGCTACTCCTTTGCGCAGGGCGGCATTGCGCCGTATACGCCCCAATGTTGACGCTGGTTCTGGGCGGCGCGGCCAGCGGCAAAAGTGAATATGCCGAGAGCCTTGTGCTGAAAACCACCGGCCCCCGCTACTATCTTGCCACCATGCAGGTGTGGGATGCCGAGTGTGCCGCCCGGGTGGAAAAGCACCGCAAAATGCGGGCCGCAAAGCAGTTTGAAACGGTGGAGTGTCCCTTGCATCTGGGCAATGTGCGCCTGCCTGCGCGGGGCACCGCCTTGCTGGAAGACCTTGGCAACCTTGCCGCCAACGAGCTGTACGACCCGGCGGGAGCAGGGGAAAACGCGGCCAAAGCTATCCTGCACGGGCTGGAAAGCCTTGCCGCCCAGTGCGAAAACCTGCTCGTGGTCTCCAACGAGGTGTTCAGCGGCGGGGCTGACTATGCCGGCGATACAGACCGCTATCTGCTGGCACTGGCGCAGGTGAACAATGCCTTTGCCGCCCGGGCAGATGCGGTGGTGCGGGTGGTATGCGGCATCCCCGTGTACTATAAAGGAGTGGAAAAATGATCGTTTTGCAGACCATCGCGGTGGCCTTTGCCATGTTTTCGGCCATCCCGGTGCCGCAGTTCGAATGGAACGAAAAGAATATGCGTTATGCCATGTGCGCCTTCCCGCTCATTGGTGTCGTTATTGGTGCGGCGTGGTGTGTGTGTGGCACGCTGCCTCTGCCGGGCCTTGCAAAGGCGGCGGGCTTTGCGCTGATCCCGGTATGGATCACCGGCGGCATCCATCTGGACGGCTATGCCGACACCTGCGATGCCCTTTCCAGCTACGGCGACCGAGAAAAGAAGCTGGAAATATTAAAAGACCCCCACTGCGGTGCCTTTGCGGTCATCCGGCTGTGCAGCTATTTTCTGGCCTATTTTGCCCTGTGCACCTGTGTGAGTTTTGCACCCCGCGTGGGTGTGCTGTGGGTTCTGGCACTGGTGCTGGAACGGGCGCTTTCGGGCTATGCAGTGGCGGCATTCCCCATGGCGAAAAACACCGGTCTTGCACACACCTTTGCCACTGCAGCAGACAAAACTGTGGTGCGCCGGGTGCTGGCAGTGCTGGCCGCAGTGCTGTGCGTGGGCATGGCGGCGCTGGGCGGCTGGGCGCTGGTGCTGGCAGCGCTGGCGGTGCTCTGGCGCTACCATGCCGTGAGCCGGAAACAGTTCGGCGGCATCACCGGCGACCTTGCCGGGTGGTTTTTGCAAAAGGCCGAGCTCTGGATGCTGGCGGCACTGTGTGCCTGCCAGTGGGGAGGGCTGCTATGATCTTTATTACCGGGCCGCTCTACAGCGGCAAGCGCACCTTTGCGCAAACACTTCCCGGCAAGCGTCTTTCGGACGTGCAGGTATTGGCTGCCGATGCCGCCGACCGCGAGGCACTGGAACGGCTGGCAGACCGCCTTGCTTCTGAATACGATATCCTCATCGCCACCGAGGTAGGCGGCGGTGTTGTGCCGATGGATGTCAAACAGCGCGCCGACCGCGAGGCGGCGGGCAGGCTTGCCTGCCTGCTGGCCGCACGGGCCGAATGCGTGGTGCAGATGTTCTGCGGCATCCCAACGGTTTTGAAAGGAGAATTGTCTCAATGCTGATCTATCTTCTGCGTCATGGCCAGACGGAATACAACGCCCAGAAGCGTTATCAGGGCCAGCGCGATATCCCGCTCTCACCCGAAGGCGCTGCCCAGCTGCGCCGGGCAGATTTTGACCCCGATGTGGTCTATGTTTCCACCCTGCAGCGCACCAGCCAGACGGCGCGCATCCTGTTCCCGGAGGCAAAGCTTGTGCCGGTGGATGGCCTGAAAGAGATGTGCTTTGGCAGCTTTGAGGGACGCAATTTCATCGAGATGGAAAAGGACCCCGAGTATCAGGCATGGTTGAAGGCCAACTGCGAAAGCCCCTGCCCGGATGGAGAGCGCAAGACGGATTTTTCAGACCGCATCTGCCGCACCGTGGCAGAGCTGATCGATAAAGCTCTTGCCGCAGGCGAAGAACGGCTGGTCATTCTGGCCCACGGCGGCACCCAGATGGCCGCCATGGAGCGGTTTGCCGTCCCCCACAAGGACTATTATGCGTGGTGCGGGCCCAACGCGGGCGGCTTTGTGCTGGATGCAAAGGACTGGCAGACGAAGCACGTTTTGTATCTCATCAAGACGGTGCAGTATACAAAGGGGGCCGAGTGATGGTCCTGTGGGCTGTACTGGGCGGTTTTGTGCTGGACGCGCTCTTCGGAGACCCGGCGTGGCTGCCGCACCCGGTGGTGCTTATGGGCAGATGCATCTCCCGGCTGGAAAAATTCCTGCGTGCCCGCCTGCCCGGCACCCCGCAGGGCGAGCTGCTGGGCGGTGCCGTGACGGCGTTCTGCCTGCCGGTGGGCACCTTTCTGGTCACGAGCCTTGTGTGTCTGGCGGCGGCAAAGCTCAGCCCGTGGCTGGGCCTTGCGGTGCAGATGTTCTGGTGCGGGCAGGCGCTGGCGGCAAGGGGCCTTGCGCAGGAGAGCACAAATGTGTATAACGAGCTGGTCCGGAACGACCTGCCCGCTGCTCGCAAAGCCGTGAGCCGCATCGTGGGCCGCGACACCCAGAACCTGACCGCCGAGGGTGTGACCAAAGCTGCGGTGGAAACGGTGGCCGAAAATGCCAGCGACGGCGTCATTGCGCCGCTGCTGTATATGCTCATCGGCGGGGCACCGCTGGCGCTGACCTACAAGGCTATCAATACCATGGACAGCATGCTGGGCTACAAAAACGAGAAGTATCTTTACTTTGGCCGCGCAGCCGCGAAGCTGGACGACCTTGCCAACTACATCCCCAGCCGCCTTGCCGCCCTTTTGTGGGTGGCCGCTGCGGCCTTTACCGGCAACGATGCCAAGGGCGCATGGCGCATCTGGCGGCGGGACCGGCACAACCACGCCAGCCCCAACAGCGCCCAGACCGAAAGCGCCTGCGCCGGTGCACTGGGCGTGCAGCTGGCCGGCCCGGCTTACTATTTTGGCGAATATTACCCTAAGCCTACCATCGGTGATACCCTGCGCCCCATTGAACCGCAGGACATCCTGCGCGCCAACCGCATGATGTATGTGGCAAGCGGCTTTGCGCTGGCATGGGGTGCAGCAATACGGGGGTTCCTTGCATGAAACAATTGACCCATGGCGGCGACTGGGCGGGCTATCGCGCCGAGTTTGGCCGTGACCCGCTGGATTTTTCGGCCAATGTCAGCCCGCTGGGCCTGCCGGAAGGGGTGGCAAAGGCCATTACGGCAGCGCTTGCCACGGCCGACCGCTACCCCGACCCGCTGTGCCGGGCCCTGTGTGAAAAACTGGCGGTGGCTGAGGGAGTGCCCGCCGAATGGCTGCTGTGCGGCAACGGCGCGGCAGACCTCATCTTCCGGCTGGCGCTGGCTGCAAAGCCCCGCACTGCACTGGTAACGGCCCCCACTTTTGCCGAGTATGCCACCGCCCTTGAAACGACAGGCTGCACGGTGGAACGGCATTTTTTGTGGGAAGAAAACGATTTTGCGGTGACGAAAGATCTCCTGAACGCGGTGCACCCGGGTACAAATATGGTGTTCCTCTGTCAGCCCAACAACCCCACCGGCCAGCTGGCAGAGCCTGCCCTTGTGGAAGCGCTGCTGCGCAGATGCGAAGCCGTGGGTGCGGTGCTGGCCGTGGACGAATGCTTTCTGGATTTTCTGCCGGAGGGCGAAGGCCTTTCGGCAAAGCATCTGCTGAAAAACAGCAAAAAACTGATTATTTTAAAAGCCTTCACCAAGCTTTACGGCATGGCAGGCGTGCGTCTGGGCTATTGCCTGTGCTCTGATACAGAGCTGCTTGCCCGGATGCGGGCAGCGGGCCAGCCGTGGGCGGTTTCCAGTCTGGCACAGGCGGCGGGCATCGCTGCGCTGGACGAGACGGAATATGTGGCGAAGGTGCGTGCATTGATCGAAGCACAGCGGCCTGTACTGGCAGACGGCCTGCGGGCGCTGGGCCTGCGGGTGATCGAGGGCCGGGCTAACTATCTGCTGTTCCGCGCGCCGGAAGCGCTGGGCGAAGCACTGCGCCACAAGGGTGCGGTACTGCGCAGCTGCGGCAATTATCCGGGCCTTGATGCCAGTTGGTACCGCACCGCCGTGCGCACAGAAAACGAGAACCGGCAGCTGCTTGCACTGCTGGCCGAAACCCTGCCGGAGGTGGCACAATGAGCAAGGCAAAATGCATTATGGTGCAGGGCACCATGAGCGGTGCGGGCAAAAGCCTGCTGTGCGCGGCGCTGTGCCGCATCTTTGCGCAGGATGGCTACCGCGTGGCCCCTTTCAAAAGCCAGAACATGGCCCTGAACAGCTTCGTCACCCGCAACGGTGCAGAGATGGGCCGTGCTCAGGTGGTGCAGGCACAGGCTGCAGGCGTGGAGCCGGATGTGCGCATGAACCCCATCCTGCTCAAGCCCAGCAGCGATGTGGGCAGTCAGGTGATCGTGAACGGCAAGGCCCGGGGCCAGATGCCTGCCGCCGCCTACTTTAAAATGAAGCGCAGCCTTATCCCGGACATTCTGGAAGCCTACAACAGCCTTGCCGCCGAGAACGACATCATCGTGATCGAAGGCGCGGGCAGCCCGGCAGAGATCAACCTGAAAGCCGACGATATCGTGAACATGGGCCTTGCAAAGCTGGTGGATGCGCCGGTGCTGCTGGCGGGCGATATCGACCGCGGCGGCGTATTCGCGCAGCTGTACGGCACTGTGGAGCTGCTGGAAGCCGACGAGCGTGCCCGCATCAGGGGGCTCATCATCAACAAGTTCCGGGGCGATGTGGAGATCCTGCGGCCCGGCCTTGCCATGCTGGAAGAAAAAACGCAGCTGCCCGTGCTGGGCGTGGTGCCGTACCTGCGGGTGGAGATCGAGGACGAGGATTCTCTCTCGGATCGTCTGGAAGCAAAAAGCACCGTCAAACCGCTGGATATCGCCATCCTGCGCCTGCCGCATGTGTCCAACTTCACCGACTTTATCCCGCTGGAACAGCACCCGCTGCTGGGCGTGCGGTATGTGCAGCGCACCCGCCAGCTGGGTGCACCGGATCTCGTCGTCCTGCCCGGAACCAAGAACACCATGGACGACCTGCGCTGGCTGCGGGAAAGCGGACTGGAAGCGGCGGTGCTCAGGCTTTCGGCAGCCGGTACGCCGGTGCTGGGCGTGTGCGGCGGCTACCAGATGCTGGGTGAACAGCTCTGCGACCCGGCAGGGGAGGAGAGCGGCACCCCCTGCACCCTGCGGGGCCTTGGCCTGCTGCCCACCACGACGGTGTTCGGCACCGAAAAGCACCTGACCCAGACCGCAGCCTGTGTGACCACAGAACCCTTTGCAGGCGCAAAGCTGACGGGCTACGAGATCCACGCAGGCCGCACCGAGGTGCGGGGCAGTGCGTTCTGCATCCTTGCAGACGGCACGCCGGAGGGCTGTGTGCAGGACGGTGTATTCGGTACCTACCTGCACGGCCTGTTCGACACCGGCGAACTGACCGAAAAACTGACCGCATTTTTGTGCAAACGGAAGGGCATCGATCCGGCCGGGGCCGAGCTTATCCCCATGGAGCAGTACCGTCAGCAGCAGTTTGATCTGCTTGCCGATGGTGTGCGTGCGGCACTGGATATGCCCGCTATCTATGCCGCTATGGGAATGCAAAAAGGAGACAACACATGACACCGCAGCATCATCTGCCCGCCGACATTGAACGGACGAGCATCTCCATTATCACAAGGGAACTGGACGAGCTGGGCCTGACCCCGCCGCCGGAGACGGCTGCGGTGGTCAAGCGGGTCATCCACACCACCGCGGATTTCGACTATGCCAAAAATCTGCGCTTTACACCCGGCGCGGTGGAAGCCGCAGTCAAGGCCCTGCACGCGGGTGCTTTCATCGTTACCGACACCAATATGGCGCTGGCGGGCATTACAAAGCCGGGCCTGAAAAAACTGAACGGTGAAGCCATCTGCTACATGGCAGACCCCGCTGTGGCCGAAGCCGCAAAGCAGGCGGGCACCACCCGTGCCGTTGCCGCCATGCACCGCGCTGCCCGGGAGCACCCGGGGGCCATTCTGGCCATTGGCAATGCGCCCACGGCCCTTTTGACCATTGCGGAGGAAATGGAAGCCGGTCTGCGGCCTGCACTGGTCATTGGCGTGCCGGTGGGGTTTGTGAATGTGGTGGAAAGCAAGGAAGTACTGTTTGCCGCCTGCGAGCGATACGGCGTGCCTGCCATCGCCGCCATGGGCCGCAAGGGCGGCAGCAATGTGGCTGCAGCCATCTGCAACGCCCTCATTTACTCTGCCACCGAAATGCTGGACCCCTCTGCCAGAGGGTGGAACGGATAAGGCGGAAACAGCATAATATCAAAAACCCGGAACCCTTTTTGAGCCGTTTTGGCCGAGAAAAGGTTCCGGGTTTTGTTCATGATTTTTTCAGAGAGCTATTTTGCAACAGCCCCATTTTCACGGAAAAGGTCCGAACCGAGCACGGCATCCACACTGCCGGCATCAGGCTGCGGGGAACGCCTTGTTCCACACTTCGATCACCTTGAACTTCGGGGTCCAGCCTTCGGGTTCAAAGCGGTCGCCCTTGGCAGCCATGGTGCCCTGCTCGGTGCACCATTGTGCGGCCTTGGCCATATCAGGGTCGATCACATCCGCAAAGGCGGGTGCGCCCGCGGGTTCGGGCCTGCCTGCGGTGTTCCACACCAGCAGAGCCAGTTGGCCGCGGTTTGCCGGGATGGCTGTGCCCTCGGGCAGGAGGCTGTGCAGGATCACGCGGGTGGCGATCTCGTAGCCGCCCCAGATGGCTGCACCGCCTACGGCCACGGCAGCAATGGTACCGCCTGTGGTATCCATGGGTGCAGGTTCTACGCCGAAGTCTTCATCAAGAGGTTCGTCCGGGTCGATGCGCTGCTCCGGGTCAAGCGAGCTGGCCGACCACTGAGCGACCAGTTCCACCGGGCCCTTGGGCATTTTAAAGGTAAATGCTGTGCTGGTCTGCCAGTTATCAGACGGCTCCATCGGCGCGGCACTGCCGTCCTGCGCGGTCCAGTTCGTAAACTCCATCCAGTAGCCGTCTTTCAGGGTGGTGGCCACTGTCACCGTCTCGCCTTCCTTGACCCAAAGGCTGCTGCGCGGTTCGCCGTTGATGGTCACACTGCCCAGACTGTCGTTGATGGATACCTTGTACAGCTGGTCCCGCTGTGCTTCCAGCGTCACATTGCCGTTAGGCATTTTAAAGGTGAACTCCGGGCTGGTCTGCCAGCCGCCTTCCGGCCAGCCGCCATCCGGCTCTACGGGTGCTTTGCCGGTATACGTCCACTGCAGGAAGGGGTTTTCCTCCGTGCTTTCGGCTCGGACGGTGACCAGCTGGCCCGGCTTCACGATCTTTTTGGATGCGCCGGTGTCGCCGGTTCCGTCCACGATGGTGCCGTGTGTGACGTTGACATCGTACAGGGTCGTAAAGAATGCCTGCAGCTCTACATCACCTTCGGGCATGGTGAAGCGGAAACTTTGCTTGCCCTGCCAGTTTTGATCCGGTTCCACGAGTTCTTTCTCGCTGACAAGCCGCCACATATTAAACTGGCGGTAGTCGTTGAGCTCGCTGTCAGGAACTTTTGCGATGATCCTTGTGCCCGGCAGCGCCTCGTAGATTTTCTGCTCTTCTGCCCCTTCGGCAAAGAACTCAGCCTTTCCTGCGGTCTCAAAGATCAGATACATTTCTCGATATTCTGCGCGCAGGCTCACGTTGCCCTCAGGCATCTTAAGGCCCGTTGTTGTCCCGCCTTTTGTAAGCGTGATCATCGCCGCGCTTCCTATTTCCGGTTCTGCCGCCAGTGCCGGTGCGCACACGCTCAGCACCATGCACAGCGCCACGAGGGCCGAAAGCAGCCTTTGGGTCAGGGTCGTCTGCTTCATACGGAATTCCTCCTTTTTTGTTTACGGGGGGGGGGTATGCGTCCACCTTAAAAATACCATATTTCACCTTCTTTTTCAATAAAACCTGCGTGAAACGCCCCAAAAACTGCGTGAAAACCGTTTTGCACCGCTGTGCGCGCCTTTGCCCCCTCTTGCAATTTGTGCGCAAAGGGTGTAGAATACAGTCACAATCAAATACAGGGGAGCTTGTGAAGCAGGCTGAGAGGAAGTACCCAAACTTCGACCCTTTTACCTGATGCGGATAATGCCGCCGTAGGAAGTCAGAATGGATGATTTTTTGCAGGAGGCACCGCGGAAGGTGTCTCCTGTTTTTTGTTGTGTACCGATTACCATTAAGGAGGATGCCTTGTACTTTTCTGCGGAAGTGCCGCAGCGGGCTGAGGGGGAGCGCCCTGAGCTTTGTGACCGTCAGCGATGGGAAGCCGTGTTCCGGCGTGAGAGGAGACCAGAAAGTCTCGACCGCTTCTTATAGTTCCTGCGCCGGGTCTGGCACCGGGTGCGGGCTGTTTGCGGAGGCGCTGTATGGTTTTTGCTGCTTCCGCAGGTTTGGAAAGGAGCCTTGCCTTATGAAAAAAATCTCTGTGAAAAAGCTGGCGCTGGCCGGCATGCTGTGCGCTCTGTGCGTGGTGGGCAGCGTATTCAGCTTCCCCATGTTCGGCAGCAAATGTGCACCCATCCAGCACATGGTCAATGTGACCTGCGCGGTGCTGCTTGGCCCGTGGTGGGGCGTGGGCGTGGCCTTTGTGGCCTCGCTGCTGCGCAATCTGCTGGGTCTGGGCAGCCTGATGGCCTTCCCCGGCAGCATGTTCGGCGCACTGCTGTGCGGCCTTGTGTACCATAAGACCAAAAACATCCTTGCCACCATGGTGGGCGAGGTGTTCGGCACCAGCATTCTGGGCGGCCTGTGCGCTTACCCGGTAGCCATCTTCCTCATGGGCAAGAGCGCTGGCGATATCGCGTTCTATGCCTACATCGTGCCGTTCCTCATCTCCACTGCAGTGGGTTCCATCATTGCGGGCGTGCTGGTGTACAGCCTGCAGCGCTCCGGCGCTCTGCACAGCATGCAGAAGAGCCTTTCTTAACGAAGGTGCGTGCAAATGTTTAAAACAGAGTTTGAAAATGTCCGCCGCACCTGCCCGCTCATCCATAACATTACCAACTACGTCACCGTGAACGACTGCGCCAACATGGTGCTGGCCTGCGGTGCTTCGCCCATCATGGCCGACGATGCCGCCGAGGTGGAGGACATCACCACCATCTGCGGCGGTCTGAACATCAACATCGGCACCCTGAACAGCCGCACCATCACCAGCATGCTGCTGGCGGGCAAAAAGGCAAACCAGCTGGGCCATCCTGTGGTGCTGGACCCGGTGGGTGCGGGTGCATCCCGCCTGCGCACCGACACGGCTTTCCGCCTGCTCAGGGACGTAAAGTTCACCGTGATCCGCGGCAACATCTCGGAGATCAAAACGCTGGCCTCCGGCGCGGGAACCACCAAGGGCGTGGATGCCGATGTGGCCGATAAAGTTACTGAGGAAAATCTGGATTCTGCCGTGGCCTTTGCCAAGGCCTTTGCAGTCCAGACGGGTGCTGTTATTGCCATTACTGGTGCCATCGACATCGTGGCCGATGCCGAAAAAGCCTACTGCATCCGCAACGGCAATGCCATGATGAGCAGCATCACCGGTACGGGCTGCCAGCTTTCGGCCCTGACGGCGGCGTTCGTTACCGCCAACCCCGGCCATCCGCTGGAAGCCGCTGCAGCCGCAGTGTGCGCCATGGGCCTTGCGGGCGAGACCGCCCACAAGCGCCTGACCCCGCTGGACGGCAACTCCACCTACCGCAATTATATCATCGATGCCATTTACAATATGACCCCGGATCAGCTGGAAGAAGGAGCAAACTATGAAGTGCGATAAGCAGAACATGCTTCTGTATGCCGTCACCGACCGCGCATGGGTGGGCAAACAGACCCTCTATGAACAGGTGGAGAGCGCCCTGAAGGGCGGTGTCACCTGTGTGCAGCTGCGTGAAAAAGAGCTGGACGACGAAGCCTTTCTGAAAGAGGCTGTGGAGATCCATGCTCTGTGCCAGCGCTACGGCGTGCCGTTCTTTGTGAACGACAATGTGGACATTGCCATCCGCTGCCACGCCGAGGGTGTGCATGTGGGGCAGGAGGATATGGCCGCAGCGCAGGTGCGCGCCCGTGTGGGCGAGGGCATGATGATCGGCGTTTCCGTCCACAGTGTGGAGGAAGCACGGGAAGCCGTCAAGCACGGCGCAGACTGCCTTGGCGTGGGCGCAGCCTTTGCCACCCACACCAAGACCGATGTAGATGTTCTGCCCCACGAGACCCTGAAGGCCATCTGTGATGCCGTGGACATCCCGGTGGTGGCCATTGGCGGCATCCACAAGGAGAACATCCTGCAGCTCAAGGGCACCGGTGTGGATGGCGTGGCCCTTGTGAGCGCCATCTTTGCAGCAGACGACATCGAGACCGAGTGCAAAGAGTTGAAAGCCCTGTCGGAGCAGATCATCTGACCGATCCCGCGGCAAACCGGGGACACCACCTTGGGTCGCGTTATAAAATTCATGGAGAAAACCAACATGAAAAGCGTATTTTGCGCAGGTGCCGGCATCCAGAACGTTCTGTTTTTTCTGAATGACGGCTGCCTTTCCCTACCCTTGTATGACCAGCACCCTGCTGTTCAGAGATAAACTGTCATTTGGAGGAACAGAGCGTATGCAGACTTATACCACTCAGATGGATGCTGCCCGCAAGGGCATCATCACGCCGCAGATGGAGATCGTGGCTAAAAAAGAGTATCGCACCACCGAGGAGATCCGCCAGTGGGTGGCCGAGGGCAAGGTAGCCATTCCGGCCAACAAGCACCACGAGTGCCTGAACCCCGAGGGTGTCGGCTCCATGCTGCGCACCAAGATCAACGTGAACCTTGGTGTCTCCCGCGACTGCAAGGACTACAACGTGGAGATGCAGAAGGTGATGAGCGCCGTCAACATGGGTGCGGAAGCCATTATGGACCTGTCCAGCCACGGCAACACCCAGCCCTTCCGCCAGAAGCTGACCCACGAGTGCCCGGTGATGATCGGCACTGTGCCGGTGTACGATTCGGTCATCCACTACCAGCGCGATCTGGCTGAGCTGACCGCACAGGACTTCATCGATGTGGTGCGCCTGCATGCAGAGGACGGTGTGGACTTTGTCACCCTGCACTGCGGCATCACCCGCAAGACCATCGAGCAGATCCGCAAGCACAAGCGCAAGATGAACATTGTCAGCCGCGGCGGCTCTCTGGTGTTTGCATGGATGAGCATGACCGGCAACGAGAACCCCTTCTACGAGCACTTTGACGAGATCTGCGAGATCTGCGCCGAGCATGATGTGACCATCTCGCTGGGCGATGCCTGCCGTCCCGGCTGTCTGGCTGACGCCACCGATGTGTGCCAGATCGAGGAGCTGGTGCGTCTGGGCGAGTTGACCAAGCGCGCATGGGCACACAACGTGCAGGTGATGGTGGAAGGCCCCGGCCATGTGCCCCTGAATCAGGTGGCTGCCAACATGGAGGTGCAGAAGAGCATCTGCATGGGCGCACCCTTCTATGTGCTGGGACCCCTCGTCACCGATATCGCCCCCGGTTACGACCACATCACCGCTGCCATCGGCGGCGCTGTGGCTGCAGCCAGCGGTGCAGCTTTCCTGTGCTATGTGACCCCCGCCGAGCATCTGGCTCTGCCCAATGTGGACGATGTGAAGCAGGGCATCGTGGCCTCCAAGATCGCTGCCCACGCCGCCGATATCGCCAAGGGCATCCCCCACGCCCGGGACATCGACGATAAGATGGGCGATGCCCGCCGCGTGCTGGACTGGGATGCACAGTTCGCCTGCGCACTGGACCCGGAGACCGCCAAGGCCATCCGCGATGCCCGTCTGCCGGAGGACGACCACAGCGACACCTGCAGCATGTGCGGCAAGTTCTGTGCCGTGCGCAGCATGAACAAGGCGCTGGCCGGTGAGTACATCGACATTCTGTAAAAATCTTCTGTTTTGCGCGCAGAAGCGTGCATCTTCCTCCGCCGCCCGGTATGACCGCCGGGCGGCTTTTGTTGTAATACGGCGAAAAATATGTTACAATAAATCAATTTGTTATGACAGGGGTGTGGGAAATTGGAAATGACCGTTCTGGGGAATCTTGATCCTACTCCGCTTACCGCATTTTTCGGGCAGCTGCAAACGACTGAAGTGATCGTTACGGACGAGCGCATTGCACACATCAAAGAGCGCCATCCGGAGGATCTTCTTCTGTTTGAGCAATATGGACGGGAGGCTGTGCTTTCTCCTGATTTGATCATTCGGGACAGCAAGCATATTGGAACAGTTTTTGCCGTGAAAAAACTGCCGGATACGAACCTGAATGTTGTTGTAAGGCTTGTGCTGGAAACCGATGAAGCGGGATTTAAGAATTCTATCATGACATTTTACAGGCTCCGCGAACGTAACTTGAAAAAACTTCTGGAGAAGAACCAGCTGCTTTACACGCGGGAATAAATTTGCTATAATATGGGTAGGATAAGGTAGCGTTTGAAGTAGAGAATGTGCTGCTACACGCCCCTTGGGCCAAAAGAAATGCGGGAAAGGGCACACCCGCCAAATGCTACTCGATGGGGAACGGTTCAAATGCCGTTCCCCGTTCCTGTTTTAAGAGGTCCCTTACGGATCGCTTTTTTATTATCGATTATTTCTATCAATTTTTTAGAATTTACAATTCTTCTGTACTGTACTATAATAAAGTCAACAACTTCATTCACCCAAAGTACAGGAGGAATCTGCCTTGCTGGTAAATCTTATCGAATCCGTCTATCGCCTTTTGTGGGGCGACTTGTTCACCATCCCGCTGGGCGGCGGCATCGGCATTTCCTTCATGGTGGTGCTGCTGTTCACGGCGGGTATCTGGTTCACCTGCCGCACCCGTCTTTTGCCGGTGCGGCTGTTCCGGGATATGATCGCCGCCGTGTGCGAGAAAAAGCAGGGCAGGGACGGCCTTTCCTCCTTCCAGACGCTGGTCATTTCCACCGCCACCCGCGTGGGCATGGGCAATCTGGTGGGCGTGGTGGCTGCTGTTTCTGCAGGCGGTGCCGGTGCGGTGTTCTGGATGTGGGTCACTGCCATTTTGGGTGCGTCCACCTCCTTTATCGAATCCACCCTTGCCCAGAAATACCGCCAGCCCGACCCGCTGTACGGCGGCTGGCGCGGCGGCCCGGCCTACTATCTGCATGTGCTGGCGGAGCGCAGGCGCGGCAAAAAGCTCAAACGCTCTGTGGTAGCGGCGCTGTTTGCGGTGTCTGGCCTCATCTGCTGGTGCGGCATCAGTCAGGTGATCTCCAACTCGGTCAGTTCCGCGTTTGAAAATGCGTTCCATATTCCGCCGCTTACTACCACACTGGTGCTCACGGCTATTGCGGCGGTGATCGTGCTGCGCAAGAATGCCACCGTGAAAAGTCTGGACGTGATGGTGCCCATCATGGCGGTGTGCTATTTTGTCATCACCGTGGGCATCGTGCTGTTCAACCTGCCCAAGCTCCCGGCGGTGTTCAGGCGCATCTTTACGGAAGCGTTCGGTCTGCGGCAGGCCGTGGTTGGCGGCTTTGGTGCTGTGCTGATGAACGGTGTCAAGCGCGGCCTGTTCTCCAACGAAGCGGGCAGCGGTTCGGCACCCTGTGCAGCTGCCGCCGCAGAGTGCGACGACCCGGTCAAGATGGGCTTTGTGCAGGCACTGGGCGTGCTGATCGATACGGTGGTGATCTGCAGCTGCACGGCTTTTTTGATGCTGCTGGTGCCGCAGGAGATCACGGAAGGACTTGCGGGCATGGACTTTTTGCAGACTGCCCTGCAGTACCATCTGGGCGGCTTTGGTGTCGTGTTCATTGCGGCCACGCTGGCGCTGTTCAGCTTTTCCACCTTTCTGGGCGTTTTGTACTATGCCCGCGGCAATGTGGCCTATCTGTGCGGCGACAACTGGTGGAGCCAGACCGTGTATAAGCTGATCGCGCTGGCCATGCTGGTGATCGGCGGTATGCAGGCCTACACGGTGGTGTGGGATCTGGGCGACGTTGGCATCGGCTTGATGACCATTTTCAACATGATAGCCTTGGTGCCCATGGCAAAGGAAGCGCTTGCCGCCCTGAACGACTATGAAAAACGCAAAAAACTGCAGTAAATAGCAAAGGCCCGGCTCCCTGTAACATGGGAACCGGGCCTTTCAGGTTATTTTATTGCAGATCAGATTTGTTTAAAAGCAGTCCGGCTGCCAGTCCCACCGCTGCAGGCAGCACCCAGCCAAAGCCCATGCTGCCCAGCGGCAGAGCGTTGGCAGCGGCAGACAGGGCCCCCAGCGGCAGCGCAGCGGCGATGCTCTGCAGGGCGGTCAGGCCCATGCACAGCGGATACACCGCCCGGTGCTTTTCAAGGCCCGGCATAAAGGAAAGCAGGATCAGCACGATGGCTGCGGGATAAATGGCGTTCAGCACCGGAGTGGACAGCCGGATGATGGCAGCAAGGCCGAGGTTCGATACCAGCATACTGGCCACAGCAAAAAAAGCTGCGATGGCAGGGTAGGGGATGCGGGGCAGAAGCTGATGAAAATACTGCCCCACGCAGGCGATCAGGCCCACGCAGGTGTTGAAGCATGCGATCACAAAAATGGCTGCGACCAGCACAAGGCCCGCCCGGCCGAACAGCGTTTGCGCCAGAGCGGTAAGCACCTCGGCACCGGTGGCAAGGCCCGGATACACCGTGCCGGTCTCGGCCCCGGCGTGGCCCAGCATGGCGTAGACCACCAGCAGCAGCCCGCCTGCAATAAAACCGGCCCGGATGGTGCCGCCCTCCACGGCACGGCTTTCTGTGACACCCCGGGCGCGGATGTTCAGGGCAATGACCGCGCCAAAATTCAGCCCGGCCAGCGTGTCCATGGTCTGGTAGCCGTACAGGATGCCCTGCACGGCGGGCAGGGCTGCGTACTCTGCGCTGGGTGTGCCGTAGTGTGCCGCCAGCGGATGGATGAGACACCCGGCAAACAGCACCACGATGAGCACGATCAGGCAGGGGCAGAGGATGCGGCCCAGCCAGTCGGTAAGCTTTTCCGGCCGCAGCGCCACCAGAAAGGCCGCTGCAAAAAACAGCACCGAGTAGGCCAGCTGCAGCCCGGTACCGCCGCCTATCAGCGGCACCAGCATCTGGAAGGAGGTACTGGCGGTGCGGGGGATGGCAAGGCAGGGCCCGATGGAAAGATACACCAGAATGGTGAACACCATGGCGAACACCGGATGCACCCGGCCGGCAAGCTTGTCCAGACCGCCTGCCCGTGCCACAGCCACCACGCCCGCAATGGGCAGGCCGACGGCGCTGACGGCAAGGCCCGCAAAGGCAGGCCAGAGGCTGGTACCGGCCTGTGCGCCCAGATGCGGCGGGAAGATCAGGTTCCCGGCTCCGAAAAACATGGAAAATAGCGTAAAACTGACCAAAAGCAGGCTTTTGCCGGAGAGCTTCTGCATAGGACAGACACCTCATTTCTTTCCTGCATCAAAGATGACAGAGATTTATACAGTTCAGTTTATCGTTTTATTGATTTCATGTCAAGAAAGAAAAACATGAAGAAAAGTAATGGCAGGCATGATAAGCTCTTATGCATCATGATGCACGGGTCATTGGCGTTTGGAAAAAGATGTGGTATGATACTTATACGATCCGCAGAGCGGAGGCCATTTCAGACCGTCAGGAGCAGGAAAGAACCATGAACCAACACAAACAACTTTTTGAGCGGCTGGCTGCTGCAGCCTTCTGGCTGGCGGTGTGGCAGTGCGCCGCCATGGCGGTGGGACAGGAGGTGTTCCTTGTTTCTCCGGTGCAGGCGGTGCGCACTCTTTTGCAGCTTTTGCCGCAGGCAGAGTTCTGGCAGCGGGTGGGTTTCAGCTCCGGGCGCATTCTGCTGGGTTTTGGGCTGGGCATGGTCGTAAGCATCGTGCTGGCTGTGGCCGCACAGGCGTGGCACACGGCAGATGTGCTGCTTGCTCCGGTGCTGCAGCTGGTCAAAGCCACGCCGGTGGCAAGCTTTATCATTCTGGCGCTGGTGTGGGTGCGGGGGGCATCGCTTTCGGTGCTCATCAGCTTTTTAATGGTGCTGCCCGTGCTGTACGGTGCGGTGCGCACTGGCATCCAGAGCGCAGACCCACAGCTGTTGGAGATGACGAAGGTGTTTTGCCTTCCGCTGGGCCGACGGCTGAGGGCGGTGTGGCTGCCTGCGGTGCTGCCGGCTTTCCGGCAGGGATGCAGCGTGGCCCTTGGCATCTGCTGGAAGAGCGGCGTTGCCGCTGAGGTGATCGGCCTGCCCAATGGCAGCATCGGCGATGCACTCTACCGGGCCAAGATCACCCTTTCCACCGGGGAGCTGTTCGCATGGACGTTTGTGATCATCCTGCTCAGCGCCGGGTTTGAAAAGCTGTTCCTGCTGCTTCTGGACTGCGTGACCCGCGCCGTGACCGGGGAGGTGCCGCAATGCTGACCATCAAGCATCTGACAAAACAGTTCGGGAAGAAAACGCTTTTCCGGGATCTCTGCCTCACGGTGGAAGGCCCAGCGGTGCTGTGGGCACCCAGTGGCTGGGGCAAGACCACATTGCTGCGCATCCTCATGGGGCTGGAAGAACCCACTTCTGGTATAGTACAGGGCGTTGGCCGGGTGGCAGCAGTGTTTCAGGAAGACCGGCTCTGCCCACAGCTGACAGCTGTGCAGAACGTGACGCTGGTATTGCCCGGCAGTGCAGAACAATACAAAGAGCAAATCATAAAAGATTTTCAACAGTTTGGCATGGATGCTGCCGCACTGGCCCTGCCTGCCGCACGGCTTTCCGGCGGACAGAAGCGCCGCACGGCTCTGCTGCGGGCTTTGTGGGCCGCCAGCGATACGCTGCTGTTAGACGAACCCTTTACCGGCATGGACCCGGACACCCTTGCCGCTGCTGCGGCGCTGCTGCGGGAGCGCTGCGGAGAAAAGCCTGTCTTGCTGGCTACCCACGACCGCGAAGCCATCCGCCTTCTGGGCTGGCCGGTGGTTGAGCTGGAAAATGCCTGAGCCTGCATCGATCCTATAGAATGAAAAATCGGAAAGACCAGAACGGCCTTTCCGATTTTTTGCTATTTGGAATATTTTATTGAAAAATACGCAGGGGATACGGTAAACTGCGTCAGTTCAGCAGCTTTGCCGGGTCAAGGTACTGCTCACCCTGCAGTACTTCCAGATGGATATGCGTCTCCTCGGCGCATTCGTTGGGAATGCTGCCTGCACGGCCAAGGATCTGGCCCACACTCACTTCATCGCCGGTCTGCACCGTGGGGTCGGCTGTGCCGCACACCCGCCACAGGTGCCCGGCGCTGTCCTCGATGCACACCACACTGCCCCAGCGGCCATCGGTGTCCACGGCGGTCACCTTACCGGCGGCGGGAGCACACACCTGTGCATCCTGCGCACAGGCGTAGTCCACACCGTTGTGGGTGCGCCAGTCGCCAAGGGTGCTGCTGTACACCAGCTCATCGCCGCTGTAGGCGTTCAAGACCCTGCCCGAGACGGGCTGCGTGGAGGCAGGCGCAGCTGAACTGCTGGCAGGCGAGGATGCGCCCTGCAGTGCGGAGGGTTCGTGCACCAAACCAGAGCCAGACTGCGCCCCAGAAGAGGACGCAGAGGATGCGGGCTTGGGTACATTTGCCGCAGATTCTGCGGCGTCGGTCACGGGCTGCTGCCATACATCGTCCTCCTGTGGGTCAAGGGTGAGCTGCGGCTCCGGGGCAGGTTCTTCCTGCGGGGTCGTCAGGTCGTCGTAGCTCTTTTTCAGTTCATCCCGCACGGTGCGCACTGCCCACACGCCCGCCGCTGCGGCTGCGACGAGACAGGCCAGCAGTGCCAGTGTAAAGCCCCTGCTGCGCAAAAACTTTTTGATCTGCTCCATTGTCGTTACTCCCATCTGCTGCATTGTGTACGCATTGCTTCTGGGCTTAGTGTGGGACAGCAGGGCAGGTTTTATGCACGGAACGATTTAAAATGGCCTCCATTTCATTCTGGCCATAATAGCGGAATTGTATTTATAGTGATGCAGAACCGGTCAGACTGCGGTCTGACCGGTTCTGCGTTTTCATGAGAGGGCCGCAGCCGGAAAATGCATCTTCCCTCTATGGCCTTCTGTGTTGATACCCAGAGCGAAGCGGAGGATATTCTAAATGATAGTACCAAACAAAAAGGCCCTCCCTTTTCGGGAGAGCCCTTGCAGATCAAAAATCAGTTGCGGCGGCGGCTGTTCATGCCCAACAGGCGTACAACATACAGGAAGATGTTGATGAAGTCCAGATACAACGTCAGTGCGCCGTAGATGGAAGCCTTCTCGGCCAGCTCGCCGTCATAGGCGTAGTAGGAGAACATCTGGCTCAGTTTCTGGGTGTCGTAGGCGGTCAGCAGCATGAACACCACCAGACCGACAGCGCTGTACAGCACCGTGGTAAGGAAGCTCATGCCGAACAGCATGCCCACAAAGCCGGTGATGATGAGCGCGAACAGGCCCATCATCAGCTTGGGACCCCAGCCGGACAGATCCTTGTGGGTAGTAGTGCCGTAGACCGCCATCAGGCCGAAGTACAGCGAGGTGGCAAGGAAGGCCAGCACCAGAGTGCCCAGATCAAATACCAGGAAGTAGTAGCTCAGCACCATGCCGTTGAGCAGTGCATAGGCAAAGAAGGTGGCTCTTGCACCGCCCACCGACATGTTCTGCACGCGGGAGCTGAGCACATACACCAGCACCAGCTCTGCGATGGTGAACACCAGATACAGCGAGTTGACAACGTACAGCAGCGGGGTAGCGGCTGTAACGAACGCCGCTGCAAAGGTGATGAGCAGGCCTGCCGCCATCCAGCGGTAGGTGCGGTTCATATAGTCAGCCGAGGTCATGGCAGGCTCCGTGTAGCCTCGATCGTAACCATTGTAATTGTAATCCATATGGGACTCCTCCAGTCTCTTTCTGCCGGAACACTTTTTCCTTGCTCCGGTCTACGGAATATAGTATACTGCATAGAAATGAACGTTTCATGAAAAAGGCTGTGATATTGTATGTCTCTTGGACTTTATTTACACATTCCGTACTGTTTTTCCAAATGCAGATACTGCGATTTCTATTCCCATCCCGGTGAGCGCGGCGTACCGGAAGCTTATGTGAATGCTCTTTTGCGGGAGCTTTCCCGCTTTGCGCCGGAAGCACCTCTGCAGCCGGACACCCTTTATTTTGGCGGCGGCACGCCCAGCCTGCTGCGCCCGGAGCAGGCAAAACGGCTGATCGATGCGGCCCGGCCGATGCCGGGGGCCGAGATCACACTGGAAGCAAACCCGGAGACGGTGACGGAAGAAAGTCTTGCAGGCTTCCGGGAGGCGGGAGTGAACCGTATCTCCTTCGGGGTGCAGTCTGCCCGGGATACCCAGCTGCGCACGCTGGGCAGACCGCACACGGCAAAGCAGGCGCGGGCTGCATTTGCCGCCGCGCAGCGCGCAGGGTTTACGAACATCAGCGGCGACATCATGCTGGCACTGCCCCGCTACACCGAAGCCGAGTTTGACGAAACGCTGGAACTGATCGAGGGTGGTGGGGCTACCCATATTTCGGCATATCTGCTGAAGATCGAGCCGGATTCGGCCTTTGGTAAACATCCGCCTGAAGGCCTGCCCACCGGCGATGAAGCCGCCGATTTTTACCTTTATGCAGTGGAACAGCTGGAACACCACGGCTACAAACAGTACGAGATCTCCAACTTTGCAAAGCCCGGCTATGAGGGCAGACACAACCTCATTTACTGGGACTGCGGCGACTATCTGGGCCTTGGCCCGGCGGCGCACTCCTGCATGGGCGGCAGACGGTTCTACTACCCGCCGGACACCGCCGCTTTCCTGAACGATGCCGCCGCCCCGGTGATGGACGGCAGCTGCGGCGCAGAGGACTACCTTATTTTACAGCTGCGTCTGCGCAAAGGCCTTTCGCTGGATGCATACAAAAAACTTTACGGGAAAGAATTTTCCGCCGCACAGCTGGCCTTTGTGCAAAACTGCGTCCGGGCAGGCTATGCAAGCTTTGACGGCCGTACCCTTGCCCTGACCCCGGCGGGTCTCATCGTGCAGAACAGCATCCTTGCCCAGCTGTTGTAATTGGCAGAAATACGGCAACACATTGCTTTTGTGTGTCGATTCTGGTATGATATACTCGTATTATTAGGCGATGGGAGAGAAAACGGATGGCGAAAGTATTGATCGTCGGCGCAGGCGCGGCAGGACTGATGGCGGCGGGTGCCGCCGTGCGGCAGGGGCATCAGGTGACGGTGCTGGAACACATGGACAAGCCCGGCCAGAAGATCCTTGTCACCGGCAAGGGCCGCTGCAATGTGACCAACGACTGCCCGGCAGAGGAATTTCTGCGCCATGTGCGCACGAACCCGCGCTTTCTGTATTCGTCGCTGGGGGCCTTTCCACCGGCAAAGACCATGGAACTGTTCGAGGGCCTTGGCGTGGAGCTGAAGGTGGAGCGCGGCCGCCGGGTGTTTCCAGTATCGGACAAGGCCGAGGAGATCCGGCAGGCTCTTTTGCGCTATGCGCAGGATGCTGAACTCGTGCATGACGGCGCGAAAAAGCTGCTATTGGAAGAGGTGACACCGGAGCCGGAAGCAGCTCCCGCCGCACCGGAAAACCCGCGCCACCCCAAAAAGAAAAAGGCAGGCCCGGCACTGCGGTGCATCGGTGTGCGGGGCACCTCCGGCCGGGAGTACCGGGCGGATGCCGTGCTGGTGGCCACCGGCGGCGTGAGCTACCCCACCACCGGCTCTACCGGCGACGGCTACAAACTGGCCCAGCAGGCCGGGCACACCCTTGTGGAGCCGGTACCCAGTCTGGTCAGCCTTGTGAGCCATGACGCCGACTGCAAAAAAATGATGGGTCTGGCGCTGAAAAACGTCACCCTGACCCTGTTCGAGGACGGCAAGGCCATTTTTGACGAGCAGGGCGAAATGCTGTTCACTCATTTTGGCATCAGCGGCCCGCTGACTTTGAGCGCCTCCAGCCATCTGGGCGACATGAAAAAACACAAGTATCATGCGGAGATCGACCTGAAGCCAGCCCTCAGCGAGGAGCAGCTTTACGACCGCATCACGCGGGATTTTGCCCTGCTGGCAAACCATGCAGCGCAGGGCGCGCTGGTAAAGCTTTTGCCGTCCAGTATGCAGCCGGTGATGGTGGCGCGCTGGGGCATCGACCCGGCTACCAAGGCAAACCAGATCACCCGGGAGCAGAAGAGGGAGCTGGTGCAGCTGATGAAGCACTGGCGGGTGTCCATTGATGCCCGGGGCGATCTGGCCCACGCGGTGATCACCAGCGGCGGCGTGTCCGTGCGCGAGGTAGACCCCAGGACGATGCAGAGCAAAAAGGCAATGGGCCTTTACTTTGCAGGCGAAGTGCTGGATGTGGATGCCTATACCGGCGGCTACAATCTGCAGATCGCCTTCTGCACTGCACAGAGCTTTGCAAATAATCTGTAATTACAGATAAAACAATTTTAAATGCCCTCCGCGCTGCTCTGGGCATATTTATTGGAATAGATTTTTTTGATTTGTATTTTGAAAACGACTGCGGTCGTTTTCAAAATACGTTTTCACAAAAAGAGTTGTTGCCGGGATAGTCTCACAGACCGCTGCGCAACTGTTCCTGAAGGGAACGAGCAGCAATGCAGTTCTCCGTTACGGCCCCATCCGGTGAAAATGTGTTTGGAGCGCTCCGCAGAGCGCGACAAACACAAAAATATTAAAATGATTTTCCGCTGAAGATGGCCACAGCGAATGCGGAGACCATTTTAAATCGTTCAGTTTAAAAAGGAGAGATACAACATGGTATCTGTTGCGATCGACGGGCCTGCAGGTGCAGGCAAATCTACGCTGGCACGCCGTCTGGCGGCTGAAATGGGCTATATTTATGTGGATACCGGTGCCATGTACCGCGCCATCGGCCTGTATGCCCTGCGTGCGGGCAAGGACCCCAAGGACAACGCAGCGGTCAACGCGCTGCTTCCCCAGATCGAGCTGCGGCTGGCCTCCATTGAGGGCGAGCAGCACATTTATTTAAAGGAAGAGGACGTCAGCACCGCCATCCGCACCGAGGCCGCAGGTATGGCTGCCTCTGCCGTGGGCGCAAACCCGGCTGTGCGCGCCTTTCTGCTGGAACTGCAGCGGGATATGGCCAAAAAGCAGGACGTGCTGATGGACGGCCGCGACATCGGCACGGTGGTGCTGCCGGATGCCACGGTGAAGATCTTCCTCACCGCCACGCCGGAAGCCCGCGCCACACGCAGGTGGAAAGAGTATCAGGCCAAGGGCATCGATACTCCCTATGAAGAGGTGCTGGCCGACGTGAAGCAGCGGGACTATCAGGACACCCACCGTGCCGCTGCGCCCCTGAAGCAGGCGGACGATGCCGTGCTGCTGGACACTTCGGAGCTGGATTTTGAACAGAGCCTTGCTGCAATGAAGAAAATCATTGCGGAGAAAGTGAATCAAACGATAAAATGATATTATATTACATCTTAGTGCCCTTTGCGTGGCTTTTGTGGCATATCGGCTTCCGCATCCATGTAGAGGGCCGCGAAAACCTGAAAAAGGTGCAGACAAAGGGCTGCATCCTTGCGCCCACCCATGTCTCCGCCATCGACCCGGTGTTCATCGTGGTCACCCGGTGGGGCAGGCGGATGATCGTGTTCGCCAAGAAGGAACTGTTCGAGATCAACGCCCTGCTCACATGGTTCTTCCGCTGCTGCGGCGCGGTGTGCGTGCGCGGCACAAAGGATGAAATGGCTGCCATTGAGCAGACCGTAGAAAAGTGCAGAAACGGCGAAACACTGCTCATCTTCCCGGAGGGCACCCGCGAAAAGGACGGGAAGCTTCTGCCGCCCAAGAGCGGACTGTTCGTCATTGCGGCGGGGGCCGGGGTGGACGTAGTGCCCTGCCGCATCCTGTACGATACGCCGGATGGAAAAATGCACCTGTTCTGCAAAGTACGGGTGATCTACGGCGAGCCGATGCCTGCAGAGCAGTTTGCTATGGAGAGCCGCCGCGACACCAAAAAGCTGCGTGCCAACAAGCAGGCCCTGCTGGATGCGTGGGAAAAGATGGGGGCGTAAAAGATGGAGATCCGAGTTGCCAAAACGGCGGGGTTCTGCTTTGGTGTCAAGCGGGCGGTGGACCTGACCTATGGCCTGCTGAACGAAGGCTGCAAGGTGGCCACCCTCGGCCCGCTGATCCATAACCCGCAGGCTGTGGAGGATATGCAGAAAAAGGGTGCCCTTGTGGCGGATGCCATCGCCGATGTGCCCGCCGGGTACGAGGCGGTCATCCGCAGCCACGGTGTGCCGCGCACTGTGTACGACGAGCTGGATGCGCGCGGCATCACTTACCATGATGCCACCTGCCCCTTCGTGCAGAAGATCCAGCGCATTGCCGCCGAGGCCGAAAAGGTGGGGGCGGTGCTGCTGGTGGCAGGCGACAAGACCCATCCGGAGGTGCAGGGGATCGTGGGCCACACCCGCGGAGAGGTGTTCGTTTTTGCCGATCTGGCCGAGTTGAAGGCATGGAAAGGCCCCTCTGACCCGCAAAAACCCCTGTTTGCAGTTGCACAGACCACATTTCAGGTTACAAAATGGCAAGAAAGTTCGGAGTTTCTCAAAAAAGCCTATACAAACGCCCGAATTTTTGATACAATATGTAATGCGACGTGGGCG
>ENA-UPTB01000562-UPTB01000562.1-human-gut-metagenome-genome-assembly--contig:-NODE-562-length-39097-cov-17.098206_pt1 | contig 39097 bp, 28 predicted proteins | sample MGYA00250046_ERZ773369 | MGnify/ENA primary metagenome ERZ773369 (study PRJEB29103, sample SAMN06111938) | human gut metagenome | biome: human gut; feature: ankylosing spondylitis patient; material... | reverse complement strand
ATGGCAAAATCCTGGGCAACTTTTTGTTGCTCAGGAACTTATAAATAAAGTTAAATTATAGTGTTGCGGAATTAAGGATGACAAAAAAACTACTCATGATGGCAATGCTCCTTTCAGCATTTGCCTTTGCAGTTCCGGCATCGGGCCAGGACGACAATGTGACCGTGGTAATCGACGAGAACTTCGAATCCTTCACCGAGGGTAGCGAAGACGCTCCCGCCACTACCGACATCGGCGGCTACAGCGGCAAGCTCTATAAACTGGGTTGGAGCGGCAGCAGTTCCAAGGTCTATGAAGCCGGCGGCAAACTCAAGGTTGCCGGTTCGGGAGCTCTCGAGACTGGCAATCTGAAGAAAGCAGTATCTACCCAGGTGCTTAAGATTACAGCCCGTGTGCGTGCCGCAGCCGACTACGGAGAAGCCATTACCTTCGCTGTGGGCTACTCTTTCAAAAATCAGGTGGTCTTCAACGACAACAAGTGGCATGACGTGACATTATATGTAGGATCTGTGTCATCCAGCTCGAGATTAAAGATTACCCCGCTGCTCGAAGGCTTCTTCATCGACGAAATCAAGGCAGTCACCAGCCCCACTATCGTGGCTGTACCCGTGCCCGAGCTGCCCTCACAGGCCGACGGCGTGTCCTTCACCGCCAAGTGGGCCCACGACCGTACCAATAAAGACTATCTGCTCGATGTCTACTCCAAGGCCGACAATGGTTCCAAGGAGTATGTGCTCAAGGACGAGGTGGTAAAGGTAGTGTCTGCTTACGCCAGCACCGTAGAGAAGAAGGTGGAAGGACTGGACGCCAGCAAGACCTACTACTACACCGTGCGCGGCCGCAACAAGAATGGCAACGTATCGGACTACTCTGACGAAATCGAGGTCATCCGCGTGCTCAAGAGCATCGACGCCCCCAAGGCCATCGCTGCCACAGGCGTGACAGCCACCTCCTTCAGAGCCAACTGGGAGGCTGTGGCTGAGGCGAAGAGATATGCCGTGAACCTGACCAAGACCAAGACGCTGCAGGCAGCCACCACGGTCAAGGTGCTGGACGATGACTTTGCCAAGGTGACCATGGGCTCGCTGGAGAAAGTGGAGTTCGGACTGCTGAGCGATTTTGACAGCTATACCAAGACCCCCGGATGGAGTGCAGTAGACTTTGCCCTGGCTTCGGGATACATGGTACTGTCGCCCTATAGCAAGACAAGTTCGCTGACCACACCCAAACTGGATCTCACAGCCGACAACGGCGCTTGCACCGTGAACTTCAACATGGCAGAGGGCGCCTATGGCCACTACACCTCAGGCAGCAAGGTCACCGTGAGTCTCTATGACACCGACCCCAATGTCGACGGATTTGAGGGCACACCTGTAGAGAGCAAGACCGTGACCACCAACAAGGGATTTGCCGACTACAAGGTAGAGTTTACCAAGGGCGCAGCCACATCGTACATCATGTTCTCGTACGACAACGGTAGCACCACCAACAAGATATTCTTCGACGCCATCAACGTGGAGCAGAAGATGCCCGCCGGCGCTAAGGTGACCACAGCGATAAGCGTCAACGAGACCGAAGATACCTACTACGACTTCACCATCGACTCGCCCGAGGACAACACCGTATACAGCTATACCGTGAACGCCATCGGACAGACCGTAGTAGACGGCGAGCTGGCAGACCTGTACTCTGACGAGTCCAACAAGATAGAGGTGAGTCTGAGTGGTTCGGTAGGCATCGACAACGTGGACAACCAGGGCGACGTAGTGGTCAAGGCCGACAACGGCACCATCAGCGTAAGCCTCGCCACAGCCGGCCGCATAGCCGTGTACGACCTCACCGGCCGTCTGATTGCCCAGACCTATGGCAAGGCCGGCGCCAACACTCTGAGCGTGGCCCAGCGCCAGGTGGTAGTGGTTCGCGCCGCCAACAAGTCATTCAAACTGGCACTTTAATAACCCCCTATAAATAATAAAGGTAGTCCGCACGCCCATAGAGGCACGGACTGCCTTTTTCAAATTTAATCCCAATGATACGCAGATTATCCATTCTTTTCCTGCTCATAGCAGTGACCGTGGGCCACATGATGGCCAATCCCGTCACCCAAGCCCAGGCAGAGCAGATGGCACGCAGCTTCATCACACAGCGCCCCAACGCCTCTGCCAAGACTGTGCTGCGCCACATGGCTGTGGCAAAGTCGGGTGCCAAGGAGATACAACCCTACTACGTGTTCAATGCCGGCGATGACGAGGGCTTTGTCATCGTCTCGGGCGAGGACCGCTTTGCCAATGTCATAGCCTATGCCGACCGCGGCCGCTTCACCCTCGACGGCGCACCTGCAAGCCTGCGCTCGTGGATGGAACTCTACGCCCGCTACGTGGAAGCCTACTGGCACAACGACTCGCTGGCTGCCGACACCCCGGCACGCGCCGGCGCCAAAGTGGTGGTGGCTCCGCTACTCGACAACATACGCTGGGGTCAGGACGCACCCTTCAACGACATGTGTCCCACCTATAGCGACGGAGGCAAGACCGTGCACTACTACACAGGCTGTGTGGCTACGGCAGCTACGCAGATTATGCGCTACTACAAATATCCCACCCGCGGAACAGGCGAGAAAACCTGCACCGTGAAGGGTATAGAACTCTCTGCCAACTTCGGCGAGACCACCTATGACTGGGACAACATGCTGGCTTACTACAAGCGCAACGGCATATTCTCCATCGCCCAGCGCGACGCTGTGGCTAAACTGGCAGCCCACTTCGGCGTGGCTGTAGAGATGGAATACGAGAAGGCTGGCAGTGGCGCCTCGCCCATGATGGTGCCCGGCGCGCTGAAGAACTATTTCGGCTACGACAAGCACGTCACCCTGCGCAAGCGCAGCTACTACGGCACTACCGAGTGGATGAATATCATCAAGGCTGAGCTGGACGCCGGACGCCCCGTCTACTACGGCGGTGCGAGCGATGCCGGACAGGGTGGCCACGCCTTTGTCTGCGACGGATATGATGACAACGGCTATGTGCACATCAACTGGGGATGGTATGGCGACAGCAACGGCTACTTCCTCGTAAACCGTCTGAACCCCTCGGACTTGGGTGAAGGCGGCGGAAGCGGTGGCTACAACCGCGACCAGGAGATGGTGACGGGCATACGGCCTGCCACCGAGAGCAAAGGCGATGTGGAGCTGCCTCTCTATGGCAGCGTGAGACTCTCTATCACTCCCTATGGCAGCAACTCGTTCAGCCTGATGACCATCCTCGAAAACCTCGATACCGACGACTTCGACGGTGCTCTGGCTGCTGTCATCACCCAGAACGGCGTCATCAAGAAGGTGCTCAAAGAGGAAAGCCTCAACGTGAAAGGCTATGCTGGCAGCAAGTCGGGAACAGCCTATGTGACCATGCGCGACATCACCGCTACAGCCGACGGACTGGCTGACGGCGCATACGAAATCCGCTTTGCCTACAAGGCCAAAGGCGCCAAGACATGGCAGGTGGTGCGCCACTATACGGGCTTCCCCAGATATGTAGACATGACCGTAGAGGGCGGCAAGGTGGTGCTGGGAGAGGTTCACGCCGTGACACCACGCGTAAAACTGCTCGCCCCAATCACATGCAACAACGAGATACACGCCGGCGGAGCTGCGCTCTTCAGAGTGAAGCTGCACAACGGCGGCGATGATATGCAACTGAAATCGGTGGTGGTGGCGATGACCTCGAAAGCCAACCCCGAGGAGGTAATCACCGGCAAGATTTCGGCAAGCGTATACGAGGAGAGCGACTATAACGCCTCGGTGCTCGTGGCTCTGCCAGAGACTGCCACACCGGGCAGCTACACCGTCACAGCCTATGCCGAGGGCTACGAGGCATATCCCTTTGATGACAGCGCCGTAGGCCGCACCGAGGTAGAGGTGCTCGACAAGACCTCAGAGCCCATCCTGGGCGTCACCCAGCGCATGGAATGGACCACTAACGACGCTGCCAAAACCCTGAAGCAGGGCGATATGCTCATGCTGGGCTTTGTGGTGCGCAACTTCGGCGCTGCGGGCAAGGCTGGCGTGGTAACCCGTCTGCAGGATGTCAATGACCCCGAGCGCAGCTACGTGCTGCGTCAGACCGACTATACCTTCAAACAGGGCGAAGAGAAGACCTTCACACTGGGACGCTATCTCAACATCGACGCCGGCACCTATACACTCGCCGTGACAGCCGTCGGCGAGAACGGCAAGGCGCTCACCATCGCCCAGCCCGAAGTGAAGACCACTGTCACCATCGCCCCCAACAGCGAACTGGCGATTAAGGTGAAGAGCATGAAGCTCGACAACGTGCTCTCGCCCGGCAAGAAATCTGCCGGCCAACTGGTGGTACACCTTAATAAAGACTATTCCAACTATGTCTATCTGCGTCTGCGCCAGTTTACCAATACCGGCGGCGAACTCGTATTGATGAAGCGCATCAGCAACGGAAAAGCCGGTGATGACGTGACCTTCAACTTCAACTACACCCCCACCGTGGCTGTAGGCACCTATATGCCTATGGTGGAGTATAAGTCGGAGAGCGGCTCGTATGTGGGTGCCGACGGACTGGCCAACTACTACCGCGAAATAAGCGTGGTGGATGCCACAGGAGTGGATGAAATCACAACAGAGGCTTCGGCTGCGGGAGCAACCATAAGCTGCCGCGAGGGCGTGGTAAGCGTAAGCACCGCCGAGGGCGTCAGCGTGGTAAGGCTGAGCGTAGCCTCGACCGCCGGAGCCACCGTATGGAGCGGAAAGGCAAACCAGGCCGACCTGAACAGCCTGCCCCATGGAGTATATGTCGTGAGCGTTTATACCAATAGAGGTACCGTAACCCGCAAGGTGTGTCTGTAAAGGCCCACCCTGCGAGTAACCCAAATAAACAAGGGATGCCACTCAGTGAGCGGCATCCCTTTTCTACGTTAGTATGTTATGAAAAATTTGAGAGAAAATAGAAACTTCACAGTTTCATTCTTTTGTTTTACTAAACATGATTTTATAGAGAAAGCATAGAAATTATCTTTTCATAATCGGCGTTGTACAGACCTCGGAAGGCTGCACGTTGGACTGCGGCATAGTGTCGAGCACAGCCGAGTCGGCTCTTGCCACCGAGTGCATCTGCTGGATGCGGTTGTAGTTGGTGGCTCCGCTGCCGATAACAGGACCATTGTTGTCAAACGACATCTGGAAGGCGTTGCTCAACGTGAGGATGATGGCCACCACGGCAGCTGCCTTGAAGAGAGGTCTCAACCGCTGGGTCATGGTAATGACGCGGGCCTTGACCTGCTTGGGCTCTTCGGTCATGGCGAGCATACGGGCGTCGAAGTCGTCGCCCAGCACGTCGGTCTTGGGCTCGGTGGCCTCGTAGACGAAGAGTGCCTGGTACTTGGCCAGCTCGGCAGGTACAGACTTCTGACTGAAGAAAGCCTTGAGAATGCTTTCTTCTTCGACCGTAGTCTCACACGCCCAGTAGCGCTCCAGCAATTGTTTGATATAGTTATAGTCCATAATTGTCAAAATCATTAAATCTCTGCTTGATGGTCTGGCGGGCTCGGAAGATATTCACCTTGACCTGCTCCTCGCTTATCTCCATCATGCGAGCAATTTCCTTGTACGTTTTCCCTTCAAAATCGCGCAGCTGCATACACATACGCTGCTTGTCGGGAAGAGCATTGACCAGGCGATGAACCAGCTCGACTCTGTCGCTTTGCGCCGCTCTCTCATCGGGAGTCGACGCGCTGTCGGCCTTGTCTTCCGGCAAATCGGGGGTGGAATCGCTGAGGTGGGAGCTCTTTCGTATGTAATCCAACGCAAGGTTCTTGCAGATGGTAGTACAGAAAGCCTCTATAGACTCTATCTCGCTCCACGTGTCGCGTCTGTTCCACACCTTAATCATCGTTTCCTGCACGATATCCTCCGCTTCGGCCTTGTCAAGCGTAATGCGGAGCGCCACTCTGAAAAGCATATTCTTCAGGGGGAGTATATCGTCGCGAAAACTGATAATCTTCATCGTTGCTCTATTAATAAGACGTTTGTTGGAAACTAAAGTTACAGTTGTAGGGATATTTTTTCGATTTTAACACTTAACGGATAATTGTTCCCTGTTGGCCGTCGATGGCATCGGCTTGGGTGATGACCACCCTGGCGACGCCCTCGTCGATGGCTGCGAGCGCATTCTCTACCTTGGGAATCATGCCGCCGGCTATCACGCCATCGGCCACGTATCTATCGAAGTCAGCGCGGGTGATGGTGGGTATCACGCTGTTGTCGTCGGCGGGGTTGCTCAGCACGCCGCGCTTCTCGAAGGCGTAGACGAGCGTGACCTCGTAGTCGCGGGCCACCGCGCAAGCCACCGTCTTGGCGATGGTGTCGGCATTGGTATTGAGGATATGGCCTTGGCCGTCGTGGGTGAGTGGCGCCACCACTGGGGTGACTCCCGACTCGACCAGCCGGGCTATCATCTGACCGTCGGCAGCATCGACATCGCCTACGAAGCCATAGTCGACGCCGTCCTTGACCGGACGCTTATGGGCACGGATGATATTGGCATCGGCGCCGGTGAGGCCGATGGCATTGACGCCAATGGCTTGCAGTCCAGCCACGATATTCTTGTTGACCAGTCCGCCATAGACCATAGTGACCACTTCGAGCATGGCTGCGTCGGTGATGCGTCGGCCGCCCACCATAGTCGTCTTGATGCCCAGCGCCTCTGCCACCTTGGTAGCGCGACGCCCGCCGCCATGCACTAGAATCTTGCGGCCCGGGATGGCGGCAAAGTCGGTGAGCAGACGGCTGAGCGCCGTGGCGTCTTCGACCACGGCACCGCCGACCTTGACCACCGTTATTGCTGTTTTGTTGTCTTTCATCATTTATTCCAGATAGGTATATCCATAAAGTCCAGAGCGATAGTTGGACAGGAACTCCTTGCCCTCCTCGAGCGAGATTTTACCGTTCTTGACGCTCTTGGTCACCCAAATCTCGAGCTGGCGCACCAGCTTCTTCGGGTTGTACTGCACGTAGTCGAGCACCTCCTCGACGGTCTCGCCATCGATAATCTGGTCGATGTGGTAGTGACCGTCCTTGACGCTGACGTGCACGGCGTTGGTGTCGCCAAAGAGGTTGTGCATGTCGCCGAGTATCTCCTGATAGGCACCCACAAGGAAGACGCCGAGGTAGTAAGGCTCGTTGCGGCGCAAGGCATGGAGGGGCAGCACATGAGAGAGGTGCCCCTCCTTGACGAAGTTGGCTATCTTGCCATCCGAGTCGCAGGTGATATCCTGCAGGGTTGCGTTGCGCGTAGGCCGTTCGGTAAGGCGCTGAATGGGCATTATGGGGAACAGCTGGTCGATGGCCCACGAGTCGGGGAGGCTCTGGAACAGCGAGAAGTTGCAGAAATACTTGTCGGCGAGCAGCTTGTCGATATTGCGCAGCTCTTCGGGCACGTGCTTCATCTGCTTGGAGAGCGTATTGATTTCATGGCATACGCTCCAGTACATGCTCTCAATCTCGGCACGGGTCTTGAGGTCTACGATGCCATGAGAGAAGAGCTCGAGGGCCTCGTCGCGTATCTGCTCGGCATCGTGCCAGTCTTCGAGCATATTCTTGGAGTTGAGGTTGTCCCATATCTCGTAGAGGTCCTTGACCAGCTGGTGGTCGGAGTCCTTGGCCTCAAACTCCTCGGGCATCTCGGGCAGGCTGGCGGTCTCGAGCACGTCGATAACCAGTACCGAGTGGTGTGCCGTGAGCGACCGGCCGCTCTCGGTGATGATGTTGGGATGGGCTATGTCGTTCTTGTTGGCTGCGTCGACGAAGGTATAGACACAGTCGTTGACATACTCCTGGATAGAGTAGTTGACCGAGCTCTCGCTGTTGGCCGAGCGGGTGCCGTCGTAGTCCACTCCCAGTCCGCCGCCACAGTCGACGAAGTCCACGTTGTACCCCATCTTGTGTAGGTTGATGTAGAACTGAGCCGCCTCACGCAGCGCGGTCTGTATACGTCGTATCTTGGTAATCTGGCTGCCAATGTGGAAGTGGATAAGACGAAGGCTGTCGTGCAGCCCCTTCTCATCAAGGATGCGCAGGGCGTCGAGGAGCTCCGAACTGGTAAGTCCGAACTTAGACGCATCGCCTCCGCTCTCGGCCCATTTGCCCGAACCGCTCGATGCGAGCTTGATGCGTATGCCCAGGTTAGGCTTCACGTTGAGCTTCTTGGCTGCGCGGGCGATGATGTCAAGCTCGTTGAGCTTCTCGACAACGATAAAGATGCGCTTTCCCATCTTCTGGGCCAGCAGAGCCAACTCGATATAGCTCTGGTCCTTGTATCCGTTGCAGATGATGAGCGAGTCGCTCTGGCACTGCACGGCTATCACGGCGTGGAGCTCGGGCTTGGAACCCGCCTCAAGTCCCAGATTGAACTTGCGGCCGTGCGAGATGATTTCCTCGACCACCGGCTGCATCTGGTTGACCTTGATGGGATAGATAATAAAGTTCTGTGCCTTGTACTCATACTCCTCAGCCGCCCGCTTGAAGCAGTTGGCGGTCTTCTCGATACGGTTGTCGAGGATATCGGGGAATCTGAGCAGCAGCGGGGGCGTCACGTCGCGCAGCGACAGCTCATCTACAATCTCGCGCAAGTCTATCTGGGCTTCATCCTTACAGGGAGAGACGCTGACGTTGCCTTCCTCGTTGATGTCAAAGTAAGAAGCTCCCCAGCCTTTGATGTTATACATCTCGCGAGAGTCTTCGATGCTCCATTTCTTCATATTCCAAGTTCGTTTTTTAGTTGTTGGGTGGTAAAATGTATCTTCTTAAAATCGTCCATGACGCTTACGTCGATGGTATAGTGGGCTTTGGTGTAGTAGGGTTCGCGCTCGGCGAGCTGGCGGGTTATGTACTGGCGCACCTCTTCGGGCGTTTTGTTGAGCAGCAGTGGTCTCACGGTGTGTCCCATGCTCAGATGCTTGTACAGCACGTCTGGCGACGCCTTGAGATAGACCGTTGCGCCCTGGCGGTTGAGGTAGTCCATGTTGTCGAAGAAGCAGGGAGTGCCGCCACCACAACTGATGATGACGTCCTCAAACTCTGCCACCTCGTGGAGCATATTGTGCTCGATGCGGCGGAACCCTTCCTCGCCGCGCTCGTCAAAGATTTCCTTGACGGTGTGGTGCATACGGCTCTCGATATACCAGTCGAGGTCGTAGAACCTCATCCCCATGTCGCGGGCAAGCGCATTGCCAAGCGTGGTCTTGCCCGCGCCCATATATCCTATAAGAATAATACGCGTGGGGGTCATTTCTTGCGGCGAGCTTTGGGTTCGGGGGCTTTGTCTACGATTTCCTTGCACTCGGCGTAGGTAAGTTGGGCGGCGCGCTCATGCAGGCTCTTCGGCAGACGATAGTTTTTGCCGTCGCAGGTGATATAGGGACCGAAGCGGCCATTGAGCACCTGCATCGTGGAATCTTCTTCAAACGACTTGATGTGGCGCTGGCGCTCCTGCTCGCGCTTCTCGGCGATGAGCTTGATGGCATCGGCGAGCGTTACTGTCATCGGATCCATCTCTTTAGGCAGTGATACATACTTGCCGTCATGCTGAACGTAGGGACCGAAACGACCTGAGCCGATGGTGACGATGTCTCCTTCGTACTCGCCGATATTGCGGGGCAGACGGAACAGCTCGAGAGCCTCGTCGAGGGTGATGGTCTCGATGCTCTTGCCCGACGGCAGCTGCGCAAAGCGTGGCTTCACCTCGTCGTCGGCGCTGCCTATCTGCACTACAGGGCCAAAGCGTCCTATCTTGACGAATACCGGACGATGGGAAAGAGGGTCTACACCCAGTTCGCGCTCACCTGCCTTATGCTCCGAGCGGGCGTTCATCACCTTGCGCACGGTGGGCTCGAAGTCGTGGTCGAAGTTGTGCATCATACTGGTCCACTCTTCGTGTCCTTCGGCTATCTGGTCAAACTGGCTCTCCACCTTGGCGGTGAAGTTGTAGTCCATAATCTCGGGGAAGTGCTCCATCAGGAAGTCGTTGACCACGGTACCGATGTCGGTGGGCAGCAGCTTGCCCTTCTCCTTGCCTGCCACCTCGGTGCGGGTCTTCGATACGATGCGGCTGGCGCTCAGCGTGTCGGTCACGTACTGCCGCTCTTCGCCCGCCTTGTCTCCCTTGACCACATACTCGCGCTGCTGGATGGTAGAGATGGTCGGCGCGTAGGTAGAGGGTCGTCCTATGCCCAGTTCTTCGAGCTTCTTGACCAGGCTGGCCTCGGTATATCTCACGGGGCCTTGTGAATATTTCTCTGTCGATGTGATGGTCTTGCGTTCCAGAAGGTCTCCGGCGCTGAGGGCAGGCAGAGTGTTGCCGCCTTCATTGTCCTGGTTCTCGTCGTCGGTAGACTCGTGATATACCTTGAGGAATCCGTCGAAGGTAACCACTTCGCCGTCGGCGATGAACTTCTCCTCCTGTCCGTCGACGTCTATCGTCACTACCGTCTTCTCTATCTCCGACTCAGCCATCTGCGATGCCACGGTGCGCTTCCATATCAGGTCGTAGAGGCGGCGCTCCTGCACGGTGCCCTCGATGGTCTGCTCCGATATATAGGTAGGACGTATGGCCTCATGGGCTTCCTGCGCGCCCTTGCTGTGGGTGTGGAAGTTGCGGGTGTGGCTGTACTCGGCTCCCCAGAGCTGGGTGATGGCGTCGCGGCTGGCTGCCAGAGCGAGTTTGGACAGGTTTACGCTGTCGGTACGCATGTAGGTGATTCGTCCGTTCTCGTAGAGATGCTGCGCCACCATCATGGTCTGGGTCACGGTATATCCCAGCTTGCGGGCGGCCTCCTGCTGCAGCGTAGAGGTGGTGAAGGGAGGTGCGGGCATACGCTTGAGCGGCTTCTTGCTTACCGAACCGACGGTAAACTGGGCCTTGCGGCAGCGCTCCAGGAATGCTACAGCCTCTTCGCGGGTGGCAAAGCGCTTGTCGAGCTCGGCTTTGACCTCGGCGATGTGGCCTTCGGCCTGGGGCACGGTGAAGACGGCGCTCACGCGATAGTAGGGCTCGCTCACGAAGGCCTGTATCTCGCGCTCGCGCTCAACGATGAGTCTTACAGCCACGCTCTGCACGCGTCCGGCAGACAATGCGGGCTTCACCTTGCGCCACAATACAGGCGAGAGCTTGAATCCCACGAGTCGGTCGAGCACTCGGCGTGCCTGCTGGGCATTGACGAGGTTCATGTCGAGATGACGGGGATGCTCGATGGCATCAAGGATGGCTGTGGGGGTAATCTCGTGGAATACGATGCGGTTGGTATTGTCCTTGTCCAGACCCAACACCTCACACAGATGCCAACTGATGGCCTCTCCCTCGCGGTCTTCATCGGATGCCAACCACACGCGCTGTGCCTCCTTGACCTGCTTCTTGAGCTCGCTCACCAACTTGCGTTTCTCCTCAGGTATCTCGTAATCGGGCTCCATCGTCTTCTCGTTGATGGAGAGCGTCTTCTTTTTCAGGTCACGTATGTGGCCGAAACTTGACATGACCTTGTAGTCCTTGCCAAGAAACTTCTCTATGGTTTTAGCCTTTGCGGGGCTCTCTACAATCACCAAATTCTCGTGCATAGTAAATCATATTTGTTATTTGAAGCGCAAAAGTAGACAAAAAAATCGCTTATACCTTATTATATAGGTGTTTTTTTGATTTTTTTAAGGATTGCGGCGCTTCTCGCCATGACAAAGCCCACTTGGGCGACTATCAGCACAGGCAACGAGGGCATGACGGCGGTGCGCGAGATGACCTCCTCCTGCCCCGTCGGTATGGCATAAATCGCGGCGATGAACTTCATACTGATTTCAGGGTCTGAAACGGTCGTTGCAAACCATGATTTCCGCGTTGCACAACCCAATTTCCGTATTGCACATCACGATTTCTGCATTGCACGCCACGAACTCTGTTTTACTTTGACCTCCATATGTTTTGACAATACTCTCCGGCGCGCCGCGGTGGCAAAAATCGTGGCAGAAAATGACCTCCTTCGCGACGGAAAAATCTACGGCGTCAGCGAGGGTCATCACAGCTCTCGCAGAGGTACCCTCCACGCTCGCCGGGACGCCCTCCACGCTCGCCAAGGTACCCTCCACAGATGCCGAGGTCATCAGCTTCTGGAGGAAGGTGGATAGGGAGTGGCGATAGATGGGTAGAGGATGCGGGAAGGTGGCAAGAGACTATGGGGAGGTGGGCGGAAGTTGTGGGAAGGTGGATAGAGGATGTGGGAAGGTGGGCGGAGGCGGCGGGAAGTGGATGGGGGCACCCTTGGCGACCGGCATCTACGACGCGAGAATGGTGGGGGTTGGGCGGTCTTTGGCTGCCTTGTCCGTCGTAGACGGAGGGGGAAGAGGCAGAAATCGCTGTTTTTTAGCGTAAAATAACAATAAAAGGCGCAGATTGTTCGTTTGTTATCATTTTATTGGCTATCTTTGCACGGAAATTTAAAAATGGCTCATTTCGACCACATCACGAGTAGGAAGAAAGGGATTTTTAGATGCAAAAATTAAAACAATAACATTTTTTAGATGAACGTAATTACGAAAACAGTTCAATTGCCTGATGGAAGAACCATCACAATTGAGACCGGAAAGGTTGCAAAACAGGCTGACGGTGCCGCAGTACTCCGTATGGGCAACACCGTGCTTTTGGCAACTGTTTGTGCAGCTAAGGACGCAGTTCCGGGTACAGATTTTATGCCTTTGCAAGTAGATTATCGCGAGCAGTACAGTGCCGCAGGCCGTTTCCCCGGCGGTTTCACCAAGCGTGAAGGCAAGGCAAGTGACAACGAGATTCTTACCTCTCGTCTGGTCGACCGTGCCCTCCGTCCCCTCTTCCCCTCCAACTACCATGCTGAAGTGTATGTACAGGTTATGCTGCTCTCTGCCGACGGTGTAGACCAGCCCGACGCTCTTGCCGGTTTTGCCGCATCAGCCGCTATGGCCTGCTCCGACATTCCCTTCGAGCACACTATCTCTGAGGTTCGCGTAGCCCGCATCAACGGCGAGTTTGTCATCAACCCCACCTTCCAGCAGATGGAAGAGGCCGATATGGACTTGATGGTAGGTGCCACCAAGGACAACATCATGATGGTGGAAGGCGAGATGAAGGAAGTATCTGAGCAAGACCTCATCGGCGCCCTCAAGGCTGCTGCCGAGGCCATCAAGCCTATGTGCGAGCTGCAGGACGAGCTGTCCAAGGAACTGGGCAAGGACGTGAAGCGCGAGTACTGCCACGAGGTCAACGACGAAGAGCTGCGCGAGCAGATCAAGAGCGAGCTCTACGCCCCCGTATACGATGTCAACAAGCAGGCGCTGGAGAAGCACGCCCGTATGGACGCCTTCGACAAGATTATCGCCGACTTTATGGAGAAATATGACGCCGCCCATGCCGACCTCTCTGCCGACGAGCTCGAGGAAAAGCATGCCGAGGCCACACGCTACTACGACGACGTGATGCGCGATGCCATGCGCCGCTGCATCCTCGACGAGGGTAAGCGTCTCGACGGTCGCAAGACTACCGACATCCGCCCCATCTGGTGTGAAGTGTCTCCGCTGCCCATGCCCCACGGTAGCGCCATCTTCCAGCGCGGTGAGACCATGTCGCTCTCTACCTGTACGCTGGGTACCAAGCTCGACGAGAAGCTGGTAGACGACGTGCTGCAGAGAGGCTATCAGCGCTTCCTGCTCCACTACAACTTCCCTCCCTTCTCTACCGGTGAGGCCAAGGCTCAGCGCGGTGTAGGCCGTCGCGAGATTGGTCACGGCCATCTGGCATGGCGCGGTCTGAAGGACATGATTCCCGCCGACTTCCCCTACACCGTACGTCTGGTAAGTCAGATCCTGGAGTCTAACGGCTCTTCGTCTATGGCTACCGTATGTGCCGGTACGCTGGCTCTGATGGATGCCGGTGTGCCTATGAAGAAGCCCGTTTCGGGTATCGCTATGGGTCTTATCAAGAACCCCGGTGAGGACAAGTACGCCATCCTGAGCGACATCCTCGGCGATGAGGACCACCTGGGCGACATGGACTTCAAGACCACTGGTACCAAGGACGGTCTTACTGCCACTCAGATGGACATCAAGTGCGACGGTCTGAGCTTCGAGATTCTCGAACAGGCTCTGATGCAGGCTAAGGCCGGCCGCGAGCACATCCTCAACTGCATGATGGAGACCATCTCCGAGCCTCGTGCCGAGATGAAGCCTCAGGTTCCACGCATCGTTGCCTTCGAGATACCCAAGGAGTTTATCGGTGCAGTGATTGGCCCTGGTGGCAAGATTATCCAGCAGATGCAGGAAGATACCAATACCACCATCACCATCGACGAGGTTGACGGCGTAGGCAAGGTACAGGTATCTGCTCCCAACAAGGACGCTATCGACGCCGCTCTCGCCAAGATCAAGGCCATCGTGGCCATTCCCGAGGTGGGCGAGGTCTACGAGGGTACCGTACGCTCTATCATGCCCTATGGCTGCTTCGTAGAGATCCTGCCCGGCAAGGACGGTCTGCTGCACATCAGCGAGATTGACTGGAAGCGCCTGGAGACTGTAGAGGAAGCCGGCATCAAGGAAGGCGACAAGATCAAGGTCAAGTTGCTCGAAATAGATCCCAAGACCGGCAAGTACAAGCTGTCACGCCGTGTGCTGCTCGAGAAGCCCGAAGGCTATGTAGAGCGCGAGCGTCGTCCTCGTCGCGATGGCGAGCGCCGCGGTCACGGCCAGCGTCAGCCCCGTCACAACGACAATCAGGAGTAATCCCTGACAGAGGATTTTCATTGACATATGAGCCACTGCTTTGCCTATAGCGCAAGCAGTGGCTCTTTTAGTTGGCCGGCACGGATAAAATATAAGCCAAATGATTTGGCATTGAGGGTGAAAAGATGTACTTTTGCAATAAAATATAACCTAAATGAAAAAATTATTCGTATTGATTTTCATGGCGGCGCTCACAATGGCCGCCACGGCGCAGAAGGAACCGCAGTATATCTCCTCTTTCAAGTATGACAAGCGTGTCCACGACTTCGGTACCATCAAGGAGAAAGACGGCAAGGTGAGCCATACCTTCACATTTACCAACACCAGCATACTGCCGGTGGTCATCAGCGACGTCAACTCGTGGTGTGGATGTACCACCGCCGAATATACCAAGACCCCCATCCTGCCCGGCAAGACCGCCAAGGTGACAGTGACGTTCAACCCGCAATCGCGCCCAGGCAAGTTCAGCAAGGAGGTGGTGTTAAACCTCGACGGCAACAAGGGTTTCACCCGCGTATGGATCAAGGGCAACGTCATCCCCTACCGCCACCCCGTGGGCGAGGACTATCCCTACGCCTTCGGCGAAGGGCTGCACATGGGCTTCAAGGTCTACCTCTTCCCGCCGCTCGCCGAGGGCAGCACCTACAGGCTGGAGCAGCGCGTGTCTAACGAGACCGACAAGGAGATGACCGTAGAGTTTGAGCGATGGCCCAACAACACGGTACTGAAGATGCCCTCGAAGATAACGCTCAAGCCCAAGGAGCGCACCACGTTCAAGGTGAGCTACACCGCCCCTGTGAGCCACTATGCCGACCGCCACATCTACGTGCGCGTGAAGGTGAACGGCAAGCAGGTGAAGCCCATCCTGGTGAAATGGTTGGGCTCGGAACAGAGATTTACCAAATAAGCAATGATAACTATGAGTATTAAGCAGACTGTAATGTCACTGTTAGGCTGCGTGATGGCCGTCCAGGCCGCCGCCCAGACAGCTCCGGCGCCCATCGCGCCGCTGCCCTCCAAGCACCAGGTAGCCTGGCAGCAGATGGAGACCTATGCCTTCATCCACTTTGGTCCCAACACCTTTGGCAACCGCGAGTGGGGATATGGCGACGCCCCGTTGGAGAGTTTCAACCCTACCCGCCTCGACTGCGAGCAGTGGGCCAAGACGCTCCACGACGCCGGCATGAAGGGCATCATCATCACCGCCAAGCACCACGACGGCTTCTGCCTCTGGCCCACCAAGTACACCGACTACAGTGTGCGCAATACCCCCTACAAGAACGGCAAGGGCGACATCGTGGGCGAACTGTCGGCAGCCTGCAAGAAATACGGCCTCAAGTTTGGCGTCTATCTCTCGCCCTGGGACCGTCACCAGGCTTTCTACGGCACTCCCCTGTATGTAGAGTACTTCTACGCACAGCTCGAAGAACTGCTCACCCAGTATGGCGACATCTTCGAGATATGGTTTGACGGTGCCAACGGCGGCGACGGCTATTACGGCGGCGCACGCGAAGAGCGCACGATAGACCGCCGCACCTATTATAATTTCCCGCGCGCGTGGGAGATGGTCGAGCGTCTGCAGCCCCAGGCCATCATCTTCTCCGACGGCGGCCCCGGCTGTCGCTGGGTGGGCAACGAGAAAGGCTATGCCCACGCCACCAACTGGTCTTTCCTGCGTGGCAACGAGGTCTATCCCGGCTACAGCCGATACTGGGAGCTGCAGCAGGGCCACGCCGACGGCGACACATGGACTCCTGCCGAGTGTGACGTGTCGATACGCCCGGGATGGTTCTACCACGAGAGCGAGGACAGTAAGGTGAAGACGGTAGACTATCTCACCGACCTCTACTATCGCAGCGTGGGCCACAACGCCACCTTCCTGCTCAACATGCCCGTGGACAAGGAAGGACGCATCCACCCCATCGACTCAGCCCGTGTCGTGGACTTCCACAAGCGCATCTGCGCCGAGTTTAAGACCGACCTGCTGGCCAAAGCCAAAATCAAGGCCTCCAATGTGCGTGGCAAGCAGTGGGGCACCGCCAATCTTACCGACGGCAACTATGAGACCTACTGGAGCATCAGCGACGGCACCGACAAGGCCCAACTCACCATCACCCTGCCCCGCAATACACGACTCAACCGACTGATGCTGCAGGAGTATATCCCCCTGGGCCAGCGCGTACAGCGCTTCAGCGTGTCTTACCTCAAGGGCAAGGAGTGGGCTCCGCTCTCCGTGGGCGAAGAGACTACCACCGTGGGCTACAAGCGTCTGCTGCGCTTTGCCACGATTGAGACGCGCCAGATCCGCATCAGCTTCGACGCCATGCGCGGCCCCATCTGTCTGAGCACCGTGGCTGCCTATCTCGCCCCCGAGACCAAGGGCGCGGAGGAAAAGAAGGAAGAGGTGAAGGGCGTAGACTTCACCGCCACCGCCGAGGGCGACAACGTGGTCACCTTTGACCTGGGCGGCGAGCAGGAGATAGGCTCTTTGCGCTATCTGCCCCAGCAGGGCGACGACCGCAAGGGACTCGTGGCCAACTATGAGATATATGCCGGTATGGAGAAAGACGCCATGCAGCGCGTGGCTGAAGGCGAGTTCTCCAACATACGCAACAACCCCGTGATGCAGGAAGTTTTCTTCACTCCCACCCACTGCCGCTACGTGCAGCTGCGTGCCACCCGCATGGTGAATGCCGGTGAGAAGATAGCTTACCAGCAAGTGATTATCCGATAACTACCAAAAAAATTAAGACCTATATGAAAAAAATGATTATGACCGCAGCCATCGTCTGCATGGCCGGCATCCAGATGATGGCGCAGCCGAAGTTGCCCTACCGCAACGCCTCGCTGCCCATCGAAGAGCGCGTGAGCGACCTGCTGTCGCGCATGACGCTCGAGGAAAAGGTGGGCCAGCTGCGCTGCACCCTGGCTTGGAACTACTATGACATCAAGGGCAACAAGGTGGTGCCCTCGTCCACATTCATGAAGGACATCGCCGAGGGCAACATCGGCATGCTGTGGGCCACCTACCGCGCCTGTCCCTGGACACGCAAGTCGCTCGCCACTGGACTCACGCCCACGCTGGCAGCCAAGGCGGGCAACGCACTGCAGCGCTACGTGATAGAGCACACCCGTCTGGGCATCCCACTCTTCCTCGCCGAAGAGGCACCCCACGGCCACATGGCGATAGGCACCACCGTATTCCCCACCGGACTGGGTATGGCTGCCACATGGTCGACAGCCACAGCCGAGGCTGCCGCCCGCGTCACCGCCAAGGAGGTGCGTCTGCAGGGCGCACACATCAGCTACGGCCCCGTGCTCGACATCTCCCGCGACCCACGCTGGTCGCGCGTCGAGGAGAGCTATGGCGAAGACCCCGTGCTGACGGGCGAGATGGGCGCAGCCATCGTGCGCGGACTGGGAGGCGGCAAACTGTCGGCCCCCTACGCCACCCTCACCACGCTGAAGCACTTCATCGCCTATGGCACCACCGAGGGTGGCCAGAACGGCAACCCCTCTATCGTGGGCGAGCGTGACCTGCTGCAGACCTTCTTCCCCCCGTTCAAGAAGGCTGTCGACGCCGGCGCTCTCTCGGTCATGACATCCTACAACTCTCTCGACGGCATCCCCTCGACAGCCAGCGGCGAGCTCTACAATGACATCCTGCGCCGCCAATGGGGCTTCCGTGGCTTTGTAGTTTCCGACCTCTACAGCATCGACGGCATCTGGGAGACCCACCATGTGGCGCGCGACCTGCAGGAGGCTGGCGTGATGGCGCTGCGTGCCGGAGTGGACGAAGACCTGGGTGGCAAGGCCTACGCACAGCTCATCGCCGCCGTCAAGGATGGCAAGGTGAGCGAGAAGGAGATAGACCAGGCTTGTGTCCGCATCCTGAGGCTCAAGTTTGAGATGGGCCTCTTCGAGCATCCTTATGTCGACGTCAAGGCAGCGGCCGAAGTGGGCTGTGCCGACAATGCCGCCGTGGCTCTCGACGCCGCCCGCAAACTGGTGACGCTGCTCAAGAACAAGGACAATACGCTGCCGCTGCGCCGCGATATGCGCGTGGCTGTGGTAGGCCCCAACGCTGACAACGTATATAACATGTTGGGCGACTATACCTCGCCTCAACCCGACGGAAAGGTGAAGACCGTGCTGGCGGGCATCAAGGCCAAACTGGGCGAAGGTCAGGTGGAATATGTCAAGGGCTGTGCCGTGCGCGACACCAACAACTGCAACATCGAGGCTGCCGTAGAAGCTGCCCGCCGCGCTGATGTGGTGGTGGCAGTTGTGGGTGGCTCGAGTGCCCGCGACTTCAAGACGAGCTACAAGGCTACCGGTGCTGCCGAGGCCGATGTCAAGTCGGTAAGCGACATGGACTGCGGCGAAGGCTACGACCGCGCCACGCTCTCGCTGCTGGGTCGCCAGATGGAGCTGCTCCAATCGCTGCGCAAGACAGGCAAACCCATGGTGGTCATCTATATCGAGGGTCGTCCTATGGACAAGTCGTGGGCTGCCGCCAATGCCGACGCGCTGCTCACCGCCTACTATCCCGGTCAGGAGGGTGGCACCGCCGTGGCCGACGTGCTCTTCGGCGACTACAATCCCGCCGGCCGTCTGCCCATTTCGGTAGCTGCCAACGTGGGTCAGCTTCCTGTATATTACAACAAGCGCGCTCCCAAGCCCCACAACTACGTGGAAATGTCGGCAGCGCCACTCTACGCCTTCGGCTATGGCCTGAGCTATACGCAGTTTGCCTACAGCAACCTCGCCATCGCCAAGAAGGGCGATGCCTACAGCGTCACCTTCGATGTCAAGAACGTAGGTGAGCGCGACGGCGAGGAAGTGGCTCAGCTCTACATCCACGACCAGGTGGCGTCGGTGTCACAACCGCTGTTGCAACTCAAGAAGTTTGACCGTCTGTCTATAGCCAAGGGTGAGACCCGCAAGGTGGAATTCATCCTCACCGCCGAAGACCTCGCCATCATAGACCGCAATATGAAGAGTGTGGTAGAACCCGGCGACTTCGACATCATGGTCGGCGGTTCGTCAGACAATCTCCCCCTGCGCGGAGTGCTCACTGTAGAGTAGACCGACAAAGGCCATCAAGCCATCGACAGTCTGCCCAAGCACGGCAGACCCCCATACGCCAGCAGGGCTGGGTTCCGAACGAGGAACCCAGCCCTGCTGGTATACGGTCGACAGAAGAATAAGGATATCCCCTATCACCATTTCGATAACATGCCACTATGATGTCACGGAGTAAAGGTGTATAGCTGTCGAATGGTTGGACAAAGACATTGCTTTGGACATTCCTGCCGTATTTACTTTATACCCAAATCAGGCATTAGAAAAAACTTCTTGTCATTTTCTAATAACCGATTGGGGGTTATAGAATTTCGTCATGTAGTTATTACCATCTACGGCAGTTGCCGAGTTTTTCTCGGTAACTGAATCTTCAACAAGTTCTCCGTTCTTGAAGACACTTGGGGCTTGTTGCTATCAGAGTGTCTATGTTTGACTTAATATAGCATATATTCTGTTTTGTTCTTCTGACAATATATTTTGGATACATCCTTTCAAACTCTCCTTTAAGGAAGAATCGCCAATAGCTTCAAGCAACCTTTCTTTAATGATATCAGAAGCCTTTTCCTCAATATTCTCATAATTGCCATGAGATTTAATTATCTCACTTATTGATTTCTGGGGTGTAAATCCAGGGATTTTATTGATAACCATTTCTTTTTGCGGCTTATCATAAACTTCCCAATATTTCAGATGTTTTTCTATATAGTCTCTTTTTTCAGCTTTGTTTTGAGGTAAAGTTTGCATTAAGTCCAAAAAAGAGGTAAATTCTTCAAGGATAAGACCATAGCTATTATATATTTTATTATAAATCAAATTGAATTTGTTGACAGAATCCGATATTGGTATTAAATCAAGTAAAAGAGTTGTCTTGAATCCTTTTTCATCTATATCACGAACTAAATATTTTAATTTCGTACGCTCTTCTTCACCAAAATGACCGTCAACAAATTTGGATGCGATATTGGTAATTTCCATATAGTCGAATGATGCTTGAAAATCAACTAACGCTGTACGTAAGTCTCGGAGCTTATCCAATTCTTGATTGTATTTAATTACAGAAAGTTGAAGGTTTCGGTTTGCGATGTTTTCAATATGATTTTGCTGGTTTTGTTTATAGAGTATGTATAGGGCAATCGCAGAAGACAACACAGCCCCTATATAACTACCCCAAAAGTCAAGCCATGAAGAACTGTCTCCAGTTATCGGAAACTGCATTGGCAGCACCATTAGTGTATTAATAATCAAAGGGGTGACTATGATTAGCAACAATTGGATAAAGTATTTTTTTATGTATCTCAAACAGTTTTTCATCTAAAAGTAAATAACTATTGTTTTATTGGACACTTTTTAATTTTTGCAATACTCTTTAAACTCTTTTCTCGTCATAGCAATACCTTTGGATGCATTACTGTCAAGTCCATAGACAAAAGGAGAGGATAGCAGAGTATATTTTCCCAACTTCAAGCAGATGCGTATAGGTTTATCGTACCCTCCATATTTTAGGGCAGCGCCTTTTGCTTCAACTTTCTCTTTCGCCAGCACTTCACTCATATCCATTGCTTCCACTGAGAGCACTTGATAATAGCCTTTCACCTGATGATTGTCTACTGGAGCAAAGTATTTTATCTTCTGGAAATCCACGCCAGAAAGGATTGACTTATATCCAGAGAAGAATATTTTGCTTTGGCCGTTCAACACTAATTCCTTGGCAGTGTTTACATGGCCATCTACTGACGCAATGTAGAAAGTGCCCTCGTGTACAGGCTCATCCGAGTATTCCAAGCCTTTCTGTGGAATGCTTTCTTCCAACAACCGCTCTCTTCCGTTGTTATCCTCAAGCCAGTGGCGAATCTGCCGACGCAAGGCTTGCTCCGAACTGTTGGCATCTATGATTATACTTCCGTCAATGGCGTGCTGTTCTTGGTCTGGACGCAAAGGAAAAGCACCAATGCCAATCAAGCGGTTCGATTGCTGATAGTAATAGTCACCATTCTCTGCGTCAAGTGCCTCCAATGGTATGCGACCAGGAAACAGCACATAACCTGCTATGATTTCTTTCTTCAAGTGCTCGTGGTCACGTCCTTCTTCAGTGTAGTATATGGCGTCACGGTAACGATGCATTTGGTCTATGGCATCAGCTGGCGGAACATCATAACGACTGTCGTATCTACTGCCGTTCTCGTCCGTGTCGGCTATGCGGTATTTGGCATCAAACAGGTAGGTAAACTTCATATTACCTTCAGTATGCTTGCTCAACCGAAGCACAATGTCTGGACGCTGTACCGTTGTCATAGTGTTTGTTCCGCTTATGGCTGAATTGGATTTGCCTTTATGCACCTCAGCATTGTAGCATACACTTGCCAACTCAATGCCTGATTGGTTGATAAAACTCACCGAACCGCCATATACAAGTTGTGGAATAAAGTCGTTGGTAATGTCCCGTCCATTCACCTTTGGTTTGGCATCCTTGCCCAACTCCTTCATAACATCCTGCACAATGTTCTTCACCTTGATGAAGCACCATATCTCATAGAGGTCGCAGATGTCTTTCACCTCCAGTTTCCTCATGCCTTCCTCCAACTCATAGCCTTGTTGCAGTTCCACCCATTTCTCCATGATGGTCTTATAGCCTTGTGCCTGTTTCATCACGAGGTTGTCTTGCGTGAACCCCTTGAACTGTCCCACGCCACGGAAAAAAGCATTATTGGAAAGTTGCATCAACTCATTCTCCATATCTTCAAGCGAAGTGTCTATGCGCTTCGGATCGTCAAGGTGCATGGCGGTCATGATATGCTCCTTCACCACAGCAAAGCGACGTGTCATTTCTCGAATGGCGTATTTCAAGAAACGATTCTCTATGGTGTCGTGACTCAGCGTCAGCTCCTCTGTGCGGTATAGGTGGGCAGGATTGTCTTTGTGTGTCTGGTATTCATTTTCCAGTTCTCTTGGAATGTATGCCATGCGTTCAGCTCTCTCATACTTAGCCACAGAGCGCAAACGCCGTTTGGGACGGTCAATGATTTGGCGTGCTGCCGTCATGATGTCGGCATAGCACGACTTGAATATCTGCCACCATATCAGCGGATTGTTCTCACCTGTGCCTTGGCGCATGCTGAGATAGGTGTCCTTCAGAAACGATGTACTCAACATGGCATATTCATGTTCTATGTCAGAGATGATTGTCTTTAAGTCGGAGCGGTAGTCCAACTTGTAGCTCAACACCTCTGTCATAAACTTCAATTCCTTGGTCTGTTCTTCTCCTTTCACCCTGTAGGTGATGCAAAAGTCGGTCATACCCACTTGATTGTGAAAGTTCAACGATCCGTACAGTTCATCGCCTGTACTGATAATGGTGCTTTTGTCCTTGCCATCTGTGCGCAGATGGTCGTTGATGGCAAGCGACAAATCTTCCAAATTCTTTCCCTTGCCACGTACAATAAGTGGATATTCTGTGTTCTCAAAGAACACGGCTTCATGGCGAATGTCATTCCCCTCCTGTGCGCTTCCGTCAAAAGAAAACTTGACATTCTGTGCTTCCGACGTGTAGCGGCACAAAAACTTTGCGGCACTGGCTTGATTTTCGGTGTCGATACATAGGTTGCGGACAGTCTCAGCTATTCTCCGCTCATGATTGGGACATGAGAACCTTACCAATAAGTCCTCATTTGTCACTTCAAAGTTGAAAACGCTTGCCATGCTTTTTGGATGTATGAGTGTTTAGTTCCAGAAAGAAACGAAATGGTCACGTTTCAGTTGACTGAGCATGCTGTCTATCTTCTTTATGGACTGCAACTCTTTCTTTTCCTGCTCTGTGAAAATCAATTCCTCTCCACTCTCTGTTGCCGTTTCTTCGGTAACATTACTCTCTAGATCTGTATTACCCGATTCGCCCAACATTTGTGTGATTATATTCCGCAATGCTGTGAGTATGTTAAAGTCACCGTATCGCTTGGCTTCGTCTATGTTAACACCAGCATTGGCAATGCGTTCTTTGTCAGCTTCCGAATCTGTAATTTTCAGTTTTGTTTCATCGCCCTCTATGCGTGAAAGAATTTTCATCAGCGTAAAGTTGTCAAGTGCAGCTATGCGGTCGGTCTGACCAAACTCATGTGATGCGTGTAAATATATCAACGCTTCATTGGCGGCACGATAACCAAGTTTGAATGGTGTTCCTTCAAGCAGTGCATTGATGCGTTTCAGATAGTCTATTGCAAACTGAGCATCCTCGCCAAGTTCTTCTATGATTTCCTTTGCTTCAATGTGGCGGTCAACAAGCAGCGCATTCAATTCCGTATCTTCATTTCCCTCAAATGCCTTTACTATAGCTTTAAGTTCATCATCTGTCGTATCGGTCAGGAAACTGTCGTAGTTCACCTCATTCATTTCTACCGACATGGCTCTGTCGAGCACCTTGCGTGAGAAAGAGAATGTTGTCTCGTCCATGTTCACTGTGCCGATGACAATGAGATTCTTGGGAAGGGTCAGTCCTTTAGTGCGGAAATGCTTAATAATCTTTGCTGCTGCTGAATCCGTATCACTTGCTTTGAAATTTGGGAACAGCGTGTTTATCATTATGTTGCCGATATTCGTTTCTTTACCATTTTCATCCGTGGCACTGCCAAAAGAATTGAAAGGCTTGATGATGGGGTCGGTCATGTATTCTCCGCCCTCAAGGCTGCGACTCTCGATAGCACTCAAGAACTCGGCAAAATATTCCTCCACAGGAGCAAGATTCATTTCGTCAAGGCACAAGAAAAACGGCACTTCTGGATGCTGCCATGCCTTGACTATGAACTCAATGAATGGAGTGAATACATAGTGTGGACTCGGAATGTTCGACAAATAGCCGATAACATCCATTGAATTATGCCAGTTTGGTTTCACTTGTATAAGTTCAAAATTAGCTGGTGAGTGCAGCGTCCAACGGTCATTCTTCCAATCGCTGCCCTTATACCCATCTGCTCTTTGCAATTCCTCTGTAACTGTCGCCTGGGCTAACTTGCGCACAATGCGGCTTTTGCCAGTACCGCTGATACCGGCAAGAAGCATGAAAGGCTTGGTGCGGAGGGCGGTGAGATAGTTGCCTACTTTATTCCTATAATATTTTATTAATAATGGTTTTGACTTTATACTTACATTATCTGTTGTAGGTAATCGCCTTGACACTAAATCTAATGATATAGACATCATAGATTTACGCTTTTTTAGGTCAGATTCCTCACCATTTATAGTAATAAACGTATTCTTATTTTTTCGAACATCAGGTAACAATCCCTCATCAATATATGAGTTTAGAACTCGCATCGGGCCAACAATCTCACCGTCTTTAAAAAGAACTTGGTTGCCAAAAGCCAGCTCTTTGTAAATATTCTCAATATTAAAAACAATTTCTGTGCCGTCTGTTTTTTTTATTTTGTAGCAACAGTCTATGATAAATGTTGACAAGATATTCTTTAAGCCTTTCTCTATGCGAGATTCTGTATTGTTCCCTTTGAGCCAAGAGTTTAGCCAATGATTTATTTCGTCTTTGGAATACGCAGCTATATATGCGTCAAGAACTAACATTTTATCAGAAAAGGATATACTTTTTGCATATCGTTCTTTTCCTGTACGCTCTTGTCTCGAACTTTGTATAAAAGATATCTTTCCCAAGTGTAGAAACAATTCTATACCTACTTGCAATGCCTCTATTTGAGATTTAAACAACGGAGAATCACTGATTAAGTCAGAAATATTATCAATATTTGCGTACTTGATTTTGATAGAATCGCAAAATGTTGAAGCCAAACGAATTGCAGTGGTTCCATTATTGCTATATTCTTCAGAATAAGCGACATCAGTAGGAGTATCTGCAACAGTATAAATTGCAAACAAAGATGCTATTATTTGTCTAAACGAATTGAGAGAAGACTTTATACCTAATCTCAAGTTCGGATTCTCACGTGGAATCAAAGATGAAGGAAAAACCTCTGCCATATCTTATTTTCTTTCGTTTTTTAAAATTTCCTTTGCAATAGCTCGAGCTAAAAAAGGTGGAACGGCATTACCTACCTCTTTCATTTGAGCCCCTTTACTTCCATAAAAAATATAATTATCTGGAAAGGATTGTATTCTTGCAGCTTCACGAACAGTTATACACCTATTAAGTATCGGATGGGTAAACCGTCCTGAAGACGGCGTGTCAAATCGTGTTGTTATTGTAATGGATAGCCCATCTTCTATCATTCTGCACCATGTACCACTATAAATTGATTTTGTTAAAAGTTCTGTTGGCAAGACCTCTTTCCCTGCTCCCTTGGGAATCATTCTAAGCTTTTCAATAGCTTTAGGTGAATGTTTTGTTGCTACATGATTGTAAAGAACATTACAATTTCCCCTCAATTCCTTTTGGTAGGATGAAAAGGGTGTTGTCGTATATACAGATTGCTCCGTTCCTTCGCCAGATTCAATAAAAGGCAAATCGTATATTGCATCTTTTATTGTCGTGTGTGTGCCATTGGGAGTGGGTAAGGAGAGCGTTAACATATCTCCCAATTGTCCCATGAACACAGCTCGTCTTCGTTCTTGAGGAACACCAAAATCAGCAGCACATAAAACTCCATACGTTACTTTGTATCCCAATTTTTCAAACGCGGTTACTATTTGTTTTTTGAAGTAGCCATTTGAAGTCGTTATTATGTTGGGGACATTTTCAAGCACGAAATATTTAGGCTTGAATTCTGCAACAAACCTTACATATTGTTGAAATAAAAAGTTGCGAGGGTCATCGAGATTTAACCTTTTCCCCTTTTGTGAAAAGCCTTGGCATGGTGGCCCTCCTATAATTACATCAATTGTCGGATATTTTGTATGCAAAGACTTAACATCGATATCGCAAATATTTTCAGCTAAGACTTCTGTTCCAATATGGTTGCGTTGATATGCATCTGCTATTTCTTTATCAAATTCAACAGCAAAAGCAATGTCAAAACCTCCTGCCATAAGAAAGCCTTCTGACATACCTCCAACACCTGCGAATAAATCACCAACTATCATTGTTACTCTAAAATTCTTTTTTTTGCTAATTCAAAATACTCTTTATTTAACTCTATACCAATAAACCGTCTCTTTAGCTGCTTACATGAAACACCTGTAGAACCACTACCCATAAAAGGATCTAAAACCACATCGTTTTCATTTGAAAGTATTTCTATGAAATGATTAAGCAGTCCTATGGGCTTTTGCGTTGGATGTTTACCATATTTACGCTCTTTTGTGCCTATAGTGGCGGTTTCCACAAAGTCATGAATGGCCTTGCCATGATTATTGAAAGTGCCAGTTGTTCCATCATTTACAAGATATATCCATGTTTCGGTAGAGTTTATAAAATGCAAATTCATATTACGTGGTAGCGGATTTGTCTTATGCCAAACCCCTACCGTTTTATAATAGAATTTATGCTTCTCTGCCAATCCTATGATAGTCTCAACTTTAATAATGGACATGAACATTATAAGATTTCCTTTTTCCTTTAGAACTCTATGGCATTCTGAAAATAGTTTATCCATTTCCTTTGTCCAATCTTCAAAATTAAGGTCGTCCCATCCCGATGCTGCAAAATGCCCATTACGTAGCTTATCCATATTTGTGCCTCTTTTTTTCATAAACAATCCCAAGTTGTACGGTGGGTCTGTTATTATGAAATCGACGCTATTATCGGCAAGCTCTTTTAAACAACCAATAGCGTCTCCAAGAGCTATTTTGTTCTGTTTGTCAAGAGCTATATATTGAGATTTTATATTTCTTACCATTTAGACTGTATGCTACAACGTATTTTCATTCGAAAAGAATTACTTATGCATTAGTTCTGTTCTTTATTTTCCTCACTAAACGCCTTTATCTCGTCAGTAAGGACTTTTTGTAATTTCTCTTTCGGTACTATTAGTTGATAATCCGCCACTCCGATAGGTTTTCCCATATCTTCAAGTGCGAGTTCCACCTCTACACGATCTTTCTCCGCACAAAGTATGATTCCTATGGAACGGTTCTCGTCTGCACCACGTTCAAGGCGGTCAAGCAGAGACAGATAATAGTTCATCTTACCTGCATACTCTGGTTTGAAAGCACCTATCTTCAAGTCAACGGCAACAAGACAGCGAAGCCCTCGATGGAAAAACAGCATATCCACCTTGCTCTCCTTGCCGTTATATTCCAACACATGTTGGTTGCCTATGAACGTGAAGCCATTGCCAAGTTCCATAAGGAAACGGGTGATAGCTTTTACAAGGCGGTCTTCAAGTTCAAGCTCCAAGATAGGACTGGTCACCCCCAAGAAGCCAAGATTGTAGCTGCTGCTAAACACTTCATTGGCATACTGCGCTTGTTCGGCTGGAAGAGTGCGGTCGAAATTGTTGTCTACTCGTGCCAATGCCTGCGTCTCGTACATATTGAGTTTGATGGCATTGAGCAGCAAGTCACGATTCCAGCCTTTGGCTACCGTTTCCTGTGCATAATAGAGCGTGGCATTGTCATCCAGTCCCTTGTTCAATAGCAGTAGATTGTGTGACCATGGCAAAAGTGCTACGGAGCGTAGCAGTTTCTCGCCATGTTCAGCATAACGCTCATAGAATTTCTTCATGTTCCAAAGTTGGCGTGGCGAAACGCCCATCTTGGGGTATCGTTCTTTTAGGTCTGCCGACAATCTTTTCACAATGTTGTCACCATACCCGCTTTCGATCTTGCGTTCATGAAGCATTTGACCAATCTCCCAATAGGCGGTGGAGACATAGCCATTAACGTGTCGGGCAATTTCAGTCCGTGCATGTTCAATTACTGCTACAGCGTGTCGCAGCATCTCGGCATAATCACCACACCCTATTGAGGGCCTGTTGTCTTTATTATCTGTTGTCATTTTATCAATCTACATTATCTTGTCTGAGAAGGTCTGCAACTTCTACTTTAAGCAGTTTGGCTATCTTCATAAGATTACCCAAATCTGGTTGGCAAGTATTGGTACACCATTTTGATATAGTTGTCTTGTCCTTTCCCAATTGTTCACCAAGCCATTTGTTCGTTTTCTTCTTTTCAGCAAGAACAACTTTTAGCCTGTTTAATTCTTTATTTGTCATATTCTGATGCGAATTTGAAAGCAAAGGTAATTATAATACATCACAATTCCGCATGAACGCCGAAAAGATTTACGTTAATTTTTCAACTTGATGAATATTATTCACCGCAAATTAAGCCTACATTTTACTCGCTGTACCATAAACACACCCTTGCCACTCAACTTTGCCACATCCCGAATGGAATATCCCGTGCGGAGCAGACTTATTACTTCCTATATCTTTCATCAGTTCTACCATTTCTACAAAGCCAACCTTGCGCCCGGGTCTTCCACCTTTCTCTATATACTGCTTCCGCCAAGGCTGCAATCGGAATGAGATATTATCACGTTCCAACTGCACACAGGTTGAAAGCGTGGCTATCAGTATCGGAGCGAAAGTGACAGAATTGATGGTTCTTATAGCCAGCCACATACATGGAGTTGCACGTGGCTGGCGCCGCCATCAATCAGAACTTCACGCTGACCTTCTTGCCTTGTGGCAGCTGAACGGTCTGCTGACGGTCACCGAAGACGATGTCGAAGGTGCCGCCTGTGGGAGAAGAGAGGGTGGCAGCGAGGCTGTTGGCGCTGAGAGTCCAGTCGATATCGACGGTCACGTTGCCGCGGGCGCGGAGTCCCTTGACGCTACCCTTGTCCCAGGCCTGCGGACAGGCGGGGAGCAGAGTGATGGTGCGACCCTCGCTCTGCAGCAGCATCTCGTTCATACCCGAGAGGCCACCCAGGTTGCCGTCAATCTGATAAGGCGGGTGCGTATCCCAAAGGTTGTAGAGCGTGCCCGTACGCAGCAGGTTCTGCAAGAGGGCGTAGGAGCGGTTGCCGTCACGCAGGTGCGCCCAGAGGTTGAGCTTCCAACCCATACTCCAGCCGGTGGAGAAGTCGCCGCGATGGTCGAGCACCACACGGACAGCCTCAGCCAGTTCGGGGGTAGCCTTGACAGAGATGTCGTGACCGGGGAAGAGGCCGAAGAGGTGGTTGGTGTGGCGGTGGTTGTCCTTGGGATTGTCGATGTCACGCGACCACTCCATCAGCTGACCATATCTGCCGATGCGATAAGGCTCTATCTTGTCTCTCACCTGCAGCCACTCCTGACGGTCGGTGCTGTCTACGCCCAATACGCGTGAGGCGCTGATGGCGTCGGTGAGCAACTGGCGCGCTACGGCATTGGCAAAGGTAGCACCCTTGTCCACAGGGCCATGTTCGGGCGAGGTCGACGGGGCTGCGGTGTAGAGTCCGCTGGGCTGGAGCCAGAGATAGTCGCACACAAACTGCGCGCTCGACTTGAGCAACGGATAAGCCGTCTGCTTCAGATAATCGCGGTCGAGGGTATATTCGTAGTAGTCCCACACATGCGTAGCGAGCCAGGGACCATTGATGGCGGCAAGATTCCAGTTCACGCTCTCGCTCTTGGAGGGAGCGGTGAAACCGAAGATATTGGTAGAGATGTTGGCAGTCCATCCACGGGCGTCGTACATGGCCTTTGCCGTGCGCTGTCCGGGCTCATAGATAGAGCGGAGATAGACATTGAGAGGCTCGAAGCACTCTGCCAGGTTGGCAGAGCATACGGGCCAGTAGTTCATCTGAATGTTGATATTGTTGTGGTAGTCACAGTTCCACGGACCCTTGACGCCACGGTTCCACATACCCTGAAGGTTCATGGGCATGGTCTCACCTCGCGACGACTGGATGATGAGGTAGCGGGCAAACTGATAGTAGAGCATCTCGAGCCAGGCATCGGCCTTGCCTTCGCGATAGCGGTCTATGCGCTCGTCGGTGGGGATGTCGATGCCGCCCTTCTTGTCGGCCGTCTGGCGCAGGTCGATGCTCACGCGGTCGAAGAGCTGAGTATAGTCATCGACATGGCGGCGCAGCAGCTGACCCCACTTCTTGTCGGCGGCGCCCTTCATGCTGAGCAACGCCCAGGCTCCGGCGTCCTTGCCATAATAGGTGTAGGGGTCAGTCAGCACGGGCGAGTAGTTGGGCTTGTAGCCGGTGGCGGCGGTGATGATGAAGTCTACCTCCGAGGCGTCGCGCACGGCGATGTGTCCGTCCTCATACTTCACGCTACCGTCCTTGACGCGGGCCTGGATGCGGATGACGTAGGGCAGCTTGTTGTTGTTCAGATGTGCGGTATAGACGAGTCCATACTCATCGGTAGCCCAACTGCCGGTGGCGTGGGGATTGGGCTTGTACACCCAGTCGAGGTTCTGGCGCTTGCCACGGTTGGCGCCGTAGTGCATCACCATGAGTTGGTCGGGATAGGAGACAAAGTAGGTGCGGCGGTAGGTGGCACCCTGATACTTGAACGAGGTATGGCTCACAGCCTTGTCGAGCAGCAGACTGCGACGGAAGTCGCTGCAGTCTTCATTGGCAATACCGGTAGAGACATACATCTCGCCCATGGTCGTGAAGGTACCGAAGCGCAGCGTGTCGGCAGTGCCATTGTCGGCGATGGCTCCCGAGAAGGCGCGGCGGGTGAGCGAGTCGGCACGCAGGCTGTCGCCGTCGAGGAACGCCTGACGGATATCGGGCAGGAAACGCGCTGAGTGGGGGTCGGCACGCCAGTAGTTGGCTGGTCCGCTACCCGAGGCGGGGCCTCCCTTCCAGAGGCTTTTCTCGTTGAGCAGTATGGCGTCGACAGCCGGCGACTGGAGCACCATGGCGCCCAGGCTGCTGTTGCCCATAGGGAAGGCATAGTTTTCCCACACCGAGCCCTGCAGCTCGCGGGCTTTCTCGCCCTTGCGCACATACTGTCGCAGATTGTCTTTAGACTGACTGTCCCTGGCGGCACCCTTGGCACCCGAATAGTTAATCTTCGCCGGCACAGTGCTGACGCCCTGGGGCACGGAGATTTCTACGGGGCGGTCATACCACACGGAGAGATGGTCGTCTGCCTTGGTCAGTTCTGACCCTCCCAAACAGAGGGAGATTAATGTAGCTAATACTAACATGTCTGTTATGATTTGAGTAATTGTTATTTTAAGGTAGAAGTGCCCTGTCTGTCCCGACGAGCACTGATTCATTTGGTAAAATTACACTTTTATTGACAAACGGAGTTACATTTTTTGCTTTTTTCGTTACCGACGGCCATTTTTTTAGTACATTTGCATCGGGCGCGTATGTTTGCGCTGTCCGTCCTATACCTATTTATTATATATAATGACAACTATGATACAACGACTCTTACACTTTCTGGACGCATCGCCCGTCAACTTTCTTGCGGTGCGCAACATCGCCCATGAGTTGGAAGCCCACGGTTTCCGCCGCATCGACGCCGCCAGCCCTCTGGGCCACGTGAGCGCCGGCGACCGCTTCTTCGTCACCAAGAACGACTCTTCCATCTACGCCTTCCGCATAGGTCGCAAGCCTCTTGCCGACCAGGGTTTCCACATGATATGCGCCCATAGCGACTCGCCTACCTTCCGCATCAAGCCCAACGCCGAGATGACGGGCGAGGGCGGCATCGTAAGGCTCAATACCGAGGTCTACGGAGGCCCCATCCTCTCTACTTGGATGGACCGTCCGCTCACCATCGCCGGAAGGGTGATTACGCGCGACGAAGACGCCCTCTCGCCCGTCACTCATCTGATACACATCCGCCGCCCGCTGATGCAGATTAGCAACCTCGCCATCCACTTCAACCGCCAGGTCAACGACGGCGTCAAGCTCAACCGGCAGAAAGACATGCTGCCCATCCTCGGTTTCGTCAACGACGAGCTGGAGCGCGGCAATATGCTCATCAACCTCGTCGTCGAAGAGCTCAACCGCACCGCCACGGTGACCCGCGACGACATCATCGACTTCGACCTCTATCTCGCCGACACCACGCCGGCATGCACCTTCGGTGCCCACGACGAGCTGATATCCTCGGGGCGTCTCGACGACCTGTCGATGTGCTACGCTGGTCTTGAAGCGCTCACTGCTGCCCACGACAGCGACACCACGCAGGTGCTCGCCATCTTTGACAACGAGGAGACGGGGTCGCAGACCAAGCAGGGCGCCGGCAGTCCGTTCCTGTCCTATCTGCTACAGCGTATAGCGCTGGCGCAGAGCGGCACCGCAGAGGCTTACTACCAAGCGGTAGAGCGGGCGTTCATGATTTCGGCCGACAATGCCCACGCCTTCCACCCCAACTATGCCGAGAAGTACGACCCCACCAACCACCCCATGCTGGGCGGTGGTCCGGTCATCAAGTTCAATGCCGCCCAGAAGTATGCCAGCGACGCCGTCACAGCGGCAGTCTTTGCCGAGCTGTGCCACAAGGCGGGTGTGCCCTGCCAGCGCTTTGTCAACCACAGCGAGGTGGCAGGCGGAAGCACACTGGGCAACATTCTGGCCTCGTCGATACCCTTGCGAGGGGTTGACATGGGCAACGCCATCCTGGCCATGCACAGCTGCCGCGAGACGGGAAGCGTGGCCGACCATGAGTATTGCGTCAAGGTATTTACCACATTCTACAACGAATAACCCATCATCATGCACGACAATATCACTCTCCCTCCCCAGCTCAGCGCACGTGTAGAGCAGGCGGTAGACAACTTCATGCAGGGCTACGGATGCTGCCAGTCGGTGGTGGCTGCCTTTGCCGACCTCTACGGACTCGACGACACGATGGCCAAGCGCATAGCCGCCGGATTTGGCGGTGGCGTGGGCCGCATGCGCATGATGTGTGGCGCCGTGTCGGCTCTGGTCATCCTCGTAGGACTCGACTGCGGACAGACCGAGGGCAGTGACCGCGAGGGCAAGTCGGCATGCTACCGCGTGGTACAGCAGCTGCTCGAGCGTTCGCGCCAGCAGAACGGTTCCATCATCTGTGCCGAGCTGCTGGGGCTCAATGGCTACGAGCGTGCCCACTCGTCCTATGTAGCCTCTGAGCGCACCGCCGAGTACTACAAGAAGCGTCCTTGCGCCGCCAAGGTAGAGAGTGCCGCGCGCCTCTTTGCCCAGTATCTCGCCGATAAGGAGGGCGACCACAACCATTAACCCCCACCCCATCCCACAGCCCGTCATGATTATCGTCCACTACATACCCGACATCGACCAGCGCTCGGGTGGCACCGCCACCTACATGCAGCTCATGGCCAAGGCGCTGGGCACGAAGGCTCAGCTGCACATCCTCACCCACCGCACGTCCAACCCTCTGGCGATAGACCACTGCACGCTGCACTATCTGCCGCCCTACAGGCCGTGGCACTGGGCGTGGACCCGACAGGTCAGGACGCTGCTCGAAGCGATAGCGCCCCAGGTGGTGCATGTCAACTGTTGCTGGATGCCTGCCTGTGCTGCCGTAGTGGGTGTGGCGCGGTCGCTGCATCTGCCCGTGGCGCTCACCACCCACGGCATGCTCGAGCCGTGGATTATGAACCGGCATTACTGGACACGCAAGTGGCCCGCGCTGCATCTCTATCAGGCACGGGCACTGCGCAGCGCCGATGTACTGGTGGCCACAGCCGACCGCGAGGCGCGCCATCTGCGGCAGTTGGGCTTCAACGACCATATCGCCGTGGTGCCCTCGGGAATAGACATCACTCGGGTGACGATGAAGACCAGCTGGGAGAAGTCGCACACGATGCTGTTTCTGGGTCGCATACATCAGGTCAAGGGCATCTGGCATCTGCTCGAGGCGGTAGCGAGTGTGCAGAGTCAGCTCAACGGCTACAGGGTGGTCATCGCCGGCGAGGGTGCTCCCGACGACATACAGCGGCTCCGGCAGGCGATTGCCGACAGGCATCTGGCCAGCTGCGTAAGCTATATCGGCGGGGCGTATGGCGACCGCAAGTGGCAGTTGCTGCGCGAGGCCGACTTCGTGGTACAGCCGTCGTTTACTGAGAATTTCGGGCTGACCATAGCCGAGGCGCTGGCATCGGGCACCCCGGTCATCACCACCAACACCACGCCTTGGGAGCAGCTCGACGCCACCGCCAGCGGCACCTGCATCGAGGTGGGAGCCAGTCCGTTGGCCAACGCCATCACCCGCTTCGTAGCCCTCTCGTCAGCCGAACTGGAGACGATGGGGCGCAATGCCCGCCACCTCATAGAGACCCGGTTCTCGGTCGAGGTCATGGGCACCGCGATGATGGAGGTGTACAGGGAGATTATTGTATAGGTTGTAACCATAAGCACGAAAGCCCCTCTCCAGCTCTCCAAAAGCCCCTCTCCAGCTCTCCCCAAGGGGAGAGAGCGCAAACCAATTATATACCAATGACTTTACTCTTCTCCCCACCCCCTTGATGAGGGCCGAAATAGGGTTCATTGGCGTGCTTATATCCTACGGCAACACTGAGCCGAAGGTCACTGGCGTTATGCTATGCGTCGCGGAAAGGTAAAGAGTGGAGATTGGCGAGGCATAATCATCAAGAGAGAACAAATGTCCATTCATAAACGAATCCATTGACATTGTGTTCCTTCCCCTTGGGGAAGGCCAGGATGGGGCTTCCTTCCGGCAACTCTGTAGGAGTTGCGATTTCACAGCCCAGGGTTGAGGGGCGAAGCACCTCTACCCTGGGTATTGATACAAAAATGGGTAGCAACGCTGTAAGTGTTGCGATTAGCCGAAGGCGTTACCGCAGCAGATAAATCAGCAGGCCGATGGCAAATGCCACAACCTCTAATATTATATAAGGTGATACCAAATACACAAAAAGCCGTAGCAACTGCTGGCGGCTTCGCCTTGGTGGCGCTGGTGGTAACGCCCGTCGGAAAACGAGTTTTCCTCCTCATCGTCACCACCATCACCACCGTCATGCACGGCATGACGCCAGCAGCCACAACGGTAAAAAAAGCGGCACTTGGCCGTTCAAAAAGTCCGCCGTTGGCGGTAAAAAAACATTTCATTGAAAGCCCATCCCCTGTCATCCCCAATGGGCGGGAGTTCCTGCTTGCTGTGTTTGGGGAGATAGCGGTGTATTCCCCTTTCCATCACTTGGGCAGCAGCGGGTTAATGATTGTAGGTTGTATAACCAACGATATGTGATTTATGAGGTAATCTCTTTTTTGTACCGGCGAAGCCGGACTTTTTTTACCGCCAACGGCGGACTTTTTGCATTTGCCCCTTTTCAGCCTGCCATCAGGCAGGCGCGGCGGGGGGTGGCGGAGAATATCCGAGAGCTCGCTCTCGAGATATTTCCCGACACGCACGGACGCATAGGGCAAAGCCCTGAAAAGGTGCAAACCTTTTTGTTTCTTTTATTGATGGCATATACAAGGAACAGGGCAGACCCCCTGGTTTATAACGCCTACGGCTAAGCGCAACTCCTACAGAGTTGCCAGGCTGGTGGGTCGTCTACCCAGGGTAGCGGACTACGCCCGCAACCCTGGGCTGGGGAAACGCAACTCCGTCAGAGTTGCTGCTGCTTGAGTAAGGCTCCTTGGAAGACCCCTCTCCAGCTCTCCCCAAGAGGAGAGAGTGCTAACCAGTTGTGGCTTATTTGTTTTGCCGTTATTATATTGCCATCGTAGAACGCTGTGATGGGCTCGTTTGTGTACGCCCATGCGGTGGTAGTAAATAAGCGAAATGCGCTGTGGACGGTACGCGCTCCCGGCAACTCTGTAGGAGTTGCGATTAGCCGAAGGCGTTACCCCAGCCACAATAATCCCCACCCCCACACTTGATATAGACCAACTATTGCGCCGTGGCAATCACTTTTCCCATAAAAACGATTGTCATTCATTGATTTTTGTGTACCTTTGCATCGAATTTACTGCAGCGGGCGCGCTGCTTGTGGAGTTTTATATACATGAAGGTCATACACCCTATTAATGGCTGGGAGGGTGAGGCGCCTTCCATGATTATTCATCATTAATAGGAAAAAACATTGAAGACATTTGAAGAATTGGGCGTGAGCGAGGACATTCGCCGCGCCATCAGCGAACTTGGATTTGAGCATCCCATGCCCGTCCAGGAAGAAGTAATCCCGTATCTCTTGGGCAACCGCAACGACGTGATAGCCCTGGCACAGACCGGCACCGGCAAGACGGCTGCCTTCGGTATTCCCGTGCTCCAGCGCATCGACCCTACAAGCAAGGAGACCCAGGCGCTCATCCTGAGCCCCACGCGTGAGCTGTGCCTCCAGATAGCCGATGACCTCAACGACTTTGCCAAGTATATGCCCGGAGTGCATATCGTGGCGGTATATGGCGGCGCGTCCATCGAGGCGCAGATACGCACCCTGCGCCATGGCGTGCAGATTATCGTGGCTACCCCTGGACGACTCATCGACCTGATGCACCGTGGCGTGGCGCGTCTCGACCATGTGCGCAACGTGGTGCTCGACGAGGCCGACGAGATGCTCAATATGGGTTTCACCGACAGCATCAACGCCATCTTCGAGGGAGTGCCAGAAGACCGCAACACGCTGCTCTTCTCGGCTACCATGAGCAAGGAGATAGAGCGCATAGCACGCAACTATCTGCACGACTACAAGGAGATAGTGGTAGGCTCGCGCAACGAGGGTGCCGAAAACGTCAACCATATCTACTATATGGTGCACTCCAAGGACAAGTATCTGGCTCTCAAGCGCGTGGTAGACTTCTACCCACGCATCTTCGCCATCATCTTCTGCCGCACCAAGGTCGAGACACAGGAGATAGCCGACAAGCTCATACGCGATGGCTACAACGCCGAAGCGCTGCACGGTGACCTCTCGCAGCAGCAGCGCGACCTGACGATGCAGAAGTTCCGCCAGCACACGGTGCAGCTGCTCGTGGCTACCGACGTGGCTGCACGAGGTCTCGACGTGAGCGACCTCACCCATGTCATCAACTACGGACTCCCCGACGATATAGAGAACTACACCCACCGTAGCGGACGCACAGGCCGAGCCGGAAAGAAGGGTACCTCGATTTCCATCATACACACCCGAGAGAAGTCTAAGGTGCGCAACATAGAGCGCGTCATCGGCAAGGACTTCGTCGACGGCACACTGCCCACCGCCGAGGAGATATGCAAGAAGCAGCTGTACAAGGTGATGGATGACATCATGAAGACCGATGTAGACGAAGAGCAGATAGCTCTCTATATGGACGAGATAAACCGACAGTTTGAGTATATAGACAAGGAGGACATCCTCAAGAAGATGGTAGCTGTAACCTTCGGCCGCTTCCTCGAGTACTACAAGAACGCGCCAGAGATAGAGCGTCCCTCTACCCAGCGCCGCAGCGCAGAGGCTGGCGGCAAGGGCCGCCAGAGCGACCGCCAGCGTGGCCCGCGCAAGGCAGAGGCTGGCTACACCCGTCTTTTCATCAATCTGGGCAAGGCCGACGGCTTCTACCCCGGCGAGGTGATGCAGTACATCAACCGCCATGTCAAGGGTGGACGACAGGAGGTGGGACACATAGACCTGCTCTCCAAATTTGCATATATCGAGGTGCCACAAGACGATGCTCAGCGCGTGATGCGCGCCCTCAACGGCACGGTATACAAGGGTCGTGAGGTGCGCTGCAACGAGGCCGATGAAGCCGGACACGGCAGAGCAGCTCGCGGGTCGCGCGCAGAGGGTCGCACACAGCGCAGAGACGAGAGAGGCGACCGTCGCCCCAGAAGCGAGCGTCGCACAGACCGTCAGCAGCATGGACGCGACGACTGGCGCAATCTCATCAACGGCAAAGCGGTAAACCTAAGAGGCGAAGAGCCCGACTTCAGTGAAGAGGGATGGGCAAGACGCCGACCCAAGAAGCAGAGATAGTTCTCTCCTGACAGCACTCATCCAGGCTCTGCCGAAGGGGAAGCCCTCTCCGGCTCTCCGCAGGGTGAGAGTGAACAAACAAATCAAAAGATAGACTCGTAACACTACCCACTATCATCGTGGGAAACGAATGGGCGCCAAACAAGATGGCGCCCATTCTCTTTTCTATGACCCAGCGATGTAACGGAACGCAGTGCGTCGGCGCGGAAAGGCAAGAGGCAGAAAAGTAAAATGCGGCGATTATCAAGGCATATTCATCAAGACAGGACAAATGCCCATTCATCCTCGAAACCATTGACAGTGTGTTCCTTCCCCTTGGGGAAGGCCAGGATGGGGCTTTCTTCCGGCAACTCTGTAGGAGTTGCGATTTCACAGCCCAGGGTTGAGGGGCGAAGCACCTCTACCCTGGGTATTGAT
>ENA-UPTB01000546-UPTB01000546.1-human-gut-metagenome-genome-assembly--contig:-NODE-546-length-39659-cov-18.322141_pt1 | contig 39659 bp, 31 predicted proteins | sample MGYA00250046_ERZ773369 | MGnify/ENA primary metagenome ERZ773369 (study PRJEB29103, sample SAMN06111938) | human gut metagenome | biome: human gut; feature: ankylosing spondylitis patient; material... | reverse complement strand
GTATTTAAGTTGGTCACTTTCGCAACCGGCGTATAATTCAACGCACCGGCGGAAGTTCTTGCCACTGTTGCAGTCAATCCTACTGCCCGGCGTTTCGGAATGATCACGCCGTGGGCGCCTGCCAGATTCGCAGTACGGATGATCGCACCCAGATTATGAGGATCCTCAATGCCATCTAATAAGAAAATAAATGGCGGTTCCCCTTTCTTTCTGGCATTCTCCAGGATATCTTCCACGGTTGCGTACTCATACGCGGAAGCCTGGGCGATCACGCCCTGGTGGTGTCCGGTCGCAGAAAGCTGATCCAGACGTTCTTTCGCTACAAAATTAATGATCGTATCGTGTTTTCTCGCCTCGCGGACAATCGTCTGCACCGGGCCGTCCTTGCAGCCGTCCAGCACATATAATTTATCAATCGTCTTACCAGAGCGGAACGCCTCTAAGACTGCATTTCTGCCCTCTACCAGAGTTCCGTTCTCCTGCACAGCGTCCTGTGTCATTTCTTCTTTCATTCTGTCTCAAACTCTCCTATTTTCTCTAATCCATAGCCTGCCAGCTCTACCAGCCGGTCAAACTGCTCTGTCAGATACAGATAGCCCATCAGCGCCTCAAATCCGGTGGCCATACGGTAATCGATCATAGTCGCATGCTTGGCCATGGTCACAGATTTGGCATTTCTTCCTCTTTTATAAGCGGCGTGCTCTAACGGCGTCAGCTCCGGCTCCAGGATCTTGATCAGCTCCGCCTGGGTCTGGGCTTTTACCAGACTGGCGCTTTTTTTGTGCATCTTGTTGACCTGCATACTGCCATGGCTGACCACATGAGTGCGGATCATCAGTTCATAGACTGCATCCCCAATATAAGCAAGGGCCAGCGGGGAATAATTGGCGATATCGATCTTTTCCAGTCTCAGAGCCTGCTTGCAGTGAACCAGAAAATCTATGGGAGCCTGCTGTTCCTGTTCCATGGCATTTTCCATCTCGCCGCATGGCTGCTCCTGCTCCAGATTCTTTACGCTCTCTTCCATTTTACACCTTCTCCACGCTGCGGAACGTGCCGGGGGCTTTTCATACAAAGCGGAGGGATGCGGAAACTCTCCGCCTTGGGGGTTGGTTAGTTAGTGGATCAGTTCACTGTGGTCTGCGCCGCCCACGGTGAGGGTGGCAGAGCTGCCGCTGTGGGTGAGGGTGAAGAGGGTGTCCTCTGCGCCCAGCGACAGCATGGTATCGATGTCCAGCGCCGTCTCGCGGCTCTTCGTACGGAAGACGAGGGTATCTACGCCCTGCGCTTTCAGTTCTGCCAGATTGCCCAGACAGCCGAAGAGGGTGGCGGTATCAGAATCTGCCGTGACGATGTAGCGGGTAGACTCCTGATGCATCTCATAGGGAGCGCCTATAACTGTCAAAACGATCCTGCCGTTCTGCTCCTCCACAGGTGCAGGTTCCGGAAGTACAAACTTGTATACAGTCCTTGTGGAGCCGCAAGAAGAACATTCATACACTTTTTCGCCCAGCTGGCCGACAGGCGCGGGAGTAGAGGAGACAAGTGTCCATTTATGAGCACAATCAGCGGGCAAGTTGGAGTCGATACGAGTGACTGTACACTCACCGCTGACATTTACATCCAGCTCTTTACCGGCTTTGCCGCCTACATCGCCGTTTGTGCCGATGGCGGCGCCTGGACCGCGATTGAACTCGTTATCGCCCAGGCCGCCTTTTGCGGTTACCTGCGCACCGCCGCCGATCTCGACCTCTACATCACCTTCGCCTCCACCAATGCCGCTTCCACATCCGTTGCCCACGGCATCGACAACACCGCCGAGGATACGAACGGTCGATTTTTCATCGCAGCCAAAGCCGCCGCCAATGCCTGTGACATTAGAGTTACTGCCCTCAGCAGGTATCGCAGTTACCGTGCCGCCAAGGATGGTAACGTCTCCCGAGCCCCTAAAACCGCCGCCAATACCTGCCGCAGTATGCCCTCCATGAGCAGTCACATCCCCGCCGGAAATGGTCACTTCACCTTTTCCGTACATGCCGCCGCCAATGCCTGCACCCATATTGAAACCACTTTCTGCATAGATTTTTCCGTTTGCAATTTCCAGCTTCGAGGTGCTATCATAAGATCCTCCACCAATGCCCGCACTATTATCACCACCATACGCCTTCAAAGAGGCGCTTGTATCTTCTGCGGTGATGGTCAGTTTTCCGGTAGAGTACTCATCATCCTTTTCCAAGCCCGCACAATGATGTCCACCTCTCAAGGTATTGTCCCCCTCCAGCTTCAGGGTCGTGTCGCCTGCGCCTCGTACCTCCATCGCAGCATTATAATTATCGCTCATATCGATATTCACATCTTCGAGCGTGACCGTCGTATCCTTTTTGGTGTGGTTGTTGATGATCGTAATGATATGCTTCGCCGCTTCGCTCACAGCCCTTGTCACCGTGCCGGCGGTGTTGTTCTCAAAGGTCATGATGTCATCGTCGTCCTCTGCGGCCTCCTCGACAGGCTTCTGCGTGTCCGGTGTCTTCGGCTCTCCTTCTTCAGGCTCCGGGTCGTCCTTTTCCTGGGCTTCCCCGCTTTTCGCGTCCTCGGGCCAGACGATAAGCTCCGTGCCGGTATTCTCCGCAGGCTCTCCCGGCTCGGCATCCACCACCGGCTTCTGTCCTTCAGCTTCGTCTGCCGACCCGTCAGAGTTGTTCTCCGTTTGCTTGCCCGGGTTCTCGCCGCCCTTGATGACCACGTCCGTGTCGTCTTTCTCGCCGATGTCATCTTTGTCTTTCGCTTCGCCGACACGGACATAGGTGTCGCCCTCTTCCGTAACGGTCACCGTAATATCACCGTTTTCGATATAATAATCCTTTGCCAGTGCCGCCGGGGCTGCCGCCGAAAGCGCCACACTCAGGGCCAGGGCGGCTGCCGCCGCACGCTTCATATTTTTCCGTAACCGCATACTCTTTTTTACCTCCCGAATTATTGCAGGATTTCTGCGGCTCTATTTTACCCCCCCCCCCCCTCACTTGTCAAGTCCTTTTCATGACATATCAGCGTAGATTCATGACATACCAGCGTCGATTCGTGAACAGTATGACTTTTCTGATGTATCCAAAAAAGAACAGCACCGCCTTTCCGGAGAAAAGCGGTGCTGTATCATTTTACAGTTTTTTTGCCAGCAGATACCGGTCATACCCGCCGTACATCTCCCGGCGGCAGACGATCTCAAAGCCGCTGGCCAGGGCGTTGTTGAGGCTGTACTGATTCTCCGGGCTGACGGTGGCCCCGATGCCCACGATGCCCGGACGGAGCAGGCCAAGCGCCGCTTCCAGCAGCTTCCGCTGCAGACCGTTGCCCCGGTAGTCGGGGTGGACGATGGCGCTGTCGGCGTTGGCCCAGCCGTCCCACTCTTCTCGCGGGATGTCCATGAAGGCCGCGTAGTTGTGCGCGTCCTGCCCGCAGTAGCGCAGGATAAAGTAGGCCCCCAGCCGCCCGCCGTCCCACCCGCCGATGCACAGGTCCTCTTTCAGGTAACGGGCGATGTTTTCCAGCGTGTCGGGTACGAACTGCTCCGGGTGGGGCATCGCGGCCCACACCTCGTTCTGCAAGGCGTAAAAGGCGGCGGCATCCTCCGGCCCGGCAGCGCGCAGGGTCATGGTGCGGCTTCCGGGCCGGCCGCACACTTTGTGCAGAAGAATTTCCATTCTTGCTCTATCCCTCCAAAATAAAATCATACTTTCCGGCTGATTCCAGTATAAATGCCGTTTGAATCATTGTCAATTTATGCTATAATATTTGCAGGAAGAGTTTTTGTGCTCAGGCACAGCTTTTTCGGAAGTCCAGGCAGGGCCGCCCTGCCCGTGTACCGGAGGAAACGAACCATGAGAGATTCCAGCTTATCCCCTTCCAGCCGCCTGGGTGGTGCTGTCATCAGCGACCGCATCGTCAGCGCTCTGCTAGAGGAACTGCGCACAGGCCGCTATGCACAGACCGACCGTCTGCCCGCCGAGGTAGACCTTGCCGCCGAACTCGGCGTCAGCCGCACCGTCATCCGCGATGCGCTGAGCGAGATGGAGCGTGCGGGTTACATCGAGCGGGTGCGCGGCATCGGCACAGTGGTCAACCGAAGTGTCCTGAACCTGCGCAGCCGATTGGACCAGAAGCTGGAGTATTACCCGCTCATCCGCAGCTTTGGCAGCTACCCCCACGCCGACGGCATCCAGATCTACCCCGTCCGCGCAGGCGAAGAGCTGGCCCGTGATTTGGCCATCGAGCCCGGCGACGATGTCATCTGCATCAAGAAGCGCATCCTCGCCGACACCACCCCCGTCATCTACTCCATCGACTACCTGCCCCGCGCCCTGTTTGGGAACCGGGACTACACCCGCATCGACCTGTCGGGTGACATATTCGATGTTCTGGAGCGGGAGTGCCGCCAGCAGGTGGCCTCCAATGTGGCCCACCTCAAGGCCAGCTGCGGCGACGAGCCCATCCGGGCCGCCATGCGTCTGGCCCCGGGCGAGGCCATGCTTCTGCTGGATGAGATATGCTACAACCGGCTCTGCCATCCCGTCATGCGTTCGTTGAGCTACTACACGAACTTCTTCGACTTCTCGATTCTTCGAAAGCTTCTTTGACGGAGGGAAACAAAAGAATATGCGTCATCTAATCGATCCGTTGGATTTCAGTCAGCAGGAGATCACCTCTCTGCTGGACCTGGCCGACCGCATCTGCGCCGACCCGGCTGCCTATCAGGACGTGGCCGCCCACAAAAAGCTGGCTACCCTGTTCTACGAGCCGTCCACCCGTACCCGTCTTTCGTTTGAGGCCGCGATGCTGAACCTCGGCGGACATGTCCTCGGCTTCCCGAGCGAGACCGTCTCCAGTGCATCCAAGGGCGAGAGCGTGGCCGACACCATCCGCGTCGTCTCCTGCTATGCCGACATCGTGGCCATGCGCCACCCCAAGGAGGGCGCACCGCTGCGGGCCAGCCGGTACTCCCGCATCCCTGTCATCAACGCAGGCGACGGCGGACACCAGCATCCGACCCAGACCATGACCGACCTGATGACCATCCGCCGCCGCAAGGGCCGTCTGAACGACCTGACCATCGGCCTGTGCGGCGACCTCAAGTTTGGCCGCACCGTCCACTCCCTCATCAAGACCATGGCGCGCTGTGAGAACATCCGCTTCGTCCTCATCAGCCCCGAGGAGCTGCGGGTGCCGGACTACATCATCACCGACGTGCTCGAGGCCAACCACATCCCCTACAAGGAGACCCGCAGCCTCGAGGAGTCCATGCCCGAGCTGGACATCCTCTACATGACCCGCGTCCAGAAGGAGCGTTTCTTCAACGAGGAAGACTATGTCCGTCTGAAGAACAGCTATATCCTCACCAAAGAGAAGATGGCCCTTGCCAAGCCTGACATGGCCGTGCTCCATCCCCTGCCCCGCGTCAATGAAATCACGCTGGAAGTGGACGACGACCCCCGCGCCGCCTACTTTGAGCAGGTGCAGAACGCCGTCTACGTCCGCATGGCGCTTATCATGACGCTGCTGGGCCTCAAGGACCCCAAGGCTGAAAAGGAGGGCAACTGAGATGCTGAACATTGATGAAATTCAGAACGGTATCGTCATCGACCATATCAAGGCAGGCACGGCCATCGGCCTGATGGACCTGCTGGGCATCAAGGGCAACCGCACTGCCAGTGTGGCCCTCATCCAGAACGCCCGCAGCCACAAGGCAGAGTCGGGCCGGAAGGACATCATCAAGGTGGAGGGCGACGCCTCCTGGCTCAACCTCGACGTGCTGGCCTATCTCGACCCTGACATCAGCGTGACCGTCATCGAGAACGGCAAGGCTGTCAAGAAGGAAAAGCCCCAGCCCCCCAAGCGTCTGGTCAACATCGTGCGGTGCAAGAACCCCCGCTGCATCTCCTCCATCGAGGAAGAGTGCGACCAGATCTTCGAGCTGAGCTCCAACGGCAAGTATCGCTGCATCTACTGCGAGCAGGAGCTGCAGGTCAAGCCGGAATAATTTCTTATAAATCACAGCGCCCCGTCAGCAATGTACTGATGGGGCGCTGTTTGTGTTATAATGTACTTTTAGTGACCTGACTGTGCCAGCGTTCGTCCATCGAGCTTGGCCCATTCCCTGCGGCCATTGGACGAGCGGCCCAGGATCACCGACGCCGCTGCGGAAGCACTGGTAAATGTATAGTCTCTGGTAAACACATTATCTTTTATCGTGCCATCTGCAAGCAACTGATTTCTCAGGTCGATATAATTCTGTTGAAGACTATCTGTAACACTCGGTGCAACACAGCTTCCTGCCAACACAAGAAAGTCGTCCTGCTGCATCGTAGGGTACCCCGACGCGCTACCGCCACGCCCGGCAATTTTGAAGTCCCTCTCTCCTGTTGCAACTTTCGTCGTGCTCAGTTCCCAGTTTGTTTCAAACACCTTTGTCAGCTTTTCTTGCCGCGTTTTTACAGCATCCGGTGTCCACGCAGTCTCACTGAGTACCTGAGTTGTCAGTGTGTACGAACTTGTGCCATTTTTGGACTGGAAATACTTCGTCTTTTTTGTTGCAAAATCGTAGTTCTGCGCAGCCGAATTACGCTGCCGGGTCAACGGCACAAGGTTTGCAATGCGATTGAGCCAATATTTCCTCACCTGCTCGTCAGGCCAGAGGTTCAGCCATTCACTGCCCTGTGCCGGATGCTGCGGCAAAACGTGTTCAATCGTGAACAACTTCTGATTGTACGACGCTCCGCCATCGCTCACAAAAGAGTCCAGCCGCTGAATAATATAATTGCGCCGCTGTGCCGTCATAGTATAGATTTCGCCGTCCAATGCCTCCGCAAACTGCTCTTTCTCCCATTCCGTGAGTTCAACATTCACCAGCGGGTGAGTCAAACTATTGTTCGGGCGGCTCTCCATCTCTACCAAAATCCATTTATACCGGCTTACACGGTGATTGACATCCTGCGCCGTTACCAGCAGATACGAAGCCAGCCGTTCCAGCTTGCGGATAAACCAAAGGACATAGTCTGAATCGTTCGGATGTTCCGCAAGGAATTTGATTGCTGACGGCATCCAGTCCGCATTGCTCGTCCTGTTCAGCCAATAAAGTAGCCCGTTGATTTCTTCTGCATGTGACGTTGCAGAGAATTCACAATTTTTAAGCTTTATATAGGCAGCAGTATAAGGCTCAAGGTAATCGTCGATAAACTCTTTGGGCCGGATATTTTTTAATACATACTCTCTAAATTCATATTGAAGAACTTTTTTCGGACGCTCTTTTGCGAAAATAGTACGTGTATGGGCAAACACATCATTAAAGCCATCACGTCCGGTCATATTTTCCAGTTCTTCCCATTTATCTGTATACACTTGTTGCTCTTCTTTTGGCAGCTTACCGATGGTTTCCGACTTGATAATATCCGTCGGCAGCAATTCAAGCCCTCGGTCATTCATGACAGAAAAAACACGAAATGCCGAGTCTTGATTTGGGGTCGAAACAACCACCAGATAGCATCGCGTCAGCAAAAATTGTGTAAATTCCAATCTTTGCTTGTCATCTAAAAATATATCTTTAAGTTTTTCCCGCAAGAGAGCACAATTCTCCCGAATATGCTTTTTAGCCTCAGTGTCTAATGTAACTGGGTCGAGTGCAACCAGCGCATTTAGCTGAACATTCTGAATGTACTTGTAGAAAAATGGATGGTCAGCATCGCGGAGAAATACTCTTGGCTTTGCTTCGATTCCTTCAAGTGCTTTTCCTTTTTCACATAGGTATGCTTTGCAGTCACTCTTACACTCGCTATCTCCAAATGCATCTGCCATAGCAGAAAATAAAATAGAAAGTGTCGTCAATCGTTGTTGGCCATCAATGACCTCTGCATAACGCTTTTGCTCTTCCTTGATCAGGACAATGCTGCCCAAAAAATAATTGTCACTTTTTTCCTCTTGAAAAAAGTTATACAAATCATCAAACAGAAGTCCCGTTTCTTCTTTTGTCCACGAATAAGGCCTCTGATAACCCGGAATGTGATACTCAAAATCCGAGCTGAATATCTTGGAAAGTGAATACTCTTTTCCTGTTATTTTGCTGTCACTGGTGTTATTCATGACGCACTCTTTTCTTTCGCATCTCCGTTATTTTATCATCTCAGACTTTCCGGCGCAGCAGGCTCATAGGCGGCAGCTCCGGGGTGGGGATGGTATAGCGCTCCATCGCGTGGGGCGTGGACTCCACCAGCTCACCGGCCTCATTCTTTATCCACTCGGGGTCCAGCGGGATGCTGCGGCCATCCGGGCAGAGCACTTCCAGCGTGTCGCCGAGGCTCCACTTGCCCCGCTGCTGGCAGCTGGCGACGCCGTTCTCCCAGCCGTCCACCGTACCGACAAACTCCCACTCGCGGATGTAAGTAGCGCTGTCGGTGGCCTGACGGGCCTGCTCCCGGCCAAAGTAGAAGCCGGGCGAATAGTGGCGGTGACTGGTGCGGGTCAGCTCAGCCAAAACCTCTTCCGGCAGCTCGAAGTTCTCGTTCATCGGGTCGGCCAGATACTGGTCGAGGGCGCGGCGGTAGGCCGCCGTCACGCTGGCGACGTAGTAGAAAGTCTTGGCGCGGCCCTCGATTTTGAGGCTGTCCACGCCCGCGTTGCAGATGAGGTCGAGGAAGGGCGCGGTACACATATCGTTGGCGTTGAGGATGTAGCTGCCGTTCTCGTTCTCGCCGATCTCATAGAGCTGGCCCGGGCGGGTCTCCTCGCTGAGATAGTACTTCCAGCGGCAGGGCTGGGCGCACTGGCCGCGGTTTGCGTCGCGGCCTGCCATGTAGTTGGAGAGCAGGCAGCGGCCCGAGACGCTCATGCACATGGCGCCGTGGACGAAAGCCTCAATTTCCAGCTCCGGCGGGGTCTTGTCGCGGAGGGTGGCGATGTCCTGCAGGGTCATCTCCCGGGCCAACACCACCCGCTTCGCACCCATATTGTAGGCGGCACGGGCAGCAGCCCAGTTGGTGATGCCGGTCTGGGTGGACATATGGACGTCGATGTCGGGCGCAAACGTCTTGCAGGCGTCCAACACGCCGAGGTCGGCCACGATGAAGGCGTCCACACCGGCAGCGGCAGCGTCCTTGATGGCCTGCGGCAGACGGTCAGCCTCCTCGTTGGTGGGCAGGGTGTTCATGGTCAGGTAGACCTTGCGGCCCCGGGCGTGGGCATAGATGACGCCCTCGCTCAGCTGCTCCGGGGTGAAGTTGGTGGGTGCAGAGCGCATCCCGAACTCGGGCAGAGCGCAGTAAACGGCGTCCGCGCCGTAGTTGATGGCATACCGCAGGCGTTCGAGGTCGCCTGCCGGGGCCAGAAGTTCCGGTATCTGTAACATGGTATTCCTCTTTTACTTCATACTTTTATTAACTTTAGCCGCCGCATCGCAGTTTTTCTGGTGGTCTGCGTAGGTGCGGGCGTAGTAGTAGTGACCGGCAAGGTCCGTGACAAAGAAATAGGCGTCTTTCACCTCATCGTCGGGCTGCGGGTCAAGCGCCGCACGGATGGCCGCGATGCCGGGGTTGGAGATCGGGCCGGCGGAGAGGCCGGTGCAGGCGTAGGTGTCGTAGGCTTCCAGAATGTTCTCCGGGATGCTGTCCCAGCCGCCGTAGTAGGGCGCGACCCAGTTCCAGAGGTAGTTGTTGTCGGCGTCGCTCTGGACGTAGCTGGAGGTGTTGCTCTGCAGTTTGGGGTAGGGTGAACCCTCGGCCAGACGGTTGCGGAACACCTGCGCCACATTATCGTCCTGATCGTTGCCGGCCTCCTCCTGCACGAAGGACGCCAGAGTGACCACCTCGGAGAGGGTCATCCCCTGCTTTTCCATCTCGGCATACATCTCATCGGTGATCTGCTTGTCGAAGTGAGAATAGAACGTCTCAACGTAATGATGGACGGTGTCGTCCTTCAGGAAATCGTAGGTATCCGGGAAAAGATAACCCTCGCACTTGAGGAAGCGGTCCGGGGCGTCCTTGTCGTCGGGGACGTACTGCCAGAACCTGTACTGGCTGAAATCGCCGGTGTTGGCCTCTTTGAGGAAGTCTTCGGCGCTGCACAACCCGGCATCTTCCATTTTTTTCGCAATGGCGATGGCCGTCGTACCCTCGGGGAAGGTCAGCCGGACACTGTCGGCCTTCGCGTAGGCGGAGAGCGCCTCGATGATGTCGTCGTAGGAGCTGCCGGGGGCGAGGTCGAACTCGCCGTATTGGAGCTTGCCTGCCGCGCCCTGTTTGCCTGCATACCAGCGGAAGACGTAGGGGTACTTGATGACGCCCGCCGTCTTGAGCTTCTGGGCGATGGCTGCCACGCCGCTGCCCTGCTGGATGCTCACACTCACCGTTTTGCCAGCGGACGCACTGCCGTTGATCTCTTTTCGGATGGCCAGCAGACAGCCGCCCGCCGCCAGTACCAGGATCAGCAGCACGATCAGAATCATTTTCGCTGCGCCGCCTTTTCTGCTTTTTTTATGTTTTGCATCGTGTGCCATGTACACACTCCTTTACCATTCCGTTCAGCTTTCCATCATCAGCCGCATATAGCTTTCTTCCACATCGAAAGGCTCCGCGTCGAACCGTATCATGCCGTAGTCCTGCCGGGTGCCTTCGCCGAGGAAAAGGTTCTGAGCCGCACCCACTGTGATGACGGCGCGCTCCACGATGACTTCCTTCTCCCGGGCCGCTTCCATCAGCACCTCGGCGGATCGGTCGTCTTCGGCCATCAGCTCCACAAAATAGAGGGTGTCCTCCCGGCGGAAGTAGATGCCGTAGCCCTTCTCGCTGGACACGATGGTCGCGCCCCGGGCGTAGAGGTCGGTCAGCACGACGGCCATCTGCTCCGGCGGGAACTGGACGGTATCGGGATAGAAGCGCTCCCGCAGCTCACAGAGCTTGCGGGCCGTCACGGAGTCGAACTCCGCCTGACTCCACAGGTTGCGGGACACCTCCCGGGGCAGGCAGCGGAGGGCAAAAGCCCGCTGGAAGCCCTTGCTTTCCAGCAGCGCGGCCTGCTCCTGTCCGGCCGGAACGGCCACGGTGAAGCCCGCGCCCCGCAGCTTCTGCTGCGCACAGAGATAGTCCACGAGTCCTGCCAGAATCAGGCTTCCCTGCCCGCAGAGGCCGTAGAGGTAGCTGCCGCTGCGTCCCTTGAGGGTGACGGGGACCGCCAGCGCCGCAGCGGCGATCTCGTCATTTTCCTCAGCGACGTAGATATTTTCCGCCCCGGCGAACTTTTCCAGAGCAGTCTTGATGAACTCGGCGCTGTCGCCGCGTTCTTTCTGCCACAGTGCCACGACTGCCGCCTCATCCGACGGCTGCATCAAACGATACATTGATAGTATCCCTCCCATTTTCGCGGTTATCCGAGTTCTTTTTCCGCCAGAGCCCGCACCTCGGCCTGAATATCCTCGATGGTACGCATGGCTCCATTTTCCGTGCAATGGACGGTGGCCCAGCGCAGATGCTCTGCGCAGTACTCGGCGGCACGGCGGCTGCGGGCCAGATATTCGATGTCCTTTTCGTGGACGTCCTTCCTGCTCTCGTCGCCGTGGTAGCGGCCGGTCATGAGCTTCTGGCTCACGGCGGGGTCTACCTGTAAGTACACCACAGCGTCCGGCGCGGGCAGGCCCAGCAGCCTGTATTCGTAGTCAAAGGCCCAGCGGAGGAAATCGTCCCACTGCTCCGGCGGGAGCTTGGAGCACTGATGCACCGCGTTCGACGTGGTGTAGCGGTCGGCGATGACGATGCCGCCCGCCTCGTAGAAGCTGCCCCACCTGGTCTTATAGCTGGCGTACCGGTCCACCGCATAGAAGCTGGACGCCGCATAGGGGTTGACGTCGTCGGGTTTGTCGCCGAACTGACCGGAAAGGTACATCTTCACCAGCGCACTGGAATCGCTCTCGTAGTCCGGAAAGGTGATCTCCATCACCTTTCGACCGCTCTCGGCCAGATAGGAGGCCAGCAGCTTTGCCTGGGTGGCCTTGCCGGAGCCGTCCAGCCCTTCGATGACAAGAAGCCTGCCCTTGCTCATTCTGCCTTCTCCCCTTTCAGCGCGGCGTACTGGGCGCGCACCTCAGTGGTGCGGCCGCAGCACATCTTGCCCTCCGGGCAGGGGCCGGACACGCAGGCCGGGCCGGCGGTGCGGAAGATATGGGGTGCCACCGGGTAGACCAGCCGCAGCATCTCTTCGGCCAGCTGCCGTATCTCCCACTGGGCGCGATTGCAGCAGCGCAGGTGAAAGAAGTTCTGCAGGCTGCGGGCGTTCATGGTCACCACCATCTTGGTCTCGCAGGCGTTGGGCAGCACGAAGCGGGCGTCCTCGTTGGCCTGCTTGGAAGCCTTGGCCCGGGCCTGCTTTTCGGGCAGACCTTCGGCCATCAGGCGGGCGGTGTGGCCGTCTTCCAGCTTCTGCACGAGGTCGAGGTAGCGCCTGGCGTCCTCGTTCATGCTCTCGATGAACGCCGCCTTTGCCTCGGGGATGGCCTCGATCTCGGGCGGGATGACATAGCGGAAATCATCCAGACGGACGTACCGCTGACTCTGGACGCTGAAGGACGCGATGCGGTGACGGGTGATCTGGGCCAGCAGAGTACGGCTGACTCCCTCGATGCCGAAGGTGAAGCTTGCGTGCTCGATGGGGCTGGCGTGGCCCAAATCGCTGAGCATGGTCAGGAAGCGGGCAGTCTTTTCCTCATCCAGCCCGTCCAGCAGGTCGGTGATATGGGCGTCGGAGTAGCAGAGCTTCGCCGCGGCCGCCACGACCTTCTCCGGCTCCGGCGTATGTGCTATCAATCGGACAGTCATCATTTTTCTCATTCCTCCGTCGTTATCTTCACAAGGGGCGCAAAGTTGGCCATAGTCTTCTTCACGCCCACCTTCTCGAAGCTGATCTCCACGATCTGGTCGCCGGCGGCGGGCTTGACTTTCAGCACCTTGCCGCGCCCGAAGACCTTGTGCTCCACGATGTCGCCCGGCTCATAGTGTTTGGGGCCGGTGGATGCCGCTGCCGGACGGGGCGAAGACGTCACGCCGCCTGCGGGTTTGACCGGCGCTTTGGGCGCTGCCGGACGGCCATAGCCAGAGCCGAAGCCGCTGCTTCCCGAACCGGAGTCGTAGCCGCCATGACCCGACGAAGCACTTCTCCGGCCCGCGTAATCGGAGCCAAAGCCTCGGTTATTGGACATTGGTGCGTTATATTCTTTATTCAGATAGCTGCTGCGGCTGCCATAGCCCGAGCCGTAACCGGAGGCCGCACGACCCCAGCCAGAGGGGCCGGAGTAGCCCGACGCACCGCCCGGCACGGTATCGCTGCCGTAACCGCTGCCCCAGCCGCCCAGACGGGAGCGCTGCTCCAGCACCGGGCTGCGGGTCTCTTCGATGTACTCCGGCTCGATCTCCCGGAGAAAGCGGCTGGGCTCGTTGCGCTGGGTGCGGCCATAGAGCATCCGGGTGACGCTGTTGGAGATGTAAAGCTCCTTCTTGGCGCGGGTGATACCCACATAGGCCAAGCGGCGTTCCTCCTCGAGGTCAGCCTCGGAATACTTGCTCATCTCACTGGGGAAGACCCCCTCTTCCATGCCAATGAGGAATACATAGGGAAACTCAAGGCCCTTGGCCGAGTGGATGGTCATCAGCACCACCTGGTCGGCGCTCTCATTGTAGCTGTCGATGTCGCTGATGAGGGCGATGTCCTCCAGATAGCCTTCCAGCGAGGCCTCTTCGCCGTGCTGGTCGCAATAGCTCTTGACGTTGTTGACCAGCTGGCCGAGGTTCTGCAGACGGTCAGCGGCATCCTCGTGACCCTTGGCGGCGTCGGCTTCCAGCATGGCGCGGTAGCCGGTGATCTCGATGACATCGGAAGCGAACTCATCCAGCGTCTTCGTTTCCAGCGATTCCTGCAGTTTCTGGTAGATGTCCCAGAACTTGAACAGCGGCGCGATGGCGCGGCTGAGCTTGGCGTACTGGTCGGCATGGGAGATGACATCCAGCATACTGATGCCCTGCTGAGCCGCCAAATCCGCGATGACTTCGATGGTCGTCGTGCCGATTTTGCGCGCAGGCTCGTTGATGATTCGACGGAGTCGGACATCGTCCCGGGGGTTCGCCACGATGGACATATAGGAGTGGATGTCCTTGACTTCCTTGCGGTCGTTGAAGCGCTGGCCGCCCACGATCTTATGCGGGATGCCCGCACGGGTGAAGTAGCTTTCGATGGGGGCCGACTGGGCGTTCATCCGGTAGAGGATGGCGTGGTCGGCCAGATGTCCGCCCTCTTTGAGGTGCTGGCCGATGACGTCCGCGATATGGCTGGCCTCGTCCTGCTCGTTCTCGGCGGTGTAGACCTGCACCTTGTCGCCCTCGCCGTTCTTCGTCCAGAGGGTCTTGCCCTTGCGCTCGGTGTTGTGCTGGATGACACAGTTGGCGGCATTCAGGATATTTGACGTAGAGCGGTAATTCTGCTCGAGTCGGATGGTCCTGGTACCTTTATAGATGCGCTCGAAGTTGAGGATGTTCTCAATGGTCGCGCCGCGGAAGCGGTAGATGCTCTGGTCGTCGTCGCCCACGACGCAGATGTTCTTTTCCGGGCCGGTGAGCAGGCTCACGAGCCGGAACTGGGCCACACTGGTGTCCTGATACTCGTCCACCAGCAGATATTTGTACTTGTTCTGGTAGAACTCCCGCACGTCCTCGTGCTCCGACAGCAGGATGACCGTCTGGTAGATGAGGTCGTCGAAGTCGAAAGCTCCGGCCTCCTTGAGCTTCTTTTCATAGGCGGCGTAGACCTTGGCCGCAAGAGCGCCCTTCGTGTCCCGGGCCGGGGTCTTCAGGGCCTCTTCCGGGCTGATGAGCTGGTCTTTCCAGCGGCTCATCTGGTTGATGGCGCTTTTGACCGGGAAGAACTTGTCGTCCACGTTCAGCTCTTTGTAGACAGCCTTCATGACACGCTGGGAGTCGTCGCTGTCGTAGATGGTAAAGCTGCGGGGGTAGCCGATCTCCTCGGCCCAGCGGCGGAGAATGCGGACGCAGGCCGAGTGGAACGTGGAGGCGAACACCTCGTCGCCCTCTTCCCCGCCCAGCATCCGGCGCAGACGCTCTTTCAGCTCACCGGCGGCCTTGTTGGTAAAGGTGATGGCCATGACGTTCCAGCTCCGGACGGCGTCCTTCCGCAGCATCCCGTCCAGCCACGACGGGGCGTCGGTGCCGGTCATGATGGCGGTGCGCAGGGCTTTCACATCGTCCTCCGTCACCTCCCGGGGCGTCCACCTGGAGCCGTGGGCCGAGCCGAAGCGGATGAGGTTGGCGATGCGGTTGACCAGCACGGTGGTCTTTCCGCTGCCTGCACCCGCGAGGATGAGCAGGGGGCCGTTGGTGGTGAACACCGCCTCCCGCTGCATATCGTTCAGGCGTCCGAACTGCTTTTCGATATACGTATCACGCAAAGCGCAGAATTGTTGTGCGAGATCTGTTGCCATTGTTTCACCTGTTCTTTTCAATCATTTCTGGATATATCACTTAAAATATAGTATATCACATTTCAAAAAAGTTGTACATAAAAACAATGCAAACAAAAACCGCCCCACCGCGGTCAATACCACGATGGAGCGGGGATCTCAGGAAATGCTTAGCCGAAGATGTTGATGAGGATACCAGCAGCGACGGCGGAACCGATAACACCGGCCACGTTGGGGCCCATTGCGTGCATCAGCAGGAAGTTGGAGGGGTTCTCGCTCTGGCCGACCTTCTGAGAAACACGGGCAGCCATAGGCACAGCGGAAACGCCAGCGGAACCGATCAGGGGGTTGACCTGACCGCCGGTCAGGACATACATGACCTTGCCGCAGATAACACCGGCAGCGGTGCCGAAGGAGAAGGCGATGAGGCCCAGCACGATGATGAACAGGGTGCGGCTGTTCAGGAAGGTGTTTGCAGAGGTGGTGCAGCCGACAGACAGAGCCAGGAAGATGGTGATGATGTTCATCAGCTCATTGCCGGCGGTCTTCTGGATACGATCCACGACGCCGCACTCCTTCATCAGGTTGCCCAGCATCAGCATACCGACCAGAACGGCGGCATCCGGCACGATGAGGGAGACGATGATGGTGACCATGATGGGGAAGATGATCCTCTCGGTCTTGGTCACGGCGCGCAGCTGCTTCATCACGACGGTACGCTCCTTTTTGGAGGTCAGGGCCTTCATGATGGGGGGCTGGATGACGGGCACCAGAGCCATGTAGCTGTAGGCCGCGACGGCGATGGAGCCGAGCAGCTCAGGAGCCAGACGGGAGGTGACGAAGATAGCGGTGGGGCCGTCTGCGCCGCCGATGATGGAGATGGCGGCAGACTGCTTCTGGGTGAAGTCCACCAGACCGGTAGCGGCCAGCAGACGAGCGCCCATGTAAGTGCCGAAGATACCGAACTGAGCGGCAGCGCCCAGCAGCAGGCTCTTGGGGTTGGAGATCAGGGGTGCGAAGTCGGTCATGGTGCCGATGCCGAGGAAGATCAGCGGCGGGTAGATGCCCAGCTTGACGCCCATGTAGAGCATGTCGGCCAGACCGCCGTTGTTCAGGATCTCGACCCACATCGGGTGCTCGAGGCCGTCACCGACGAAGTACTGCATGTGGATGACGCCGCTGCCGGGGAGGTTGGCCAGGATCATGCCGAAAGCCATGGGCAGCAGGATCAGAGGCTCGAACTCTTTGACGATAGCGAGGTAGAGCAGGAAGCAGCCTACGCAGATCATCACTGCGTACAGCCAGCCGCCCGGCTCACCGAACTTGGCAAAACCGGAACTCTGGAAAATACCGACCAGAGTCTCAATAAACTGAGTCATGTTTTTCCTCCTGTGTTAAAAGGGTGCGGTGGTGTCGTTGACGCCAGCCTTGCCCCAGCCATTCTTGCCGCGGCGGACTGCCTTCAGCACATACTTGCCGTTGCCCATAGAGTAGATGGCTGCCATGATGGCTGCCACAACGTCGCCGGGGATGCCGGCCTCGACCTGCGGGGCAGCAGCCTTTGCAGGAGCGGGCGCAGCGGCCTGTTTCACAGGAGCAGCCGGTTTTGCAACAGAAGCAGCCTTGGCAGCTGCCTTCTTGCCGTTCATGGCGTCAAAGATCTTGCCCTCCAGCGTGATGATGGCCATCAGCAGGACGAGGATCAGAAACACCAGCACAATACCGGTTATGGTAACGATCACATCATAACCTAAATCCATGGTCTTCCTCCTATTTACTTTTTTCTTTGCCGCCCGGGGGGCGGGCGGCAAAAAGCGATTTGAAGATATTATACAATATTTTCCGGGTCGATTCAACAACTATGAACAAAAATCATGTTGTTTTTCACGGTTCTGTGAACAGCGCTTCCCTCTCAGCGGCGGCCCATGCGGGGGGTGGCGTCCATGAAGCCGGTCTCCAGCTTGTCGCCCAGACGCAGGCTCATGGCCGTACCCAGCGCGACACAGTTGACGGGGTCAGGCGAGACGGTCACTTCCACCTTCAGCTCCTGGCTCAGGTACTCAGGCAGGCCGTGGAGCTGTGCGCCGCCGCCGGTGAGGACGACGCCGTTGCGGTAGATGTCGCCGGCCAGCTCCGGAGGAGTCTTCTCCAGCACCTGATGGGCGGCGGTGCCGATCTGCTCGCTCAGGCGCATGACCGGCTCGTAGAGGTCGGCGGTGGAGACATTGACGCGCACGGGCAGGCCGGTGAGCAGGCTGCGGCCCTTGATCTCCATGGTCTCGTTAAAATCTGCCTTCTGGGGGCAGCAGGCCACGTTCTTTTTCAGGTTCTCAGCAGTGCGCTGGCCGATGGCGATGCTGAACTTGTTGCGCACGAACTTCAGGATCTCTTCGTCGTAGTGGTTGCCGGCCACGCGGACGCTGGTGGCCTTGACCTTGCCGCCGAGGCTCAGCACGGCGATGTCGGTGGTGCCGCCGCCGATGTCGATGATCATCCGGCCATCCGGCACGGTGATGTCGATGCCGGAGCCGAGAGCTGCGGCGATAGGCTCATCAATGAGGTAGACCTGACGCGCACCGGCGGCCATGACGGCCTCCACCACAGCGTCGCTCTCGATGCCGGTGATGGCGGCAGGCACACAGACGGCCACACGAGGCTTGACCATGTGGGAGCTGTAGACCTGATTGACGAAGCGGCAGATGAGCTCCCGGGTCATGGTGTGGTCGCTGATGACGCCATCCTTCAGCGGGAAGATGGCGGAGATGTAGTTGGGCGTGCGGCCCACCATTGCAAGGGCCTTGTCGCCGGCCTCAAGCACGCAGTTCTTGCGGGTATCCACCGCCACCACGCTGGGCTGGTTGAGCACGACGCCCTGCCCCTCCTGCGCGATGATGATGGTCGTCGTACCAAGATCGATACCGATGTCGTTCTGTGCCATAGTTGTGATATTTCCTTTCTCTGCTGCCCATTCTCTATTTCCATCGCCCATCTCCGGGCGCGGGTCATCAAAACACATTATAGTATAACACAGGTGTATCCAAAAAGAAACCCTTAAAGGTTCTCCTGCTCCGGCGGCAGAGCCTGGGCCAGCAGGGCGGCCAAGCCGCTGTAGCGCAGGTTCTGGCGGATGTTGGACATCATCCGGTTCACTACGTCCCGCCGGCCCACCACGATGCAGAGCTTCCGCCCGCGGGTGACGCCGGTGTAGAAGAGGTTGCGGTAGCACAGGCGGGGCGGCACCTGCGCCGCCGGGAGGATGACCGCCGGGAACTCGCTGCCCTGGCTTTTGTGTACCGTGATGGCATACGCAATTTCCAGCTCGTTGAGATTCTCCGCCGGGTAGACCAGCCGCCGGTCATCCATCCGCACCACCATGGAGCGGCTGCGCACGTCGATGGACTCCACGATGCCGATGTCGCCGTTGTAGGCGCCCACACCCTGTTCCCCGCCGATGCGCTGCCACGTTATCTCGTAGTTATTGCGCACCTGCATCACTTTGTCCCCCACCCGGAAGACCCGGGCCGCGCTCTGCAGCTCCGGCTTGCCCTTCCTGGGCGGGTTGAGCATGGCCTGTAACTCCGCGTTGAGGGCCTGAGTGCCGGTGGGGCCGAGCTTCGTGGGGCAGAGCACCTGAATATCCTTCACCGGGTCGAACTGGTAGCTGCGGGGCAGACGGGTGGTCACAAGGTCGCAGACCAGCTTCTGGGCTGCGTCGCCGTCGGCTTCGAGGAAGAAGAAATCGTCTGTCTTTCCGCCCTTTTTCAGCGGTTCGCCCGAGATGATGTGGTGGGCGTTCTCCACGATGAGGCTCTGAGCGGCCTGCCGGAATATCTCGTTGAGGCAGACCGTCGGCACCAGCCCGGAGCGGATGGTCTCGCCGAGGATATTGCCCGGGCCGACGCTGGGCAGCTGGTCGGCGTCGCCTACCATAATAATACGGCAGCTATACCGCAGTGCCGCAATGAGGGCCTGGAACAGCTTGACGTCCACCATACTCATCTCGTCGAGGATAACGACGTCGCACTTGAGCAGGTTCTTGTCATTGTGGATGAAGCTGACCACACCGCCGGTGTAGTCCACTTCCAGCAGGCGGTGGATGGTGGAGGCTTTCCGGCCCGTCAGCTCGCTCAGACGCTTGGCGGCGCGGCCTGTGGGAGCACAGAGGGCTACCCGTTCGGCCTCGTTCTCGAGCAGCTGCAGGATGGCGTTGACCGTGGTGGTCTTGCCGGTGCCGGGGCCGCCGGTGAGGACAAGACAGTTCTCGGTCATGGCCTTACGGATGGCTTCCTTTTGGAGCGGCGCGTAAGCAAAGCCCTGCGCCAGTTCCAGTATTTGGATGTTCTTGTCGAGGCCGTGGGCCGTCTGCTTCCCGCGCTTGGTCAGCATGGCCAGACGGTCGGCGATGTCCTGCTCTGCAGCCAGCAGATCCGGCAGATAAATATACGGTGTGCCGTCGAACATCCGCACCGTCAGTTTCCCGGTCTGGATGCAGCTGTCCAGCGCCGCCGCCAGCTTTTCGGGGGGCTGGTGGATGAAATTCGACGCCGTTTCCAGCAGCTGCGCCCGGGGCAGACAGGTGTGGCCGTTGCCGGCGTTGTGACGCAGGGTGCGCAGAAGGGCGGCTTCCAGCCGCTGGGCGCAGTCCCCTGCCATCTGGTAATACTGGGCGATGCTGTCGGCGTGGCGGAAGTCCAGCTGCAAAGGTTCGCCGCAGAGCAGGTAGGGGTTCTGCTGGATGGCCTGCATGGCCCCCGGCCCGAAGGTGCGGAAGACCTCCATCGCCCGGCGGGGGCTGATCTCAAACTGAGCCAGATAGGCGATGAGCTCCCGCATTCCGAACATCCGCTTGAACTCCTGCTGGATGCGGTCGGCCTTGTCCGCCGAGATGCCCGGGATGAGGGTGAGCTGGGCGGGGTCGTTGGCGATAACTTCCAGCGCCGCCGCGCCGAATTTGTCAATGATCTTATCCGCCGTCCGTGCGCCGATGTAGGGCAGCGACCGGCTGGCGAGGAAGGCGTAGACGGCCTCGAGGTCTTTGGGCATATCCGTCTCGCACTCCTGTGCGTGGAACTGTCGGCCATAGGTGGCGTGGTTCTCGTACCTGCCCCGGCAGACGACGCTCTCACCGGCGTGGAGCTCTCCCACCACGCCGCACACAACGGTGACGACACCGCCGCCCGACACCTCGAACACGGTGTAGCCGTTGTCCTCGTTCAGGTAGATGATGTCCTCTACCGTGCCTTCCAGCCGTTCCAGCTCCTGCTCCATCGTCCCGCCTCCTCGTTTTGACACAACTATATATAGTATAGCGGTTTTGGGGGGATTTGTAAATACAACAAAAGCTCCCCCGAAGGGGAGCTGTAGGCGAGGTTTAATCCTCCATCCGCGCTGCGGCAAGCTCTTTCGTCAGCCGCTTGCGCACTGCAAAGTACGCCGGGATGAGGAAGAAGCAGGCGAAGAACCATGCCACAGGGTTGGCGATGCAGGCCGCAAAGTAGCCCCAGAGCGGCACGAACCAGAAGCCCACCATGGCACGGGCGACCATCTCGGCCACGCCCGCGAACATGGCAAGGCCGGAATAGCCCAGGCCCTGGATGGTGTAGCGGTAGATGATGAGGACAGCCAGCGGGATGTAGAAGACGCTGTTCCAGAAGATGAAGCTGCGGGCATTCGCCATGATCTCCACCTCGCTGCTCTCGAGGAAGAGGCTGATGAGCGGCACATCCAGCACACGCAGGATGAGGAAGGATGCCACACTGTAGACGCAGCCAATGCCCAGCGCGGTATTGACGCCCCGGTCCACACGCTTGAGGTCGTGAGCGCCCATATTCTGGCTGGCGTAGGTGGTCATGGCGGTGCCGATGCTCTCCAGCGGCACCGCGAGGAACTGAGCGGCCTTGCTGCCTGCGGTCTGCGCGGCCACGATGCTGCTGCCCAGACCGTTCACCGCGCCCTGCAGCACGACGCTGCCGATGGCGGTGATGCTGCACTGCAGGCCCATAGGGATGCCCATGTTGCAGAGCTTGAGGCAGTGGCTGGCGCTCAGACGGCCCTCTTCCCCGCTCCACTTCAGTTCCGGGTAGTGGCGGACGATGTAGATGAGACTGCCGATGCCCGCCACCGCCTGACTGAACACGGTGGCGAAGGCCGCACCGAACGCCCCCATCCGGAAGATGAGGATACAGAGCAGGTCGAGGCCGATGTTCAGCACGCTGGCCACCAGCAGGAAATAGAGCGGCCGCTTGCTGTCGCCCAGCGCGCGCATGAGGGCGCTGGTGACGTTGTACAGCAGGGTGAAGGGGATGCCCCAGAAGATGGTGCGGATGTAGATGTCCGCGATGTCGATGATGTTGTCGGGGGTGTTTGTCCAGACCAGCACTGCCCGGGTCAGGGCCACCGTCACCACCGTGAGCACGACGGCGAAAAAGAGGCTCAGCCAGACGGTATTGGCGGTGTAGCGCCGCATCTCGCGGTAGTCCTTCGCGCCGAAGGTCCACGAGATGGGGATGGAGAAGCCGCAGGCGATGCCGTTGACGAAGCCCAGCACCAGATAGTTCAGGCCGCCCACGCTGCCCACCGCTGCCAGCGCATCCACGCCCACGAAGCGGCCCACGATGATGGTATCGGCCAGATTGTAGAACTGCTGGAACAGACTGCCCAGCATCAGCGGCACCGCAAAGGCAAGGATGAGCTTGAGCGGGCTGCCCTGTGTCATGTCTTTTGTCATACAAAGCCCCTCCCCGGGCGGTCACTTAACATTTCTTTGCCGGATCTTTACCGACAAAAACGCCCTGCCGGACGAGGGGCAGGACGTTTTGCGTTTCATGAGTGGTATTATACTCAGCTCATCGTGATTTTGCAAGGGGTTTTTCTCAGATTTCTTCGTACAACATTGCTATTTTCTATCGGTGGTTTTTGGTGATTGTGCGCAGGGGGCGGCAGGTCTGCCTGTAAGCAAGGCCCTCCTGCTGCACTCCCTCTCAGCCTTTATAATCGAAATCCCATTCAGAGTCATAATATGCGGAGTCATAAAAGGGATTCCACCGAGCATGATCCCTGATCCGTGTCTGCAGGATTGGTTTCCAATATAACTGATCACCCTCCTGCACCGGCTGCCACTCCCACCAATAATCGTAGCTGTCCAGTCTCCATTTTCTTGTCTCCCAATTTCCTTCCCAATCCGGCGGTCGACTGTCATCCTTGCCCGGCTTCCACACCCAGTCACCCTGACTGTCCGTTACCCATCCGCCTGTTTCCGGCTGCTGGGCGCTTGTTTCCGATGGCTGACCGCTTGCTTCCGGCTGCTGGGCCGTGGTGAGGCTGTCCGGCGAGAGAGTCGTCGGCCCGCTGAGGTCACCGACGGAGGGGGCCGGGTCGTCCTTCTTGCTGTCCTGCTTCCCGCCCGCGAGCTTCACGATGTTACTGGTAAATGTCTTCCACACCGTCTGGTCGGAGGCGGGCTGCTTCGGCTGCTGGGCCGTGGTAAGGCTGTCCGGCGAGAGAGTCGTCAGCCCGCTGAGGTCACCGACGGCACCCGTTCCCGGCTGAGTCAGCTCGGGCAGTCCGCTCAGGGAGCCGCCTTCCAGACCGGAGAGGACCGTTCCCCATTGCTCTTTCTCCTGCTTACGGCGGGCGATCGCCTCCTCCACCCGGGCGGTCTCCTGCGCTTTCTGCTCCTCGTCGCCAACGCGGTACACGAGGATCAGTTCCTTGCCGCTTTGGCGCAGGACGGTCTCATCCGAGAATGTTTTTCTATCATATCCCGTCTGCCCGACAACACGGAATTGATAACGCCCCTCATGGGACAGCTCGAGTTCGAACGCACCATTCACGCCGACCAGATCTTTGATCCGGGCCAGCGGAATGACGGCCTCCATCTCCTGCCCTTCCCCATCAAGGAACCGGATGCGAAGCTCATGGACTTCCTTTGCAAGCTCCCGCAGCGAGTCGCCTGTCATCCGAAAGAGTGTGCTGTGGGCATCGAAGCTCAGGACCTTGTTGACCGGGTCATACTCCGCCGTGGCCACATTACCAAGCTCCTGTGTGCCATCCAGATGGGTGATCACGCCGACGGTCTCGTACATCTGCTTCACACGGTCCGGCACCTCGCCGACCTGCACGCTTGGAGCGTCGTCCTCGTCGTCGTCCTCGTCGTTCTCGGTATCATCGGGCTGCTCCGGCTTGTCTGGCTGTTCCGGCTTGTCCGGCTGCTCTGGCTTGTCCGGCTGCTCTGGCTGCTCCGGTTGGGAGGGCGTCCGCCGGTCGTAGCTGTAGTCCTCCATCTTCTTCCCGTCGGGGTCGTAGCGGGTCAGACTACCGCCCGTCACCTTGTGGTCGTCGTCGGAGAGGGCGTCATTGGGGATCTCGCCGACGAGGCCGCCGCCGATGGCTGCAGTTTCGCCGCCGGTGCTTGCGCCTGCCTTGGCCTCCACCTCAGCGTCGCCGGAGATGATGATGTGATTGGGATTGCTGGGCGGCGCATCCGGGTCTATCTCAGACCACGCACCCGCGCCGTCGCCGATGCCTGCCGCGCCGGGGCGGGGGTCTTCTTCAGGGCCGCTGTAGCTGCCGCCCGTGGCCGACACCTTGCCGCCGGAAATCTCGATGTCGCGGCCCGGGCCGTACACACCGCCGCCGATACCGGCAGCACCCTCGCCGCCCACGGCTTCTACCGTGCCGCCGGTGATCTCGATGTTTCCGGCACCGCTTTCGTAGCCGCCGCCGATGCCTGCGCCGTCTTCGCCGCCTTCGGCGGTGAGGGAGCCTTTGGTGTCGTTGTCGTCCTTGATGGTCAGAGTGCCTTTCGACTCATGGCCATTCTTCTCGAGGCCCGCATTGTGGCTGCCGCTCTTCAGCTCGTTGGCGCCGTCCAGCTCGATGGCGGCATCGTGGTCACCCTGCACGGTGACGGCGGCTTTGCCCGCATCGACTGGGCTGTCACCGCTGCCATCCACCTCGGTCTTGCCGCTGACGTCAATTTTCAGGTCGTCGAAGGTGACGTCCACGTTGCCCTCGGAGGTGTCGATGGTAACGGTGTTCTTATCCGACTCGCCGGTGATGACGGTCTCCCCCTCATCCTTCTCGAAATCTTTTTCACCCTGCTTGACATTGTTATAGTTTCCGCTTTCATCGCTCGCACCTTTGACCGTAATGTCGCCGTCGGCGATGTTCCATGTTTTCGCATAGGCCGGGATGCCGGAGCTCACCACGATGCCCGCGATGACGGCGGCGGCCACGCCCCGCCGGAGTGCGCTTTTCAGTCTCATAGTACATTTCCTTTCGTTCTATGTATCATGCAATGCCGTCGATGCGGCTCAGGCTCTCCTTTGAGGGGCTTATGAGATGCTCCAAGTCCTCCGGCAGCCAGAGCTTTATCTCACCCTGCGTCGGCAGGTCGTCCCAGTCGTCACCAAGGTCGGTATAGCTCCGCAGGCTCTCCTTTGAGATGCTTATTTCTTTGGGCTGCCCCAAGTCCTCCGGTATCCAGAGCTTTATCTCACCCTGGGTATCCGGCAGGTCGTCCCAGTCGTCACCAAGGTCGGTATAGCTCCGCAGGTCACTCTCCAACAGATTGGTATACTTTGTGCCATCCGGGACGGTGGTTTCCAGCAGGAAAAGCCGTGGCTTATCCTCCTCGGGAGCGATGGCCTCAAATCGGGAAGCCAGCTGTTTCAGGGACTCCTCAAGCCCGATTCTCGGCGTTTCCGTTCTCGCAGGCTCGAGCCACCAATCCAAACTCGGGCGGTCGTCCCTTTTTTTCGCGAGTTGGAAGTCCATCATATCCAGCTCTTGTTTCAGGGACTCGTCATGCCCGATTCCCGGCGTTTCCTCTCTCGCAGGCTCGAGCCACCAATCCAAACTCGGGCGGTCGTCCCTTTTTTTCGCGAGTTGGAAGTCCATCATCTCCCGCTCTTGTTTCAGTAATTCGTCGAGTTCACGTCTGAGTTCTTCACTCGTTTTTCGCTCTACCTCTTCGTGTTCGTGGGTCAATATCAGCCGCTCCTGCGGCTCTGGCGTCTGCACCGGCACCCACTCCTGATAGCGCTCCGACAGGTCGTCCCGCGTTTCGCCGTCCAGCCGGAGGCTGATGTCCTCCCTGTTCTGCTTCAGCTCCACGTCAGCGTCCTCGCCCGCCGCGTCGGCCATCTTGTCCACGCTATAGTGGGTCATGGTGTCCTCATAGCGGAAGAAGATGTCCTCCACGCCGTCCTCCCGGAGGCTGGAGATGTCGGTGGTGACGGTGGAGCGGGGGGCGGCGCTCTCAATAAGCACCACACCCCCCGGGGTGAGGACCTCTCCGGCGTCGCCGGCCTTTACGCTGCCGACCATGGGGTCGGTGCTCTCAATAATGGCCAAAGCAGAATCCAACCGCTGGATGGTGACCCGGCTGGAAAAGAAGCCGCCCACCACCATGCCGCCGGGCAGGGGGTCGGGAGCGTTCTCCTGCACCGGGGGCGGGACGTCATCATCATCGTCGTCCTCGTCGTCGTCCGGCTGGGGCTTGGGGGTGGAGGTGTAGTCGTAGCCCATCCCCTCCATCACGGTGCCGTCCGCGTTCAGACGGGTCAGCCGTCCTCCCGTCACCTTATGTTCATCGTCAGAAAGGTTCTCCGTGGGTACTTCGCCGTAGCTGCCGCCGATGGCCGGGGCCTTGGCGTCCGTCATCTGGCTCCCCGCCTTGGCCGTCACCTCGGCGTCGCCGCAGATGTAGAGGTCTCCCGGGTTTGGGTCGTCGGTGTCGTCCGACGCGCGGCCTGCTCCGTCGCCGATTCCTGCCGCGTTGCTCCCGCCCGCAGCCTCGATGGTGCCGCCCCGGATGGTGATGTTGCTGCCGGTGCTCTCCTTTCCCCCGCCAATGCCTGCGCCGCCGCCGTCGCCGCCCTCAGCGGTGAGGGAGCCGTCCTTGCCCTTGTCGTCCTTGATGGTCAGATTGCCTTTCGACTCGTGTTCGTTCTTCTCAAGACCCGCATGATAGCCGCCGCTCTTCAGCTCGTTGTCGCCGTCCAGCTCGATGGTCGCATCGCCGCCGCCCTGCACGGTGACGGCGGCTTTGCCCGCATCGACTGGGCCGTCACCGCTGACGTCCCCCTCGGCCTTGCCGCTGACGTCGATCTTCAGGTCGTCGAAGGTGACGTCCACGTCGCCCTTGGAGGTGTCGATGGTGACGGTGTTCTTATCCGACTCGCCGGTGATGATGGTGTTGGTGTCGTCCTTGTCGATGGTCTCGCCCTGTGAGACCTTGTTCTTTCCTTCGGCGTCGCCCGCTTTCACGGTGATGTCGCCGTTGGCGATGTCCCACCGGGCCGCATAGGCCGGGATGCCGGAACTCACCACGATGCCCGCGATGACGGCAGCGGCCACGCCCCGCCGGAGTGCGCTTTTCAGTCTCATAGTCTATCCTCCTTTGGTCTGTTCGTCTTTTGAAGAATCAGCCTTTTTCGATACAAGCTTACCAAAAAATTCGGAGAATGTAAATAAAAACTGCGCGAATCGTGGTGTTTTCGGCGTGAGTGGCGCAAAAAAGCCCTCCCGAGCGGGGAGGGCCATAGCCTGTCTTATTCAGAGTAGTGCGCCAAAAATTGCTTGGTGCGCTCCTCCTGGGGGTGGTCGATGAGCTGGCGGGCCGGACCTTCCTCCACCACGACGCCGCCGTCCATGAATAGGATGCGGTCAGCCACGTCGCGGGCGAAGTGCATCTCATGGGTGACGATGATCATGGTGGTCTTGCGGTCGGCGAGGTCCCGCAGGACACGGAGGACTTCGCCGGTCAGCTCCGGGTCAAGGGCGCTGGTGGGCTCATCGAAGCAGAGGATGTCCGGGTGGAGCGCCAGTGCGCGGGCGATGGCCACCCGCTGCTGCTGACCGCCGGAGAGCTGGTGGGGGTAGTGGCCTGCCCGCTCCGACAGGCCCATCTGGGCCAGCAGGTCACGGGCCTGTGCTTCCAGCTGGGCGTGGATGGCCTTTTTGTTGGCCTTGTAGTCAGGCTGCTCCTTTGCCAGAAGCTCCCCCGCCAGCATCACGTTTTCCAGCGCGGTGTACTGGGGGAAGAGGTTGAAGTTCTGGAACACGAGGCCGAAGTGGAGGCGCTTTTTCCGCACCTCGCTCTCCCGCTGGGTGGCAGGGTCGGCGGCGTCCCACATGGTCTCGCCGTTCACCCTGATGACGCCGGTGTCGGGACGCTCCAAAAAGTTCAGGCAGCGCAGCAGCGTCGTCTTGCCCGAGCCGGACGAGCCGATGATCGCCAGCGCCTCGCCCTGTTCCAGTGTGAGCGAGATGTCCTTGAGAACTTTCGTCTCGCCGAAATTCTTCCCGATGCCAGAGGCTTCGAGTAATGCCATAATTCAGTATCCTCCTTAGCAGCGGAAATAGTCCATCTTTTTCTCGGCCCAGTCCAGCAGCAGGGTGAGTGCGCCGACAAAGACGAGGAAGAAGATCGCGGTGGAGAACAGCGGCCAGATAAGGCCCTTGGCGCTGTACTCCTTCGCCATCATGATGATCTCCTTGTTGGCGATGACATTCGCCAGCGAGGTATCCTTCACCAGCGTGATGACCTCGTTGCCCATCGGGGGCAGGATGCGCTTGACGACCTGCAGGAGCGTGACCTTGAAAAAGATCTGGCTCTTGGTCATGCCAAGCACCTGACCGGCCTCGGTCTGGCCTTTCGGCACAGCCTCGATGCCGCCGCGGTAGATCTCAGAGAAGTAGCAGGCGTAGTTGATGGCGAAAGCCACCACCGCCGCCACCAGACGGCCCGAAGAGCCGGAGGGCCAGGGGTTGGTCATGCCCAGCAGGCCGGGGCCAAGGTAGATGACGATGATCTGGAGCATCAGCGGCGTACCGCGGATGACCCACACGAAGGTCTTGACGACGCCCCGCAGCGGTGCGCACCGGCTCATGGAGCCAAAGGCCACCACAAGGCCCAGCGGCAGCGAAAACAGCAAGGTCAGAAAGAACAGCTCACAGTTGAGCGCGAATGCGCCGGTCAGACGCTCCAAAATCACAGTCACAGAATCACTACACCTATCCGTTTATAATGTAAGTTACTCAGCCAGAGTCAGGCCGTACTTGTCGGCCAGAGTCTGCATGGTGCCGTCAGCCTTCAGCTCGTCGAATGCGTTGTCCACAGCCTCGGCCACGTCGCTGTCCTTGCGGAAGGCCACGCCGTACTCCTCGACGTTCAGCTCATCCACCATCTTGAGGTTTGCGTAGTCGGTACCCTCGCCGATCATGGCAGAAGCCAGAGTCAGGTCGAGGATGGCGGCGTCAGCAGTGCCAGCGGCGACTTCCATCAGGCAGTCAGTCTGAACAGCCTTGGAGATGAAATCAGCCTGAGACAGGTCGGCGTTCTCGGTGATGGTGGTCTCACCGGCAGAGCCAGCCTCGGCCACCACGGTCTTGCCGATGAGGTCGGCGGTAGAGGTGTAGTCGGTGCCGTCCTTCACCACGACGACCTGGGCGTTCTTGACGTAGGGCTTGGTGCAGGCCATGTTCTCCTCGCGGTCGTCGGTCAGGGTCAGGCCGTTCCAGATGCAGTCGATGCTCTTTGCAGCCAGCTCGGTCTCCTTGGTGTCCCAGTTGATCTCCACAAACTCCGGCTCGACACCCAGCTTCTCACAGACAGCGGTGGCCAGCTCGGTATCGAAACCGGTGAAGTTGCCGTCGGCGTCGGTGTAGTTCATCGGCTCATACACGGTGTAGCCGATGACCATCTTGCCGTTGGACTGGATGTAAGCCAGGTCGCTGTCAGCGGCCACGGAGCTTGCCGGGGCGGCAGAGGCGGCGGCAGAAGAAGCAGCCGTAGAAGTGGATGCAGAACCGCCGCAGGCGGCAAGGCTCAGTGCCATCGCACCGGCCAGAAAAGCAGATACCAGACGTTTCATATACAAATTCCTCCCTCAGTTTCAGCAGAAGCGGCGCTTCGTTTTACTACTTTACCATGCTAAATTGTTAAACTGTGACTATAGAATAGCGCGTTTTGCCCCGTTTTGCAAGAGGAAAACCGATTTTTTCGCGTTTTGCCCGCAGACCGCCCCTTTCCGATCGGGTTTTCGGTGTATTTGTACAAAGGACAGGGTGCTCCGCAAGGCGCAAAAATCCCCCTCGGGGAGTCTCTCCGAGGGGGATGCTGTCCGTTTTTCTTATCTTCCCGCCGCAGGAGCGTCAGCTTCTCTCCGGGATGTCGCCTACCATGATGACGAAGAGCCTGGGGTTGCCGTTCTCATCCTTCCACCTTCCGAAGCCGACCCGGTAGCTGGATGCGAGGAAGCTGATAGTGGTCCAATTCTTCTCATTCGGTTCCGGCAGTACCGGTCTGTAGTCGTTACAGAGGTCGATGGCCTGCTTGACGGGGTCGTCCGAGCCTCTGTCCGCTCCAAAGTAGAAGATGACCTGTTTGTTGGCGGTGCCGGGGGCGATGCCGATGGTATCCAAGAGAGCTTTGCGAGGCTCAGGACCGGAAGAGTGGTAATTGCCCCACTTCAATTTGTTAATGAGAAGAGTGCTTCCATCCTCAGAGCTCACGTGTGTGTACCTCTCCGCCGCCTCACTCAGCTGCGGGTCGGCCTCGCAGGTGATGTTTACGCCACGCTGTACATTTATGATGTCTGACAGAGCCTCGGCCCGGAGGGTGTCCTCCGGCTTATCGCCCGGCTTATCGCCGCAGCCGGTGAGCAGGGCCAGCACCATTACGCCAGCAAGGGCAAGGGCAAACAGCTTTTTCAATTTCATCATCGTTTCCTCCTGTGTCAGTTCTGCGGGGTCTTGATGGTGGCCTGTGTTTGCAGTGCGAGGTAATAGCGGCGGCCGTCACTCTTCTTGCCCGTCATTGTAAATGCTATGGCTTGCAGAGTCGATGGGTCGGAAGCTAGCGGAGCAATCACTATCTCCTGGATGTACTTCATACTCTCCGCCTGCGCCAGCGCACTCTGCTCCGGCTTCACTTCTCCGACCCAAAGCCAAACGCTGCCTGTCACCAGATAGTTTCCCAATTCTTTTTTAATGATGTTCTGTGCCTCCTCGGTCAGCCCACCCGCTTCATCATTCAGCCAGCTCGGCTGGAACTTCTGTGCGATGACCTCGAGCTTTTTGTCCAGCGTCTCGTCCTTCTGATAGTCCTTATTTTGTCTCGTTTTCATTAGAGAGCGGAAGCACTCTTCCACCTGCTTGGTTTTGGAGCTGCTGTCCGAGCAGCCGGTGAGCAGGGCCAGCGTCATCACGCCAGCAAGGGCAAGGGCAAGGAGTCGTTTTGCAGTTTTCATCGTCGCTACCTCCAATCGTGGGGTGTGTCTCGGTGATTTTATTATACCATACCCCCCCCCGGGGCAAGTGCGATTCATGCAGATTTCAGGCCCTTTCGCGCAGGTTTGGGGGTGAAAAGGCTCCCAGAGGCTCACGGGCAGACCCGTCTTTGCTAAACCTCTCCGTCATCACTGCAGCTCACGGTCAGGCTCTCCTTCGTACAACCTCTCAGGCGCTTCGCGCCAGCTCCCCTTGTAGGGGAGCCTCTGGCGAAGAGGTGAAGCTTTACGGTATGCCAAGGCCTCTCCTACAAGGAGAGGTGGCATTGCGCAGCAATGACGGAGAGGTTGGACAAAGGTGAGGCTACCCATGAGCGAAAGACGCAAAAAAACCGCCACCTCACGGTGACGGTCAGACTTTCCGTTCAATTTATAATGACGCATTCTCAAACGCATCCCCTGCGGCCTTTTGCAAAGCGTCGATGGAGATGGTGCAGAGGGCCGCGAGGTCGGCGTCCGAGCCGTCGGCAGGGATGTCCGCCACCTCTTTCTCAGTCTTGCCCTTGAGGTAGCTGCAATAGCCCTCGCTGTGCTCGTACCACTCCTTGCCGAGGCTGGATGCGTTCCGCATCCCGTAGCTGTCGCCCAGCTCAAGCTTGGAGCGGACGGTGTCCGGGGCGGTGACGCCGCCGTCTGCCGCGATGGTCAGCGCAGGCTCTGCCATGTCGCCGATGGCGCTGGTCACACGACCATCGGCATCCAGCGTCAGGGCCACGACGGTAAGGTCAACTTCTGCGTTCACATCCTTGTCGTCGGTGGCGGTGATGTCCGAAGAGGCATTCTCCGCCTCCACGCCGAGGCTCACCCGGTCGCCCTTTGCCGCGCCGAGGGCGGCCGCATTCGCGCAGGCTTTCGCCACGGCGTCGCGGTACTGATCCACCCGGATGGTGCAGCCGGACAGCAGGTCGGCGTCCGTGGCCTTGCCGTCCTTATCCGTTTCCAGCATGGATGCCTGCTCGGGCGTCATGCCGGTGAGGTAGTCGGCGAAGTCATCGGCCTGCTCGGCCCAGCCCTTTTTCAGCGAAGATGCCGCTGCCAGCGGGTAGTCGTCCCCTTTCTGGCGCTTGGTGCGGTAGTCGGTGGGCATGGTGACGACGCCTTTGCCGTCGGCGGTAACTTCCACTTCCAGCTCATCCAGCATCACATCGGCCAGCTTGCCGTCTCCGTCCAGCAGGACGGCGGCAGCGATGGTATGGATGGTGCCGGTGCGGGCCTCGTCGGAGGCCTCGGTCAGGATGCCGAGGCCGGTCTTCCAGCCGCCGGTCTGGGTGGTGCTGGCGCTGCCGGACGAGCCGGACATGGCGTTCGAACTGCTCATGCTGCCGGAATTGCTGCTGCCTTTGCGGCAGCCGGACAGCAGCAGTGCCGCCGCCACGGCACAGCTCAGAAGAGCTTTTTGTCTCTGTGTCATAAGCGTTACGCTCCCTTTCATCTCTTTGGGAGTAGTATAGCCCGACACAGCGCCAATCATGCATGTTTGCTCTGAGACCGACGTATTATCTGGCAAAGTTTCAAAATACCAGCGTGTTATCGTCACAAATCAAACTTTGCCACGTTGGCAAACTTAAGGCTTGCTGGCAAAGTAGGTAGTTTGCCAATCAGGAGAACTTTGCCAGGTTGGCAAACAATCAATATTGAACGATATATCATTTAATTTATGGAACTTTGCCACTTATTCCACCACAGTATCGCTCACATCAGCGGGCTCAGCAGGCGGAGCACACTGTCCAGCAGCGTCCCGGCCAGCGAGGTGCGGCAGTCGGCCAGCTGCACTTCCCGGCACTCCGGCAGGGTGCGGAGCACATCGTCCCGCAGAGCAATGACCTGACTGTTATAGAGCAGCAGCGCCCCGCACTCAAAGTGGAGGAAAAGGCTGCGGTAATCCATGTTGATGCTGCCCACCACGGCGGCGCGGTCATCGCTGACGTAGCACTTGGCGTGGAGGAAGCCGGGCGTGAACTCGTAGATGCGCACCCCCGCCCGGAGCAGCGGCACATAATAGGAGCGGGTCAGCCGGAAGACGAGCTTCTTGTCCGGGATGCCCGGCAGCACCAGCCGGACGTCCACGCCCCGCTTTGCCGCCGCCTTGAGGGCTTCCAGCATGGTCTCGCCCACCGCGAAGTAGGGCGTATAGATATAGACGTACCGCTGGGCCTGATTGATGATATTCAGGTAGACTGTCTCGGCCAGAGCCTCTTCGTCCAGCGGGCTGTCCCCGTAGGGCTGTATCACTCCGTCCGACTGGGCGGGCAGGGACACAGCCTGAGGCATAAAGGGCGCATAATCCTCCTCGCTGGGGCGGAAGGCGTTCCAGTGGTCAAGGAACATCACCGTGAAGTTCCAGACCGCCGCGCCCTCGGTGCGGAGGGCTGCGTCCTTCCAGTAGCCGAACCGCTCTTCTTCATTGATATACTCGTCGGCCAGATTGATGCCGCCCGTATAGGCTGTATTTCCGTCCACCACCACGATCTTCCGGTGGTCGCGGTGATTCATGACCAGCGACACCAGCGGCACCACCGGGTTGAACGGGATGCAGCGGATATGCGCCCGCTCCATCTTTACCACGAAATCGGACGGCAGACCCAGCAGACTGCCGAAATCGTCGTAGATGAGCCGGACGTCCACCCCCTGCGCCGCCTTGCGGACAAGGATGTCCTCTACCCCCTTCCACATCTTGCCGGTGCGGACGATGAAGAACTCGAGGAAGATGAACCGCTCTGCCTTTTCGAGGTCGGCCAGCAGGTCAGGGTACATGGCCTCACCGCAGGGGTAATATTTTGCCGTGGAGTTTTTCCATGCGGGGTACGGCCCGTACTCCGAAATATACCGGCTCAGTCCCCTGCTGGCGGGGTCGAGGGCGTCGGTCTGGCCCGGCTGCTGGGCGAGGTCGGCGGTGTGCTGGCGCTCCACCGCCTGCATCCGCTGGCGCATCCGCTTGGCGGGGGCCTTGTTGCCGAAGGCCAGATAGAGCGCACCGCCCAGCAGCGGCATCATGCCGATGAGGACGAGCCAGATGATCTTATAGTCGCTGTTCTCGTCCTTCCGCACGAGGTAGAGGGTGATGAAGAGGCTGAGGACGTTCAGCCCCGCATTCACCCACACCTTTCCGGCGGTGAGGGAGAAGAAGGCCCAGAGCAGCCAGCCGATCTGCAGCAAAACAAGGGCCACTGTGACCGTGGCCCTGTTGATGACACGATTGAAGAACCGTACGACCGGAAGCCGAAAGAACATCTGCGCCTCCCCCGCTGCCTTTCGGCAGCATTTTTATGGGAATAGTATAGCGCAGAGATGCGGAGATTTCAAGCTCAGGCGTCCGCGTCCTCGAAGCCCACCATGAGGCCGCCCAGCTCGGCGTAGTAGCTGCACAGGCCGCCGCACTCGGTCACCCGCACCTGTGCGCCCTCGAAGACAGCCCGCACCATGTGCATCAGGCGCTCGGCGGCGGCGGGGTTGCCGCAGTGGGCAATGATGACCTTGCCGTTCGTGTAGCCGTGGCCTTTGAGCTCCAGCACGATGCGCTCGAGAGCGCCGTGCTCGCCGCGGGTCTTGCAGAGGACGTCCAGTTCGCCCACATCGCTGGCCTTGCCGATGACCCGGATGTTGAGCATCCGCGCCACAGCAGCCACAGCGGGCTTCACCCGGCCATTCCGGGCCAGATTCGCCAGCGACTCCAGCGAGAACAGCAGATGGGTGTGGTGACGGTAGCGCAGCATCTCTTCGCACACGTCGTCAAACGCCATCCCCTCGGCCAGCAGGTCGCGGATGTGCTCTGCCAGCAGCACCAATTCCGGGCCGGCAGACAGGCTGTCCAGCACAAAGACATGAGCACCCGGGTGCTCTGCCTGATACTCTTCTGCGGCCAGCTGGGCGGCGTTGCAGCTGCCCGACAGGGTGCCGGTGATGGTGATGGCATAAATTTCATCTGCGCCCTCATAAGCCTCCAGCCAGTCGCCGATGTTGGGGCAGGAGGTGCTGGTTTTGCCCTTATAGGTGCGCAGGGTAGTCGCCATTTCCACGGCGTCCAGCGTGCCGTCGTCGAGGTATTCCCTCTCGTCGGTCACGATCTTCAGAGGCACAGCAGCAAAATCAATGCCGTCCAGCGCATACAGGCTGGCAGAAGAGTCCACAACGATTCGTTTCATCTCATCTATCTCCATTCCGGCGGGTGTCCGCCGCATTTTTTACGTTCGGTGAGTCCACTATATCAGTTTTTCAAAAACCTGTCAAGCGATTTGTAAAATTCTTAATATCGTTTTCATAAACGGTTGACCCCGACTCAAAAATGCGCTATACTACCACCATGAATCAGGAAATGAAACGCCGTGTCACGGCCTGCGCCGCCGGGTTTTCCCTGCCGCGCTACCGGGAGCTGCCCTCCGTGGGGCTGTATCTCGACCAGACCGTGCAGCTCGTCAACAGCTGCTTCCGGGGCTTCCCCGGGGTGGAACTCACCCCCTCCATGGTGAGCAACTACGTCAAGAAAGGAGTCATCTCCCACCCCGTCAAAAAGAAGTATTCCCGCGAACAGCTGGCTTCTCTCATCTATATCGTATTGTCTAAAAATGTCCTCTCGCTGGAAAACATCGACGCCCTGTTCCAGATGCAGCGGGCTCACTGCACCGCCGCCGAAGCCTACGACTATTTCTGCGACGAGGTGGAGAACTGCCTGCCCTTCATCTTCGGGGCCAGCCGCACCATCCGCGACCTCGACCCGGATGCCGCCGACGAAAAGCGTCTGCTGCGCGGCACCATCGTCGCCGCCGTGAACAAGATGTACCTCGACTGCTGCTTCGTCGCCATGCGGCAGGAGCAGGCGCTCTGGCCGGGGATCCTCGGCGACTTACAATAAGATAGGTACAAAAAGCCCCCGGCACCATGCGGAAGTGCCGGGGGCTTCCTTATGCGCGCTATACAGTTTTTATGCCGCTGTTCTTCCCTCTGCCTTGCCGCTTGCGATATAATGTTCGTAATACTTCACATTATCGTCGCCGAACATGGCCACAAGCTCGGGGTTGTTTGCCTTGTAGGTATTCAGGTCAAACTCGCTGCTTCCGCGGCGGCCTTCCTTCATGCCGCTGGTCACAAAGTGGTCGAATAGCTTCTTCTGGTCAGCGCCGTAAAGGGCGGCGAGGTCGGGGTTGTAGGTGAGGTAGTCTTGGTAGTTGTAGACTGCCTGATACTGGGCAAGCTGCTGGACGAAGGGCGGGTTTTGGAGGGTCATGCTACGATACTTAGAACCCACATCACTAATCAGTTCTATACTTCCATCCATATAAGTTATCATTACTCCATCTACATTTAGATGGTCAATCACATTACTGAACCACCATGTGTCGGGAAATTCGCACCATTGCATATACATTGCATTTTCTACCTCATCTTTAGTCAGATAAATGCCTGTATTCCCGCTATATTTATTACTCTGAACAAAAAAATTACCGTATTCATCTTGATAGACTGACTGCTGATAATCACCAATCGAAATTTTATAGTTTGTTTCTCTATATCTTTTGAACGGACTGTTATCTTCCAGTTCAACTCGTGTATTTAACGGCGCATTTGCATTCCACAGCACCTGAAAAGGTTCTACTGGTCCTACTGTACTCAAAACTTTCGCAGCATCTCCTGAAATTTTATCGCCAACACGATTGCGTGCCGATACATACCAATCTATGTATTTAATCGTTTTGTTCGTATTATTTCGATAATACAATACCGGATTATATGCGGAGTTTTGGGTTACAGTAGCATGAAAGTCCATCATTTCCAGACTTGGCGTCTTCGCCGCCATCGCCGAAAGCCCAAGACACCCGCACAGCATCACCGCCGTAACCAAAAGACCTGCAAGTTTCTTTTTCATAACGCTTCCTCCTTTTTACGGAGCTCTACTCGTGCGCTTCCTACACACTTTAGCCGCAGTCGTGCGGAATACGCTTTTTGCAATAAAATTATAGCACCCCGCAAAGAAGTCTGTCAATACGCCCTCGCCCGCTTTTCGCGCAGGTTTTGGGCCCATTCACGTAGAAAGCAGCAAAAAAACACCCGCCTCTCTCCCCCATCGGGCAGAAAAGCGGGTGCTGATTTTTTCAGGGTCGTGCTCCGGCTCAGGTATCCTGCAGCTCCCCACGGCTTGCGGCCTTGAGGTAAGCGAAGATGAAGCCGTCGAGGTCGCCGTCCATGACGGCGTCCACGTTGCCGGTCTCGTAGTTGGTGCGGTGGTCCTTGACCATGGTGTAGGGCATAAAGACGTAGGAGCGGATCTGGTGGCCCCATGCGATCTCGTTCTGGACGCCCTTGATGTCGTCGATCTTATCCATGTGCTGCTGCTTGGCGATCTGGTACAGCTTTGCCTTCAGCATTTCCATCGCGTAGTCGCGGTTCTGGAACTGGCTGCGCTGGGTCTGGCAGCTGACCACGATGCCGGTGGGCTTATGGATGAGTCGGACAGCGGAAGAAGTCTTGTTGATGTGCTGGCCGCCGGCACCGGAGGAGCGGTAGACCTGCATCTCGATGTCCTCGGGGCGGATGTCCACCTGGATGGTGTTGTCCAGCTCGGGCATGACTTCCAGCGAAGCAAAGCTGGTCTGACGGCGGGCGTTGGCGTCAAAGGGAGAGACGCGCACCAGACGGTGGACGCCGTTCTCGCTCTTGAGCAGGCCGTAGGCGTTGGCACCCTTGACCATCATGGAAGCGCTCTTCATGCCAGCCTCGTCGCCGTCCTGATAATCCAGGACCTCGACGGTCATGCCGTGAGCCTGCGCCCACTTGTTGTACATACGGTAGAGCATCTCGGCCCAGTCCTGTGCCTCGGTGCCGCCAGTGCCTGCGTGGAAGGTCAGGATGGCGTTGCTGTGGTCGTACTCACCGTTCAGCATGGTCATCAGCTGCAGCTCGTCCACAGCCTTGCCCACGGCGTTGACGGCCTCTTCGGCCTCCGGCACCATCTCGGGGTCGTACTCCTCGTCCAGCATGACCAGCATGGTCTCTGCATCATCGTACAGGCCCTGCAGCTTCTCGAAGCGGTTCAGCTTGCCCTTCAGGTCGCCCACCTCGTCGAAGACCTTCTTGCTCAGCTCAGCGTCGTCGTAGAAGCCGGGGCGGGACATGGTGTGCTCCAGCTCCTGCACGCGCTTGCGGGAAGCGTCGATGGCCAGCGCCTCCTCCAAGTCCTTTACAGCGGTGTGGTATTCAGACAGCTGTACTTTCAGTTCATCAGTGGTGATCATCGTTTTATTCCTCTCGTCTCAAAGAACAGGAGCAGCCTCTTCATCATCAGCCACGCACACGGGCAGGCCCGTCTTAGTACAACCTCTCAGTCTCGCTGACGCTCGACAGCTCCCCTAGTAGGGGAGCCTCTGGCGAAACCGTTCACTTTGCGGGGACTGCCAAAGCCTCCCCTACCAGGGGAGGTGGCACGCCGTAGGCGTGACGGAGAGGTTGTACGAAGGAAAGCCTGCCCGAGGACTCGGCCAATGACGGAGAGATTTACTCCTAAAAGATACAGTTTATACACAGATACTTCATTAGTATACCCAGAATCCATGATAAAGTAAAGAGGAAAAAATACCATTGTGCTGGAAATTTGAAGATTTTCGCCTTTTCTTTTCCGCATTTTAAGTGTATAATACTGGTAAACTACCATATTCATTGGAGGATGTTATGCCAAAATACTATGGCTGTCCGTGTGAGGGCTGCGGCAAGCCCCTCACACTTCAGGATGACATCGTGGTCTGCCCCGACTGCGGCGCGCCTTATCACCGCGTCTGCTACGAGAAGCTGGGCCAGTGCATCCACCGCCCCGCCCACGCCGCCGGCTACGAGTGGAAGTTCCCCTACGAGGAGAGCCAGCTCCGCACCTGTCCGTCCTGCGGCGAGCGCACCCTGCGGGACGAGGAAACGTGCCGCTGCTGCGGTGCTGTGCTGCCCCCCGAGGGGCAGGAGCCTCCTTCTTCCCGCGGCAGCGATGAAGAGACTTTCGACTACTCCCAGATGTACCGTCAGTTCGGCACTTCCGCTGACCCGGAAAAGGAGTTTTTTGAGGACGCCTTCGGCAAAGAGGCCAAGATGGACGGCATCGCCCGTCAGGACTGGCTGGACTATATCGGCCCCGCCGCCCCCGCTTACCTCGCCGCTTACAGCCGGATGCAGCTCCAGAAGAGCAAGGTATCCATGAGCTTTTCGGCTCTGCTGTTCGGTCCCTTCTACTTCTTCTATCGCAAGGCGTGGAAGCCGGCCTTTGGCTTTCTGGCCGCTGAACTTCTGCTGGCAGCGCCCACCTTTATCGAGATGCTCCAGCTCTCCGGCAGCGCCCTCGCCCCGGCCATGAGCGCTTCAGCTCTGACGGTATTTGCCCGCGTCTGCTCTGTCCTCAGCTTCGTGCTGATGCTGGTGCGCGGTATGTACGGCAAGTGGCTCTACCGCAAGAGCGCCGCCGACCATATCCGCCGCATCCAGTCTGAGTTCCCCGATGCCCAGCAGCGTCAGGCCGTGCTCCGCGCCCAGGGCGGCGTCAGCTTCGGCGCGGTCTTTCTCTGTGTCCTGCTCCTGAGTGTCTGCGGCAGTGCGTTCACCCTGCTGCTCGGCCCGGATCTGCAGGCCATCCTCAACGCTTTCTATGGCTGATACACCCAGCCGTGAATCTATCGCAAGTCAAGAAATTAGTGCAACATCCAAACAGCCTATTTGCGATATGCAATTCAACGCTGTTGCTGTTGCATTAAAAAGTTGAATTGCTATAAATGTGAAGGAGTTTGAACCATGAAAAAAGTCACCAAGGCAGTCATCCCCGCCGCTGGTCTTGGCACCCGCGTGCTGCCCGCCACCAAGGCGATGCCCAAAGGAATGCTCCCCCTCGTGGACAAACCCGCCAT
>ENA-UPTB01000539-UPTB01000539.1-human-gut-metagenome-genome-assembly--contig:-NODE-539-length-39930-cov-13.491030_pt1 | contig 39930 bp, 45 predicted proteins | sample MGYA00250046_ERZ773369 | MGnify/ENA primary metagenome ERZ773369 (study PRJEB29103, sample SAMN06111938) | human gut metagenome | biome: human gut; feature: ankylosing spondylitis patient; material... | reverse complement strand
ATCCACCTCCAGAACGGCGTGTACCATCTGCCGGACGGCTCTTTTCAGGAGAGCCGCCTGTTCTGCCAGAACCGCCTACCTGTGAGGTATGACCCCAAAGCCGCAAGCCCTGACCGCTGGCTGACCTTTCTGCACGAGCTGCTGGACGATGCCGACATCCCCACATTGCAGGAGTATCTGGGCTACTGCCTGATCCCCAGCACCAAGGGACAGAAGATGATGCTCATTGTCGGCAAGGGCGGCGAGGGCAAGTCCCGCATCGGGCTGGTGCTGAAACGGCTCATGGGAGATGCCGCCAGCAATGGCAGCGTCCAGAAAGTCGAGAACAACCGTTTTGCCCGCGCCGATCTGGAACGCCGCCTGCTGATGATCGACGATGACATGGACATGAACGCCCTGCCCAAGACGAACTATATCAAGACCATCGTGACCGCAGAGGCCAAGCTGGACTTGGAGCGCAAGGGTGTCCAGAGCTACCAGCGGGACATCTACGCCCGGTTCCTCTGTTTCGGCAACGGTGCGCTGACCTCGCTGTACGACCATTCGGATGGCTTCTTCCGCCGCCAGCTCATCCTGACCACCAAGGACAAGCCTGCCGACCGCACGGACGACCCCTTCCTTGTGGAGAAGATGTGCGCCGAGTTGGAAGGCATCCTGCTCTGGTGTCTGGAAGGGCTGCACCGGCTGGTGCAGAACGATTTCCGCTTCACGGTCAGCGAACGAGCCGCTGCCAACGTGGACACCATCAAACGCAGCAGCAACAATGTCATCGACTTTATGGAGTCCGAGGGCTACTTCCGCTTCAAGGCGGACTACTCCATCAGTTCCAAGGAGTTCTACGACATTTATAAGCAGTGGTGCGAGGATAACGCCTGCCACAGCGTATCTGCCATCCGTTTCAGCGCAGAGCTGCGCCAGAATGACCGCCGCTACAACCTTGAAGCCACCAACAACATCTATCTGCCCGGTGGCCGCAGGGTGCGGGGTTTTGTCGGCATCGAGCCGCTTGTCCACCCCTGCCCGTAAAAAGTGCATTTTTCACGGAAGAAGTTCGTACAACCTGTACGGTCTGTACTTGTACGCACCTGTACGGCGAATCGAAGCAAATTAAGACGTGTTATCGTTTGTATTTTGGATTTCCGTACGCCGTACGAACCGTACAGGTTATTTGAAGTCCGTACGCAATTTTTTCAGATGCGTACGGAGCAATCAAGTTCGCATTGTGCGAACTTGTCGGGGCGAGGCCCCTCCATCTTGCTGGCGCAAGACCGTTCGGTCACTTAAAAGCCCCACTGGGGCTTTCATTGCTTCGCAAACGTGAACTTGATTAACTCTCCCGCAGGAGACGTTCCCCCTCGGAGAGCCCACTACACTTTGCAGACCGCAGGGATGAAAGTGTTATAGTGGGTTATTACACTTCCGGGGAAGTGCATCTCCGTCCCCGTCACCTTCCTCTGAACCCCGAAAGGAGGGATGCCCTTTGGCAAGAAACGATGGCGTTGACCGCACCAGTGTCCGAAATCTCGCCGTTTCAGACAAAGCCGTTGGCAACACCCAACAGCACAACGAGCGCGAAAAGGACAGCTATCGGAACCCCGACATTATCCCCCAGCGCACTGCATGGAACGTCCACTTCAAAAAGCCAACCGCCAGCTATACTGACCTGTACGCCCAACTGGAAACCGCTGGTACGATTTCCACGCGCGGCCTGAAGCCGGATGCCACCCATTATTGCGAGCTTGTCTTTGATGTCAACTCGGCCTATTTTGACAATCACGGTGGCTACGAGTTCGCCAAGCAGTTCTATGAGGATGCCTACAAAGCAGCCGTTCAAATCGTGGGCGGTGAGCAGTATATTCTCTCGGCAGTCATGCACGCGGATGAGATCAACCGCGCCATGACCGAAGCACTAGGCCGCGAAGTTTACCACTACCACCTCCATGTGGTCTATGTTCCTGTGGTAGAAAAGCAGATCCTCTGGTCGAAACGCTGCAAGGACAAGGCACTGGTGGGCACCGTCAAGGAGACCGTCATGCAGGTCAGTCGGAGCAAGAAGTGGGCATCCAAGCCCCTGCTGGACGATGCCGGAAAGCCCGTGCTGCAAAAGAACGGCAAGCCAGTCCTGAAGAAGTCGTACAGCGTCCTGCAAGACGATTTCTTCAACTATATGCGTACTGCCGGGTACACCGATGTGGAGCGCGGCGAGCGTGGCAGCACCGAAGAACACCTGACTGTCACTCAGTTCAAAGTCCAGCGGGAGCAGGAACGTCTGGACAGCCTGACCGCCCAAGCCGACCAAAAGGCGCAGTCGCTTGCCAAAACCAGTCAGACCCTCTCCAAAAAGGAGAAGGAACTTGCCGCTGTGCAGAAAAAGGCCACGCTCACGAAAGAAGCCCTCATTCATGCGCGCGATCTGGATTATATCGGCAAGCGCACCTTTCTCGGTAACTACTCGCTGACCGAAGAGGAATTTTCTAAGTTGAGAAAGCAGGCCGACCATGGCTATATGATGGACGTGGAGAACCGCCGCCTGAAAGAAGAACTTTCCACCGCCAAAGAGGAAGCCATTCATTGGAGCAACAAGTACCACGACCTGTGGTACGATGTAAAGCCCTATCTGGATGCTCTCCACCGTGCGCCCGAACTGGTGCGCGGCTTTCTGGAAAAGATCCTTGCCCCCAAGCAGGAGCGCACCATGAATGTGCCGCAGCGAAACCGCAAGCGTGGGCAGGATATGGAACTTTGATTTTCGGAGGATACCATTTGAACAAAAAGAAGAAGTCGAACAAATCCGGCTACCCGGATGAAGCAATCAAGGCGCTGGCACGTTGCTTTTATCCCTCCATGGTTGAGTTTTTCAACAGCGAGGAAGGCCAGCGTGAATATGAGAAGTGGCTGAAAGAGCAGGAGGCTCTACAAGCCTTGCCTGTTGCAGCATAAAAACAGCAGGACGCTCCCAGTAAAGGGAACGCCCTGCCTTACATATACCATCCCCAACAACATAGATGGATTCAAGCAGCTGCTTCAGACGATTCGAGACTGTACCAAAAAGCCAGACAAAATAAAAGCAGGACTTGAGGCTGCCGGACATTACAGTTACAACATTCTTGGTTTTCTGCTTGACAACGACCTGCCCGTCTATGTCATGAATCCTTTGTACACCAAAACAGAAAGCACAAGTAGTTCGGGAACTAATGTGGAAAGTATTCTCTGAAAGCGCTGCTGCAACTTGCCGAACTTCCTCGCAGTACGTTTTACTACCATTTGCGGCAAGCTCGTAATTCTGCAAAGTATCAAATGGTAAAAGAACAAATCATCACAATCTTCAACGAGAACAAGATGCAATATGGATACCGCAGAATTACAAAAGAACTGAATAACAACGATATTTGTGTAAATCACAAGACTGTTCGGAAACTTATGGAGAAGCTGGGCTTAGCCTGTCAGGTTCGTACAAAAAGAAAGTACAATTTCCTACAAAGGTGAAGTTGGAGAAGTTGCTCCAAACCTGCTGGATCGACACTTCAAAACAAACCAGCCGAATCGAAAATGGGTCACAGATGTTACTGAGTTCAAAGTGAACGACCAGAAACTCTACCTGTCTCCCAGTCTCAATCTGTTCAATAGCGAAGTTGTTAGCTACAATCTGAGCCGCCATCCGAACTTCAAACAGATCATCGATATGCTTGAAGGTGCTTTTCAAAAGCTGTCGGATAAGGTTGACAATCTGATTCTGCATTCGGATTAGGGCTGGTAGTATCAGATGAAGTCCTGCAAAAACCTATTAAAGGCAAAGGGCGTTACGCAAAGGATGTCCCGGAAAGCCACTTGTCTGGACAATGATGTTGCCGAGAACTTCTTTTGAACTGTTCAAGAAGGAACGGTTCTATCTGGAAAAATTCGATGCACTCTGCCTGCATGCAGGGGGAGCCGACTATTCCGGTCCGGAAACAGATGCTGACCCGGAAGCAGGAGAAGCTCCGGCAGTCCATCCGGGAGCTGGAAGAAAGTGTGGCCTATATCGACTGGAAGCAGAATTTTTACGATGAAGTGCTTTCCGGGCAGAGACCTTACGAAAGCAACCTTATCCGGAAATAAGGAGAATGGGCGGCAGAACCTGTGGCAGATGTGCCGTAGAACAACGCTGCCACAAAAATGTGCCCGGCCGGATATGAACGGATGATACAAAAAACGACAATAAGTTTACAGCGATTTGACGATTTCACGGGGAAAATCTTTACCGGGCAGACTGAAAGTGCTAAGATAGGCTTGTTCTGAAAACGGCCTTTTTTGATTTTCTGGAGTGAAATTTGTCATGTTTACCGAACTGGATTACCGGATCCTTGAGTTTGTTCTGCAGTCTTCAGACCCTGTGCCGAGCCACCAGCTTGCGATGGCCTGTGATGTGTCTGTCAACACGGTTCGCACGGAAATTGACCTGCTAAACCAAGAGCTGGATACACATGGCATCTGTATCCGGATGAAACGTTCTTCGGGCGTTTCCATGGAAATCCTTGATCCGACAGCAGCACGCCCGTGGTTGCACCAGATGCGGGATGCAGTGATCCGCAACAAGCGGCTTCGCCGGAAATATTCAGAGAGGGTCTACTCAATGGCACGCATCATCCTGTGTGCAAAAGACGGGATTACGGTCGAACGCCTGGAGCAGATCTTTTATGTGTCGCGGGGAACGATTCTGGCGGATATCAAGAATGTCCGGGCACTGCTGCAAATGTTCCGGCTGGAGTTGCTCAACCGCCGTGGAGGGCATGGATTTACAGTGCAGGGGAGCGAATGGCTGATCCGGCAGTGTCTGTTGCAGCTGCATAAAAACTATACGGTCACGGCCGACAGCGGAAAAACAGAGAGCCTGGCACATGAACGCTCGTTCCGGGCGATGTTTTTCATGGATGCGCCGCAGGTGTACGAGAATCCTTCCACGAACCAGACGTTCGTTTATTTTAACGGCTCCCGGTACAACGAACTTTCGGCTCTGCTGCAGAGAGAAATTCTGGCACAGCACGACTTTAGCCTTCCAATCATTCATTTTCCAAAGATCATCAATATGCTCCTGCTTTGTGTTTCCAGAAAGAGTTTTGCAACGGAAAAGCCGTTTTCTGCAGCACAGCAGGAGCAGCTGAGTGCCAGTGCTGAGTATGCCTTTGTCCGGCGATTGCATCAGAAAATGCCGGAACACTTCCGCCAGAATATCCAGGAGCCGGAAATGCTGATGCTGACAGCGCTGCTGCTTGGATTTGAAGATGAAAATTACAGGCTTGGCTCTTCTGTACGGGGCAGAGACTGCAGCCGGAAAGCAGAGGAATTTGTCCGATATCTGCAGCGGTATTTCGGCTATGAGGATACAATCTTTGACGAATCGTTTTACCGGAGCATTGCAGCGGTCTTTTACCGGCTGCAGAATCAACGGGAGTTTTCTGTGATCAACGACTATGAGTCGACCGGAGGTGTCAGCAGTCTTGGCATCGGGACCGGAAATCTTTGTCTTGCCTTTGCACGCTTTTTTGAACAAAGCTTTGGGTATGCACTGGAACCGCGTGATGCGCTGGAGAGCTTTTATATCCTCAATGCCACGATAAGCTGCTTGCCGCATTACTATTATCGTCCGCGGATCCTTGTGGTGTCGGAGTTCGGCGCCAGCTGTGCGCGTGCAGTGTCGAAACGGCTGCAAAAGTACTATGCAGATCAGCTGGAAACAGTGGAGGCCTGCGGCTTTCAGAATCTGTTTCAGGGGCCGCTGAAGGGCTGGGACCTGATCCTGACCGACATGAGCCGGAAAAAGGTCAAGCGCTACCTGGAACCTTTGGGGATCCCTACATTGCCCATTGAGTTTTCGCTGCAGTATGATACCTGCCCGGAACTTGATATCTGGCTGGAGACACATTGCCAGGAACAGGAAACGGCAGTGCTGAATGACCACTGTTTTTTCCGGACGGAACTCTCCGGGAAGGAAGAGGTTTTCCGATGGCTGGAGCAGCATTTGGCCGATGCCCCAGAGCTGAAGGGACTCAGTCTTTCGGAAGAGCTGCGCCACAGCGACCGGCTGCTTAGTCTGGAACGTGAGAACAATCTGGTATTTTTACCGGTTCTCCTGTCCGAAGCGACCGCACCACGTGTGGCAGTGCTCATCAATGATCATGCGTTTGTGTGGAAGAACCTTCCGGCGCAGATCTTTGTTTTCTACGAGCATCCGCGCTCACGCACAGGGGAGCGTATCCTCTCTGTGATCCTGCACAAGCTGCTGTATATGCCCCCGCAGACCCGCACCGCACTGCTGGACCGGCAGCTGGACAGCCCGCTGCTGGCACTGTACCCCAACGAATAAGACAACGGCACCGCACTGCCTCAATTGAGGTGGTGCGGTGCTGCTTTTTGACCAAAAGAAATAAAATTGGTTTAACTTTGTTACAATTTTTTGAACAATGAATAAAAAAAAAACTGCTATAATAGAGCCAACAGAAGAGCCTGCTGATAAATGTCGGCCGACAAAAAGCGGCGATTTGTTGACGACGGCAGACCGTCCGGTCTGTCAAACACGAACAAGAAAGGAGCAAAGAAAACTATGTTTTCAATTCCTCAAATGGTTCTGGTCATCCTATGGTTTACGTTTTACAACTTGCTGACCTCCGGTACCGGCCTTGGACTTGTTGCAGGCGGCGTTGTCCTTAATGGTCTGGTGGTCGGTGCGATCATGGGGGACATTTCCACCGGATTTTACCTGGGCGGTACCTATGAGCTGATGAACATTGGCCTGAACCCGCTGGGCGGTTCTACAGTGCCGAACTACAACATGGGTGTTGTGGTTGGTGTGGCATTTGGCGCTGTGGCGGGTGTGGAAACCGGCATGGCGGTGGGCATTGTTGTGGCAACGCTGGCGTCCACACTGGATGTCCTGGCCAAAATGGTCGGCTCGTTCTTCCTGCACAAGGCACAGGATGAGGTCAAAAAGAAGAACATCAAGGGTGCAATGAGTTGGATTCGTCTTGGTCTGTGGCCCCGCATTCTGCTGGATGCAACGCTGCCCCTGATCATCCTCTTTGTGTTTGGTGCCCCGCTGGTTGAAGCAATCAACAATGTGATCCCTGCATGGCTGCTGACCGGCTTCAAGACCGCAGGCAATATGCTGCCTGCAATCGGCTTTGCAATCCTGCTCCGCTCCATGAACATCAAGGGCAACTTCCAGTACGTCATCATCGGATTTGTTCTGTTTGCCTACTTTGGCATCGGTGCGTTGGGCGCAGCTCTGGTGGGCGTGGCGCTGGCCATGATTGCATATCAGAACAACGTCCGCATTGCAGAAGCCCAGAATATGGGAGGTGTTGGTGATGAATAAACTGACAAAAAGCGATGTCCGCAGTGCCATGCTGCGCAGTATGTGCTATCAGTGGCAGTCATTCAACTACGAAACCATGCAGTCACCCGGTTTTACGCAGATCATTGCGCCTTCCATTGAGAAGATCTATGAGGGCGACGACGAGTTGATCTCGAAAAAGGTGGAGCAGTACCTGTCCACTTTTTACAACACGGAAAACACCATGGGACAGATCATTCATGGAGCCGTGCTGGCATTGGAAGAGAGCGGCGTGGACAACATCACCGATTCTGCGGTGGCACTCCGCACCGGTCTGATGGGCCCCTTTGCCGGCCTGGGCGACTCTCTATTCAAGGTGAGCTCCAAGGTCATCTTCGGTTCGCTGGCCGGGTATATGGCGCTGGAAGGCTCGATCGTGGGCCTGATCCTGTGCATCATCCTTTGCCTGGTATGCAACGTATTCATCCGCTACTTCTTCTTCATGGAAGGCTATAAACAGGGTGTTTCGTTCATCACGACGAAGCAGGAGATGATCAAGGGCCTGACCGGTGCAGTCACAATCATGGGCCTGGTTGTAATCGGCTGCATGATTCCGTCCACGGTCAAGATCCAGATTCCCCTGACCTTTACTTATGGAGATGCAACGCAGTCCATCCAGTCCATTCTGGATGCAATCTTCCCGTATCTGCTTCCGGTGCTGGTGACGTTCGGCGTTTACAAGGGGCTTGGCTCCAAGAAGATGACCACTGTGCGCATGGTGTGGCTGATCATTGTAATCTGTATTGTATTGAGCTTCTTCGGCATCCTGTAAATCAAAAAAGGAGTGTAATCTCATGGGAGTATGTGCAATTCGTATTGATGAACGTCTGATCCACGGCCAGGTGGCTACACTGTGGCAGGGCAGCTGGAACTGCAACCGTATCATGGTCATTGATACGAAGTCTGCCAATGACCCGATGCTGAAATCGGTTCTGAAGATCGCTTGTCCGACGGGTGTGCGCCTCAGCGTACTGGAGCCGGACACCGCTGCAGCAAATCTGCAGAGTGGCAAATACGGCAAGGAACGCATTACCATCGTGACCAAGACCCCGGCCAACCTGTTGCGTCTGATCGAGCAGGGATATCAGCTGGAAAGTGATATCACAGTTGGCAACATGTCGGGAGGCTCCGGCAAAAAGAAGATCTGCAAGCATATTTCGGTGACGCCGGAAGATATTGAGGCATTCCGCAAGCTGGACTCGATGCAGTGCAGGCTTTATCAGCAGACGGTTCCGTCCGAAACGCCTGCTCCGTTTATGAAACTCCTGGAAGAGGCCCTGGCACAGGGCTGATGCTGAACGGATCGGAGGTGGACTTTGGAGGAAAAAAGTCCACCTCCGATTTTTTAAAGAAACCGGAGGGGAGAGTGCTTATGCATCAGATGAATGCAAAAAAACGTTGCGGTTTGCTCGGGCGGCTGAAGTCACAGCCGGTCAGCAGCCTGTACATGGGGCTGGTCGTATGCCTGTTCGGCAGTGTTGCGGTGGCAGCCAATCTGGCGGTTCAGCACATTCCGCTGGGGTCGCTGTGGGCGGCCGGGACCCAGGCGCAGGAGATGGCAGCAATCTCGGCGCTGGCACTGGTATTGTGCCTTGCAGGTGGAGCTCTGATCTTGACTGCGCTGGTGCAGAAAAAGAAAGGGGTGTGAATCCGGATGGAGGCACTTTGGAATTCTTTCCCGTTGTGGGGGCGGTTCACACTGATCCTGGTAGTTTTTGCCGGTGGGTATCTGCTCTGGATGACCGCGCGGTACCATGCAGTCAAAAAGAAAATTCTTACCATGCAGGAGGCCCTCAACCCGGGCGATGTCGTCCTGACACAGTCTGGATTGTACGGTGTACTGACTTCGCTGGGCAGGACGACGGCGCATCTGCGTCTGACGAATGGTTACGAGATCGTGATTGATCGGTTTTCCATCAAGGAACCTGCCACAGCGGAGGCCGCGCAAGAGGTACAGACCGTTTTGTGACACGGAACATGAATCCATAAGAGAAGGGAGTGGATGCAAATGTCTCAGGCCGCAAGTCAGCGCCGCGTCGGCACCAACCTGACGACGGGGCCAATCATGAAAAGCCTGCTTCTGTTTGCATTTCCAATTGTTTTGACAAATCTGGTCCAGCAGCTGTATTCCATGGTCGATCTGATCGTGATCGGGCAGTATGTTGGCAGCATCGGGACGGTAGGCGTAAATACGGGCGGCGAAATGGCCGATCTGGTCAGCCCGGTTGCAATGGGCTTTGCTACGGCCGGTCAGATCTTCATAGCACAGCTGGTCGGTGCGGGCGATGACCGGCGCATCAAACGGACCGTTGGCACACTTTTAAGTTTCACAACGTTATTGTCAATCATTCTGGCGGCAGTGGCGATCCTGTTCAGCCACCCGATTCTGCAGATGCTCAACTGCCCGGAAGAGGCCATGTTTGAGGCAGAAGCCTATATGATCATTACGGCGATCGGGTATCCGTTCATCTTTGGCTATAATGCAATCTGCGGCATTCTGCGCGGGATGGGTGAGTCCAAACGGCCGTTGATCTTTATCCTGGTGGCGGCGGTCATCAATATTGTGCTGGATATTGTTCTGGTGGCAGTGTTCCGGCTGGATGCTGCCGGAACCGCAATTGCGACTGCGCTCTCCCAGATGGGATCCTGTATGGCAGCATTCTGCTTCCTCTGGAAGCGCAGAGAGCATTTTGATTTTGAACTCAAACCTGGTTATTTTAAAATGGATCGGGAGATCCTGTTTGTTCTGATTCGTCTGGGCATCCCGCAGGTGGTCCGCAGTATGTTCGTCCGCGTCGGCATGCTTTGGGTCAACGCCAATGCCAATGCGTTTGGACTGGTTGTTTCGGCTACTAACAGTGTGGGCAATAAACTGCAGAAATTCCTGGAGGTCTTTGTACAGGGCATTGATACGGCATCGGCCTCGATGGTGGGGCAGAATCTGGGCGCCAAAAAGATTGACCGCGCGGGCAAGACGACAATCTGCACTTACATTGCAGCGACCTGCTGCGCAGCGGTATCCAGCGCGCTGTGCCTGTTGATCCCGCACCAGATCTTCCGGCTGTTCACAACCGATGAGGCAGTGATCGAGCTGGGTGCCGTCTTCCTGAGGATTTTTGTCCTGCACTTCTTTGCCTCGGCACTAACGGGCTCGTTCCAGGCGATGGTTACCGGCTGCGGCTTTGTGGAACTGGGGTTCCTTCTGGGGCTTCTGGACGGCATCGTCTGCAAGATCGGGTTCAGCATTCTGTTCATGAATGTGTTTGGTATGGGATACACCGGCCTGTGGTGGGGCGTCGCCTGCTCCCGCATTCTGCCGGGCTGCATCTGTGTGGGGTATTACCTCAGCGGCCGCTGGAAGACACGCAAACTGCTGTCGGAAAAATAAGAGAAAAGGAGAAGTTCCATGGTCGATGCTCCGTTGAAAGCCGTTTTCTTTGACTTTGACGGCGTGATCTGCCAGACGGAAGTCTGCAGGATGGATGTGCTTGAAGCACGGCTCCATGCGCTGGGGCTCTACCCGGACCGAAGAAAACTGTACCGCATGATCAGTGGCGGTTTCCGTCCTCGTGAGGCGGCAATGGATGAGCTGTTTGGCAGCCAGCCGCTTTATTGGGAACAGCGGGAAAAGGTGCTGGAACGCCACCCGATCCAGTTCCGGTATCCGCAGATCCTGACACCGGGGATCACGGAAGTGACGGAGATGCTCTGCCGGGCCGGACTGCAGCTGGCGGTTGTTTCCAACTCCAGCACGGAGGTTGTGGATCAGGCTCTGCATCAATGCGGAATCCGAGAAAATTTCCGGCATATTTTTTCCGGTTGGGAACGACCCGACCGCAAACCGGAACCGGCCCTTTACCAGCAGGCTATGACGTATTTTGGGCTGAAGGCAGAAAACTGTCTGGTTGTGGAGGACTCACCGGTGGGAATCCGTGCCGGAAAACGGGCAGGGCTCCCGGTGGCAGCCCTGCGGGACCGGGATGGTCTGATTGATCAGAGCGAAGCGGATGTGGTGCTGCTGACGATCCGGGATCTTCTGGCCCTGCCATGTGTACGCAAGACAATGAAAATGTGATAATGAATCATGAAAGGAGTGTATTTTATGCCAGGTGGAAGCCCGGTACCAAACCGTTATATCAAGTCGGAACTGAAGTCGTACCGGCTGCTGTGGGAGGAAGAACGTCCGATCCGCTGGCCGTATATGAAGATCCTGCGGGAATACAGTACACTGAAGGAATTTTATCCGGAGATCAACCCTTATGTAGAAGCCTATCGGATAAGGGAGAATGTTTGGGCGCTGTTTCAGGAGTCCATGGACGGCGCGGGAGATTTGTGGATGTATGTGATCAACGGTCCGGAGCGGGTGCTGTTGATTGATACAGGGTTTGGCGTCGGAGACCTGAAGGGACTGGTGCAGCATCTGGTGGGCAGCGATAAGGAAATCCTTGTGGCCAACACCCATCACCACTACGATCACGCCTATGGAAATGCTCAGTTTGCCCGCTGCTACTGCCATCAGGACGAAGAATTCTCCATGCGACGGACCATGAATCCGCATATCTGGGATTATCTGTTTGATGAAAACGGAAAAAATATCTATACGGAGTTTAACCGGAACGACATCATCCCGTACCAGGAGTATGAGCTGATCCTGATCCCGACCGGATACCGGTTTGACCTGGGAAAGGGATACGAAGTGGAAGCTATTCCGCTGCGGGGGCATTCGGCAGGGCAGTGTGCATATCTGGATCACCATAACCACATCATCTTCACGGGGGACATTGGCGGAGCAGGCCGCCGGTATGAAGGTGACCCCTGCGCAGACAACTGCACGGTGGAGACACTCTGGCGGGATATGCAGGTTGTGGTGAGCCGCTTGGATGAGATCGAGGCGATGTTCCCTGGCCACGGAATGCTGGATGTGACCAGCAGCCTGCTGCGCTATGAGCTGGATGCGCTGGACCGTATTATGAAAGATCCGGAAAATGCAGATTCGATCCGCACGATCGTGCGGAATGGACAGGAGCAGGTGCAGTATGCCATGAACATCCATCAGGGGACGGCGGTCAAATACAACCTGACGAATGTGTTCCGCAAGACACCGTACCGGCGCTGAGAAAGCAGGGAGGAAAAGAACGTGAAAATCGGCTGTCAGCAATTCTGCATCGACCCACCGTTTCCGGTAAACCGGATGCTGAGGGAAGAAAAACATCAGGCGGTGACCGGGCATCTCTACTGCAGGATCATTGCACTTTACCTGGAAAATGAGCTGCCGTTTTATCATGTTTCCATCGACACAGTGGAGCTGTGGAAGGAACGTGAAGACCGCATCACACAGACGATTGAGGAAGCAATCGGGCAAAGGATTCATTGCGTCTGCTCGGCAACACATTCCCATAACTGTCCATGTATGACGACGGATGACGCTTATGTGGAGTACGTTCTGGGAGTGATCCGGCGGGGCGTTGCCGGGATCAGGCTGCATGCCTGCCAAGATGTGCGGTATCAATATCAGTACCGCTATTTTGACAGCGTTGGGAAGAGCCGTGTGGAAGGATATGTTACACCACATCTCTATGCCGAAACACTGTCGCTCTATGGAGATGGAAAACGGCTGGTGACCTTTCTGATACACAACGTTCACCCAACGACGAAGGAACTGTGGGTCGGAGACTTTACGGCCGAGTACCCGGGTTACTGCATTGAAAAACTGCGACAGGAATATCCGGGGGAGTTTTTTACCTTCCTTCTGGGGCCTGCCGGCGACATCAGCCCGCATTTTGTGCGTAAAGAGCGGACGTATGAGGAAATGATCCGACTGGCAGAGCTGCTGCGACAGGAATTTGACACGCAGCTCAGGGCACAGACCCCGGATGCGCTGAAGCCGGTGCGGCTGCGGTTTGAGCAGACGACGTTTCCCAAAGAACGGGTTCCGGTGGAGCGCAGCCGGATGGAAATCCCAACGCACTGTTTCCCGGAGGAACAGAAAGTGCTTGCACAGCTGGACGGTACGGCACCGATGCGCCCCCGGCGGGAGCTTCGGCCGTTTGAGCAGGTAAAAGAATATCACGTGTCTCATCTGATCTTTTCGGAGGAATATTCCATTATCTTTGAGCCGTTTGAATTGTACAGCGAATATTACGGAGCGGTCAACAAGAGCCGTTGCACGATTGCAACTATTTCCAACGGGTTTGAACACTATCTAACCGGCTGGTATCTCCGCCGCCTGTCCATGCATGGATCGTTGAGCGGCTTTTCGGACGGGATGCGGAAGCGTCTGTGGGAGATCCTGGGACGCTGGAGCTGTCAGGAAACACTTTTACAGGAGGAAAACAGACCATGAAGATTCTGCTTGTCAGTCACGGAGACCTTGCTGCGGGCATGTGCAGCACGTTGAAACAGTTCTTTGGCGCAGAAAATGTTTATTCCGCTTGTGTGACGCAAGAGGGCGGAACCGAAGACATGCTGTGTGCTGCCCGGAAATATCTGGAGGAGTGGGACGGCGAACAGGTCGTTATCTGCTCCGACCTCAAATGCGGCAGTGCCAATCAGACGGCCTTCCCGCTGATCGCACGCCCGGACACCTTTCTTATTACAGGAATAAATCTTTCACTTTTGCTGCAGCTGCAGATGGAGGACTGTGTTACCCCGGAAAGCCTGCAGGAAATGATCGAAAATGCAAAGGAGGATCTTGTCCTGATGAATGCTCTGGCGCTTGACGCAGCAGATGATGAGTAAAGTGCCTTAAAGCATGGGAAAGCCCGGCGGCTTCTGACTTCGGAAGCTGCCGGGCTTTTTCATTTCTAAAGGAGACTGTGCATGAGCAAATATGTACCCCCGAAATCCGATGTGATCCGACTAGTTCAATGGCAAGAAGATTGACGACATGGACATGAACGCACTCCCTAAAACGAATTATATCAAGACCATCGTGACTGCCGAAGCCAAGCTGGACTTGGAGCGCAAGGGTGTCCAGAGCTACCAGCGAGACGGCTACGCCCGGTTTCTCTGTTTTGGCAATGGCGCATTGACTTCGCTGTACGACCACTCGGATGGCTTTTTCCGCCGCTAGCTCATCCTGACCACCAAGGACAAGCCCACCGACTGCACAGACGACCCCTTCCTTGTGGAGAAGAAGTGCACCTCCATCCCCCGTCACCTTCCTCTGAGCCCTGAAAGAAGGGATGCCCTCTGCAAGAAACGATGGCATTGACCGCACAAGCGTCCGAAATCTCGCCGTTTCGGACAAGGCCGTCGGCAACACCCAGCAGCACAATGAGCGTGAAAAGGACAGCTATCGGAATCCTGACATTATCCCACAGCGCGCCACATGGAACGTCCACTTCAAAAATCCAACCGCCAGCTGCACTGACCTGTTCGCCCAACTGGAAGCCGCTGGAACCATTTCCATGCGCGGCCTGAAGTCGGATGCCACCCACTACTGCGAACTTGTCTTTGATGTCAACTCGGCCTATTTCGACAACCACGGCGGCTACGCCCTGCCTTACATAGATGTCTTTCACCGGGGTGTGTCCGCTTGGGCACACCTCTTATTTTTTGCCCTTAATCTTCTAACCCATGGCTCCCTGCTACATTCTTCAAATATTCCTCTGGGTCACCGTTCAGAATCAAATCCGCATATCCCAGCGGGTCGTTGTAAATAAGATAGTCCAGCTCCGATCTCTGCGCCATGGTCACATCCAGCGCATCCTCGACCCCGGTGCAGTCGATGGAGATTTTTCTCCCATCCTGGAACAGCAACTCCACGCACCCGGTGTCCATGTTGAATTTGCAGGCTCTTTCATCGTACTTCATAATCATACCCTCCAAATCTTGTTATTGGCTTACGGTCTATGACAAGGTATCGGAGTTTTGCGCCGTCCACAGGAACCTTCGTTGTTGTACCCGAAGAAAACGAAAAATCCGAACCCTTCTCCAATCGGAAACAGGTTCGGATTTTTCTTGTTTGGTGGGCGCGGGTGGATTCGAACCACCGAAGCTGAAAGCAGCAGATTTACAGTCTGTCCCCATTGGCCACTCGGGAACACGCCCATATTCAGTTTTGCAGTCCATGGATTGCCTGTATATATTACCACCCGGATGGTAGTTTGTCAACATCTTTTGCGGAATTTTTGGATTTTTGTGTCGAAAGCAAAAACACAAAAGCAAAAGCCGCCCAGAAATCAACGTTCCTGAGCGGCTTTTTGGAGCTGGTGACAGGAGTTGAACGAGCCACCGGCATTGCATCACTAAAAAATGGAGATTTTTACACTAAAATCTGCACGTTTAGCTGTCTTTTTCTTGTACCATCCTGCACAGCCCACACACCCACAAAATCAAAAGTGTGTTAAAATGTGTGTTATTTTCCGGCGTGCAGCAGCTTCAAAAACATGCCGTTGACGGCCTGCGCGGTCTCTGTGTCCTCACCGGTCAGAGCGTGGCCGTACACACCGAACGTGTCCATGTCCTCAGAGTGTCCTACAAGGTCTTTGACCTCACCGGCGGGCAACTTCTTTGCCACGCTGACAAAGGTGTGCCGCATCTCGTAGGCTGACACCGGCGGGATCTCATTCACCCGGCAATAGACCTGCCAGCGCTTATAGTAATAGGCTTCGCTTTTCAGGCAGAACACGCTCTCACCGGCCCCAGTGACGGCCCGCTGCTGTTCCAGCACGGCGCGTGCCAGATCGGACAGCACAAAGGCCCGCACGGCGTTGTCGTTCTTGCCGCGGGTCTGTTCGCCCAGCACGTTCACGGCGCGGGAGATGAACACTGTGCCTCCCTTGACATCGGCCCAGCGCAGGCCCACCAGTTCACCCGGGCGCAGGCCCGTGAGCACCTGAAAGCGGTAGGCATGGATAAAATCATCATGCACCCGCTTGCCCCTGTACAGGGTCGTGTCCACGCGGAACAGCGTTATCAGGGCATCCGGCTGCAACACCTTCTTGCCTTTGGGCCGTGCGCCAGCTGGCACATGCAGCCCTTCGGGGTGGAAGGTGGTCAGCTTCTTTGCACGGCACCATTTGCAGAATGCCCGCATATCCGCGCAGAGGGATTGCAGGGACTTCTTTGCAAGGCCGTCGCTGTAGGCATCGTTTACCACGTCCTGCAGGTCCTGTTCTGTCAGGCTGGTAATGCGCTTCCTGCCGATCGCGGGCAGTATCCGCGTCCGCCAGCGGCTTTCAACGTTCCGCTGGTTGCCGGTGCCCGTGGTCTTTACCACTGTGGCATACCACTCTTGATATAGATCCTCCACCCGGCGGGCCTTGACCCCAATGCCATCATCTAACCAGCGGTCAGCCTTTGCATTGGCTTCCCGCTGCCCAGTGCGGCCCGGGGTGCTGCTGTAGAACTGTTTGCGCACTCCATCCTTCTGCACGGCAATGCGCCAGCGCTGGTATTTTTCTTCCCACTGGGCCGTGTTGGTTCTCTTGCTCATCTGGCTACATCACTCTTTCTTTGTGCATTTTGCCCCCGGCGGCGCTCTGATCACGGCCCGATCGGAGACTATCAGCCGTCAAAATGACGATTCTACAGTTGTCGCATTGTGCGACAACTGTTGCGGATTTAAAACTAGCAGCTGAATTTTCAGCCGCGACACGCCCACACCGGCTACAAGCCCCCTGTGGACGCTTTTTGTGTACTGCTTCTATGGAGGGTATGGAGGATAGGAAGCTATTTCCGAGAACTCCCTAGATGTAACAAAAATTATATATAGAAAAGTCTGGGAAACGCCCTTCCTGCTTCCATACCCTCCATACGGTCAGTTCTTCAGGCGTCACACGCTCACAGCTGCCCGCTGTGGGCGTTTTATTTTTCGGCAGGTTCTTTATCGTCTGGGGCACCGGGCACGGTCTGAGCGCCCTCTGCTGGGCGCTGGTAATATACAATTTTGGACAACTCATAGAGGAATTGTTCCGCTTCGCGTTTTCCCTTTGCGTTTAGCTGGGTCATTTCATTTATCGCTTTTAATAAATAGTCTTGCTCTTTGTCTTTGCATTTCAAAACTTCTTGCTCATTCTGGGCAACTTCTTTTTTATCCGCCTGAAACTGTTCGTTGTAATCTTTTGCGTAGTAACAATAGTCGTTCACAAACGTTAAATCGTAGAGCCTGCCTATTGCTGTTATTTTTCCATCTTCATTCAATCTATCAAAAGCGTCAAGAAGATCTTGTTTATATTTTCGTTCCTTGGAATCATTTGAAATCAGTTCATCAAAATTTGAAACGCCGTCAGCCATTCGGCGCACAGAGAGTGCAAGCATTCCGGGCGTATGTTTTATGTCATCCGCTGGAATCAATTCAAGTGGATGACAACCGACCGCATCCGCAATGCGCCGAAGCGTTTCGTATTTTGGTTTTTTTACGCCTCGCTCATACTGACTTATAGCTTGAGGTGTAACACCAAGGCGTTCTGCAAGTTCTGCTTGTGTCAGCCCTGCATGAATCCGAACTTCTTTTATCAAATCTCCAGTTTGCATTTCTGCACCCCCTATAATGTAAGAATATCACGAGTAAGTTTTTTTGTAAAGCAAAAGGTTTATTTTTGTTGTTGACAAAACCAAAAGGTTGATGTATAGTGTTGACATAAACCATCGGGTTTACAGAAAGGAGATGAACTAAATGTCTAAATCTATTGTTGTTGACCGCGTGAAGGTGATCGCTGAAATGGCACGGCAGAACCTGACCGGGGAAGAACTGGCCCAGAAGGCCGGTGTGGGCCGCAGCGCAGTTGTTAAAATGCGCAAAGGTCAACCCGTGTGGCGCACCACCGCCGGGCACATTGCAAATGCTCTGGGCGTATCCGTGGACGATTTAAAGGAGGACTAAACCATGTATCAACCATTTCACAAACTCCGCGTCCGGTTCGCTGAACTGGAAATGAAGCAGGGCGAAGTAGCCAAGCGTGCCAACATGGCCGAAAGCACCTTGACTGCCCGCATGACCGGCCGCTTGCCGTGGAACGGGGACGAGATCGCCCGTGTTGCCAAGGTTCTGGACATCCCCACCGACCAGATCGGCGCATTCTTCTTTGTTGACGCGCCGAAGGAATACAAGAAAGGAGCTTAACCACATGAACGACATTGCCGAAGTAAACAGCAGCCTGAACGAGTACGGCTTTGAATCCTACTCGTTCCCCGCCGAAGTGGCAGAACACGACGACTTGCAGGCCCTTGACCTTGAGTTCTGCAAGTTCGCTCAGGCCACCGGTACGAACTACATCGAGATGTGCAAGCGCGTGGCTGCTATCCATGCCAAGCTTGCCCGTGCTGGCCGGTACGGCGGCGGGCAGTGGACAGCATGGTGCACCGCGCGGGGACTGAGCGAGGGTAATTCTCGCCGCATGACCACAATCGGTGAGCGTTTTAATTCCGCCAATTTGGCGGAATTAAACACCTTGCAGCTTGAGAATATGCCGAAGTCCCTGCTTTATGCAGCCAGCAAGAACAACGTATCTCCTGTAACGTGGGAGCTGCTGAGCAGCAGCGACCCGCAAGACGTTGAAGTTGGTAAGGGACTGCTGGAAGCCGAAAAGGGCATAGAGAAATCTCGTGAACTGTTCCGGCAAGCCATGGAAGAAGCAAAGAAGTGGTATACCATTGACCAGCAGTACCCTGGTGTGTTCGTCGGGAATAAATACGAGATCATGCGCCAGATCTCCCAGTGTGACACCGTGGCAGAGGTTGAAGCACTGACAGATGAACGCCTGAACAAGTTCTGCACGGAAAAGCCGCTCGACCAGAGGACGCCGGAAGAAGTCGCCGCATTCTTTCGCCTTGAAATCTGAGACGGCCAGCGCAAGCGCACGGGCGGCACTCATTAAACAAATTGTAATTTTTACTTTTACAATTTGTTGTAAAAATGCAGAAATAGCCGCTATTTTGCACGACACGAAAAACTGCAATTTTGCAGTTATAGCCGCTATGACTGCAGATTTTGCAGTGCAAAATAGCCTATATATAATAGCTAAAACTGCAACTGCAATTGTGATGGGGTCTCCCGAAGGATGGGGCGACCACAGCCCCCATCCATTCGGGGAACCCTCCCCATCACGTTGGCAGAATTCAAAACCAAAAAAGAAAGCCGCTTCCCAGTGTAGCGACCGGGGAGCGGCAAAAGGGTGTGAATATGGTACCCACCATTCACGCCCCCAGTTTAACAGAACATGGAGGATATTTCAATGCTGAAACTTGAAAAGCGTATCACCTTGCACACCTTCGATGTGGAGTACATCGACCAGCGGGAGCCGAAGCCCCGCGCCGTGCACCACGAGCTATGCGTGCTGGATGGCGGGCGCGTGTCCGCGCTGGAACGTCTGGGCCAGTCCCCTGCAAGTTGGATTTGCCAGCAGTACGCCCGGCAGGGCTTTACCGTGGGCGCTGTCCACAAGGGTGTGCGCCTGACTGCCAACGTTGACACGGCCACCCTTTGGGGCATGGCAGTGCAGCAGGCTGGCACCCAGCACAAGAGCGCCGCCCCTGACCCTGTAGACCGTAACTGCGCCCCGGCTGGCAAGTTTGTGAACCCGCTGCCCAATCTGCCGCCGGTGCCTGATTTTGCAGAAGCCGTTGCCAAGTCGAAAGCCGACGCGGCCCGCCTGCATGAGATCGCGGCAGAGCTGGCCGCAAAGAGTGCACAGCTGGAAAGGAGCGCAAAGGCATGACCAAGCAAGATCACATCAACGCAATCTCGCACATGTTGGAAGGTGCAGACATTGAAGCCCTGCGCCTGATCTGGATTGCAACACGCAATCTGACCCGGAAGCCGGAAGAAGGTGCAGCCCAATGACTGAACATCCAACCCGTGCAGAGCTGACCGCTGCAATCGCTGCTCTGCTGGACAAGGCCGACTATCGGAAACTGCGGCTTGTGTGGATCTACGCCAAACACCTGATTGAGAAAGAAGGTGCATCGGCATGAGCGAACGTCGAACCGCCAGCGCGCTGGCATACCTGCACCCGGATTTCTGCTTTATCATGGATGATGATAGCATGGAAAGCGCCGGCATCCGCGCCGGGGACATCGTGGCCTTTACTGCTTGCGACCACGCAGAAAACGGCCAGATCGTGGCCGTGCAGACGGACAGTGCCGTGCTGCTGCTTCGCCTGATCTGCAACGGTGCACTGCTGGCAGATGCGCCGCGCACCCGGCAGGAGCATGTTATTCGCTTCGACGAGCTGCCCGGCGCGAAGATCATCGGCAAAGCCGTGGAAGTCCGGCATATTTTTGAATGGGCAAAGAAAGGAACCGACAATGAATAGGAATGACTTGCGAGCAATGGGGCTGACCCCCGACCAAATCAACACCATCATGACCATGAACGGCACGGACATCAACCGCGAGAAGGCAAAGGCCGGTGCACAGACTGATAAGGAGCTGCAGCGCCTGCGGGAATCCTGCATCACCCTGCTGGAGCTGCTGGACGACCCGGAAGCCGTGCGCGGCATCCTGCTGCACGCTTCCCGCCTGTACTGTGAGCAGGAGCGCAGGAAGCCGCAGGAGGGCCAGCAGTGAAGGTAAAGATAACTTACACCCCAGAGCAGGAAAACGCCGCACAGGCCGCGCTGGACGCCCTGCGCGCGATGTTTCCGGCGGCAAGAGTACATGAAAGTGCGAAGAAAGCCGGGGTTTCTGCCGTGTTTCTGACAGTTACAAAACCGGAAAAACCGCATAACACCAAGCAAAACAGTTGACCATCCCCCGGGCAAGTGGTATAATAAACCTATAAGGCATAGAGTACCGCCGGGCTGACCGGTTAGCCGATAAGGCACAGGGAAAACGCTTCGGCGGTTCTCTGTGCCTATTTTTTGTGCAATTTTGCCCGGTGTTTGTGCTGATCGCAGCGCCGCCCACGTCGTAAAACTGGCAGATTGCACAACCATCACTGTAACGGCCGCAGGCATCAGGCCGGGAAAGGAAATCACCATGACCAACAACAACACCCCGAACACCACCCAGCAGGAAAACGCCACTCAGCCGGAGGGAAACGGCACCGCCGGGAAGGTATTCACCCAGGAAGAAGTAAACTCCATCGTCAAGGAACGTCTGGCACGCGAGAGGGCGAAGGGCCAGACTTCGGGCGCTACCGACAATTCCGCCGCCGAGCTGGACACCGAAAAGGCCCAGCTGGAAGCCGACCGCCAGAAGCTGCAGGACGAGCGCAACGCCTTTGAGTGTGAACGCTACTGCAAGGAAAATGGCATTGACGCTAAGCTTGTGGAGCTGATCGGCAGCAGCGACCCGGAAGAGTTCAAAGAAAAAACGGAATCTCTGTGGAGCATCTTTGCAAAGTCGCAGAAGAACCAGCCCGGCGCTGTGGCCGTAGTTTCTACCGGTGCACCGCATGGCAGCATGTCGCAGCTCAAAGAACCCGATGGAGCACAGTTTTTCAAGCCCTCAGGAACTTATTGAGAGGTTTTAGAATATGGCAATCAACCTTGTTGAAAAGTATCTCCAGCAGGTGGACGAGCTTTTCAAAAACGAATCGAAGCGCAGCCTTGTGACGAATCAGGACTACAGCTTTGACGGCGCGAACAGTGTCCACATCTATAAAGTGGGCACCGCCGCAATGAACGACTACGACCGCGCAGGCGTCACCACTGGCAGCCGCTACGGCAATCCGGAGACCCTGACCGCTGTGACCGAAACTTACACTCTGCCCAAAGACCGCAGCTTTTCTTTTGTGATCGACCGGCTGGACATGGACGAGACCGGTGCCGTGCTGGAAGCCGCCAAGTGTCTGGCCCGCCAGCAGCGTGAGGTGGTCATTCCGGAGATCGATGCATACACCTACGGCATTATGTGCACGGATGCAGGCACCAAGCCCGACGCTGTGGCCCTGACCGCTACCAACATCTATGACGAAATCTGCAAGGCCAGCGCCGCACTGGATGATGCAGAGGTGCCGGAGACCAACCGCGTTCTTGTGGTATCCCCTGACACCTACCGCATCATGAAGAAGTGTAAGGAGATCGTTCTGGAATCCGATATCGGCCAGAATCTGCGCCTGCAGGGCGTTGTCTCCAATCTGGACGGTGCCGCAGTGCAGAAGGTTCCCGCAAACCGTCTGCCCGCAAAATTTGGCTTTATGCTGTGCCACCCGCTGGCCTGCACGGCCCCTGTGAAGCTGTCCAGTGCCGTTCTGCATGATAACCCGCCGGGCGTGTCCGGCTGGCTGGTGGAGGGCCGCTACAACTACGGCGCGTTCGTCACCGACAACAAGAAAAAGGGCATCTATTATCAGGCTACCACCTGATAAGACATCATCCGGGCGCATGGGGCAACCTGTGCGCCCTTTTTTGACAGGAGGCGAACCGAACCCATGACCGCAAAAAAGCACCTTAAAATGACCAATCCGGGCGAGGTGCGCAGAGCCATGACCCGCGTTTCCAACATGGTATTGAATGGCGAGATCACCCCGCAGCAGGCAAACGCCCTGATCTACGCAGGCAATGCCGTGTTAAGCTCCATCCGGGCCGACGAACAGGAGCGGCGTTTGACCGAGCTTGAAAGAAAATTGGATGAACTGGAAGGAGTGGTAGACAATGAGTAACCGCATTGACCGGCTGGAAGCCAGAGCGCGGGCATTGAGCGCTCAGACCGCGCCTGTGGTTCTGCTGATCGAGACTGAGAACGGCACCCAGCGCATGACCGTAAGCCAGTATAACGCCGCCGGAGGTATGGCCGTTATGCCGATCTGGAAGAACCCGGAAGCACTGAATCTGAGGGCCGCGCGGCAGCTGCTTGCAGCGGTGCCCAGCGCGGTTAAATAATTTCTTCACACGATAACACACGGGAGGAATAGACGATGGAAAAGCAGCAGAAGACCACCGGCCAACAGGACACAAATGCAGCCCTTGCCGCTCTGGCCGCTGCCGGGAACAGCTTTGCGCTGGGCCAGCTGTGGGAGATCAACAAGGGCCTGCTGCACCGCTGGTTCTGGCAGTGGTACGACCGGAACAAGGCCGTTGCTGATGAACACGGCATCACGCTGGAGGACTTCGACCAAGAGGGATTCTTTGCCGTGCAGGCTGCTGCCAAAGCCTATGACCCCGAAAAAGGTTCCTTTGCAACGCTGCTGGGCTACTATGTGCAAAGCCAGATCAACAAGGCCGTGTGCGGCGAGCACAGCCGCCTTGTGACCACCGAGGACGGCAAACAGGTAAGGTTATCCGCAAACCCGCTGAACGCCTGCACAAGCCTTGATGTGCCTGTGGGCGAGGATGGCAGCGGCACCGTTTTGGCGGACTTGCAGGAAGACCCGGCGGCCGCTCACGAGTTCCAGCAGGCCGAAAACGAGATCTACAACGAGGAACTTCACGCCGCGCTGGAAGAAGCCTTGAACAAGCTGACACCCAGACAGGCCGACATTATCCGGCGGCACTATTTTGGCGGGAAGTCCTTTGCCGAGATCGCGCGGGAGGATGGAACCACCTTAAACGCAGCGCGCAATCATGAAGTAAACGCCTTTATTGCCCTGCGCCAGAATCCCGCCCTTGTCCGCTGGCATGACGACATCATATCAACCAAAGCATGGACGGGCACCGGCTGGAACGCATGGAACCGCTACGGCAGTGTAGAAGAGCGCGTGACCGAGTACATCGAAAAGAAGGAAGCCGAGCGGCGGGAGCGCATAGAACAGCGCCGCCGGGAGGATGAAGCACTGTTAGAAAAAGTTCTTGAACGGTTCAAGTGTGTTAAATAGTGTGTTATAGCAAAAGAAAAGAGCCTAGATTTTAACGAATCTAGGCTCTTTTTGATGGAGCTGGTGACAGGAGTTGAACCTGCAACCCACTGATTACAAATCAGTTGCGCTGCCATTGCGCCACACCAGCAGACATTACATGGGATATTATATCACCAGAATGCCGGTTTGGCAAGTTCAACTTTTGCGGCTGCTTCATTTTGCTTTTTTCTTATGCGTTGGCCGCTTTCAGCGCCTGCTGGATGGCGGCAAAGTCCTCCAGGGTCAGCGCCTCGGGGCGGATACGGGCGTCGAAGCCTGCGGCCTCAATGGCGTGGATGACATTCTCTTTGGGCAGCGAGAGGCCGCTGGCGATGGCGTTGGCAGCGGTCTTGCGGCGCTGGCCAAAGGCCGCGCGGATGAGGGCAAAATAGCCCTCCTCGTCCTCTACCTGCACGGCGGGGGTGGGACGGATGTCCATGCGGACCACCGCGCTGGTCACCTTGGGAGCCGGGTAGAAGCTGCCCGGAGCGGCGGTGAACATCATCTTCGAGGTGGCGTAGTAACTCACCGCGCAGCTGATGGCGCTGGAAGCCCGGGTGCCGGGGGTCGCGGCCAGACGGTCGGCTGCCTCTTTCTGGACCATGACGGTCAAGCTCTCGATGGGCAGGCGGTCGCCCAGCAGCTTCATGACGATGGGGCTGGTGATGTAATAGGGCAGGTTGGCGCAGAGGGCCACCGGCATCCCGGGGAATTCCTCGGCAATGAGGGCCCGGAGGTCCACTTTCAGCACGTCCTGCATGACCAGTTTAAAATTGTCCACCCCGGCCATCGTCTCAGCCAGCAGGGGCGGCAGGCGCTCGTCCACCTCAATGGACACTACCTTGGCAGCCCGCTTGGCCAGCTCCCGGGTCAACACGCCGATGCCGGGGCCGATCTCAATGACACCATAGCGCTTGTCCACGCCGCTGACGTCCACGATCTTCTGGGGGATGCCCGGGTTGATGATAAAGTTCTGCCCGAATCCCTTGGAAAGGGCAAAATCGTATTTTTCGCACAAAGCGCGGACGTAAGACAGGTCAGTCAGCTCCGGCATAGGTTCCATCCTTTCGTGTTATCACATTTCTGGCAAAAAGGCCTCCGGCACTGCGCCGGGGGCCTTTTGTTGATTCACTTGTTGTTTCAGCTGTTGGAGGATGCGGCGCTTTCAGCCGCCTCACTGGATGCTTCAAAAGATGCAGCCTCGCTCTCGCTGACGGCTTCGCTCTCCGCGGCAGACTCGCTTTCAGCGCTCACTTCACTGTCGGCACCGGCATCCTCTGCAGCCGCGCTGGAAGCGGCCTCGTTGACACCGCCCACAGTGGTAGTACCGCTGAGCTGTTGAGCCGTGCTGACGGCACGCTGGATCTGCGGGTCGGTATCGAGGGTAAAGTCGTAGTAGCTGGTCTGCTCATCGGCAGTCAGGCTGCGCTCCACATCCACGGTCAGGCCCGTGCCGTCAAAGCAGGAGCCGTCGCCGCAGAGCAGCTTTGCCACCGTGACCACCACAGCGCTGCCATCGGACAGACGCTGGGGGCTGGACTGGATGGTGCCCTTGCCCATGGTGGTGGTGCCCACCAGCCGGGCCCCGCTTAGGGTACGCAGGCTGGATGCAAACAGCTCCGCCGCGCTGGCCGTGTTGCCGTTGACCAGGCAGACCAGCGGCAGGTCGATGGCGCTTTCGCCGGTGCTGCTGCCCAGCAGGGTGCGGTTGCCGTACTTATCCTCGGCATAGGCCAGCGTCCCCTCCGGGGTGATGAGGTCGATGCAGCTGATGGCATCTTCGAGGATGCCGCCGCCGTTATCCCGCAGGTCAAACACCAGGCTGGTGGCCCCGCTGGCGGTCAGGCTGCGCAGGGCGTAATCCAGCTCACTGGGAGTGGTGCCGTCGAACTGCCAGATTTTGATGTACCCCACCGAATCCTGCAGCAGAGCAGAATCCACGGTGGTAGCGGTATAGCCGGAATGGGTCAGGTCCGCGTTGTGCTCCGAGGCCTCACTGTCCAGCCAGGTGACATTGACACTGGTGCCGGACTCGCCCCGCAGGCGGGTCTGGACGGTTTCCACACCCGACATGCTCTTGACATCATTGCCGTCCACAGCGGTGATGTAATCGCCCACTTTGATCCCTGCTTCCTGGGCGGGAGAATCCGTATACACCTTGGTGACCTTGGCATAGCCGGACTGGTCGATGGCCAGCTCCACACCAATGCCCAGCAGGGTGCCGTTCTGGACGTTTATCAGGTCGGTATAGGCGGAGGCAGTGTAGTACCGGGCGTACTTATCGCCGGTGCCCAGCAGGTAGCCGGCACTCAGGCGGTCGTAGAGCACCGTCTCGTCGATATCATAGTAATCGTTGCCGCGCACATAGCGGTCTACTTCGGCCAGCTTGTTGTACATGCTCTCTTTTTCTTTGACGCTGGACACGGTGCTGTCAAACAGCCGCATGGCCAGCAGCATGGTAATGGAGAACGTAACGGTCATGGCCAGGATGACGATGGTGACCGCCATCCCCAAAGAGATCTTCCGATTCATTTCCGTTCCTCCACGCTCAGACCAGCAGCATCAGCACCACGCTCCCGAGGACCGAGAGCAGGAACACCCCTGCAAGCAGCAAACAGCCAACGCGCAGAAAGCGCTTGCGTTTTTCTTCGTTCATAATAGCCAAATGGCCTCCTTTATCTCATGGGGATATAACCGCGGGGGTTGACCGCGTTTGCCTTGGAACCGCCGCGCCACACTTCCAGGTGGAGGTGGTTGCCCGTGGAATTGCCAGTGCTGCCCACATAACCGATGATCTCACCCTGCTTGACATACTTGCCCGCCGAGGTGGCCACCGAGCGCATATGGCCGTACAGCGTACTGTAAGCCACACCGTCCGACATTTTGCCGTGATAGATGATGACATAGTTGCCATAGCCGCCGCTGGACCAGCCAGCCACCTGCACATAGCCGCTGGCGGCCGCGTAGATGGGCGTCCCCGCGGGGGCGGCAAAGTCGGTGCCAGCGTGGAGCTTGTTGACGCCGGAAACCGGGTTCTTGCGCCAGCCGTACTCACTGGAGATGCGGGTATAGCTCTTGAGCGGGCAGATGAAGCCGGTAAAGCTCAACTGGGGCTGCGCCGCCGCAGCCGCGGCGATCAGCTTCTGGATCTCTTTCTTGACGGCCTCGTAGTTCATCTCATCGGACTCGATGGCCGCCTTGGCATCCTGCTGGGCTTTCTGGGCCTCAGCCGCACTCAGCTGGGCTTCCCGGACGCTGGAATTCAGCTCGTTCTGCTTGGACTGCATCTGGCTGTTCTGAGCGTCCAACTCGGCCTTTTTGCTCTGGAGCTGGGTGCGTTCCTCTTCCAGCGCAGCCTTATCGTTCTGGAGCGCCTCTTTGGCGTTCTTCATGTTGTTGAGGATCTCGGTGTCTTTGATGGAGATATCCTGCATCACTTCATTGAACGTCAGCAGCTCGTACAGGTCGTTCACCGAGGCCAGCATGGCCACGCTGCCGCCGTCCCGCAGCTCCTGCATGGCGGCCATGTGCTGCTTGAAGCCGTCCCACTGGTCCGCGATCTCCGCTTCCTTGGCGGTGATTTCCGCTTGCTTGGCGGTGATCTCCTGCTCCTTGACGCCGATGCTGTTCTGCACATCGGCGATCTGGCTCTTGAGCACGCCGATCTGCCCCTGGATGACCGTGACCTTTTCTTTCAGGTCGGACTCCAGCTGCTTGGCGGCGGCCTCTTTCTTCTTGGCATTCGAGAGTTCTTTCTTGTGCTGCTCAATGGACTGCGAGAGCTTGTTGAGCTTGTTCTGCAGTGAGGACATGCTGGTGGCTGCAGAGGCTGGATAGACCGTGACGCTCAGGGTCAGGCAGGCCGCCGCCACAAAGAGGCAGGCTGCCCGGATGAACGTGCCGCGGCCGCCGCGGGGCTTTTCGTGGGCCGGGCGGTGGTACAGGACAAACCCTGCGGAATGTTTTGGGTGTTTCACTGAGGGTGCTCCTTTCGCTTACACATTGAGATGTTTGCGGATGGAGAACATACTGCCGAAGCCGCCGACGATGGCACCGCCGGCCAGGCTGTAGAACAGGATGTTGCGCCAGACATATTCCAGCGGCACCAGAGCCGTGCCCATCAGCAGCTGCCACAGGCCGCCCAGCGTGCTGGACGCCTGCACGATATACGCGTACCCGCCGATGGTAACGCCCGCTGTGAGCAAACCGGAGAGCAGGCCCATGGTCAGACCCTCAATGACGAACGGCAGGGTGACAAGGGCGTTGGTGGCGCCCACATATTTCATGATCTCAATTTCCCGGCGGCGGGCAAAGACGCTGAGGCGGATGGTGCTGCCCACCGTGATGATGCTGACGATCATCAGCACCAGCACGATGCCGCGGCCCATCTGCGTGACGGCCTGCTGCACCTGCACAAACGTGTTGGTCATCTCAATGGGAGCCGCCACGCTGTACACGCCGGGGATCTGCTGGAACGTCTGGCTCATGGCGCTCATCTGGCTCAGGTCGCCCAGCGAGACGCGGTAGTTGGCCTTGAACGGATTGTCCGTCTCAAACTCATCCAGCAGGACGGCGTAATCCGCCATATACCCCCGGTACTGGTTGAGGACGTCCTCTTTGGACATATACTGCATCCGGCTCACACCCGGGGTGGCGGCGATCTTCTCCCCTACCGACTGGACGGTGGCGTCGTCCGCATTGGGGTCCACATAGACCACCATCTCGTTCTGCTGGCCCAGGTAATTGACCATGCTGTCCACGTTGACTTCGACCAGGGTGGCAAAAATGTTCAACGTCATGCAGACGCTGAGGGAGGCGATGCAGGCAATGGTCATGGCCCAGTGCTTGCCCAGGTTGCGCACGCCGCGCTTGGTAAGGAACGCGAAAGTCGAGGGCTTCATACCAGCACCTCCTTTTTATCCGCGGGAACATCCGAGATGATGCGGCCCTCTTTCAGGGTAACGACACGCTGATGGAAGCGGTGCACGAGCTCGTGCTCATGGGTAACAACGAGGACGGTAATGCCCATTTCGCTTACCCGCTCCAGCAGCTCCATCATCTCAAGGCTCAGCTCGGGGTCGATGTTGCCAGTGGGCTCGTCTGCAATGACCAGCTTGGGGGCGTGGGCCAGGGCGCGGGCCACGGCCACACGCTGCTGCTCACCGCCAGAGAGGAACTCCGGGTAGACATTGGCCTTATCCTCCAGATGCACCAGCTCCAGCATGTAGCCCACCCGCTCTTTGATCTGTTTGCGGCCGATGTTGGTCACATGCATGGCAAAGGCGATGTTCTCATACACCGTCATACTGGGGATGAGGCGGAAATCCTGGAAGATAATGCCCATCTGGCGGCGCAGGTAGGGGATCTGGCGGCGGCGCATCCGGGCCACGTCCCGGCCGTCCACAAGCACCTTGCCCTCGCTGGGCACTTCCTCGCGGAGAATGAGCTTGAGCAGGGTGGATTTGCCCGCGCCGGAGTGGCCCAGCAGGAACACGAACTCGCCGTCGTCCACATGGAAGTTAATATCCTCCAGCGCCAGCTTGCCGCCCTTTTTATATTCTTTGGAAACGTGTTCAAAATCTATCATGAGATGGATACTCCTGACTTTTGAATTTGCGGGTCAAGAATTTTTCCCGAAAAAAGAACCGGCCAGCATCGGGTTTCGAGCGGCCGGTTCTGCGCCGGCGGCCCTTACAGCCGCCTTGGCGAAACATCAATATTTGGCCGGGTTGTTGGACAGGTACTTCTTGACCATCAACGCCACCTTGAAGACGATAGCGTCATCGAACTCACGCAGGTCCAGGCCGGTCAGCTTTTTGATCTTTTCCAGACGATACACCAGCGTATTGCGGTGGACAAACAGGCCGCGGCTGGTTTCAGAAACGTTCAGGTTGTTTTCAAAGAAACGCTGGATGGTGAACAGCGTCTCCTGATCCAGGCTCTCGATGCTGCCCTGCTTGAACACCTCGCGCAGGAACATCTCACACACGGTGGTGGGCAGCTGGTAGATCAGGCGGGCGATGCCGAGGTTATCGTAGCGGATGATCTGCTTCTCGGCATCAAACACCTTGCTCACTTCCATGGCGATCTGGGCTTCCTTGAAGCTGGTAGCCAGATCCTTGACGTTGGCAATGGGGGTGCCAATGCCGACGACAGCCTTGATGTAATGCTCGCCGGAGAGGGTGTCCACAATGCTGGCGGCCAGCTTCTCCATATCGGAGCGGTCGATGCCCTTGCGGATCTCCTTGACGAGGACGGTGTCCGTCTCGCTGATATTGAAAACGAAGTCCTTCTGCTTATCAGGGAACAGGCTGCTGACCACATCGTAAGCAGAGATATCGCCGCCGGAGGTCACGCGCACGATGAACACCACACGGGAAACATCGGTGGCAAAGTGCAGCTCGCGGGCCTTGGCGTAGATATCGCCGGGCAGGATGTTGTCCAGCACGACGTTCTTGATAAAGTTGGACTTATCGAACTTTTCGTCATGATACTGTTTGATACTCTGCAGGCTGATGGAGAGCACCGCGGCAAACTGGCCAGCCGTCTCGTCAGCGCCTTCCACAAACACGGCATAGTCGTTATGCTTTGCGCTGGAGAACTGCTGGTAGGTGTAACCGTCCCGCACAAAGCGGTCGCCTGCGGTCAGGCGTTCAGCCATAAAGCCCTCACGCACCTCGCCGATCAGGTTCAGCTCGGAGCAGGAGATCACCGCGCCGGTCTCATCCACCACGCCGACCACACGGTCGATCGCGTCTTTCATCTGGTAGATCACGCTCTGAAATACTCTATTGGCCATAAATGGATACCCCTTTTCCTCTTTTGTGCAAGCCGCTGTGGCATGGATTGTGATTTTTAACAATTTCGCCGCTTTACAATCTATATTTTACACAAAAGAATTTACTTTTGCAACATATTTCACCAAAAAAGTTTCTATTTTCTTGGTCAAATTATCTGCCGGAGTCGTTTTTCGGCCAAAAAGTGCCTTTTTGCGTGGTTCTTGGCCCTATTTTAACGGCTAAATGTGATGCTTTTTTGAAATCCGCGTGAAAAGCCGACCTCATTTCGTGGTAATTTCTGCCACTTCAGCCGCCGTCAGCTCCCGCCACTGGCCCGGAGCCAGCGTTTTGTCCAGCTCCAGCCCGCCGATGGCATCCCGGTGCAGCCCGTTGACGCCTGCGCCGTACACGCCGAACATCCGCTTGATCTGGTGGTACACCCCCTGCTTGAGCACCACCCGCACCACAAGGCCGTCCTCCGAGAGGGCGCTCACCTCTGCCGGGGAGAGGGCCGTGCCGTCCGCCAGGGTAACGCCCTCGGCAAAGCCCTGCCGCATCTCTTCGGTCAGCGGGGCGTCCAGCGTGACGGTGTAGGTCTTGGAGACATGGCGCTTGGGGGCCAGGATGTCGTGGGCAAAGCCGCCGTCGTCCGTCAGCAGCACAAAGCCGGTGCTGGTCTTGTCCAGCCGCCCGGCCGGGAACAGCTCCCGCCGGGGGTAGGCATCCCCGATCAAGTCCACCACGGTAGTGTCCCGCTTGTCGGTGGACGCGCTCACCACCCCCTCGGGCTTGTTGAGCATGAGGTAGACGAATTGCTGGTACGCCAGCGGCTGGCCGTCCACGGCCACGGTGTCGCTGTCTTTGAGCTGGGTGTCGCCTTTTTTGCAGACGGCTCCATTGACCGTCACCCGCCCCTTTTGCAGCAGGGTTTTTGCCTCGCTCCGGGTGCACTGGGCCGTTTCGGCCAGATATTTATCGAGACGCATGGTTTTGCTCCTAAAATCATTTTTGTCCCATTTTATCATGTATCGTGTTTTTCCGCAACAGAAAAGAGGCCACTGCTTTACGGCAATGGCCTCTCCATTCTGATTCTCAGACGCTCAAACTTGCGTGCTGCTCCACAGCATCAGGGTTGGCGTCAAAAATGGGCTTGAGGATGTGAGCGACGAACTCGTCCACCTGCTGGGGTGCACGGCCCACAAAATTCTCCGGCACCAGACCGGCCACGATCTCCTCTTTGGTCAGGCCAAAGGCGGGGTCCGCCGCAACGCGGTCCACCATATCGTTGGGCAGGCCCTCTTCCTTGACCTGCTTGCCGGCGGCAATGGCGTGCTGGCGCAGGCGCTCGTGCAGCTCCTGACGGTTGCCGCCCTTTTCCACGGCCTGCATCATGATGTTCTCGCTGGCCATGAACGGCAGCTCTGCCATCAAACGGCTGCGGATGACCTTGGGGTAGACCACGATGCCGTCGGTGACGTTGAGCATGATGTTCAGGATCGCGTCGGCAGCCAGGAAGCCCTCGGCCATGGCGATGCGCTTGTTGGCGCTGTCGTCCAGGGTGCGCTCAAACCACTGGGTGCCCGTGGTGATGCTGGGGTTGAGCACATCCACCATCAGGTAGCGGGCCAGGGCGCAGATGCGCTCGCACCGCATGGGGTTGCGCTTGTAGGGCATGGCGGAAGAACCGATCTGATTCTTCTCAAAGGGCTCCTCCATCTCCTTGAAGTTGGCCAGCAGACGCAGGTCGGTGGCAAACTTCATGCAGCTCTGGGCAATACCGGCCAGCGCGTTGAGGATGAATGCATCCACCTTGCGGCTGTAGGTCTGGCCCGAGACAGGGATGACGGCCTCGCGGTCAAAGCCCATCTCCTCGGCGATGGAGGCATCCACGGCGCGGATCTTGTCGGCGTCGCCCTTGAACAGCTCCATAAAGGAAGCCTGGGTGCCGGTGGTGCCCTTGACGCCGCGCAGCTGCAGGGTAGCCAGCCGGTGGTCGATCTCGTTGAGGTCCATCACCAGCTCGTTGGCCCACAGGGTGGCGCGCTTGCCCACGGTGGTGGGCTGGGCGGGCTGGCAGTGGGTGTAGGCCATGCAGGGCATGTCCTTGTACTCCTTGGCAAAGTGGGCCAGCTTGGCCAGCACGCCGATGAGCTTTTTGCGGATGAGCTCCAGGCCCTGCCGCATCACGATGATGTCGGTGTTGTCGCCCACATAGCAGCTGGTAGCACCCAGATGGATGATGCCGGCGGCCTTGGGGCACTGCTGGCCGTAGGCATAGACGTGGCTCATCACGTCGTGGCGGACCAGCTTCTCCCGGGCAATGGCGACGTCATAGTTGATATCGTCCACATGGGCTTCCAGCTCGGCCACCATTTCGGGGGTGATATTGGTCAGGCCCTGCTTCATCTCGGCCCGGGCCAGTGCCACCCACAGGCGGCGCCAGGTGCGGAACTTGTTGTCGTCCGAGAAGATGTACTGCATCTCATCGGAGGAGTAGCGGGTGGAAAAAGGGCTGATATAACGGTCATGCTGAGACATTGGTTTTCCTCCTGACAGAACCTCTCCGTCATCGCTTGCGCGATGCCACCTCCCCTGCAAAGGGGAGGCTTTGGCATTTCGGAAAGTTTTTCTTTTTCGCCTGCGGCTCTTCTACGTTTCACGCAGGAGTCCCCCTCTTTGCCAAGGGCTCCCCTTTCTTAGGGGAGCTGTCGCCGTCAGGCGACTGAGAGGTTCTTCTATTCTACCATCAAATCTTGAAATAGTCTACGCCGCCCTCGAAGATGGGCTGGTACTTGTCGCCAGTCACGTTCTTGTACAGGAACTCGCCACTGCGCTCCGAGTGGCCCATCTTGCCAAAGACGCGGCCGTCCGGGCTGGTGATGCCCTCGATGGCCAGCACCGAGCCGTTGGGGTTGTAGCGCTGGTCCATGGTGGGCTGGCCCTCCAGGTCCACATACTGGGTGGCGACCTGGCCGTTGGCGATCAGCTTGTCCAGCACCGGCTGGGGAGCCACAAAGCGGCCCTCGCCGTGGCTGATGGCCACGGTATACTCGTTGCCCACGGCGCACTTGCTCAGCCAGGGGCTGCCCGTGGAAGCAATCCGGGTGCGCACCAGCATACTCTGGTGGCGACCAATGGTATTGAACGTCAGGGTCGGGTCATACTGGCTGATCTCGCGGATATCGCCGTAGGGCACCAGACCCAGCTTGATCAGGGCCTGGAAGCCGTTGCAGATGCCCAGCATCAGGCCATCCCGCTTCTGGAGCAGGCTGCGCACGGCCTCGGTGACGGCGGGGCTGCGGAAGAACGAGGCAATGAACTTTGCACTGCCGTCCGGCTCATCGCCGCCGGAGAAGCCGCCGGGCAGCATGACGATCTGGCTGTTGTCAATGGCCTTGACCAGAGCCTCGCAGCTGGCGGTGACGTCCGCCGGGGTCAGGTTGCGGATGACGAGGATCTCCGGGTCAGCACCGGCCCGGGCAAAGGCATGGGCGGTGTCGTACTCGCAGTTGGTGCCCGGGAAGACCGGGATGATGACTTTCGGTTTTGCCACGCCGATCTTGGGGGCGGCGGGAGCAGCCAGCTGGCCGTCGATCTTCTCCACGGTGGAGCCTGCCTTGCGGTAGGGGTACACGGGCTCCAGCTTGGACTCCCAGATCTCCTGCAGCTGGGCCATATCCAGCTTCTCGCCGCAGCACTCGAACATGTAATCTTTGGTGGTCTCGCCCAGCAGCTCACCGGCCGGAGAGTCAGAGACCATTTCCAGCACGATGGAGCCGTACATGGGCTCAAACATCTCGCCGGTGGATTTATCGGCCATCATCTTGAAGCCGATGTGGTTGCCCAGGCCCATCTTGAACAGAGCCTCGGCCAGGCCGCCAAAGCCCACGGAGCAGGCAGCGGCTACCATGCCCTCTTCGATCATCTGCTCCACCATCTTGTAGTTGGCTTTCAGGGAAGAGAAGTTGGGGCAGCCCGTCTCAGGGTCGAGGATGGGGCGCACCAGCACGACGGTGCTCTCCGGCTTCTTGAACTCGGTGGAGACCACACGGCCTGCCTTGCCGATGGCGGTAGCAAACGACACCAGCGTGGGAGGCACATCCAGTTCCTCAAAGGAGCCGGACATGCTATCTTTACCGCCGATGGAGCCAATGCCCAGGCCCATCTGGGCATCCAGCGCGCCCAGCAGGGCAGCCAGCGGCTTGCCCCAGCGCTCAGGCTTATTGCCCAAGCGCTCGAAGTATTCCTGGAACGTCAGATAGGCGTCCTCGAAGCGGAAGCCGGAGGCCACCAGCTTGGTAACGCTCTCCACCACGGCCATACGGGCACCAACATACTGGTTGGCGCTCGTCAGGTAGGGGTTGTAGCCCCAGGCCATGCCGGAGCAGGTAGTCGTCTCGCCGTCCACCGGCAGCTTTGCCACCATGGCGTTCTGCGGGGTGAGCTGATAGGCACCGCCAAAGGGCATCAGGACGGTAGCGGCTCCAATGGTGGAGTCGAACCGCTCAGACAGGCCCTTTTTGCTGCACACGTTCAAATCGCCCACCATGTGCTTCATCTTCTGGCCAAAGGTGATGCCAGACCACTGGGGCTGCCAGACGGTGCCCTTTTCGATATGGACATTCTGGTGCTTCTCGGCGCCATTGGAGTTGAGGAACTCGCGGCTGATGTTGACGATGGACACACCGTTCCAGACCATGTTCAGGCGTTTTTCCTCGGTGACCTTTGCCACGGGGGTCGCCTCAAGGTTTTCCTCGTTGGCCAGGGCAATGAACTTGTCCACGTCTTCCGGGGCCAGGGCCACGGCCATGCGCTCCTGGCTCTCGCTGATGGCCAGCTCGGTACCGTCCAGACCGTCGTATTTCTTGGTGACCTTGTTCAGGTCGATGTACAGGCCATCGGCCAGCTCGCCGATGGCGACAGACACGCCGCCGGCGCCAAAGTCATTGCAGCGCTTGATCATCTTGCAGGCGTCTTCCCGGCGGAACAGGCGCTGCAGCTTGCGCTCGATGGGAGCGTTGCCTTTCTGCACCTCGGCACCGCAGTGGTCCAGGCTTTCGAGGTTGTGGGCCTTGGAGGAACCGGTGGCACCGCCGATGCCGTCACGGCCGGTGCGGCCGCCCAGCAGAACGATGACATCCCCGGGGGCGGGGCACTCGCGGCGGACATGGGAAGCGGGGGTAGCACCCACGACCGCGCCGATCTCCATCCGCTTTGCCACATAGCCGGGGTGATAGATCTCATCCACCTGACCGGTCGCCAGACCGATCTGGTTGCCGTAAGAGGAATAACCGGCGGCGGCGGTGGTCACCAGCTTGCGCTGGGGCAGCTTGCCGGGCAGCGTCTGGCTGACGGGTACCAGCGGGTCGCCCGCGCCGGTGACGCGCATGGCCTGATAGACGTAGCTGCGGCCGGACAGCGGATCGCGGATGGCACCGCCGATGCAGGTGGCAGCACCGCCGAACGGCTCGATCTCCGTCGGGTGGTTGTGAGTCTCGTTCTTGAAGAGGAACAGCCAGTCCTCCTCCTTGCCGTTGACATCGCACTTGATCTTGACGGTGCAGGCGTTGATCTCGTCGGACTCGTCCAGATTCTTGAGGATGCCCTGCTTTTTCAGCTCCTTGGCACCAATGGTGGCCAGGTCCATCATGCAGCGGGGTTTGTTCTCCCGGCCCAGATCCGCGCGCATGGCCATGTAGCGGTCAAAGGCTTCCTGCACCACGGCGTCGTCGATCTGCACATCGTCCAGAATGGTGCCGAACGTGGTGTGGCGGCAGTGGTCGGACCAGTAGGTGTCGATCATCTTGATCTCGGTGATGGTGGGGTCCCGCTTCTCGGAGCGGAAATACTCCTGGCAGAACTTGATGTCGCCCAGATCCATGGCGAGGCCCTGCTTGTTGATAAATTCTTTCAGGCCCTCTTCCTCCAGCTGGTTGAAGCCCTCCAGCACGGCCACGGCGGTGGGGACGGGGTACTCCATCTTGAGGGTGGCCTTTTCCTCCAGCGAAGCCTCGCGGGCCTCCACCGGGTTGATGACATATTTCTTGATCTCAGCCAGCTGCTCGTCGGTCAGAGCGCCCTGCAGCAGGTAGACCTTGGCGGAGCGGACCAGCGGGCGCTCGCCCTGGCTGATGAGCTGGATGCACTCGGCGGCAGAATCGGCGCGCTGGTCGAACTGGCCGGGCAGGTACTCCACCGCAAAGGACACGCCGCCATCCTGAGGCAGGGTGTCGTAGGTGTTGTCCACCGGCGGCTCGCTGAACACGGTGGTGGCGCACTGGTGGAACAGAGCTTCATCAATGCCCTCCACGTCATAGCGGTTGAGCAGCCGCACCCCGCTCAGGGACTGGATGCCCAGCAGCGAGACCAGCTCATTTTTCAGGCCCTCGGCTTCCACATCAAAGCCGGGCTTTTTCTCGACATAAATACGATAGACCATTGGGTAAAATCCCCCTTTATTTTTAGCGTCTTAGCCCTCTCAGGCCGCCTATCGGCGTCCAGCTCTCCCAAAGGGCGAGCCCTTGGCAAAAAGGTATCGTTTTGTAGGAACGCATGGCGTTTTTTATAAACTTTACGGCCTGCCAAAGCCTCTCACTTCGGGAGAGGTGGCATCGCGCGGCGATGACGGAGAGGTTGTACAGAGCAGCTGTTATTCTTTCTCCGCAATTGCTTTCAGGGCCCGGAAGCCGATGTCCGTCCGCTTGTGCAGCTTCTCGAACGAGATCTTCTCGGCGGCGGCGTAGGCCTGGGTGATGGCAGCGGTCAGGCGGTCAGCCGTGGCCGTCACGCCCAGCACACGGCCGCCGTTGGTCACCAGCGTGCCGTCCTCTTGGATGGCCGTGCCGGAGTGGTAGACCGTGATGTTCTCCTCCCCTGCCAGCTGGCCGTCGGTAAGGCCGGAGATGGGCTTGCCTTTCTCGTAGCTGACAGGGTAGCCGCCGGAGGCCAGAATGACACAGGCAGCGGCACCGTCCGAGAACTTGACTTCCGTGTCCGCCAGCGTGCCGTTGGTGCAGGCCAGCATGATCTGGAGCAGGTCGCTCTGGAGCAGGGGCAGCACCACCTGGGTCTCAGGGTCGCCGAAGCGGCAGTTGTACTCAATGACCTTGGGGCCGTCCGGGGTGAGCATGAGGCCGAAGTAGAGGCAGCCCTTAAAGGGGCAGCCCTCGGCGTTCATGGCATGGATGGTGGGCAGGAAAATTTTCTCCATGCACTCGGCGGCGATCGCCGGGGTGTAATAGGGGTTGGGAGCCACCGTGCCCATGCCGCCGGTGTTCAGGCCGGTGTCGTGGTCATTGGCACGCTTGTGGTCCATGCTGGACACCATGGGCTTGACCACTTTGCCGTCCGTGAAGCTCAGCACGCTGACCTCCGGGCCGGTGAGGAATTCTTCCACCACCACATGGTTGCCGGAAGCGCCGAACTTTTTGTCCAGCATGATCTCTTTCACGCCGTCGGCGGCCTGCTGCTCGTTCTCGCAGATCAGCACGCCCTTGCCCAGCGCCAGGCCGTCGGCCTTGATGACCACCGGGTATTTGCCCTCGGCCTTGATGTACTCCATGACCTTGGCCGGGTCATCGAATGTCTCATATTTGGCGGTGGGGATGCCGTATTTCTTCATCAGGTCCTTGGAAAAGACCTTGGAAGCCTCAATGCGGGCAGCAGCCTTGTCCGGGCCAAAGGCCGGGATGCCGACCTTTGCCAGCGCGTCCACCATGCCCAGCGCCAGGGGGTCATCCTGCGCCACCACGACATAATCAAATTTTTCTTCGGCCGCAAAGGCCACCATGGCCTCCACATCCGTGGCCTTGATGTTCTTGCACCGGGCGTCATAGCTGATGCCGCCGTTGCCCGGCGCGCACCATACCTCGCCGCAGTCCGGGCTCTTTTTCAGCGCCTTGATGATGGCGTGCTCACGGCCGCCGCCGCCGACTACTAAGATTTTCTTTTTCATATCTGTACCTTCTTTATGAAAGCATTGTCTGTACATCGCTTTTGGGCGGCGGAAGTTTCTCCGAAGACCGTCCGCTGGGGTGGGACCCTGCTGCCGCAGGCAGTAGGGCGGGCGATGGAATGGCCTGCAACAGCAACAACCGCCGCCAGTGGCGGAAACAGGACGTTGCTGTTGGGGCCGCGGCCAGCAGAATGCAAGGCCCGTTTATGGGCCGAAGCAATCGCTGGGAGCCGCAACTCGTCCTCGTGTCTGAGGAGAAAGCTTCCGTTGCTCTTTGCTCAGTGATGGAACAGCCGGATGCCGCAGAACGCCATGGCGATGCCGTACTTGTTGCAGGTGTCGATGACCTGCTGGTCGCGGATGGAGCCGCCAGGCTGGACGATGGCCGTCACGCCGGAGCGGCGGGCACGCTCGATGTTGTCGCCAAAGGGGAAGAACGCGTCAGAGCCCAGGCAGACGCCCGTTACATGGCTCAGGTACTCTTTCTTCTCTTCGGCGGTCAAAGGCGCGGGCTGCTCGGTAAAGGTCTCGGCCCAGACATCGTCGCCAATGACATCCTCCGGGGTGTCGCCGATGTAAACATCAATGGCGTTGTCCCGGTTGGGCTTTGCCACATCATCGCGGAACGGCAGGTTGAGCACCTTGTCCATGTGGCGCAGCTGCCAGTTGTCGGCTTTCTGGCCGGCCAGACGGGTGCAGTGGATGCGGCTCTGCTGGCCGGCACCCACGCCGATGGTCTGGCCGCCGTAGGTGTAGCAGACACTGTTGGACTGGGTGTATTTCAGGGTGATGAGGGCAATGATGAGGTCCCGCTTCTGCGCCTCGGTCACGGTCTTGTTCTCGGTGACCCAGTTGGTGAGCATGGTGTCGGCGTTGATGGCCAGCTCGTTGCGGCCCTGCTCAAAGGTGATGCCGTACACCTGCTTGTGCTCCACGGGGTTGGGCTTGTAGTCCGGGTCGATGGCGACCACGTTGTAGTTGCCCTTTTTCTTGCTGGCAAGGATCTTCAGGGCTTCCGGCTCGTAGCCCGGGGCAATGATGCCGTCGGAGACTTCGTGCTGGATGAGCTTTGCGGTGGGGACATCACAGACCTCGGAGAGGGCGA
>ENA-UPTB01000532-UPTB01000532.1-human-gut-metagenome-genome-assembly--contig:-NODE-532-length-40106-cov-17.749956_pt1 | contig 40106 bp, 27 predicted proteins | sample MGYA00250046_ERZ773369 | MGnify/ENA primary metagenome ERZ773369 (study PRJEB29103, sample SAMN06111938) | human gut metagenome | biome: human gut; feature: ankylosing spondylitis patient; material... | reverse complement strand
TTTAGCACCTTAAAGTTACAACAATTTTCGCTAATCACCAAATTTTTAGACACTTATATTTCGTCGAACTCACGTTATATATATAAATAATGTGTACTTTTGCACCGTTGACCCTATCTTCGGGGCCAACGTAAATGCAAAATATCATGACAATAACGAAGAAGGAGGAACAGATGGTCGCCGACGAGCGGGTGCGCGCCATCAACAGGGTGACCATCAAGGGCAGCATCATCAATGTGGTGCTGCTGATATTCAAGTTTGTCGCCGGCATCGTGGGCGGTTCGGCTGCGATGATAGCCGATGCGGTGCACTCGCTGTCGGACTTTCTGACCGACGTGGTGGTGGTGGTCTTCGTAAGGCTGGGCAGCAAGCCCGAAGACGGAGACCATGACTACGGTCACGGCAAGTATGAGACGCTGGCGACGGCAGCCATCGGCATGGCGCTGGGCGTGGTGGGCGCAATGCTCTGCTATGGTGGCGCAGACAAGATAGTGGACGCCATGAGGGGCGAGGCGCTCGAGCAGCCGGGGTGGATAGCTCTGGCGGCAGCGCTGATGAGCATAGCGCTCAAGGAGTGGGCTTACCGCTTCACGGTGAGCGTAGGCCGACGGTTGGACTCGCCCGCTGTGGTCGCCAACGCATGGCATCACCGCTCTGACGCGCTCTCGAGCATCGGCACAGCCATAGGCATCGGCGGCGCCATCATCCTGGGCAGCCGCTGGGCTGTGCTCGACCCCATCGCCGCCGTGGTGGTGAGCGTCTTCATCATGCGCACCGCCTATACACTGGTGGGCCAGTCGATGGGCGAGCTGCTCGAGAAGAGTCTGCCCGAAGACATGGAGCGGCAGATAGCCGACATCGCCAGCGAAGAGCCCACGGTGAGCGCCATCCACCATCTGCGCACGCGCCGCATAGGCAGCCACATCGCCATCGATATGCACGTGCGCATGCCGGGAGCGCTCTCGCTCTACGAAGCCCATCAGCACGCCACCAACATAGAGCAGCGGCTGAGGGAGCGGTTTGGCGAGGAAACGTATATCAATCTGCACGTGGAGCCGGTCAAGGTCAACGGCGAATATGTGAAGCCATAACGCAGCCCCATACAACAAGAGCGGGGAGGCATGCCATAGACAGGCACGTCTCCCCGCTCTCTTTGTATGGGGCAGACCGCTTAGCGGAGCACGCCGTTGACCCGCTCGACGACGAGGGGTGCCGACACCTGGATGTGGGCTTTCAGCCGGGCATCGCGGGCATTGGCGCCAATCTCGAGGGTATAGTCGCCGGCATCGAGTACCCATGCGTTCTGCGCCTCGTCGAAGCAGGCGAGGTCGCGCTGGGTGATGGTGAGACTGAGGGTCTCGCTCTCGCCGGGCTGGAGCGTGCGGGTCTTGCCAAAGGCGACGAGCTGATGGCGCAGCGAGCGCACGGGGGCATAGACCTGTACCACCTCCTTGCCGGCGCAGGTTCCGGTGTTGGTGACCTTGACGCTGAGGGCGAAGTTGCCATCGGCCTGGGCGCGGCAGACGGCGTCGCTGTAGGCGAAGGTGGTGTAGCTGAGTCCGAAGCCAAAGGGATAGGCCACAGGGCGGTTGAAGGTGTCGAAGTAGCGGTATCCCACGTACATGCCCTCGACATAGTCGACGTAGTGTACGTTCTTAATGGCCGGTGTACGCGGTATCTTGGGGTAGTTACCGATAGCTTTGGGGCCGTGGTAGTCGTAGGGGAAGTTGTCGTGGGTGCTGCAGTCTTCGTAGCGCAGAGGGAAAGTCATGGTCAGGCGGCCCGAGGGACACACCTTGCCGGTGAGGACGCGGCATACGGCGTCGCCGGCTTCCTGTCCGGGCAACCACGAGAGCACCACTGCGTCGGCAAGCGAGCGCCAGGATGCCACCTCGACCACGCCCGACACATTGAGCACCACTATCACGCGCTTCTGGGCGGCGTGGAAGGCTCGGCTCACCTGGGCTATCAGCCGATGTTCGACGTCGGAGAGCAGATATTCTGTCGCATGCAGGCGGTCGGCTCCCTCACCACAGCTGCGGCCGATGGTGATGATGGCGACATCGTCGGTCTGGGCGCTGCGGGCTATCACAGCCGAGTCGATGGTGAGCTCGGGGATGGCGGCGTAGCCCAGCGGGTCGTAGGCGCGGGCTGCGATGGTATCGCGGATGATGCGCTGGTAGGTCTGTGCCACGTCGGCATTGGTCTCGACGCCCACATTGGCAAATCCCTCAAGGAGATTGACGGTGTGGGGGGTCTTGACATTGCCCGAGCCGGTGCCGACGGAGATGAAGTTGTAAGAGGAGACACCAAACATACCCACACGCCGGGTCTCCTTGGCGAGGGGCAGGGTCTGGTTATGGTTCTCGAGCAGCACGATGCCTTCCTCGGCAGCCTCGCGCGACTTAATGGCGTGGGCCTTGAGATCGGGGTTCTCGCTATAGGTGCGGGGGGTGATGCGCTCGGTGCGGGCTACAAACTGGAGCATGCGGCGGGCACAGCTGTCGAGGGCGGCCACAGAGAGGGTACCGGCCTTGACGGCGGCCTTGATCTCCTGACGCTGCTGGGCGGTGCCGGGGGCAAGCAGGTCGTTGCCAGCCCATATCTCGCGGCCGGAGTCGCGCCATCCGGGGGCAGCCCAGTCGCTCACCACGAAACCACGGAAACCAAAGTCGCCGCGGAGGATGGTGGTAAGCAGGTCGCGGCTCTCCATACACTGCTGGCCGTTGATCATATTGTACGCACTCATCACCGACCAGGGATCGCTCTCACGCACGGCTATCTCGAAGGGCTTCAGGTAGAGCTCGCGCAGGGGTCGCTGGGCGATGCGCACATCGACGTCCTTGCGGTTGGTCTCCTGGTTGTTCACGGCAAAATGCTTGAGGGTTGCGCCGACATGCTGGCTCTGGATGCCGCGCACAAAGGCTGCCGCCATCTTACCGGTGAGCAGCGGATCTTCGGAGTAGTACTCGAAGTTGCGGCCTCCGAGCGGGTCGCGGTGCAGGTTCATGCCCGGGCCGAAGATGAGGTCGAGCCCGTATTCATGGGCCTCGTTTCCGATGGCCTCTCCCACCTCGTAGATGAGGGGCTGGTTCCACGACGAGGCAAGGGCGGTGCCGATGGGGAAACCGGTGTGGTAGTAGCGGCGGCTCTGGCCCTCGCGCATGGTATCGATGCGGAGTCCGGCCGGACCGTCGGTGAGCGCGGTGGGCGGGATGCCGAGGCGGGGGATGGGCGAGGTGGTTCCGGCAGCACCGGGCACGAGCTTCTTGGTGTTGCCATAGCCGGTGAAGGTCTCATTGCCGGCGCCCACGACGATGTTGATTTTCTCGTCGAGGGTCATGTGGGCGAGCACGTCATCGACATTGTCGCGGGTGAGCTGCGGCGCCTTGCCACAGGCCACCATGACGAGAGCGAGCGCCATGGCGCCCATGCTCAGAGGGGTGAAGAGCTTACGTTTCATTGCTTGGAGTTATCGTAGATTTGTCCGTTCTTCTTGCCGAAGGGGTAAGAGATGTTCTCAAACTTGACATTCGAAGCGTCGTCGAGAACGAAGGCAGGACGGAAGTCGTCGTTGCGGAGCAGGAGGTTGACATTGCGGAAGGTGACGCCATCGGCATGGCGCACGTAGAAACCGTAGCAGGGCAGCTCGCCAAACATATCAAACTCAGGATAACGGTTGATCTGCTCGGGTATCTTGCTGAGCTCGCCCATGGTGAGGTAGCGCAGACCCTTGTCGGCTCCACCGGGGTAGATGATGGTGACATTGTCGATGAGTACATTGCGCACCTTGACGCCGGGGATGCCCACGATGCTCGAAGGCATAGGGTTGCGCATGGTGTTGGTGATGGGGCCGCGCAACTTATAGCCTACATCGGGGCGCTCGAAGGGAACTTCGCACACCATGTTGCGGATGGTCACACCATCGACGATGCCGTCGCGGCGGTCGGCCTGGCGCTTGCCTAAGCGGATGAAGATGGGGTTGCCGGTATTGAGGGCGTGGATATTCTCAACGAGCACGTTGCGCACTTCGCCGCCGTCGACAGCCTCGATGGCTATGGCAGAGCGGAAGGTGTTGCTGACCTTGATGTCACGGATGGTAATGTTCTTGAAACCACCGGCAGAGTTGGTACCGAACTTGATGGCCGACGCCGAACTCTCCACAGCGCAGTTGTAGACCTGGATGTCGTCGCAGGCGAGCTCGAGCTTGTCTGACTTGAGGCAGATACCGTCGTCGGCAGCATTGACGTGGCTGTCGCGGATGATGACGTGCTGGCAGTCCACGATGTCGATGCCGTCGTTGTTCCAGTAGGCGCGGTTGAGCACATCCACGCGCTCGATAAGCAGGTTTTTGCACTGGAAGAAGACGAGTCCCCAGCAGGCGCCGTTGCGCAGATGGAGTCCGCTCACCTCGATACCGTCGCAGGCATTGATGGTGAAGAGGTTGGGGCGCATGGCCTCACGTGGGCGGTTGAGTCGGTCAAAGTAGTTGGGGTCGGGGCGCACGCCAGCCTTGTGCAGGCTGTCGATAGCGAGAGCCAGCTCGCAGCCGCGGGCGTCGATGGTGCCCTCGCCGGTGAGCTTGATGTTCTTGGCTTGGTATGCCTCGATGAGCGCGAGGCTCAGATAGTTCCACTTCTTAGGGTCGCTGCGGTCGGCGCCCTCCTTGGTGATGTCGATGTAGTCATAGGGATTGGTACTGCCCAAGAGGGTGGCGCCGCTCTTGAGGTGGAGCTCGATATTGGAACGCAGCTCGAGGGTACCGATGACATAGTTGCCGGGCTCGAAGACGATGGTGCCGCCGCCCTTACGACTCAGGTCGTCGATGGCGCGCTGGATGGCGGGAGTGTTGACGGTCTGACCGTCGGCTACGAGTTTGAGACCCGTAGAGCTCACGGTCTTGGCAGCTTCGGCCACAGTGGCAACGAGCATCATGGCTGCCACGAGAATATAGTTACGGTATTTCATAATGTTTGCTATGGGCAGCGTCTGCCCGATGATAGTTGTGGTTGTTATTAATGTCTATATAAGTATATGTAGATTAATCGTGACGATGGCACTTGCCACAGTGCTTGGGCTCGGGCAGAGTGATGTTGACTCCCTCGTCCTTGTAGCCGTTGACATTGACCTGGCAGATGGCGGGACGGAAGTCGCGGTCGCGCAGGGTGAGGTTGACATTGCGCAGGGTGATGCCCTCGACGTGGCGCAGGAAGAAAGCCCAGGCGGGGAGCTCGCCAAACATGGTGAACTCAGGGTAGCGGTCGTAGTTTTCGGGAACCTCGGGCGCCTTGACATAGGCCATACCCTTGTCGGCACGACCGGGAGCGCTGATATTGATGTTCTCGAGCACCACGTTCTCTACAGGATGACCAGGCCAACCGGTGATACTTGAGGGGAAGGGGTTGTGGAAGTAGCTCACCTCGGGGCCGCGGATATCATAGTCGGTGTCGGGACGGCCGAAGGCGAGCTCAACATCCATATTGCGCAGGGTGATGTTGCGGATATAGCCCTGGTCGTTCTTGGCACGGTTGCCCAACTTGACGAAGATGGCGTTGCCGGTATTGGTTGCCTTGAGACCGTCGACTACGATGTTCTCGATCTGCGAACCGTCGACGCTCTCGATGGCGATGCACGAGCGGAAGGTGTCGATTACGCGGATGTTGGTAATGGTGATGTCGCGGAAATTACCCCAAGTGGCAGTGCCGAACTTGACAGCCGAGGCAGAGCTGCGTATCTCGCAGCTGTCGATGACGAGGTTCTGGCTTACGCCGCGCTTGTGGTAGCTCTTCAGGCAGATACCATCGTCGGCGGCATTGATGCGGCAGTTGGTGATACGCGAGTCGCGGCAGTCGGTCATGTCGATACCGTCGTTGTTCCAGTAGGCACGGTTGTAGACATCGAGGTGATGGAGATTCATATTGGAGCAGAGGTCGAAGGAGAGACCCCAGCAGGCGCTGTTGCGCAGATGGAGGCCGGCGATTTCGACTCCGTCACACTCGGAGAAGAAGAAGAGCTTGGGACGCATGATCTCACTGGGACGACGCAGACGCTTGCTGTAGTTGGGGTCACTCTTCACGCCACATTTCACGAGCGAGTCGATGGTGAGCGCCAGCTCCTGACCCTGTCCGTCGATGACTCCCTCGCCGGTGAGGGCGATATTGCGGGCACCCTGGGCGAGCACGAGGGCATACTTGGAGTTGTCCTTGCGCACCACGTCGCCGTCGCCCATCACCTGCAGCTGGTAATAGTCATCGGGATTGGTGCTGCCCAAGAGCACGGCTCCGCGCTCGAGGTGGAGCTCTACCCCACTCTTCAGCTGGATGGCCCCGGTGAGGTAAAGGCCCTTACTGATTGACAACTTGCCACCGCCCTTCTTAGACAGACGGTCGATGGCGTTCTGGATAGCTTCGGTGTTAAGAGTCTTGCCATCGGCAACGAGCTTGAGCGACGCCGAGGTAACCACTTTGGCGGCGCTGAGGCTGAGCGACAGCATCGCCATGAGGATGAATGATACGGTCTTCTTCATGATAAGGCAAAGATAGCAAAAAACAGAGTGACACACAAAAAGTTTAGCATTAATTCGTGTTATTTTTTCACTCATTCAAGTAATTACTGGGCAGGGCGAGGGAAGGACTGACTACGGACTGCCTGATTTTGAGCATCTGAAGGGGTAATGTGAGGCAAATCTGATACCACCTACATCCCATCTCCCCACCCCCAAGCTCAAGGATATGTCAAAGCCCGAAACCTGCAGATGGTTTCGGGCTTTGTTGGTTCTCTTGGTGAGAGGCGGCAGACTATTTGAGAGTCAGCTCAACGATGGTGTCCACACCCTTGGGCACAGCGGGGAGCTCGAGGGTCACGCCCTCAGCGTTCTTGCTGACACGCACCTTCTGGTGACCGTCATACATACGCGCACTGGCCACACGGCGTTCGGTGAGGGGGAGGAAGAGGGCACGGTCCTGACAGTTCATGATATGCACATAGAGGGTGTTGCCCTTCTGGGTGGTGACGCCCCAGTCATGGGGACGCACGATGCCACCGCGGGTACCATAGATGGTCTCGCCATAGCGGCCCATCCAGTCACCAATAGCCTTGAGGCGCTCTACAGCCTCTACGGGCAGCTTGCCGTCGGGGCGGGGACCGATGTTGATGACATAGTTGGCATTGTTGCCGGCAGCCTTGATGATGTGCTGGATGATATATTCAGAGCTCTTGTACTTCTTGTCGGTAATGTCGTAGCCCCAGACCTTGTTCATGGTCATCACAGTCTCCAGAGGCAGCTGTCCTATCACCGTTCCCTTGGAATAACCGGCAGTGTTCTGACCGGGCAGGTCCTGCTCAAAGGTCTGCAGGTCTTCGCCGGGCTTGGGGGCCTTGTGGTGGTTGTTGGCCACGAGACAGCCGGGCTGCAGGCGGTGGATAAGGCTGTACTGCTCGTCGAGACGCCAGTCAAACTTGGGGTTGTTCTTCTGGTCCCAGTAGCCGTCAAACCAGATGGCACCGATGGGGCCATAGTTGGTGAGCAGCTCGGTGAGCTGGTGCTTCATGAAAGCGAGGTAGGAGTCATAGTTGTACTGGTCCTTGGGCTTGCCGATACCCATACCGCTCCATCCCTGAGGATAGTCGGGGCGCGACCAGTCTACGTGTGAATAGTAGAGGTGGAGCTTGATGCCATACTTCTGACAGGCATCAGCGAGCTCTTTGAGCACATCGCGGTGGAAGGGAGTACCATCGACGATGTTATAGTTATTGGCCGATGTCTTGAACATCGAGAAGCCATCGTGATGACGGGTGGTAAAGGTGACGTAGCGGGCACCGGCGGCCTTGAACGCCTTGACCCATTCCTCGGCGTCGAACTTGGAGGGATAGAAACCGTCGGCCAGGTGGGTATATTCCTTATAATTAATGTTGCGGTTACTCATCACCCACTCGCCGTTGCCGAGCATGGAGTAGAGTCCCCAGTGGATGTAGATGCCAAACTTGTTGTCCTGGAATTCGGTACGGGCCTTGAGGATTTCGGGCGAAGCCTGATACTGAGCCGAGGCGGTAAGGCATGCCACCATCAGCAGGAGTAGTGTTGAAATTTTCTTCATGACATTGATGATTGTTATAACGCACACAAAGTTAAGGATTTTGGCTGAAAGAGCCAAACGAATGTCCGCTTTTTAGCTGTCCGTCCCCCAAGATTTTGAGAGCCCCGCCATTGACCGAGGACAAGCCATGGAAGTAGCAGAGGCCAATGCATGAATTTACCCCCAACCTACCCAAGAGGGTAAATAGCGATTTGACACCCGACAACGGCACAGGCAGTACGGTGCAGACGGTACGCACCCCCGGCAAGTCTGTAGGAGGTGCGATTACATAGCCCAAGGTTGAGGTGCGGAGTTGTTTTACCTTGGTCAATGACATAGGCAGTACGGCGCAGACGGTACGCACCCCCGGCAACTCTGTAGGAGTTGCGATTTCATAGCCCAAGGTTGAGGTGCGGAGTTGTTTTACCTTGGTCGATGATATAGGCAGTACGGCGCAGACGGTACGCACCCCCGGCAACTCTGTAGGAGTTGCGATTTCACAGCCCAGGGTTGAGGTGCGAAGCGCCTCTACCCTGGGTATGGGTACAAAAAAGGTAGCAACGCTGAACCGAAGGTCACCGGCGCGGCGCTTTGCGACGCGGAAAGGTAAAGTGTTGCGTTTAGCCGTAGGCGTTACCTCCAGCAGGATAATGGAAAAAAAGGTGTAGACGATTAGTATTAACCGAGCATAACGCCTTCGGCTAATCGCAACTCCTTCAGAGTAGCTATAATAGTTGTGCAGCTACCCAGGGTAGCGGACTACGCCCGCAACCCTGGGCTGGAAAAGCGCAACTCCTACAGAGTTGCTGCTGCTGACAAGCTCCACAACAAAAGGGACCAGCAGCGTACCCCACCCCAGTTCTCCCAAAGGGCTTACAACTACAACCCACATCGCCGACACCATGTCCACAGAGGACACGATGTCGGCGATGCCTATATATATTAATAAGGTGTAACCCTTACTTCACTACCTTATGGCCGTTGATGATGTAGACGCCGTGGGGGAGCGAGCTGGCGTCGGTGCCGAGATAGACACCCGAGAGGGTGTAGATGCCCACCTTGGCGGGACGCGAAGAGGGGGTGTAGACATTGTCGATACCCGACTCTACGCTGGTCTGGATTTCAACCTCATCGAGGAAGAGACGGCAGGACTTGAAGGTGAGCTGCGTCTTGCCCGATGCTCTCAGCGTGGTGCTGCAGTCGGTCCACTGGCCTTCGGTCAGGTTGAAAGTAGTGGTCGACAGCGTACCGTTGCTGGTAGAGAGGGTGAGCGTATTGCTGTTGTTCTTGTCGAAGGGAGCAGCCTTGAACTTGATGGTGACAGGCGTGTTGGCGTCGACATTGAATGAAGGACTCGTCAGATCATAGGTGCCTGATGCGTTGCCATTGCGGCCGATGACCGCACACTGGTAAGCACCCTTGGGGGTCATACCAGCTTCCCATCCTGTAACATCGGGTTCAAAGTTACCAATGGCAAAGTTTCTTGCTTGCAGGAGGTTGGCGGGCTTGTAGAAGCCCTTGTCGTCGTTGGCACCAGTACCGAGACAGCGGTCGAAGGTCTCCTTGAGCAGATAGCCTTCCTGAGAAGCGCCGTTGTTGAGGTTGGCAAAGTTGAACGAAGCCAGACCGCCCGAGCAAGACATCTTGCTGATGAGGATGTTCATAAGCATCCTGCCGTTGTTGTCGTTATACACCACACAGGCCGGACTGGTGTTATTGCCCAGACTGTTGTGTCCGCCATAGGGCCATGCGTCGCCCGCCTCTGTTTCACCGCTCTTGACATTGTCAGCAGGGATGATGGTGATGCGCTCGTGGTCGTTGCCTCTATCAGGAGTATTGGGGCAGTTCCACTGCCAGAGAGTAGGATTATAGTCGATATGATTGATCATAATGCCCGAAGCCGCGATATACTTGTCCCAACCTTCCTGCTGACGGTTCTCGATGAGATAGTACTCATTGCTGCTGCCGGGGTTGGTCACTTTGTAGACTTCGCCACCCTTGGCAGTGGTCTTCAGGTCCTTGACGCTGCAGGTAAGAGTTTCAGAGAGGTCAACGGGCTTGATCCATCCGCCGACCATCTTCTCGTAAGCGGTGTAGCCGGCAGGACAATACTCGTTGCCATTGTAGCTGCCCGAGCACATGAGGTCCCAGGTGCCCATGCCATACCAGGTGTTGCTGGTACCAGAGTTGCCGCGGGTGTCATACATGTCGGGATAACCCAAGCAGTGGGAGAACTCGTGGCAGATGGTGCCGATGCCCATATAGCTGCTGGCACTGCGCAACTCGTTGGAGCAGGCGTAGACGCTGACATACTTGTTGCCATACTTCACGGGCGAAGCGAGCTGCCACTTGTGGGGCCATACGGTATTTTTACCGCCACCAGTAGCCTCGCCACGGCCGGCATAGATGACATAGACTTCCTCGACAAAGCCGTCGCCGTCCCAGTCATAGGGCGAGAAGTCGAGGCCATCGGCATAAGCCTTGTTGCAGGCATCAAGTATCATACCACGGGCGTTCTGGTCGTTGCCGTTGACATTGCCACCATAAGAAACCTGCGAGCCGAGGGTATAGGGACCTACCACGTCGAAGGTGATGTTGAACACGCCACCGCTCTGGGCGCTGAAGTAGTCTGCCACGCTGCCTACAAACTTACCTTCTTTGAGACCTTTCTCATTGGCCACGCGGTTGTAGTAAGCCTGGGGGTCGTCCATCGTGAAAGCGACGTCAGAGAACTGGGCGAGGATAATGAGGCAACGCTTCTCGCCGGTGAAGTTGACACGCTGTGCCACCTTCTCTCTCCACGACTTGCGCTGCTTGCCCTGACTGCGGGCAGGCTCCATCTGGCTGCGCATGTTGGTGGCGTTGAGCTGCAGCTGCTGCATGTCTGCCACACGCAGCACATCGTTGCTCTCAAGGGTGTAACAGGCGCCGTTCTCGGCTTTCCAGTAACGCATAAACTCGTCGCCACACAGCTGTACGCGAACAGTCTTGCCATCGGCAGTTTTGAAGATGCGCCACACGCTTGGGTCGGCGGGGACGGCATGGACTGCTACTGTAGCTACCAACAGCAACAGTGCAGTAAGGAATCTTTTCATCATGATTTGAATTATTTTATTTGACATTTTTGTCGATAACGTGTTCATTAGCAAACTCGTATGCAAAAATAATTATTTTTTCCAACCTAACGGCTATCATCGGGCAACAAAATGAGGTCAGGGTATAAAAAAAGATTGCCGGCGCTGTGCCGGCAATCTTTTTTATTGTCATTTCCGCATGAGTCATCACGCAGATTTCTGCTAATCGATTAGCGTACCATGGTAATTTTCTTGGCCGAGAACCATACATAACCCGTGAATGAACCGTCGGAACCGAAGATACCACCACACAAGACCTTGTCGGCATCGAAGGTGACAGTCTTGAAGTCTGCACTCCAGGTACCACCGATAGGCTCGGTAGTAAGATTTCTACCGTCTTGAGAGAAGAGACATACGTAGTTAGGAGCATTGCCAAGACCGAAGTCTACACCGTCGGCAAACTTGTAAGAACCCAGTTCGTCGAATGCCAATGAGCCCTGTTTGGTAGCCTTGTCGTAGTCATACTTGAGCACGGCCATTGTCCAGTCATAGCCCATCATGCCAGAGACATAGAGATAGTGGTTGTAGTCCTCGCTTTCCTCATCGCCGCCGGTCACGGTTACCGACCACTCCTTGGCAGCACCATTGGCGTCGACGCACTTCATCTTCCATACACCCTGGAGTTTCTCATAGAACTCAGAGTCGTTGTCACGAAGTACAACATTGGTAGAAGAGTTGGCGCCTACCTTGGCGCCATCGGCAGAAACGATATATACTTCGAAGGTACGGTTTTCATTGATTTCATCGTCATCGACGGTCTTGACTTCTACCTTGCCGGCACCGTCAGAAACGATGATGGTGGTATCAGTAACCATATAGTTGACGTCCTTCTTGGCAGGGTTGCTGCCCGACTCTCTCATTGACACATGTACACGCACGGGAGCTGTAGTCTCACCTTTGACAACGATAGGCACATTGAAAAGACCTGCACCTTCCTTGACCTTGACTTCTGTCTTGCCCATCTCGACGGTTACGTCGGCATTGGTGTTCCAGCTGGCATCATCGTCCGAGCAGGCCGCAAAGAAAGCGGTCACTGCAAGGAGCATAAACAATTTGATATATTTCATACTGTGATGTATTCTTTAATAGTTATACTGATTAATCGGCGTATCCGGGGTTCTGCTGAGTCTTCAGCTTGGGGTTGCTGTCGAGCTCGCTCTGAGGAATAGGCCATGTGTAACGATAGTCACCAGCCTTATAGGTAACGCTTGCGCTCTTCACGGTAATGATACCGTTGATACCCATAGCGGCAGGATAGTCGGCAGTACGGCTGAAGCCGAGACCCAGACGACGCAGGTCGCTCAGACGGAAGCCCTCGCCTACAAACTCAAGCTGACGCTGACGCAGAGCCGAGGTGAGCAGCTGCTCAGAGGTGAACGAAGCGGCCTGATAGTCCTCGATACGGTTCTTGAGGAAGGTGTTCAGATAGCTTGAGCCATCCACATTGGTGCGGGCAGCAGCCTCGGCAGCGATGAGGTACATCTCAGAGAGACGGAAAGGCTTGCACATGTTGACCAGGTTGTTAGCGCTACCGGTACGCAGTGAGCTGTTGCCGGGGAACTTGACAAACTGGTACAGAGCATAGGTGCTACCCTCGACCTTTACACCCTCGTTGACCTCGAAGAATGTGTCGAAGCGCACGTCGCCTTCAACAGCGAAGGTATTCAGAGTGGCGTAGGTGGGGATATAGTCGCAAGTCTGGTTGTCGGAAGAGATGTAAGCACCACCTACCGAACCGCCAAGCTCAGTATTTGACATGAAGGGGCGGAAGATCACCTCGGTACCGGCGTCATTGGTCCAGAGCTTCTTGTAATCGGCAATGGTGGTAAGAGTATAGGCACCGTTGGTGATTACGTCCTTGGCCTTGGCAAGAGCTGTGGGATAGTCGCCCTTGACGAGAGCCACACGAGCCATCATAGCCTCTACGGCAAACGAAGATACGTAAGCGGCGTTGGGCTTGAGCAGGTCGGCTACATCACTGGCACCGCTGGCCTCGTAGGCCTTGATGCCGTCGTAGGCATTGGCAAGGTCGGTCTCGATGAGACTGAAGGTCTCTGCCAATGTGCTGCGGTCGGGATAGTAGGACGCATTGGATGTAGGATAGTAGACCGTCTGCAGGGGCAGACCAGAGTGCTCTGCCTCGGGATTGGTCTGTGTGTAAGACTGGCAGAAGTGGTCGGCCAGGAAAAAGTAAGCATAGGCACGGGTAAACGAAGCCTCTGCGCGATAGCGTTTGATGGCAAGCACCTGGGCATCGGTAAGACCCTCCTGACCCAGCAGCTTGTCGGCCTCTTCCATCAGCTTGTTACAGTTCTTGATGACGCTGTAGCAGCTACCCCACATGCTCTCGATTTCGCCGGTAGAAGCGAGGATGTTACCGCTGTTGAGCTCACCGTTACGGTTACCGTTGCTCAACAAGCCCACAAACTCGTCGGCTACCAGGTCGGGCTGGTAGAGCCAACCGCCGGAAGTAAGACCGCGAAGATTGCTGTAGAGGATGTTACGGAACTGAAAGAGGTCCTTCTCGTTGCGAATTGCGGACTGGTCGTCGAGAGCTCCGAAGGGCTTCTGGTCCATGCTACATGAAGTAACGAACAATGTCGCAAGCAACATCAGTGAAAAATATATTTTTTTCATATTCTTTTCCATTTATCGTGTTATATTGTTAGAATGTAACTTCGGCACCGAGCACGAACTGGCGGGTGTTAGGATAGTTGAACTTAACCAGGTTGATATCGGGCTCTGGGTCATAACCAGAGAACGAAGTAATGGTGAAGAGGTTACGAGCGATACCAAATACCTTGAAGCCCTTGACATAGCGCAGAGGAGCAAGCCACTTCTTGGGCAGGTCGTACTGGAGGCTCAGGGTCTTCATACGCAGGAATGAAGCGTTGTCGAGTATATTGTCGTCGAGCATGGTCACGTTGTATCCAGCAGCAGGGATGTCGGTAATCTGACCGGGAGTGGTCCAGATGTTCAGCATCTTGGTCTGCTGGTTCCATGAAGTAGCGTTGGCGGGGTTGGCGGTGAAGACTTCCTCGTTCATCAGCAGGTACTTGCCGTTCTGCCAAGCGAAGTCAGCGATGATGGCAAAGCCCTTCCAGGTGAAGTTGGTACCGAAACCACCAATCCAGGGGGCATAACGGTTCTTGCCAGTCCATACAGTACAGTTCTCCTCGCTGAAGGTCTTGGTGATGTTGCCATCCTTGTCGTACCACATGGGGGCACCGTCGCGTGGGTCAACGCCTGCACGGCGGGGCAGATAGAACTCACCATAGCTGCGGCCTACCTCATAGCGTACACCGGTATTGGCGATGGTATAGTTGTCACGACCGGCAAAGAGCTCGGTGATTTCGTTCTTGTTGTAACCTACGTTGGCCTTGAAGGTCCAGCGCATGTCGCGAGTCTTGATGATGTCTACATCGACGTCGGCTTCAAATCCCTTGTTGACCATCGAACCTACGTTACCCACACCAGCAGAGAAACCAGTGGTGAAAGAGTAAGGAACGTCCATAATCATATCGGTACTCTTGTTCTTGTAGAGGTTGATGTTGACACCCAGACGGTCAAAGACGCGGGCATTGATACCGAAGTTGAGCTTGTCCACCTTCTCCCAAGTCAGCATATAGTTGGCAGCCTGTGCGATACCCAGAGTGGTCTGGCCGTTGTAGAGCGAACCCTGGCCATAGAGACCGAAGTACTCGTAGGCACCAGGACCTGCGTCACTACCGGTAGTACCATAGTTGAGACTCAGTGAGGCATCGTTGAGCCAACTTACGTCCTTGAGGAAGCTCTCCTTCTTGGCATCCCACTTCACACCGAGTGACCAGAAGGTACCCCAGCGGTGGTCGGGCGCAAACTTAGAGCTACCGTCGCGACGGATAGAGCTGTAGAAATAATACTTCTCCTTGAAGTTGTACTCCAGAGTGGCGAAGAGTGAGTTGGCAACAACCTTGGTCTGAGCGTCCTCGAGGTCAGAGAGGGCAACGTTAGTACCGCTGGTGATGTTCATCAGACGGGCATCTGCATGACCTGTTGCGAAGGCACCAAACTGCCAGTCCTTGGTGATGCGGGTTTCCTCACCGACCAGCACGTCGATGTTGTGGTCGCCAAAGCCCTTGCGGTATTCAGCAGTGTGGATGAGGTTGTACTGATAAGAAGAGGTATAACGGTTCTGTACGGCACCGGTATTCATCGAGCCTACAGCGCCATCACCTACAATGTCGCCCATAGGAGTCCGGAAAGTCTCCCAAGGCAGGTTGCGGTTGTCGAGGGTCTGGTTGACCAGCTCGAGCGACTGCTGGGCGGTCAGGGTAAGACCGTCGATAGGAGTAAGCACCTCATTGAGTGAAGTGTTGAGGGTGATACGCTTGCGGAAAGAGCGACGGTATCTGCTGTCCTGCTCCATGGTCTTCATGCGAGAGTAGTGCAGATAGTCGGCCTTGGCGCCCTTGATGAGCTTGCCGCTGTCGTCGAAGCTATAATAATAAGGTACGTCGAAGGGCAGAGCCTTACGGGCAAATACCAGAGGGTTGTTAGTATAAATGCTGCTGGCACTCTGCATGGCGCTCCATACGGCGTTCTGCTCGAAGTCCTGTACACCGATGTTGGCGCTGTAGCCCACCTTGAAGAACTTGTTCAGACGAGCGTTGATACGGGCATTGAGGACAGAGCGCTGCATAGCAGACTTCTCTACCAGACCCTGCTGCTTGTGGTGGTTGTAAGACATATAGTAGTTGACTGTCTGGCTACCGCCCTGCATGGTGGCATTGATATCATAAGTAGGAGCCGAGCTGCTCAGCACCTCGTCATACCAGTTGGTATTGAGGCCGTAGTTCTTGACCAGATTGCGGATTTCGTCGCTTACGGGCTGACCGATAATATCGCGGAACTGTACGTACTGCTCAGAGTTCATCATCTCTGCACCGTCGGAAGTAGGAGAAGAAACACCCCACTGGGCCTTGACGCTAACCTGGGCGCTCTCGTTGTAACGACCCTGCTTAGAGGTGATAAGGATCACACCGTTGGCAGCACGCGCACCGTAGATAGAAGTAGAAGCAGCATCCTTGAGCACGGTGATATTGGCAATGTCCTCAGGGTTGAGGGTGCTGAAGAATGAAGAGCTGATAGGTGCACCATCCAGAATGAAGAGGGGCTGATTGGTGGTCTGCAGGAAGTTGACACCACGCAGACGGATTGTAGCTGTGGTCGAAGGGTCACCGGCTGAGCTGAGCACAGACAGACCAGAAACCTGACCGGCAAGAGCGTCGGTGAAGTTAGGGGTAACAATCTTGCCGAGCTTTTCAGAGCCTACAGTACCGATGGCACCTACCACGGCACCCACCTTCTTGGCCTGGCCGTAACCGGTAACCACTACCTGCTCCAATACATGACTGTCGGGGTCGAGCACGACCATCATGTTGGCAGAGGCTTTAAGACGCTTGGTAACCATACCGATGGATGAAAACTCGAGTTCAGCGTTCTTGCTGTTTACTACGAGCGAGAATTTTCCATCAATGTCTGTGGCGACACCAGTCTTGGTGCCTACGACTTTAACAGACGCACCAATTACAGGCTCGTTGTCTTCGCTGCTGACTACGGTACCTGTAACTTTTGTTTGTGCCAGCGCCATTCCTATGCTCAGGAAGAGGCAGGCAAAAAACATCGATAGTCTTTTTTCCATAAAATCTCTCTCTTTTAAATTAAAAACTATATTAACTATTATTATTATTTCATCCTCAATGACAAGTTTTCGGGGTCTTACCACCGTCTCCGGCAGCATTATGCTGACATTTTGGAAACCAAAAGCGCAAAAAACAATCCTTTAAGCACAACCTTAGAGCCGTTTTTAAGTCGTTTTGCAACTATATATACGTGCAAAATTAATAGTATTAATGATAAATAGCAAATATTATACAAAATATTATTACGGGGTTAACGTTTATTAACCATTAAAGGCACTTTCAGATGATTTATATCAAGGATTGCGATTGTAGAAGATAACAGATTATAATAAGAAAGCCACAATATTTAACGAATTGTTATCCATGGGGGCATATTTAATCATTTTTTATTCATCCGGGGTACTGTTAAAAACCTCAAACTGCCAAATCAGCGTTTCCGAGTGGGCTTATAGCATAGTCAAAGGGCTCCCCCGCGTCCATTTCCCACCACGTCCACCCCTTTTCCTCCCACATTTGCAAGCAGTGGGATGATTGTTGTGATGGCGGTTGTTGGCAACACCCACACCGAGACCCATGCAAAAAGTCCCGAGCACATCGAAAACCCAATTTCGTAGTGTGAAATGGTGATTGCAAGCCAGGATATAATGGTATAGCGTTTTGCAAAATCGGTATCGAACCATGCAATTACTTTTACGATGTGTATTAAGGGGATGGGGCAGGACAAGAATAAATACAAAAAACCGATGGCGTCTTCTGAAGGCTCCGCCTGAGTGGCGATGACGGCATCGGCAGGAGGAGAGGCCCCTCCCCTAACCCTCCCCAAGGGGCGGGAGTTCATACTTGGTGTGTTTAAGGCGTTTAGATAAAACTCCTTCCCCTTGGGAGATACGGGGATGGCCCCCAGCGGCGACTCCTACATCCATGCACACGAACAACATATCCCTCATGACGAACACCACGTAAGCAGCGGCAACTCCTACATCCATGCACACGAACATTATACCCACCATGACGAAACCGTCGTAAGCAGCGGCAACTCTGAAGGAGTTGCGATTCCCCAGCCCAGGGTTGCGGGCGAAGCACGCTACACTGGGTACGCGCCCCCACTAATCTTGCTACTCTGTAAGAGTTGCGATTAGCCGTAGGCGTTACCCGCAGCAGGACAAAGGAAGGCTAAGGGTAGTTGGGTATTATAAGATGGAGTATAACGCCTTCGGCTAAACGCAACTCCTACAGAGTTGCCAAGGGTGCGCACCATCCACAATGGACCACTTATATCATTGTCATCCCCTTGCAGCATCAACGAGTGGAGGACGACAACCACAGCGTTACCCCCAACCGCCCCACTCCACCTTATTATATATATAGAGCGCACCTTTCTGCCCACCCTGGGGTACGAAAAAACCCCAGACCGGGTGGAGCTGGGGCTCTTGATGAAATATGAGAGACTTAATTCAACAGTCTGAACTTCTGGGCTACATTCCACTTCACGACGAGGGGCTTTGCCTCCTTGCCATTGACCACGGGGATGACGTGGATGCGGCGGGTGGCGTGGTGGCGACGGAAATAGAGGTAGCTCACGCGTATCGACTTACGCTCGTGGGGCTGGAGACGCACCATAGAGGGCATCTTGAGCACCGTATTGTTGGGCACACGCTTGAACTGGATGGTCATCGGCTTATCGGTGTCGTTGGCGAGCTTCAGCTCGAAGGTGTGGGTCTGCCCCACGGTCAACTCGGGAAACGGCAGCAGCTGCTGGTTCATGAAGAGGCCGTGTCCGTAGTCGAAGGGATGGTCTTCACGCACGGGGTGGACCATAGGCACGATGTTGGCCTTGACCCAGAGACGCACGTAAGCCGAACCGTCGTTGACGAGCACCACCACCTGCTTGACAAAGTTGCCCTGCTTGTGGTCGGGGTCGAGCGACACGGTGACCCGGGCTGTCTCGCCCGGACGCACGGCACGCTTGGTATAGTCGGCGACCATGCAGCCACACCACGTGTTGACTGCCGAGATGGCCACGGGACTCTTGCCGTTGTTGCGCAGACGGAAGACATGGACCACCTTACCGTCTTTCTCGTAGATGGTACCGAAGTCGTGGGTGCGCTCTACGGGCTTGAACGTCTCAAGAAACTGTGGTTCGCCCTGTGCCTGTGCCGATAGTGTCGCGAAGAGTGAAAGTATGAGGAATAGCAATGATTTCATCATGTCATTATCCTTAGATTGTTAGGAAAGTATAGGGTGCCCACGCCCCATTCATGAGGAGGGGCACCCCTGTCAACGCTATCGATTGAACTGAATCAATCTTCTATGCATGTTCAGTCTACGAAGGTGAGTCCCCAAGTTGTGGAGACATAGCTTGCACCCCATGGATAGTTGCCGTAGCTCCAACCCCAGTGGCTGGGATCGAGCGTCTGCTCTACCTTGACATAGCGGGCATTGACAGCACCATAGAGTACATACCACTGGCTGCTCCAGCTCTCACGATAGGTGCCCTTGCCATTGACATCGCCCAGGTCTACCCAGTTGGCATTGTCCTCGCTCAGATAGAAGCGGAACGACTTGCCGGGAGAACAAGAGAGCTTGAAGGCACCCACCTTGTGTACGGCTCCGAAGTCTACGACAAACGAGGCATTGTCGATATTGAACTGAGAGAACTTCCATGTCGACAGTTTGAGTTCATCCTTATTGTAGTTGACGGCAGAGATACACTTCCAGGCGCTGATGTCGCTCACGGCTGTACCCAGCAGTGCTGTAGGATTGTCCTGGATGAGGCTCTCCTCGGTGGTCACCACGAGATAAGCCACCTGGCTGTCGAGGGTCACCTTGGTGCCGTTGGCATACTCAGCTACGAGTCGCAGCGGAGCCACATAGCCTGCCTCGGTCAGCGTCTGACCCAGCTCGGTGGGCAGCTCCACATGGAGTTGGGCGCCTTGACTTCCAGCAGCCACCGTGGCAGCTGTCACCTCGAGGGCACCAGCCACATTGGCGGGCAGTGACTTGTAGTTCTTGCCGTTCTCGGTGTTGTAGGCGTCCACGAGGCTGTTGTCTACGGTAGCCGACACCTTCACATCACTGTCGAGCGCGAAGTGCAGGCTCACGTTATAGTCGGCCTTGACCTCGCCAAAGACTCCCACGGGAGTGCGCACGATGGCACACTTGGCAGAGTTGGAGCCTGAGAGATATACCATATCGTTGGTGGTATGGATGGCTACATAGTAGACGCCCATCTCCTCGCTTGCCACCACGGGACGGTCGGTATCGAGGGACCCCTCCTTGACGGCGGTGAGTCTGAGGGGCACCACATACTCGGGCTCGGTCAGACGGGCACAAGCCTCGGCGGGGATGGTCACCTTGAGAGGTTCGGAGGCCACGTTGGCTCCGGCGCTGATGCCCGTCTTCTCCAGCTGGATGGCAGCGAGCACATCGGCAGGCACGGTGGTGGCCACGCCGTTATATTCCTTGTTATATTCAGATACCATTGTGGTGTCGGGGGCGGCACTAATGGTGATGCTGTCTGCCGAAGCATACTGCAGACGCGCCTTGACGTTGGCGGTGATGTCGCCGAAAGAGCCTACCGGTGTGTGGTAGACGGTACACTCGGTCACTTTGGCTACCGACTGGTCTACGTAGATGAGGTTGTTGTTGGAACCGTCTACATCGTAGGCCTCGTCGTCGCTACAGCCGCTGAGAGTGGCTGTTCCAAGGAACAGCACTCCACAGGCGATATATAATTTGTTCAGTTTCATTGATTGTAAGTTTTATCGGTTAGACGACACTGTATTAGTAGGGGCACTTATGATTGGGCACCCATGATGGTGAGCCACTCTTGGCCACGGCGTTGTATCCATGACCGGTCTGGTCGAGGATCGAACCGTCTTCCTGCTGGTCTGTACCGCAGAAGCGCCAGTATGCGATGAGTCCCGGTGTGTGGGGGTCTACATAGCAGATGTTGTTGAGCAGGTCGGCAGGAGTGCGGGCAACGTTCCATACGCGGAATTCACTTACGCGGCCGTTGAGATAGCGGCCTCCGGCAGAGTAGCCGATGGCGAAGGGACCGTTGTTGTCGCCGTATGAGGTTCCGTAATCATAGCTCCACACGAGCGAGATGTCGCCAGTAGCCTTGACAGGGTCACCCATAGGTTCGCCGTCGAGATACATGGTAATCTGAGAGCCGTCATAGACACAGGCAAAGTGGCACCATTTCTTGGTGGGGAAGTGGGTGGGGAATGTGGTGGGGTGAGCCGTTCCCTTGTCGGGCTTGTCCCAAGAGGGCGCACCGGTCTTGCCACCGGCGAGCTGCAGCTGGTCGGGGTCGCACGATACGTCGCCGAAGCGCAGCAGGAAGTTCTCCTCGCATCCCATCAGTGAAGAGATGTAGGGATTGGTGTGGCAGAAGTCGTTGACATATACTTTGCACTCCATAGTGAGCTGGGAGAGATGACCCAGGGCCTCGTTGTTGCGGAAGCCGGGAACCAGGAATGGCCTGCCGTTGATGTCGGCCACGTCGGTAGTGATGATGGGCACGAAGACGATGTATGCCACCGAGCCAGCCTCGAGCAGATTGCCATCGCTCTTGACGCGCACGGGCAGACAATAGTTCTTGCCTTCCTCAAACTGTGATGGATCGCCTATCATCAACTTGGCCTGAGATGACACAAAGTTACCCGGGGTGATGGTAACGTTGGCATCCTCGATGCTGTAAGCCGATGTGGGAGGCACGATGTAGCTCGAGTTGTTGGCCTTGTTGTAGGCGTCGAGCAGCTCGGGGGCAGCCTCAAAGGTGGCCGTGACGGGGGCGCTCACCTTGCCGGTGCAGGTGACAGAGAGGTCTACCTGGTCGGCGCCCTCAAAGCCCTTGCGTATGGTATTCTTCTGCATGGTGCCCGTGATGTAAACCACATCGCGGTAGTCGCCATTGCTCTCCTGACAGGCGGCGAAGACCAGGGCTACCATAGCCATCATAAATAATCTTATCTTATTCATAATCGTTGTTCTAAATCTTTATACTGTTACTAATCACGGTTTTAGTGGATAGCAGGGTTCTGGATTTGGATGCCGTGGCGCATATTGGCGTAGTTGCTGCATCCATAGCCCGTGTTGATATAGTCGCGGTGCATGAAGAAGGCACCAAAACCACCCTTGCGGCCAGTGCTGGGCTGATAGCGGGCATAATTGAGCAGCTGTCCGCACTCAGCAGCCTTCCAGTTGTCACCCACGTTCTCGGTATAGACCACCTTCTCGGTAGGACAGCCACTGAAGGGCACGCGACCGGGGCTTCCGCCATAGGTCTGGTTGACATACCAGTTGGTAAACTTATTGGTATTGCCGCTGGGGGCACTTCCGTAGTAGTCAATGCAGAGTAGCATGTTGGGGTTGCCCTTGATGGTAAATCCGTCGGGATAGGTAAAGGTGCTGTCGGGCGATGCCATGGGGCCGACGAACTGGCCTACATACTCCACGAAGTAGTCGAGGTTGCCACCGGAGAGCGGGTCGCCCTCAGGCTCATAGTCCATGTCGATACCGTCGAGTCCATTCTCAAAGATGGGACGCAGCAGGTCCTGGGCGTAGGCACGCATGGCTGCCTGGGGGTCGTTCTGCTTTACCCAGATAGAGTCGTAGAACTCTGGACGGGTGCGGATGCGGATGATGGTAGGTACCACGAGCCGGGTACCCTTGACTTCCTGCACATACTTCATCTCACGATATACCTCGGGCAGATAGTGAGTATCTACGTGGGTAGAGTCGTCAGAGGGGATGCCACCCCAGAGTGAGCAGATATCGAGCGAGTCGGGCAGACCGAGGAAGCGGGTAGCCAGCGAGGTGCTCTGGGTGTAGTCGGCGAACCATCCCCAAGCGATGGAATGGTCACTCTTCTTGTAGTCGCGCAAGTTCTTGTAATACTGCGGGCCGTAGGTGGTGGGGGCAACCACCGTGGCGTTCTCTACATCGGTATCGCATGAAGCAAACATGCAGGCGATGAGCAGCAGCGGCATAATATATTTCATTATTTTCATAGATGCTGTCATTTAGGTGATTAATGTTTAGGGTTCTTGTCCCACCAGAGTTTGGTACCGCCATTGTCGGGACCACCGAGCAGACCTACGGCAGCCTGTACATTAGCATTGTTGTTGGAATACTCAGAAGCGGGGAAGCGCAGACGACGAATCTGCAGATTGGTATTTACTGCGCCGTTGCTGGCGTTATGGTCTACGGTGAAGAGCTTGGGATAACCCGTACGGCGATACTCACTCCAAGCCTCCTGACCATCGGGGAAGATGGCGAGATACTTCTGGGTGATGATGCGCTCGAGCTTCTGCTCGGTCTGGGCGTTGTTGTCCCACTTGGGGGTGATGGTGCTCAGCGCCGAGGCGTCGCGACCGTTGCCGCTGTTGTCGGTGAAGGTGGCGGGCACGTTGTTGCTCTCCAGATAGGCATCGGCACCGCTCACGCCACGCTCCTGGAACGAAGCGCGTACACCAGCCTTATAGAGTTCTTCGACCGAGCTTGCGCCCATATCCCATCTGAGCTTGGCCTCAGCTCTGAGGAAGAAGCTCTCGGCTGCCGACATCCACTGTATGGCTGCATTTGACTCCACATTCGCTACCGATGTCTTGGCTGTATAGTCGCTCTGGTTGCGTATCTGCAGACCGGGATAGACGCCGTGGATGCCACCACCGTTGGCGGCTTCGGCGAAGTAGACCTTGGCACGAGGGTCGGCGTAGCCGTTGAGATAGCTGTCGATAGAGGCACCCATGCGCATATCGCCGAAGCTCTGGGTAACCTCCCAGATGGGGTTCAGGTAAGAGTACTTGGCATTGTTGGCATGAAGTGCCGTCTTCTCAAGGAAGCCCAGGCTGTTATCGATAGACTTCTGAGCCTCCTGCTTGGCGAGGGCCTCGTTGGCATAAGCCACGCGGAGAGCCAGACGCAGACGCAGGGTATTGGCAAACTTGACCCAGCTCTCTACATCGCCGCCGAAGACAAAGTCAAAGTTGGCGAGGAGCTTGGCAGAAGCCGATGCCTCATGATAGGAAGTGAGCACGTCGATGGCGTCGTCGAGCTCGGCAAAGAAGGCTTTGTACACATCCTCCTGGCTGTCGTAAGCCACATTGATGCCGGTACCGAAGCGGGTGTAGGGCAGCGGGCCATACATGTCTGCCAGACGGCTCATGCCGAATACCTTGACCACATTGCCCAGAGCTGTCACGGCAGCCGTACCGTTCTTGTCAGAGTTGGTCTTCAGCGAGAGCCAGGGCTGCATCAGATTGGTATAGGTGTCGTTGAAGGGCAGGTTTACCCACTTGTCGGGCATCAGATAATGGGCATTGTGCAGCGAGCCCACATCGTAAGAAGCCTTGATATTGGAGAAATAGCCAGAGAAGAGGCCGCCGGTGAGCATATCCTCTACCTGGTAATCGGCGCCCTTGTCCAGACCTACGATGAATACGTTGTGCTGCATCTGGGAGAAGAAGGCACCGGTATTCATATTGTCGTGGGTCATATCTTCTTCAGTAGCCGAGTTATGGTCAGTGTTCCACTTGTCAAACTCAGACGTACATGAAGAGAGCACTACGGCAGATGCCATGACGGCGAGACTGCCTGTGATGAATTTATTGAGTTTCATAATCGTTATAGGGTCTTTAGAAGTCAACTTTTACAGAGAAACCAAGATTGCGCAGGCTCGGCATCATGAAGTTGTCGATACCGGTGAAGTAGGTACCCGTACTGGCGGTGAGTTCGGGGTCGAACGGAGCCTTGCAGTAGAACATGAGCAGGTTGCGGCCGGTGAAGGCGAGGCGCAGGTTCTCTATCCAGGGCACCCACTTGCTGATGGGCAGACTGTAGCCCACAGAGAGTTCAGACAGACGCACGTTGGTAGCGCTGTAGATGTAGTATGCACCCACGCTGGGACCTATCTTGCTGTAGTAGTCCTGGGCAGGGATGCGGTAGCCGTTGACGAGTGCGCCACCCAGGTCGCGGGCCTCGGCTGTAGTCTTGCTGGCACCGAAGTAGTCCATGTAGCCCTGGGTAATGGATGATACCCGACCACCCACACGGGCACTGATGAGGAAGCCCAGGTCTATGCCCTTCCAGGAGAAGCTGTTGCGCCAGCCCATGTTATACTTGGGATTGACGTTGCCGGCATATACATACTTGCCTTCATCCACACCGGCGATGTTGCGCGAGGTGTAGTCGACGATGAGGTAGCCGTGCTCGTCCATCTTGGGGATGGTGACATAGAGGTCGCCCATAGAGCCGCCCTCGGTGAGGCGCACCTTGACAGAACCCAGATTGAGCATGTCCATGCCGTCGAGCGACACGTTTACCTTGTTGCCGTTGGCAAGGGTGAGCTCGGTAGGAGCGAGGAGTTGCTTGATTTTGTTCTTGTTGAGGGTGTAGGTGAAGGTGCTTGACCACTTCACGGGACCCAGAGGTTGGTTCAGCGTGAGCGAAGCCTCAATACCCTTGTTGTCGATACGACCACCGTTGATAGGCAGCTTGCTGTAACCCGACGAGGCAGACAGTTCGGGAAGGAAGAACTGGTCGGTGGTGCGGGTAGAGTAAAGGCTGACGTTAAGGTTTACCTTGTCCTGCCACAGGTTGGCCTGCAGACCCAGCTCCCATGCCTTGGTGCGCTCGGGCTTCAGGTTGTTGTTGGGATAGTAAGAGGTAGTAGAGGGCGCAGCGTTGGAGTAAGTGTAGCGGGTGAGCGCATAGAACTTCTCGGGTGTGTTACCCACCTCACTGTAGCTGCCACGGAGCTTGAGGAAGGAGAGCACCTTGCTCTTCAGACCAGGTATCATCTCGGTCAGGATGGCGCTCACACCGGCAGAGGGATAGAAGAATCCCTTGTTGCGATACTGGGTGTTGCCGAGGAAAGAGTCCCAGTCGTTGCGGGCGGTGAGGTCGAGATAGACCATACTCTTATAGCCCACCTGGGCGGTGGCAAAGACACTCTGTACCTGGTGGTGGTAGTTGAGTGCGGGGTCGGCGTCCATGTGTGAGTTGGCGCGGTTTACGGCATTGAGGGTGAAGTTGTTGGCGACATTGAGGAAACCGCCGACATAGGTGTAGCTGGTCTCCACATCCTTGATAGAGGTACCGAGGTTGGCGGTGAGCGAGAAGTCACCGAAGTACTTGTCGATATTCAGGATGGCGTCGCCGTAGATTTGACGGGTGTTGTCGTTGGTGCGGTAATAGGCACCATACTCACCGGCGAAGAGGGGGTCGGTAGAGGCGGCATAGCGTTTCTCATAGATGCCAGAGGTCTTGTCCATCTTGGCACGGCCAGAGAGGGTGATGCCCTTGGCGATATCGAAGGTCAGACCAGCACTGAGGATAAAGCGGTCCTTGTGGTTTTCGGCGATGTCGCGGTTGATTTCCCAGTAGGGGTTCATCATGGAGAGTCCCTGGTTGCCGAAAGGCCAGTACTGGGTCTTGAAGTTGCGTTCGGGGTCGTACTGCTCAAAGGGAGTGTACTTGCGGATATCGTCGCCGGCGGGGAAGAGGTAGACGGGGACGATGGGGTTGAAGTAGAAACCCTGGGATATCATGTTCTGTTCCTTCACACTCATGTACATGGCGCTGAGGTCAAGGTGCAGACGGTCTTTGAGGAAGTCAGTGGTGTTGCGGATGGTGAAGTTGTAGCGCGACATCTCGTTGTTCTCCACGATGCCCTCGGCATTGGTGGTAGAGGCAGAGACAAAGGTCTGGCTGTGCTCCGAACCTACAGAGAAGGTCACAGAGTTGCCCACGTTGTAACCTGTCTGGAAGAAGTCGAGCGGGTCGTAGCTTGATGGAGTAGCCAGCTTGGAGCCCCAACTTGAGAAGGTGCCGGTACCGGTCTGTCCGTAAGTGTTCTGGAACTCGGGAGTCACAAAGGGTGAGAAGAAGGAGGTGTTGTTGCTGTAGCTCACGCGCACCTTGCCCACAGTACCCTTCTTGGTGGTAATCATGACCACACCGTTGGCAGCGTCGCTACCATAGAGGGCAGAGGCGGCAGCACCGCTCAGCACCGAGATGCTCTCGATATCATCGGGGTTCACCATAGAGGCGGCGTCGCCGGTCTGGGCGTCACCGTGGTAGGCGTCGGTAGGCTGGTTGGACTGGAGCGAAGGCATGGGAATACCGTCAATCACGTAGAGGGCGTTGTTATTGCCGTTGATAGACTTGTTACCACGCATCACCACCTTGACACCACCACCGATACCGGCAGCACTGGCGTTGATTTCGACACCTGCCACCTTGCCGGCGAGGGCGTTCATGAAGTTGGCGTCCTTGACACCGGTGATATCCGAGTTCTTGAGTTGCTGCACATTATAGGTCAGCGCCTTCGACTCTTTCTTGATACCCAGGGCGGTAACGACCACCTCGTTCAGGGTCTTCTCGTCCTGAGAGATATTCACGGTCAGGTTGTCGCCTTTGGCGGTAACTGACTTGGGCTGGTAGCCGAGATACGACACCTCTATCTTGCTGCCTTCTTCGGCAGAGATGGTGAAGTTGCCGTCCAGGTCGGTCACCACGGCAGCGCCAGTGGCCTTACTGCGTACGGTAGCGCCTATCACGGGCTCACCGTTCTCGTCGAGCACCTGACCCTTGACGGTCTTCTTGGGAGCCTGGGAGTCCTTGGCAGCGGGTTTGGCTTCACGCTTGAAGATGGTAATCATCTTGTGGTCTATCTTGAAGCCAAGATGAGAGCCCAAGACCTTAGTCAACACGTCGCGGACGGGTGTGGCATGGAAGGTGGCTGTCACCTTCTGGCTGGCGTTCACTTCGTCCACTTTGTAGATTACAGACATCTTGGTTTGGCGTTCCACTTCTTTCAATACGTTGCGGAGGCTCTCGTTACTGAACGTCTTGGTAACGGTCTGAGCACTCATGCTGAGCGCACTGAACATCAGTGTGACCAACAGGCAGATGCCGAGCAATTTGCTTTGCTTACTGTTCATAGCAGTTGGTTGTTTTTAGTTAGACAATTTAATATATAGGTTTTATTTTCAGTAGTGTTTAGTAGAGGTGTTTTGGTATTGGCGGGGCGGGGGTCAGTCGCCGATGGTAATCTCCTTACCATCGCGACATACCTGCATGCTTGTGATGCTCTGGAGAGCGTCGAGCACATCGTCTATGGTCTCCTTGTTGCGCAGCGAGATGGCAAACTCCATCTTGCGCAGACGCTCAGAGGTGATAGTGATGTTTACAGCGTAGCGGCGGGAGAGCAGCTTGGCGAGGTCTTCGAGGCTAATCTCAGAGAATTCGGTCATGCCCTGTACCCACGCATGGTGGTCGGTGGTATAGCGGCTCTTGGAGAATTTACCGGTAATCACATTGAGGCTTACCATATCGCCGGGCTCCATCGTGAGGCGGTCGGCGCCGCGGTCTATCACCACCTTACCCTGCAAGAGGGTCGTGGTGATGTTTTTGTCATCATTGTAGGCAGAGATGTCAAAGCGGGTACCCTTGACCACCACGTCGTAGCCGCGGGTGTTTACCACAAACTCGGCGCCATCGCGCTTGGCGACCTCGAAATAGCCTTGTCCTTCGAGGACTACACGGCGGTTATTGTCACCGAAGCGGTTGGAATAGCGCAGCGAAGAGCCTGCGTTGAGCCATACCAGCGAGCCGTCGGGCAGAGAGAGGCGGGTCTTGCTGCCCATAGGTGCGGTGAGGGTGTAGTAGTGTTCGGGCTGAAGGCTGGTGGCATACCACCCGACAAAAGCCGAGCACAACATAAGCAGCACCACGGCAGCCGCTGCTGCCACACGCCACATTGGCCGGCGCTGCCGACGAGCCTCGGCGCCACACATCCAGTCACAGAAGCGTGTCCATGCGCTTTCGGTGACCATATCGAAGTGTGGGCGCGACGCCCATTCGGCTTCCCAGCTGCGGAAAGTGGCAAGGGCCTCACTGTCCTGTGCGAGGTAATCGAACAGAGCTTTCTCATCTTCGCGGGAAATCTTTCCCTCGAAATACTTGTTGGCCAATGCCTTCATTTCACTTCCCATCAACATTTCTTAATATAACGTTAGTATTGGTTTCACTATTAGGATGGCGCCAGCGGTCTTTCCGAAGACGCCCGAGCACATCATTACTGACATACTGTCACTATTAAAACAACCCGCAGACACTTTACCCGCCCTCGGAGATAACTTTTTTTCAAAAATATTTGCACTTTTCTGCTTAAATTCATACTTTTGCACCGTCAATCGTGATGCAAGCGGTCGCCGGAGCCATCTATATAATATATAATAAGGTGTAACACGCCCGTGGTGACCGAATAAAAAAAGTGTAAAAACCATGCGTTTCTATAAGGAACAAAGCGAACTCTTTGAGGGAATACAGAACGGCGACGCCGATGCTTTCGAGTATGTCTTCAAGACGTACTACCCTCGTCTGCGCAATTATGCCAACCGCTTTGTGAGCGATAGCGACGACTTGGAAGACATCCTGCAGAACTGTTTCATCCACCTGTGGGAACGCCGAGACAGCATCACGTTCATCTCCATTTCATCTCTGCTCTTCACCATGGTGCGCAACGGCTGTCTGAACTACCTCAAGCACCAGACGATGGTCAACGGCTACGAGGCAGGCTCGCTCAGCAAGATACCCGGGGCAGAAGAGCTCTACAGCACCGACATGAAGGGCACCACCGACAGCGACACGCTCTACAACGAACTGACCCGACAGATAGAGCAGGTCATGGAAGAGCTGTCGCCGCGCTGCCGCGAGATTTTCACCATGAGCCGCTTTGAAGGACTCAAGAACCGCGAGATAGCCGACCAGCTGGGCATCTCGGTCAAGGTGGTCGAGAAGCACATCACCAAGGCGCTTGCCGTTTTCCGCACCCATTTCAAGACGGGCAGAGCCTCCGCGCTGCTCCTGCTATGGCTCATCGCCATGGCATAATCGCCTACCCCTCTCTTATTCCATCTCTGCCACGCGCCCCTCGACCTTGGGCGCAGCACTGCGCGTATTCAGCTCGCTGCCAATGGTTTCGGTGAGCGCAGAGACCGTCATCACGACTGCCGTGACCACCGCTGGCGGCTCGTAACATAAGGTACGTACGCTCGTAACGTAAGGCACGAAGCCGCGTAACATAAGGCACGAGCCCACGTGACTTATGTTACGAGCCCGCCATGATAGCCACCACGCCGGCGGCGGCACGCTCCACGACTGGCAACCCGCTTTCTGCCGGAGCCAACCGCCCCTCCACGACCGCCTACCGCCCCTCCACGACCGCCAGGCAAGCCCTCCACGGGAGCCGACAGAACGGGCTGGTTGGGGGCAATGACCAAAAAAAATGCAATTTAGTTTTGTATTTCACTCGCTTTGCACTACCTTTGTAGTGGAAAAAGTAAACAAGACTGAAATGAAGATATCCAAAATCATGTCTTTCATGGCCGTGGGCGTGGCTGTGCTTGCGCTGTCGGCCTGTGGCAACAAGAAGTTTGAGGTCAATGGCAACATCAAGGACGCCAAGGACTCCACGCTCTATTTTGAGAACCTCAGCCTCAACGGACCTGTAGTCCTCGACTCTGTCAAGTTAGGCGAAGACGGTGCCTTCGACTTCAAGGCCGACGCCACCGACGCCCCCGAGTTCTACCGTCTGCGTATAGCCGGCCAGATTATCAATGTCGCCATCGACTCTACCGAGACCGTCAAGTTCAATGCCTCCTACCCCACCATGTCGGCCGAATACGAGGTCGAAGGTTCGGAGAACTGCGAGAAGATACGTGAACTGGCTCAGAAGCAGCTGCAGCTGCAGCGCACCATCAATGCCCTCGTCGCCAACCCCGCCTTGGGCGTAGACAGCGTGGAAGTGGCTGTGGCCAGAGTGCTCGCCGCTTACAAGGAAGATGTGAAGCTCAACTATATCTACAAGGAGCCGATGAAGAGCTATGCCTACTTCGCGCTCTTCCAGACCTATGTGCTGGGCAACCGTCAGGCGCTCATCTTCAACCCTCGTCTCTACAGCGACGACATCAAGGTCTATGCTGCCGTAGCCACCAGCTGGGACACCTTCCACCCCAATGCTGAGCGCGGCACCAATCTCCACAATATTGCCATCGAGAGTATGAAGGACCAGCGCATCGTGCGCAACGAGCAGGTTGCCAGCCAGATTGACGCCAGCAAGGTGCAGGTGGCCGGACTCATAGACCTCGCCCTCACCGACAACAAGGGTGTGACCCGCCGTCTCACCGACCTCAAGGGCAAGGTGGTGCTGCTCGACTTCCACGTCTTCGCCAGCGAGCAGAGCACCAAGCGCATCATGATGATGCGTGACCTCTACAACAAGTATCATGGCCAGGGTCTGGAAATCTACCAGATTTCGCTCGACCCCAATGAGCACTTCTGGAAGACACAAACTGCAGCGCTGCCCTGGATAAGCGTGCGCGACGAAGCCGGCACCTCTGCCCGCACCTACAACATCATGGGCATTCCGTCGTTCTTCCTGATAGACCGCAACAACAATCTCTACAAGCGCGGAGAGCAGGTAAGCGACATCGACGCAGAAATCAAGAAACTGTTATAAGACCACGGGCTGCCGGGACATAACCTCCAGCCTGCGCTCTATGATATAACGAGAACTTTAAGCATTCATAAAAACATCATCAACCGATGAGCGACCTCTGGTGTGAACCACGGGTCGCTTTTTTTTGATTTACAACTATGTTTTATGATAAAAGAGAGGCGTCATCGGCGTTTTTTTCGTAATATTGCATATTAACTTGTCAACTGCGATGGATATACTTACACGATTCAAGCATTGCCCCGTGTGTGGAGGCAGTCTCCAACCCGACTCAGCGAAGAGTATGCGCTGCCACGACTGTGGCTTCGAATACTTTGTCAATGCCAGCGCAGCCTATGTGGCGCTCATCTACGACGAGCGTGGCAGGCTGCTCGTGGTGCGCCGTCGCTGCGAGCCCGCCAAAGGCACGCTCGACCTGCCAGGAGGCTTTGCCGACATGGGCGAGACGGTAGAAACTGGCGTGGCGCGCGAGGTAAAGGAGGAAACGGGGCTCACCGTGACCGCCATGGACTACCTCTTCAGCCAGCCCAACCGCTATCTCTACAGCGGCATCGACATCCCCACGCTCGACCTCTTCTTCCGCTGTCGCGTAGACGACATCTCGACGCTCGCTGCCGGCGACGACGCCGCCGAGACCCTCTGGCTCGCCCCCGACGAGATACACCCCGACGACTTCGGGCTCACCTCTATCCGCGAGGGAGTGAAACGCATAATCAACAACAATCAGATATAAACATGAAAAATATCAGAACCATCTTACTCGCCATGGCCCTGACCACAGCTACAGGCAGCATGGCACAGAGCGACCTGCAACAGCAGTTTGCCAACCCGCCCCAAGAGGCGAGACCTCGTGTGTGGTGGCACTGGATGAACGGCAATATCTCCAAGTATGGCATCAAGAAAGACCTGGAGTGGATGCACCGCGCCGGAATAGCCGGTATCCATGTCTTCGATGCCGGTCTGAACACGCCGCAGATAGTGCCCCACCGCATCACGTACATGACGCCCGAGTGGAAAGACTGCTTCCGCTACGCCGTGCACATCGCTGACTCGCTGGGCATGACGATGGCCATCCCCAGCTCGCCAGGCTGGAGCAACACGGGCGGTCCCTGGGTCACTCCCCACGATGCCATGAAGAAAATCACGTGGCGCGCGGTGAGGGTAAAAGGTGGCAAGAAACTCATCGTCAATCTCCCTGGTATCTACACCACCACCGGACACTTCCAGAACGTAGAAAATACCAACAGCCCTGAAACCTTCAGTCAGCAGATAGGTGTCGTGGCAGTGCGTATGCCCGATACCGACATCGATATAGCCACTCTCAACCCCACCATCACGGTGAGCAAGGGTAAGCTCACGGTGGCACAACTCACCGACGGCGACTACAGCAAGGGTACCCGCGTGGAACCCGACGCCGAGGGCAACATCTGGGCACAGTACACCTTTGAGAAGCCCGTAACCATCAAGGCGCTGTCGCTCTCGGACGGCAACAACCGCAGCACCTGGAACAGCTGGTCGGCACCGCTGTACTACCGCTTGGAGACGAGCAACGACGGCAAGACATTCACCAAGGTATGCGACATCCCACAGAGTGGAACCTTCCAGCAGACCATCGACCTGCCTCCCACCACGGCACGCTGCTTCCGCGTGGTATGCCAGCTGCCGCAGAAAGACAAGCAGGGCGAGTATGTCAACCTGATGGAGTATAACCTCTACACTACCAGCCGCATCAACTTTGCCGAGGAGAAGGCAGGATTTACCTCCTTCGGCGACCTCGACCAGTACCCCTCACGCCCCGACAGCGACGTGTCGGCTGCAGGCGATGTGGTGGTGCTCACCGACAAGGTCGACGCCGACGGACGCCTCACCTGGAACGCCCCACGTGGCAACTGGGTCATCTACCGCTTCGGTACGTCGCTCTTCGGTTCGCGCAACGGCCCTGCCTCGCCCGAAGCCACGGGGCTGGAGGTCGACAAGATGGACCGCGAGGCTGTGCACAAGTATATCGAGCACTATATAGACCTCTATCGCGACGCCTCTGGCGGCAACATCGGCAAGCGCGGCATCCAGTATCTGCTCATCGACAGCTACGAGCCCGGCAAAGCCACATGGACCCTGCAGATGCCGGCACAGTTTGAGCGTCGGCGCGGCTATAGCATCTATCCCTGGCTGCCCGTGCTTACCGGCGTCATCGTGGGTAGCGTGGAGCAGAGCGAGCAGTTCCTCTACGACTATCGCCAGACCATCGGCGAACTCATGGACGAGTCGCTCTACGCCGAGGTGGCTGATGCCGCCCACCGTCATGGCATGAAAATCTACATCGAGTCGCACGAGAACGGACGCCAGATGCTCGCCGACGGTATCAGCGTCAAGGCGAAAGGCGACATCCCTATGGGCGCCATGTGGGCAGAGAAGCGCGCCGACCTGAGCATGTATGAGTGCGACCTGCGCGAGACCTCCTCTACCGCCCACATCTATGGCAAGAAGTATGTGGCTGGCGAGTCGTTCACCGCCGACGGCCGCCACGAGATGTGCTACACCTTCTATCCCGGCAACCTCAAACCCATCGCCGACTACATGATGTCGTGCGGTCTGAACCGCTTCATCATCCACGAGAGCGCCCATCAGCCCGTCGACGACCGCAAGCCCGGACTCGCTCTGGCTATCTACGGCCAGTGGTTCAACCGCCACGAGACCTGGGCAGAGCAAGCCCGCCCATGGACCGACTATCTCGGCCGCTCCAGCTACATGATGCAGCAGGGCAAATACGTGGCAGACATCGCCTACTACTATGGCGGCGACAACAGCGTCACCGGCCGCTTCGCCCACAACCATCCCGCCATTCCCCGTGGCTATAACTTCGACTACGTGAACCCCGGCGCGCTCATGGACGTGTTCGGCTACGACGGACAGAAGCTCACTACCAAGGCAGGAATGAGCTATCGACTGCTGGTAATAGACCGCCAGGTGACACGGATGACCGTCGACGAGCTCAAGGCGATAGCCCGCCTCGCCAAGGCTGGCGCCCCCATCTGCGGCAAGCGCCCCACCATACAGCCCAACCTCAAGGGCGACGACGCCGAGTGGCACCGCCTGGTGGCAGAGATATGGGACAGCAACCGCGCCAACGTGATGGAAAACCTGTCGATGGAAGAGGCGCTCGCCAAGACGGGCGTGGCTCCAGACTTCAGCTTCGTGGCAGCCGACAAGGACAAGGCTACGCCCGACAGCATACGCTGGATGCACCGCCGCACGGCAGACTCGGAAATCTACTGGGTAGCCAACGCGATAGACCAGCCCAAGCGTATCACAGCCTCATTCAACGTGATTGGCAAGAAGCCCATGCTCTGGAACGCAGAGAACGCCTCCATCAAGCCCGTGGGCTATACCATGGCTGACGGCCGTACCAGCATCGACCTCGGCCTCGACCCCTACGGTGCGCTGTTCATCGTCTTCACCGAACCTACCGACGAGAAGCATCTGGCCATCTCCCACGCCGAGGAACAGGAAGTGATGACGCTCGACAACGACTGGCACGTCTACTTCGGTGGTGTGCAGGACACTCCCGAGAGCATCGAGATGCCCACCCTGCGCTCGCTCACCGAGAGCGACGATGCCCAGATACGCTACTTCTCAGGCACGGCTGTCTATACCTGTGACTTTGACGTCAAGGGATATAACAAGCGCGCCACCTACCGCCTCGACCTGGGCGGAGTGGGCTGCATGGCAGAGGTTTACCTTAACGGCCAGATGCTGGGAACACTCTGGAAGGCGCCCTACGCCATCGACATCACGCCCGCACTCAAGAAGAAGGGCAACAAGCTCGAGGTGCGCGTCACCAACCTGTGGGCCAACCGCGTCATAGGCGACAAGCAGCCCGACAAGAAGAAACGCTACGCATGGGCATCCTACAACAATGCCTTCAGAGCTTCGTCGAAGCCTCTCCCCGCAGGTCTGCTGGGCGGCGTACGCCTGCTCTGCACCCCTACCGGCAAGTAGCACCCCCACCCTCCGGCCCACCGCCGGAGGGGAACACATAGACACGATGCCGCCGAAGCGCCGCACCCGACCAGACATGACACAGAGCCACGCAGCATGGTCGGCGGCGGACTTCGGCGGCATTGTCGTATGGATGCAGCCCCGCCCCACGCGAAAAATCTTTTGCCCGCAGCCAACAAATATCATGAATTTATAGGCAGAGTCTGAAGAAAATGGCGTATATTTGCACTTGATGCCCGCCACAATCTACGGCAAAGGCACATCATCGACCTCAAACCTAAAAACAGAGAACCTAATCATCATGGCGACAGCTATCATACTCCTACAGTTTGCCATCGTACTGGCACTGATATTCAAGGGTGCCCGTACGGGCGGCATAGGACTCGGCATCTACGGCATGGTAGGTGTGTTCATCCTCGTCTTCATCTTCGGACTCAAGCCCGGCCATCTGCCCATCGACGTGATGCTCATCATCGTGTCGGTAATCACGGCGGCAGCCACCCTGCAAGCCGCCGGAGGTCTGGACTATCTCGTAGGACTCGCCGCCAGGTTTCTGCGCCGCCACCCCACCCACATCACCTACCTCGGCCCGCTCACCACGTGGTTCTTCTGCCTCGTGGCAGGCACCGCCCACACCTGCTACTCCCTCCTGCCCATCATCTCTGAGATTGCCACCAACTCCAAGATACGCCCCGAGCGGCCGCTGAGCGTCGCCACCATAGCCGCCTCGCTCGGCATCACCGGCAGCCCCGTCTCGGCAGCCACCGCAGCCGTCATCAGCACCGACCTGTTGGGCGGCGCGGGCATCGAGTTGAAGCACATCCTCATGGTCTGCATCCCCGCCTCGCTGGTGGCCATCATCGTGGCTGCCTGGGTACAGAACCGCATAGGCAAAGAGCTGCGCGAAGACGAAATCTACTGCGAGCGCGTGCGCCAGGGGCTGATACGGCCCGAGCAGGACATCCGTCTGATAGACGAGATGATAAAGAACCCCGACCCCAAGGCCAAGTATGCCGTGCTGGCGTTTCTCACAGGCGTAGTGCTGGTGGTGCTCTTTGGCAGCATCCCCACCATGCGGCCCGCGTTCATGATAGATGGCGAGCTGCACCGCGTCACCATGCCCGAGACCATCGAGATAGTGATGATGTCGACCGCCGCGCTCATCCTCACCGTGAGCAGAGCCAGCGTGCAGACCGCCATCAAGGGCAATGTCTTCGACGCAGGCATGTGCGCCCTGGTCGCCATCTTCGGCATAGCCTGGATGGGCGACACCTTCTTCAACGGCAACCTCGCCTTCTTCAAAGACCACATTGCCACCATCGTCACCCTCTATCCCTTCCTCTTCGCCATAGCCCTCTTCATCATGTCTATCATGCTCTTCTCCCAGGCTGCCACCGTGCGCACCCTCTACCCTTTGGGCATAGGCCTCGGCATCCCGCCACTGGCGCTCATCGCGATGTTTCCGGCGGTCAACGGCTACTTCTTCCTGCCCAACTACCCCACCACCGTCGCTGCCATCAACTTCGACCGTACCGGCTCGACGCGTATAGGGCGATTTGTGATTAACCACTCTTTCCAGCTGCCCGGCATCATCACCACCGTGGTCTCCATCGGCGTGGGCTATCTCATCATCCAGTTCATGTAGCACCGTGGCGGGCACTGCCAAACTGCCTGAAACCAAAGAAAAACCGGCAAGGGATAGTTTTTTACAAATAAAGGTTCGTTTTTTATAAAAGGAATATGAACAAATAGGCGTACCTTTGCGCCTGTAAATACCAAGATGATGGTTACACCCATCACAGACACGAATACAAACAATATAACCATTTATATTATGACAGACGAAAAGAAATTCAGAGTAGAGGCCGACCTCTTGGGCGAACTCAACGTTCCCGCCGACGCCCTCTATGGCGTGCAGACACAGCGCGGTATCAACAATTACCACATCTCGCGCAAGACTATGTGTGACTATCCAGACTTTATCATCGCCATCGCGTATGTCAAGCTGGCTGCCGCACAGACCAACCACTCGCTCGGAGTCATCAACGACGAAATCTCGGGCGCCATGTCCGAAGCCTGCCGTGAGATTATCGACGGCAAGTGGCATGAGAACTTCCCCATCGACATGGTGCAGGGCGGTGCCGGTACATCGGTCAACATGAATGCCAACGAGGTGATAGCCAACCGTGCACTCGAAATTCTTGGCCGTCAGAAAGGCGACTACCAGTATGTATCTCCCAACGACCACTGCAACTGTGGCCAGAGTACCAATGACGTCTACCCCACCAGTATACGCCTTGCGCTTATCCGCATGAACCTCCATCTGGTCAAGGCATTGACCGGACTCATCAGCGCCTTCCGCTACAAGGGCGAAGAGTACACCGACACCATCAAGATGGGTCGCACACAGCTGCAGGACGCCGTGCCTATGACTGTGGGTCAGGAGTTCAAGGCCTACGCCAACAACCTGGAAGAGGAAATCCTCAATCTGGAGCGCAACGTGAAACTGCTGCACGAAATCAACATGGGCGGTACTGCCATCGGTACCGGTCTCAACGCCGTGCCTGGCTTTGCCAAGCTCTGCGCAGCCAATCTGAGCAAGCTCACCGGTGAGAATTTCATCTCGGCCAGTGACCTCGTAGAGGCTACGCCCGATACTGGCGCCTATGTGAGCTATTCGTCAGCGCTAAAGCGTCTTGCCATCAAGCTCTCTAAAATCTGCAACGACCTGCGACTCATGGCTTCAGGTCCCCGCTGCGGTCTCAACGAAATCAACCTGCCTCCCAAGGCTCCCGGTTCATCCATCATGCCCGGCAAGGTGAACCCCGTCATCCCCGAGGTAACCAACCAGGTCTGCTTCAAGGTCATCGGCAACGACACCACCGTGAGCTTTGCCGCCGAAGCCGGCCAGCTGGAGCTCAACGTGATGGAGCCTATCATCACAGAGAGCCTCTTCGAGAGCCTCACTTGGCTGAGGAATGTCATCGAGACCCTTACCGAAGAGTGCATCCTCGGTATCACCGTCAACAAGGAACACTGCTACGAGATGGTCAAGAACAGCATTGGCATCGTGACCGCCCTGAACCCCATCATCGGCTACAAGAAGAGCTCGATGGTAGCCAAGGAAGCCCACGATACCGGCCGCTCGGTCTATGACATAGTTATCGAGAAGGGACTTATGACCAAGGAAGAGCTGGACAAAGCCCTCGACCCCAAGGAGATGCTCCAGTCGCACAAGTTTACGCTGAAGTAATGTAATCCCAATATATATGTATGTAAAGAGCCTGTAGGCCGACACCCCTCATTCTCTCGGGGGTTAGGCTTGCAGGCTTGTTTTGTTTCAGAATGGCTGCGGCGGGCACAGCGATGACTCGCAGGGAGCCATCGAGGGTCTATCGGTTGCGATAGGCTATGGGCGTCATGCCCGAGCGCTGCTTGAAGAAGTTGGTGAGGGCACTCTGGTCGCTGAAGTTCAAGTGGTCGGCTATCTCGCCCATGGTCATGTCGGTCTGGGTAAGCATATTGCAGATTTCCTTGTAGAGCAGCGAGGTGACGTGGTCATTGATGGTAGAGCCGCTTATCTCCTTGACCAGCCGGGAGAGATAAGGGGCAGACAGATTGAGCTTGTCGGCATAGAAACGTATCTGGCGTTCCTTGCGGAAGTTGCGATAAAGATGGTGGAGGAACACTTCGTAGACCGCCTTCTTATGCCCCAAGTCGTGGGAGATAGAGCGCTGCGTGTAGGGCAGCTCGTCGATGATGAGGCGCAGCACGTTGACCATGCTCTGTATCATCTCTATCTTGTTGATGTGCTGGTGGCGCACGATATCGCGCATGAAGTGGAAGATGTCCTGCATGCTCTTGTATTTCTCGTCGGTGAGGCGGTAGTGGGAGGCGTGCGGCGCAAACGACTCGTCGACCAGCACGCACTCGGCTTCGAAGTCGGGCGACACATCGCGCAGCTGCGCCGTGTCGCGGACCGACACCACCAGGAGCGAAGCCCGAGAGAGAACCGCATCGGGCCCCTCGCCGTCGGCGTCGACGAGCCGGCAGCTGCCCCGCTCCACCAGCAGCAGCTTGGTAAAGAGCGTGCGCTCGGCCATCATGTCGACGAGCGTCGCGCCCTCCCCGGCTGTGACAGCCAAGTGGGCGGCATAGGCACCAAATATATCGCTGAGATGATATTGGGTGGCAAAATCCTCCAGGTTGTATATCTTCTGGTTCATGCCATTAGAGTCTTCATGGTCAGAGGCGCTTGCTGCATGGCTGCACGGCAATGCCGCAACGGAGAGCGGACCTGCGCCCCCGACATTTGGGGCAAAAGTAACAATAAAATCGCAGAAACAGGCGGCTTTGGCGCCTATTTTTACGTTATCCCCCTCAATTCTTACTCCCGAAGCCATGGCGGCTGTCGCCGAGGGCGTGGCGGCGACCCTCGTGACCATCCCGACGACCGCCGAGATGCCCTCGGCGGCAGCACCGACAATCATAAAGACGGCAAAAGCGAACACGAAGCTAACAAAAATCACCGAAAATCATGACAAATGTCAGAAAAACAGGCAGTAAAGTGATATTTCTGGAGTAAATACATGGTTATTTTGTAATATTGACTATTCCTAAAATTAGTTGACAGAATTGGATGCGATTAACTAATTAGGTTTACTACTTTTATTCAGTTCTCTGT